>Ga0210387_10002877_pt1 | contig 13218 bp, 9 predicted proteins | sample IncBWC7OmetaG_FD_160108 | JGI IMG/M metagenome (GOLD analysis project Ga0210387, IMG submission 160108) | Forest soil microbial communities from Barre Woods Harvard Forest LTER site, Petersham, Massachusetts, United States - Inc-BW-C-7-O ...
CCCAGCGGCGATTCTGTATATCTGACCGGGGCAACCATGCGCGCGCGTTATCGCGAATCGCTGCGGCAAGAAAAGCTTGTCACTCCCGGTAAAACCGAGAAGTACGTCTTCGACAATTTTACATTTTTCTCCAGGCGGATCGCGAAGGGAAGCCGTTTGCGGCTCCTCGTGCATTGCCCGAACAGCCCGGGCGCAGAGAAGAACTACAACAACGGTGGAGTTGTGGCCCTTGAAACCGCAAAGGATGCGAAGACGGCGCACGTCACTTTGATCCATGATGCGGAACACCAGAGCACGCTGGAGTTGCCAGTGGTAAAGTAGCAGGATGCGAAAAAGAAGACGCGTCGCAGAGACCGCAGAGGCTGTGGAGATCATAGAGACCACAGAGAAGAGCGGAGGAGTGGAAGAAAAGAACGGGCGCAAGGAAAAGTATCGTTCAGGTTTCGTCGCAATCGTGGGCCGGCCCAACGCGGGGAAATCCACCCTCCTGAACCGCCTGGTCGGGCAAAAGGTCGCGATTGTCACTTCGAAGCCGCAGACAACGCGCAACCGCATCCAGGGCATCGTAACCCGCCCCGAGGGGCAAATCGTTTTTATCGATACGCCGGGGCTGCACTCGCCGGACTCGGCGCTCGGGCGTCAAATGATGCATGAAGTGGCTGCCGCCCTCGAAGGCATCGATGTTCTGCTGCTTATGGTCGACGCCAGCCGTACCCAGCCGCATGCTGACGACTTCCTCCTGGATCGCGCCAAACGATTCCGCGGAAAGACCATCCTGGCTTTTAACAAAGTTGACGGTCTTCCGAAGGAAAAACTGCTGCCCCTTATCGAGGCTTACCATAAAGCATTCGAATTTGCCGCCATCGTGCCAATCTCAGCTCTAAAGGGCAACGGCTGCGACGAGCTGCTTAACGAGATTCTGCGATTGCTCCCTGAAGGAGAGCCGTTCTTTCCGGAAGATCAGGTCACCGACCAGCCGGAGCGCTTCCTGGCGGCGGAAATCGTGCGAGAAAAAGCAATTCAGTCCATGTATCACGAAGTGCCTTACGCGCTCTCGGTGAAAGTCGAGAAGTATGAAGATCTTCCCAAATTGCTGCGGATCGAAGCGACCATGAATGTCGAGCGAGACTCGCAGAAGAAGATTCTCATTGGGCGCAAAGGCGAGATGCTCAAGAAAATCGGCACGCAAGCACGCAAGGAGCTCGAAGAGCTACTGGATAAAAAGATTTACCTGGGGCTGTTCGTCAAAGTTGTTCCGGACTGGCGCGAAAATCCGCAACGCGTGCGTGAACTCGATTGGCACGCGCAGCTCGAAGCGTTGGAGAAGAGCGCTGAGGCGAACGACGATTTTGGACCAGAGGAAGTCTGAAAGCGGTGGCGGGCTATTGCGGACGCCTTAGTCCGGAGCGGCGATTCCTAAAGACTTCATCTTGCGGTAGAGGTGGCTGCGTTCCAGACCTAGAGCGGATGCGGTCTGCGTCATGTTCCAGCGGTGCTCCTGCAATTTTCGCAAAATAAATTCACGTTCGTAAGCGCTGCGCGCTTCGTGCAGCGTCGAGTAAGGATGCTCGGGGCTCTGGGCGGCGCCGCGGAAAAGTTCGGGTGGAAGATGATGCGGCTCAATGCGCGCCTGGGGGCAGACAATCACGAGGCGCTCCACGAGATTGCGCAGCTCGCGCACATTTCCAGGCCAGGGATATCGCACCAGGATTTCCATGGCTGGTGCGCTCAGCTCACGTGTCTTCTTGCCGTAGCCTGCGCTGAACTCATCCAGAAAATAGCGCGCAAGCGTGGGGATATCTTCCTGGCGCTCTCGAAGCGGCGGTACAAAGAAGGGAATTACATTTAGACGATAGAAAAGATCCTGCCGGAACGCGCCGCGGGTAATCTCCTGCTCAAGATTTTTATTTGTAGCCGCGATCACGCGTGCATCGACGGTAATCGTCTGGCTGGAACCCACTGGCTCCAGGCGCTGCTCTTCGAGGACGCGCAGAACCTTGGACTGGGTCCGCAGGCTCATGTCCCCGATTTCATCCAGGAAGAGTGTACCGCCATCGGCCTTTTGAAATTTTCCGATCTTGTCTTCCGTGGCGCCGGTGAAGCTCCCCTTGATGTGCCCGAAAAGTTCGGACTCGATCAGTTCCTCGGGGATAGCCGCGCAATTTACTTCCACGAAGGGCCCTTTGCTTCGAAGGCTGGCGGCGTGAAGAGCGTGTGAGACTAGTTCCTTGCCAGTGCCGCTTTCGCCGTAGATAAGAACGCGGCCGTTGGTCGGCGCAGTGACGGCGATTTGCTGGCGCAAGGCCTTCATCGGCACACTGTCTCCGATAACTTGATAACGATGGCCGAGTTCGCTGCGCAGCAGTTGATTCTCTTCCTGGAGCCTGCGCTGCTGAACGGCGTTGCGCACCAGTACAATTATTTTCTCGAGGGATAACGGTTTCTCGATGAAATCGAAAGCGCCCAGTTTTGTGGCGCGCACGGCTGTCTCGATCGTGCCGTGACCTGAAATCATAATGACGGCCGGCGCCCGCGGAATAGCCTGAAGCCGGCTAAGTGCATCCAACCCGTCGATTCCCGGCAACCAGACATCGAGAAGAATAACCTCTAGATCGCCCGAAGCAGCGCGGTGCAGCGCTTCTTCGGCGGAGGCAACTGCTTCGACGTGATATCCCTCATCCTTGAGGATCGACGAAAGCGATTCGCGAATCCCGGCTTCGTCGTCGACGACAAGCAGGTGCGGCTTGGGAGTCATCGCGTCGATTCCGTTCCGTTGAGCTCGGTGACGCCTGCAGGTGTGAGTTCCGCAGCCGGGAGTTCCACAAGAAAACGAGAACCTACGGGCTGGTTGTCCTCCACATGAATGCTGCCGCCGTGCTCGGCGACGATGCGCGCCGCAATGGCCAGGCCAAGTCCAGTTCCACGATTCTTCGTCGAAAAGTGCGGCAGAAAGAGTTTGTCTTTGTCTTGCGGTGAGATGCCATGTCCGGTATCAGACACGCAGATTTCGACCGTTTCGGCATCGGGATGCGCGCAAGTGGAAATAAGGATTTCCCGGAAGGTTGAGTTCTCCAACGCCTCCGCGGCATTGTCGATCAAATTGACCACAACACTGCGGAGAAGCCCACCATCGGCGCGAACGGGCGGCAGATTATCTCCCAGAGAGGTCTTAAGCGTGATCCCATCGAGACGTCCGGAAAAAACCTCCACCGCCTCATGCACTATCGTGTTGGCGTTCGTAGCCGTGAGCTTAGCGGTGGGGAAGCGGACGAATTGGGAGAACTCGTTGACGAGCGCCGCAAGCGTCGAGACTTCCCGCTCGATCAAGCGCGAACACTCGTGCACAAGCTTCGTCAACTCGATGTCGCGCGGAGCCTTGGATTCAGCGGCATCTCGCCGTTCGAGAAAGCGCGACAATCTCTGGGAAGAAAGCTGAATCGGCGTCAACGGATTCTTAATTTCGTGAGCGATGCGACGGGCAACTTCCTGCCACGCAGCCGATTTTTGTGCGCGCAGCATTTCGGTGAGATCGTCAAGGACCAGAACGTAACCAGAGTTGGCGCGACGCGGCCCCAGAGAGCTAGCAGTTACGGCAAGGTGCAGCACACGCCCAGCGACGACCGTTTCAATTTCGCGGGAGACCACGCCCATGCGCAGCGAACGCCGCATCAGAAGCTGCAGGACGCGCGAAGCCTCTGGGCCGAGAAGTTCGTCAAGGGACTGCGCGTTCCGCGCGTCGCTGCCAAACATTCGTGTCACGGCGGTATTTGCGCGAAGGATGGCGCCGCTGGCGTCGAGCGAGATGACCCCTGTCGGAATGTTCTCCAGAACGGTTTCCATCAGTTGCCGCCGCCGCTCGAGTTCCTGAACCGCTTGTTGCAGATTTCGCGTGAATTGATCAATTTGCGAACGATTGTCTCGCAACTGCGTCGTCATCGTGTTGAAAGAACGCACCAGCACGCCAAGTTCGTCCTGGGCTTGCTCGGGAACCTGATAATCGAAATTTCCAGCGGAAATCTCTCGCGTGCCCTCCGCAAGCGCTTGAATCGGGACAGTGACCTGCTTCGCGAGAAAAAGCGCGACCCACATCACAGAGGAGAGCAGCAGTACGGTGAACAGCAGAAGGATGAGCAACATCTGGCGCTTCAGTGCCCTAAGATCCTGCTTCTCCTGATTGTATTCGCGAGTCTGAGACTGAATCTCTGTAATTCGCGAAAGGAAGTTGGGACTGGTGCGGTACGCCGCGACGGCATAGCCGATAGTCTGCCCTCCCCGCAGAGTGGGGACCTTCACGGCAAAATAATCGTTGCCGCCGGCTGACCAGACTTCAATTCCGCTGGGCATTAACCGGACAAATTTGCCCAAGACTCCGACTTGAGCGCAAACCGACCCACGCCGGTCTTCCGGCTGGTTCTCACAAACGACCCCGCCGCGCATCGAGTTGCCATCCTTGTCAAGAATCCACGCTGCGTCCAAGCCTTTCGAAAAAGCGTGCTGCAGTTTATCTTCAACGGAAGGGGAAGCGTCCTCTTGAACCTCCATTGCCAACCGGCGAAGACGAGGCAACTGCCCGCGGCCAAAATCGTTCATCAGCTCTTGCGTCTTCTCCGAGGCAATTTCCAGCGGCCGGGGGAACCAGCGGAGAAGCGTGCGGTTGATCAACGAGTAGCTCACGATAAACATGAAGATGATTGGCAGCAGGGAAATGGCCATTGCACCCACGACCATCTTCGTTTTGAAACGTGCACCAAGATGCTCGCGGCTCGTCTCTGCCCACAGGCGCAGAACGGTGCGGCCAAGAATGAGACCAAAGACCAGAAGCGCAGCCGTGATGAAACTTGAAACGGCGTACAAAGGCATCAAAGTGCGCCAGCTGCTCGGTTCAAATGGGACTTGCAGCGAACCGAAAGTGAAAACGGCCGCAAGCAGTAGCGTGAGCAGACTCCCGCCAAGGACCAAGCTCCAGCGCTGTTTGGAATCGAGACGACTCATCCCTTAGCCACCATCATTTCACAAAAAAAATTGTCCACGAGCATCCCACGCAAGCGTATTGCGTCGCGCGTTGCCGTGGACGCGGCGCAAAAGGGCATCGTAGTCATTGCGCGAAGTAAGCCCGGCCTCTTTACCTCAGAGTCCGGAGAAATATCTGGCATATTTTGTCAGCCTCAAATTTCCAACAATGAGTTGACGCACAGTTCGATACAAAAGCCCCTATCTCGCACGATAGCCACCGCCCGGAAGCAAGTCAAGAACCGCACCTGTACCGCGTTCAAAAAACCTGCCCCTGTGGACAGGTATTAGCCATTTCAGAACCTCTTTTTAATTTCCGCATACCTTAACAGCCCCCGTTTGCTATGTTGACTCTGGGTGCAAACCGGCAGGGAGTGCTGCGGATGTCCGTCCGTTTGGGCGAAATACTTATTAAAGAAAGCCTGATCACTCAGGACCAGCTCCAGAAAGCGCTCGAATTTCAGCGCTCTAATGGTGGCAAGCTGGGGAGCTGCCTGACGAAGATGGGCTTCATCACCGACGATGACATCACCGGTGTGCTCTCCCGCCAGTACGGCGTTCCTTCCATCAATTTGAAGTATTACGAAATCGACCCCAACGTCATCAAGCTAATCCCGCAAGACACCGCTCTGCGTTACCAGGTCATTCCGCTTTCGCGCGTTGGTTCCGTTCTCACCATTGCGATGACTGATCCAACAAACGTCTTCGCGATGGACGACATCAAGTTTATGACCGGGTTTAACGTCGAGCCCGTCGTGGCCTCCGAGTCCGCCATTGGCGAAGCCATTTCGCGATTCTATGGCGGTACAGAACAGAACACCGAAGAGCTGAGCAAAATGATGAAGGACCTGGTCGACGAAGACCAGGAACTCGAGCTGGCCGCCGAAGAAGCCGAACTCGATACAGCCACGCTCGAAAAGGCCGCCGAAGAGGCGCCCATCATTAAGCTCGTGAACCTGATCCTGACGGACTCGGTCAAGCGAGGCGCGAGCGATATTCACATAGAGCCCTATGAGCTTGAAATGCGCGTGAGGTTCCGCGTAGACGGCCAGCTACAAACGGTCATGACACCGCCCCTCCGACTGAAGGACGCCATTACCAGCCGCCTGAAAATTATGGCCAAGCTGGACATCGCCGAAAAGCGCCTTCCGCAAGACGGCCGCATCATGATCAAGTACAAGGCCGACGGCAAAAAGAAGGAACTCGACTTCCGCGTCTCAACGGTCCCGACTCTTTACGGCGAAAAAATCGTCCTCCGGCTCCTCGACAAAGAAAATCTCCGCCTGGATATGACCAAGCTGGGCTTCGAGATGGAGTCCCTGAAGAAATTCGAGCGGAACATTCTAAAGCCTTACGGCATGGTCTTGGTCACCGGCCCGACCGGGTCGGGCAAGACCAACACGCTCTATTCGTCGGTCGCTCGCCTCAACACGGTGGACACCAACATCATGACCGCCGAGGACCCCGTCGAATTCCAGTTGGCAGGCATCAACCAGGTGCAGATGAAGGAACAAATCGGCTTGAACTTCGCGGCCGCCCTTCGCGCCTTCCTTCGCCAAGACCCCAACATCATTCTGGTCGGCGAAATCCGCGACTTTGAAACGGCTGAAATTGCGGTCAAAGCCGCACTCACGGGCCACTTGGTGCTCTCGACCCTTCACACCAACGATGCGCCGTCCACCATCAGCCGCTTGATGAACATGGGTATTGAGCCTTTCCTTGTGGCCACCTCGGTGAACCTTATTTGCGCGCAACGTCTCGTGCGCCGCATCTGTTCGAATTGCAAAGAAGAGTTGGAATTGCCGGAGCAGGCGCTCATCGACGCAGGGTATTCCCCCGATGAGGTCAAGACGACTAAAATCTATCACGGCAAGGGATGCAACACCTGCAACAAGGGTGGATATAAGGGCCGCACTGGTTTGTATGAAGTGATGGAAGTCAACGACGAGCTGCGGGAATTGATCCTCGTCGGCGCCTCAGCCCTGGAACTGAAGAAGAAGGCGATTGAACAAGGCATGATCACTCTTCGTCGCAGCGGACTCGTTAAAGTTGCCTTAGGGCAGACGACGCTCGAAGAGGTTTTGCGCGAGACGGTTCTATAAGAAGAAGGTGAAGAGATGGCCGGGATTACCCTGAGCGAGCTGCTCAAAAAGATGATCGAAATGGGAGGCAGCGACCTCCATATCACCACGAACAGCGCACCTCGTGTTCGCGTTCACGGACATTTGCGCGCTCTGGATATGCCGCCCCTGACGGCAGCCGATACGAAATCTCTAGCTTACAGCGTTCTGACTGACGCGCAGAAGCACCGTTTCGAGGAGAACCTGGAGCTGGACTTTTCGTTCGGTCTCAAAAACCTGGCTCGCTTCCGCGGCAACGTTTTCAATCAGCGCGGCGCTGTTGCCGCCGTCTTTCGTACCATTCCATGGGAAATCAAGAACTTCGATGCTTTGGGTTTGCCTTCGGTCGTCAGGGGACTCTGCGACAAACCGCGCGGGCTCGTATTGGTGACCGGGCCAACCGGTTCGGGAAAATCGACCACCCTCGCCGCCATGCTCGACAAGATTAACGCCGAGCGCGAAGAGCACATGATCACCATCGAGGACCCCATCGAGTTCCTCCACAACCACAAGAAATGCCTGGTGAACCAGCGCGAAGTTCACGCGGACACCCACTCGTTTGCGAATTCACTCCGCGCCGCTCTCCGCGAAGACCCCGACGTCGTCCTCATCGGAGAAATGCGCGACCTCGAAACTATTGAATCAGCGCTCCGTATCGCGGAAACCGGCCACTTGACCTTTGCTACGCTGCACACCAATTCGGCGGCTTCGACGATTAACCGTATTATTGACGTCTTCCCATCGCACCAGCAGCCGCAGATTCGGGCCCAGCTTTCCATGGTTATGGAAGGCATCCTTTGTCAGGCTCTTCTCCCACGCGCCGACAATCGCGGCCGCGTGATGATCATGGAAGTTCTGATCCCCACTCCGGCCATCCGCAACCTCGTTCGCGAAGACAAGATTCACCAGATCTATTCCGCGATGCAGACGGGTACCGGACAAACGGGTATGCAGACGTTTAACCAAGGCCTTGCGAACGCTTATTTTTCGAAGCTCATCACGCTGGATTTGGCTCTTTCGCGTTCGTCCAACGCAGATGAGCTCCAGGACATGATTAACCGCGGCGTTTCTTCGCCGGGTGGAAGCGGCCCCAGCAGTTCAAAGACGCCGGTAGGGAACAAGCGGTAAGGATTTTTGAGGGCCGTCGGGCCCTGGTTTGCTGAATTTGGTCAATGGATTCGAAGGATTGAGGAGGAAAGTATATGCCGGTCTTTACTTACAAAGGAACCAATCGTTCCGGCGGAAACGTCAGCGGGGAAGTCACCGCGACAAGCAAGGCGGAACTCCAGAACCTTCTTCGGCGCCAGCAGATCACGCCCACGAAGATGTCCGAAAAGGGCAAGGAATTCAACATGCCCACCTTCGGCTCTGGCGTCAGCGCCAAGGAACTGGCCATCTTCACGCGACAGTTCTCGGTCATGATTGACGCCGGCTTGCCGCTTGTGCAGTGCTTGGAGATTCTGGCCAGCCAGCAGGAAAACAAGATGTTTCAAAAGGTGCTGACCGGAACGCGCGGTTCGGTCGAAGGCGGCGCCACGCTCTCTGCCGCCATGCGCCAATACCCAAAGGTCTTCGACTCCCTCTACGTCAACATGGTCGAGGCGGGCGAGACGGGCGGTATTCTTGACACCATTTTGCAGCGGCTCTCTTCCTACATTGAAAAGAACGTCAAGCTGCAGCGGGCCGTTAAGTCCGCCATGGTGTACCCGGTCGGCGTCTTAACCGTTGCCGGCGGCGTCATAATCTTGCTCTTGTGGAAAGTCGTTCCAATTTTCGCCACCTTGTTCGCCGGCCTCGGCGTTGACTTGCCACTGCCGACCAAGATCGTCATCGGCCTGAGCAACATGATCGGCAGCATCTTCGGTCTTCTCGCTTTGGTGGCCTTCGGAGGCATACTCTTCGGTCTGAAGGTCTGGTATGGCACACCACAAGGCCGTTATGCCATCGACGCGACCATTCTGCGCTTGCCCGTCATCGGCCTCCTGATGCGTAAAATCGCCGTAGCTCGGTTTACCCGTACACTTGGGACGTTGATCGCCAGCGGCGTACCTATCCTGGAAGGCTTGGATATCACCGCCAGAACCGCCGGAAACGCGGTCGTCGAAAAGGCCTTACAGCAAGTCCGCAAGTCACTCGAAGAAGGCAAGTCGCTCACCGAGCCCTTGAAGGACTCGGAAGTGTTCCCGGGCATGGTCACCCAGATGATCAGCGTCGGCGAACAGACCGGCGCCATGGATGCCATGTTGCAGAAAATCGCCGACTTCTACGAAGAAGAAGTGGACGCGGCCGTGAAAGACCTCCTCACCGCTTTGGAACCCATCATGATCGTTTTCCTTGGTGTGGTGGTTGGCGGCGTGGTCATTTCCATGTATTTGCCGCTGTTCACCCTGATTGGCAAGTTGAGTTCGGCGCACTGATCGCAGGCTCGCGCTGCCAGCGTTATCCAATTGGCGGAGGGCAGGGAAGGAACTCCCAGCCCTCCGCCATTTCTGTCTAGAATAAAGAATGCCCGGGGGAATACTGGCGGTTAGGAACGCGGGCTGTCCATGGATCAAAGTACAACAACAAGGGAATGGCTTGGTTGGCTGACGCGCGTCCGCCTGCTTACGATTCTCTTGATCCTTGTATGCGATCTTATTTGGCCGCAGTACGTCCTTCCTTCTGGCACGAACCGCTCCTTCCTTCCTCTCTTGCTTATCTGGGTCACTTTGGGAGTCTTGCACATTGGGTTGATCCGCTGGCTGCCTCGCTCCAGGTTGCAAGGCGGATTGCAGGTTGCCACCGACGTAGTCGTCATTTCAGCTCTCGTTTACACCACGGGCCTTCAGGAGAGCTATCTCATCTCCCTCTATTTGCTGGTCATTATCGTGGCCAGCATATTGTTCTCGCGGCGAGCCGCTTTTATAACCACCGGAGTATGTCTGTCCATCCTCGGCGGTATGACCGCGCTGGCCTTCGAAGGAAAGATCCCGCGCACCTTCGTACTTGTGCCCACCCCAGAGGGTCTGCGCGTCTGGTTTCTCAGCAATCTCTTCGGTTTCCTCGCGGTTGCCTACCTGGCCAGCCTTCTTGCGCAATCGCTCCGCCGCAAGGGAATCGAACTCGAGGAAAAGCGCGAAGAGCTGCTCGAATTACAGGACTTTACGGAAGATATCATTCATTCGATGCGTGGCGGACTGTTGACCACGGACTTGGAAGGCAGGATCGTTCTCCTGAATCGAACCGGGGAAGAAATTCTAGGATACCGCTTTGCCGACCTACGCGGACGGAAGTTGCCCGAGGTCGATGAGAATTTTTGGCTTCCTGGCTTCAAAGGCCCCAATGACCGCCCAGTGGTCCGCAGAGAAATCGAGTTCCGAACAGCGGGCGGCGAGCAGCGATATCTAGGCATTTCCGTTTCTCCCTTGCGTACCCGGAATTCCTCGCGCAGCGGTTACGTGTTCAATTTTCAAGACCTGACCGAGCTTCGGAGACTCGAACAAGAAGTGGCGACGAAGGATCGCATGGCGGCGTTGGGCCGGCTGTCGGCCGCCATCGCACACGAAATTCGTCAGCCGCTAACGGCCATGGCTGGCGCCGTGAAAGAGCTGGCGCGCCTCGTTCCACTCGAGGAGGACGAGAAACACCTGGTCAACATCGTCAGCCGCGAATCGGAACGCTTGAACCATATCATTACCGATTTTCTGAATTACTCACGCGAGAAGACCTACGAATTTCAGGAAGCAGACGTCCGCGGTTTGCTGGATGAAACGCTGACGCTACTCGAGAAGAAGCCTGAAATCGAGAATAAGTATCAGATCGTCCGCGCGTACAACGGCGCTTCATTGCGCGCGCGTGTGGACGTTAACAAAATAAAACAGGTTTTCTGGAATCTTTCCGATAACGCTCTTCGCGCCATGCCCGGCGGCGGAACGCTCAGCGTGGGCATTGAGCTGCTTCCTTTCTGGCTGCGTATCGCTTTCCGGGATACCGGGATCGGTCTCGACGCCAAACAGCGCGCAAAAATCTTCGAACCCCTCCAGTCAGGGTTTGAAGGCGGAACGGGCCTGGGACTTTCCATCGTTTATCAAATCGTGCAGGCCCATAGCGGCAGAATCAGCGTGATATCGGAAAAGGATCGCGGCGCGGAGTTCATTGTGGAGTTGCCCCGAACGGCGTGAGGTCTTATGCAGGGAACGAGAGCAGCGGTCAAGGAAGCTCACAACGAGATGGTCCATATTCTTGTCGTGGACGACGAGCGCTCCATTTGCGAGCTTCTGGAAATAACCTTTCGCAAGGAGGGTCATCGCGTCGAAGTGGCCCAAAGCGTCGAGGCCGCCAAGCGAAAGCTGGAATCGCAGATTTTTGACATTATCATTTCGGACGTCCGCATGCCCGGGGCTACGGGCGTCGACCTCCTGAAATTCACCAAAGAGATTTCTCCCAACTCTTTTTTTCTCCTTATTACCGGTGTGCCCACTGTGGAAACCGCCATCGCGGCCATAAACTCCGGCGCGGACCGCTACGTTATAAAAGACCACGAACTGGTTGACCAACTCCGCCGCGCCGTTAAGGAAGTCTCCGAGAGCCTCAAGTGGAAGAAAGAGGCCGGATACCTTCGCCGGGAACTGCGCCGTTTGACGGGTCTCGACAATATCATCGGCCAAAGTCCCAAAATGCGCGCCATCTTTGAGTTGATCCAAACGATTGCCCCCCAAACCAGCCGCGTCCTGATCACCGGCGAGAGCGGCACGGGAAAGGAATTGGTGGCCCGCGCCATTCACGAAAACAGTCTTCGCGCTCAGGCTCCCTTTATCACCATCAATTGCGGCGCTTTTCCAGAAACACTGCTCGAATCCGAACTCTTTGGCTACATGAAAGGCGCATTCACGGGCGCCAATGAGAATCGCCAGGGCCTCTTCCAGGCCGCCCATGGCGGCACCCTTTTTATGGACGAGATTGGCAACATGAGCTTGACCATGCAAGTAAAGCTTTACCGCGTCCTCCAGGAAGGCAAAGTAAGACCTATCGGCAGCACCGAAGAAATTGATGTGGATGTGCGAATCATCGCCGCCACGAACAAAGAATTCGAAAAGGAGATTGCCGAAGGCCGGTTTCGCGAGGACTTGTACTATCGTTTGAGCGTTATTCCCATCCAACTCCCGGCTCTGCGTGAGCGCCGCGAGGATATCCCGCTTCTGGCGCGCCATTTTCTGGAAACCTTCCGAAAGACGATGGAGAAGCCAATCGAGGGGCTTTCGCCTGAAGCGGTTCGCCGCCTGGAATCCTACGACTGGCCGGGGAACGTGCGCGAGCTCGAGAACACCATGGAACGAGCCGTTGCGCTCGAGACTGGCGGAGAAATCTCTTTGCGCGTTCTTCCCGATCGTATCGCTGGGTACTCCTCCGCCGGCGTTTCCGGAGGAGGAGCCACAGGCGAATTGTCCTTTCCACCGGAAGGGCTTGACTTCGAAAAAGTGATAGCGGAGACCGAACGGAGGTACCTCCAGGCAGCCCTTCAGAAATCCAACGGTGTCCGCACCAAGGCGTCGGATCTCCTGAAGATCAGCTACCGGTCGTTCCGCCACTATGCCCAGAAGCATAACCTATAGAATCTAAAGGCGATGTCATGCAGCTTGGCTCGAATCGGGAACGGGAACCACCGAGGAGACTGCCATTTTTCGTCTGCTGGAACTGACCAAAAGGGTCAATTCGGGGCAGTTTACAGAGGTCCAGAGTCAGCGGGATTGCTCAAGTCAGCTCCAGGATTTCTGTATAATGCAGAAAACAAACATTTTACTTGGTTTTTTCCACTAAGTGCTAATACGGGGAGAGTGGCATCTCCCTTGCCTTATAGTATCGCGTGCTCTGGTATTAAAACTCTCACACTCTCAAGGAGATAGTAGAATGAAGAAGCAGAAGGGTTTCTCACTTATCGAGTTGCTGATCGTCGTGGCGATCATTCTGATCATCGCGGCCATCGCAATTCCTAACCTCCTCCGGTCGCGTATGGCGGCCAACGAAGCTTCCGCGGTTGGTTCGATCCGTACGATCAACACCTCCGCTGTGACGTATTCGTCCACGTATCCGTCGAACGGCTTCCCAGCCT
>Ga0210387_10002878_pt1 | contig 13216 bp, 7 predicted proteins | sample IncBWC7OmetaG_FD_160108 | JGI IMG/M metagenome (GOLD analysis project Ga0210387, IMG submission 160108) | Forest soil microbial communities from Barre Woods Harvard Forest LTER site, Petersham, Massachusetts, United States - Inc-BW-C-7-O ...
AGGGAAACTTGTTGTGCAAAACATTCTAAACACAAGAAAACCGCCCGGAGCTACCCTGCGCTACTACGGGCGGCTTACTACCCCTCAGCTTGCCTCCGCATTGTACCTGCTCGAGCTCAGTCGAGGTGGCGAAGATCTTATAGTCGCGATGAAGACTCCGGCCGAATCAAGTGCTTGGATCTGATCGCATAAGTCGAGCAATTTACCGGATTCGCGTCATCTCAATGAGATATTCCTCGACACCCTTTAGGTTTTTCGATTTTGCGTTCGCGATTCTCTCAAGCCATACTCCATCTGCCGCAAGTCTTACGACACGAAGCTCGAGTCTCGAATCAGTTTTCGAATGTCTCTTTAGGCGTTCGCTCAGCCAGTTATCCCAAACTCATCCCACCCGATCTTTAGAGGCCATCAGACTCAAGAGCGCGCCCCAAATTTTACGTTCGGCTGTACCTTCGGAGAATGCGGCCCTAATGTATGCACGAGTAAAGCATCCGTCGGAATTCTCTTCCTCCGCCATCAGTCGGTCAAACTGTTTGTCCAATCGGGTCAATAGCAACTGCATCAACTCCGTCACTAACGTCTCTTTGCTATCGAAGTGATTAAAGAAAGCCCCTTTGGTAACGTCCGCCAATTCGCTCACTTTGTTGACGGTGACATGAGCCATGCCCTTGGTCGCAGCGAGTTCCTTCCCGGCAGTTATCCAGAAACGGGCTTCGGGGAGATCGCTCCTTTGCGCCTCACCTGGGTTCGACAGATGTCCTAGAAGCCGACTTCTGGCCAGCGTTGCCTAAGGTCCGTCCTTAACGTAACTTCCGGGTTCCCGTGATTCGGGACATATGGCGAGTCCCGGATTCTGAGCCTCAGACGATTTCCCTTTACTGTTGGACTATAATTCGAGCGACCTATGGCTCTCAGTGCAGGGATCAAGCTCGGTCCTTACGAAATACAGTCCCTAATCGGTGCGGGCGGAATGGGCGAAGTGTATCGCGCACATGACGCTCGTCTTGATCGCACAGTAGCAATCAAAGTTTTGCCGGTTTCCTATTCGGCGGACTGTGACCGACTCCAACGCTTCGCGCAAGAAGCGCGCGCCGCAGCAGCGCTCAATCATCCCAACATCCTTTCAATTTTCGATATCGGCGATAACCACGGCGCACCCTATGTCGTTTCTGAATTGCTCGAGGGAGAGACTCTCCGAGACTGCCTGAAACGTGGCCCGCTATCGCTACGAAAAGCCATTGACTATGCGTTCCAGGTCGCGCGCGGATTGGCAGCTGCACACGAGAAGGGCATCGTCCATCGCGACCTGAAACCTGAAAACCTGTTCATCACCAATGACGGCCGGGTAAAAATCCTAGATTTCGGTTTGGCAAAGCTGACGCGCCCCGAGTTAGCGCGCGAAGGTGGCGATGCTCCCACCATGCAGGCTGCCACCGAACCCGGCGTGGTCATGGGAACGGTCGGCTATATGTCCCCGGAGCAAGTCCGAGGGAAAGACGCAGACGCCCGCTCTGACATTTTTTCCTTCGGCGCCATTCTGTACGAGATGATCTCTGGGAAACGTGCGTTTCATGGTGAAACCGCAGCCGACACCATGAGCGCGATCCTCAAGGAGGAGCCCCCAGAACTCGCCGATTCCCCCCTCAATGTTCCGCCAGCACTGGAACGCATTGTGCGCCACTGCCTGGAGAAGAATCCGGCGCAACGATTCCATTCCATCAGCGATGTCGCCTTTGGTCTGGAAGTCCTCACCGGTATCTCGTCCACCACCACATCAGGCGCACAGCGAATAACACCCGCACCTAACCGACGAGGGTGGCTGCTGCCGGTAGGCGCCACAATTACGCTTTGCGTTCTGTTGGCGGCCGCCTACCTTGCCGTTCAACACTCTGCTGCCGCGTCGATCCCGCACTTTCATCGTCTAACTTTCCGGCGTGGCACCATCCTCTCCGCCCGGTTTTCGCCGGATGGCCAAACCATCATCTATGGCGCAGCGCTTGAGGGCCGACCGACGGAATTATTCACTACCCGCTTCGACAGCACCGACTCTCGCTCTCTAGGCTTGGAGAAAACGCAACTGCTGAGCATGTCAGCCAATGGCGAACTCGCAGTGAGCATGGATCAGCACCAAATATCACCATTTACGGCTGCGGGGACGATGGGACGAGTGCCCCTCGCGGGCGGCGCGCCGCGTGAGGTTGCGGAGGAAGTCGCTTGGGCAGATTGGACACCCGACGGTTCTGATGTCGCGGTGGCTAGGGCCACCGCCGGTAGGATCCACCTTGAGTTCCCCGTGGGTAAAATTATTTACCAGCCTCGAGGCTGGGTAAGCCATGTGCGTTTCTCTCCGCGTGGTGACTTGATTGCCATCGAAGACCATGTGCCGACGGGCGATGATGGTCGAGCCGTAATTCTCGACCGGAATGGCAACGTCAAGGTCGCGTCGAGCTTCTTTATCACCGTTCAAGGTCTGGCCTGGTCTCCGGATCAGAAAGAGGTTTGGTTCACCGCTTCAAAAGAAGGAAGCTCGCGAGCTCTCTATGCGATGAATCTCTCCGGAAAGGAACGCCTAGTGATGCGCGTTCCCGGGGTCCTCACGTTGCAGGATCTTACACGGAGCGGTCGAGCCCTCTTAACTATCGAAAGCGATAATTTCGGAATTCTTGGCTTCCATGATGGCGATAAAAATGAACGAAACCTCTCCTGGTTTGACTGGAGCTTGATCGGAGATGTTTCGCCTGACGGCAAGAACCTCGTCTTTTTCGAAAGTGGAGAAGGTGTAGGCAGCAATTATTCCGTATTCATGCGCGGAATGGATGGAACTCCGGCAGTGCGTTTGGGCAGCGGCGCGTTCCCCTCTCTTTCGCCGGACGGCAAGTGGGTGGCTGCCATTAATCTTGCTTCTCCTGCGCAGATTGAGCTGCTGCCCACCGGTGCAGGCCAGCCGCGTGTAGTCACGAACGATTCTCTGGACCACCTACGGCCGCGCTGGCTTCCATCCGGACAAGGTCTTCTGTTCAACGCTTACGAGGCCAATCACCCGCCCCGCACATACTGGCTGGATTTGGAGAGCGGCAAAACGCGACCCGTAACCCCCGAAGGCACTGTTGGACTCGTAGTATCACCCGACAGCAAGTTCGTTCTGGCCAGAGATCCGGAGAGAAAGCGCTGGTTATATCCCCTCGAAGGTGGCGATCGCCAGCCGTTTACTGCGACGCTCGCTCCAGGTGAAGACGTTATCGACTGGGAGAAAGATGGCAATAGTCTTCTCGTGCTGAGGGCGGGAGTTCCGGCGAATGTTTTCCGGGTAAATCTTGGGTCTTCGAAAGTCGAGGCAGTGAAGACTTTCTCCCCGTCTGATCCAGCGGGCGTTGTTACTGTGGGAGGCGCTCGCTTCAGTTCCGATCGCAAATCCTACGCGTATGACTATTTTCGAATCCTTTCTGACTTGTACGTCGTAGATGGGCTGAAATAGAAAGACTGTTACGCGCCTAAGATCCAATTAGCGCTCACGGCCTATCTTCGCTCCTTTCGTCTGAGGCGGTTCTGCTGGAGAGACCTCACCGACGAGCGAACACGATCGTTGTTGACGGTTAGCCGGCAAACCGGAGCTATCCAGAAAGTTCTTCGCGAAGTTGGCCGGATTATAACGGGAATTCGGCTTCTCGACCCTAACTTCGGGCCCCGCCAAGCCAAATATCTTCCGGTGCCGCTTACGAATCAAGCCGCATGCGCGCAAGCAGATCGCGAAAGCGCGGCTCCCCTCGCAGCCCATCGAGCCGCGGGTGTACTTTGAGCCACACCAGCGTTCCATCGCGCTCGGAGTAGGCCTTCTCCAGCCAATCGAGTGCGCGGTCATGGTCTCCGATGACCGCGTAGTACGATGCGATGCCGTAGGGCGAGACAAACTGCTTCTGCGCCAGCGCCTGCACTGCCTCCAGCGTGGCGCGCGCCTCCTCCAGCCGCCCGGCGCGGGCGTAGAGGATCGCCAGGCCAGACGAGGGCCGCGGCAAGCCATCAGACCCCGTGGTCCCTCGCACGAACTCCTTGATTGCTTCGTCAGCGCGGCCAACATGCTCGAGCGTGCGGGCGAGATCGGTGTGCGCTGCTCCAAATGTCGGATCCAGTTCGAGGCACTTGCGGTAAGGGGTCAGAGAGCGTTCGAAGCGGCGCGCATAGAAAAGAGTATCGCCAACAACGGTGTAGATGAGCAGATTGAGAGGATCGAGTTCGTACGCTCGCTGGGCCTCGGCAATGGCTTCCTCGTGGCGCCCCATCCCCGATAGCAGTAGCGCATATCGACTTCGTCCGAACGCATAGCCGGGGTTGAGCTGGATCGCCCGCAAGCACTCGCGCTCAGCGGATGGCCAATCCCAGTCGAAAAGACGATGAATCCAACCTAGCGATGTGTGGAGCTCAGCTAACGATTCGTCGAGGGAGAGTCCCCGCTCAGCAGCTTTGCGGCCCAGCGAGTAGCCCTCACGCGGCGGGAGGATGTGGTGGTTTGCAAGCATGATATAGCTGTCGGCGAGCCCTGCGTAGGCGGCTGCGTAATTGGGATCGCTCGCTAGCGCCTCCTCGAAACGCCGGATTGCCTCCTTCACTGAGTCGCCGGTGAACCGGTTCCACAGGAACGATCCCTGCAAGTAGGCGACGTGGGCCGCGGGATTGACCGCTCCTTTGGATCGCAGTCTTGCCCGTTCGTCGGGTGTCACTTGGATCCGAATCTCGTCGGCGATCGCGTGCGCGACCTCGCTCTGGAGGCCAAGGATGTCGGTAAGGCCGCGCTCATAACTCTTCGCCCACAAGCTCCGGTCGCTCGCCACATCGACCAACTGCACCGTGATGCGCACCCGGTCGCCGACCCGCAGCGCCGAGCCCTCGACTACGCCATCCACACGCAGTTCCCGCGCGAGTTCGGATAATGGAGGATGGGTCCCCTTGAACCGCATCGCCGAAGTGCGAGAGATGACCCGCAGCGCTGCAATCTGCGCGAGGTCGGCGATCAGGGCATCGGTCATTCCGTCGGCGAAGAACTCCTGGGCCGGGTCGCCCGAGCGATTCTCGAATGGCAAAACCACCAGCGATTGAATGCCCCTCCCGGAGCTGGGCTCAGGGGGCGCGCCCGCAAACGACGAGGCTCGGGTGGGCAATCCCCGACCGTCGTCTGAAGATTCGCCACGCAGCGCTCGCAACAAGGCACCCGCGTCTGAAAATCGGCGCAGCGGCGCCTTTTCGAGGCAGCGTGCCACCACCGCTTCGAGTTCGGCCGAGAGCCCCGGGCGCACAACCCGCAAGAACGGCGCAGGCTCGTGGGCAATCTGGTAGAGAAGCGAGAGCACATGGTCACCGCCGAATGGGCGCCTCCCCGTCGTCATCTCGAACAGGAGAGCGCCCAGCGCGTAGAGATCGGAACTCGCGTCCGCGCGACCGTCTCGCACTTGCTCGGGAGACATGTAGGGCACGGTGCCAACAAGGGCACCGGGACCACTGATGGAGGACGACTGGGTAAGGCTCGCGGCTTCCGGCATAACGCGGGCGAGACCGAAGTCGAGCACCTTGGCGCGCCCGCGCGGGGTGATGATGATGTTCCCTGGCTTGAGGTCACGATGGACGATGCCCTTCTCATGCGCTGACTGGAGGCCCTCAGCGACATCGAGTGCGATGGCGCGGGCTCGGGTCTCGGGAAGGGGGCCGTTCCTGAGCGTGTGAGCCAGCGATTCGCCAGGCACGAACTCGAGCACAAGGAAATCGACACCCCGGTCGGAGTCGAAATCAAACAGCGTCGCGATATTGGGGTGGAGCAGTTGCGAAAGGGCGCGTGCTTCGAGCCTGAACCTGCGCTTCGAATCTTCGTCGTGAAGCGCGTCCTGCTTCAGTACCTTGAGCGCCACGTCGCGTTCGAGTCGAGGATCGTTGGCGCGGAACACTACGCCCATACCACCTTCGCCCAGACGTTCGACGATCTGGTATCGGCCGAGCGTTTGACCGATCATGGCGGCTCCGGGACGGTGTGGAGTGACTGACGTTCCCCCGAAGTCTATTCCGCGGGACGGAACCGGGCAAGTCGGCGGACACTCTGAGCATGACCTTTCCGCATTTCAGGGCCGAACCGAAAAAACTATCCATAAACGGGCTTGGAGGACATCAATGAGATGTCCCCGAAGCCGACTTCTGGCCAACACTCGTTGAGAGTCAGTCGTTGGGCATAACTGTCGCTGTTAGGGACGACCATCGTAAAGATGCATAGCAACCGTCAACGGTCTGGGACTAGGAGAAAGCCGGTGTCGTCTTGGCCTTTGTAGTCTCCCCGGCCTACGATCTCACCGTAGTTGTTGATGCTGGTTGCGGATTCCAGCTTCCAGCCTGAATCAGATGCGATGTGAGTGTTCAAGTCTTGGAACCCGTGCGATTTTTCCCACGCGAAGGCCCGTTCCGCGTCCGCAAATGGACCGAAAGATCCAACGATGATGTTGGAGTCGTTTATCGCATGAGGGTGGCTGGGGTATTGCGGGGACAATTCCAAGCGAGTGAGAGTTGCGCCTGAGTAAAGGAACACCTCGGGAAACGCCTGGACCAGCACCTGACCGTAGTTATTCACGCCGATTGCCGAACTGTAACGGTTGGGTGGTCCAATCGGCTGGATGCCGCGACTCGCGTGCCACAGAAATGCTTGATAACGTCCGGTTTCGTCATACGCATCGCCGATCGCTTCTCCATTTTTGTTGACACCCTTGGCAGATCCGCCACAACACCCCCCTAGCTGTCGAATCGTGTTTCTGGTCCAAGAGACCGGCCCCGTTGTTGTCTTTCCAGGGAGCAGCGATTCTCCAACAATTTCGTCGGAGTCACTGATGTCGTAGGCGCGGGATTGCTCTCCTGCTAGCAAGGTTAGAACACCATTGGCAAAGGTGAATGCTTGGTGCTTGCCAAATGTGCGGTCGTAGACAACTCCCACCACGTGACCAGAATTGTTGACTGCGACGCCTTCCGAGTTGTAGAAACCCGCGGGCAGAGGCAGTTCGTGAAGCCCAAATTGCTCGGTCCACAAGGCCGCGCGGTGACCGGTCGTTGTGCCTGCAATTTGCCTGTTTTCGTTGATGTGGACTGGCCGCAGAGGCAATGCGATCACTTTGTAATGCGCGGCAATACAGCTCATACCGTTGCCTTGTCCCATCAGAAAACTACTCGGAACAAGCAACAGCATTACGGCCACAAGCTGAGCGGGTTTGGCGCCATACCCGTGTTTTGAGAGCGATCCCATCCTGGCTCCGGTTCCTATTGCGCCGTGAGCTTGATGTAATCGAAGCACACCGTATATCCGCTGCTGCTGGAATTGTGTCCGGTCACGGTGAACTTGAACGAATAGTTCCCTGCTGACGAGAATGTCATGTTGCCAAGATCGTATTCATGGAATACGCCATTCCCGTTCGCGTTATATTCGTCTTCTGCGGGTCCAACGTTCGCACCGTTGACGGAGAATTGAAAGATTCCGCGGGTGGGGAACTCTTTCGTTGCGGCTTTGATGTCGTAAGTTCCTGGCGTTGCGACGTTCACGGTGAAATTCAAATATGCGCCAGTAGCGGTGCCATCGGCAATCTCCCCCGCCCCGTCAGGGAACCCAGTCCAGGTAAATGAGCGCGCGTTTGGCGAACCCGTAACTAAAATCTTTGTGGCTTCGTACTGGGTAACACCAGGTGCACCAGACGTGAAGGTCCAACTCAAGATGTCCTGGGTCGCAGTCATGCCACCGGTGCCGCCGGTGAACCCGGCATAGGCGGTGTTCGCGCCCACGGTGCTGGGAATATTCACCGTCCAACTTGTCGTGAACGTGTCGGCCGGTGTCGTAGCATCGGTGATGGTCATGGTCAAGGTCGTGCCGCTGTAAGTGATATGGATGTTAAACACGTCGCCACTGTGAAGGTTTACGTTGCCTCCGAGAGTTGTAGCGGGAATGGTCGGAGACGCTCCGTTCGTGTACAACCCGGTCGAGTTCGTCCCCTCGCCGTCATTGTTATAAAGATCGAACTTCACCGCCACGCTGGAGGGAATACCTCCGGATCCTCCGGGCGTATCGGGTCCGTAGCCCAAACCTCCGCCGCTGGGGCCGAGCGCTGTGGTACCGACGTTCTGAATTACAAAAGTGATGCCGTCCGCGTTGGGATTGGTTAACTGGAAGCTGAAATCGGTGGTAAACGACTGGATATTCAGAGGCGTCGCGTAGAAGCCGCTGCCAGCCTCCGTTCCTCCACCGTCGGTCAGGCGCAACCGGGTGCCGTTCAGCTTGGCGGAGCCATTCAGTGCCAAGCCCGTGGAACTAAAGCCAGAAGCGTAGTTGACATACGGGTTCCCGTTCGTGCTTATGGTGTAGGTCCCGCTCGCAACGGCGCTGTTGTTGTATCCGGTCGCCACAGCAATCGCCTTGATCGTCGTAGTTGTGTTCAGTGTCAACGTAGTGCAAACCGGTGAACTCGCCGTGGGTGTGCTTCCATCGGTCGTACAGTGAATAACCGCCCCGATTGTCGTGTCCGAAAGCGTCACGACTTGACCCGGGTTGTAAGCGCCCGGCGCCGGGCTGAACGTCGGTGTAGCCGCCGTGGGTAGGCTTATTGTGAAAGTCCCGCTCGCTATCGCGCTGTTGTTGTATCCAGTCGCTACCGCAATCGCCTGGATCGTGGTGGTCGTGTTCAGCGTCAACGTAGTGCATACCGGTGAACTCGGCGTGGGCGTGCTTCCATCGGTCGTACAGTGAATGACCGCTCCGGTCGTGGTGTCCGAGAGTGTCACGACTTGACCCGGGTTGTAAGCGCCTGGCGCTGGACTGAACGTCGGCGTCGCCGCGCTTGGTTGACCGGTCGCGACATAGGTCCAATCCAGAATTTCCTGGATTGCAGTCAGTCCTCCGGTACCGCCAGTGAATCCCACGTAGGCAGTATTCGAGCCGACGGTGGTCGGTATGTTGATTGGCCAACTGGCCGTGAAGGTTTGAGACGAGTTGGTGGCGTCCGTGATCGTCATCGTCAACGTCGTGCCGTCGTATGTTGTGTGGACGTTGAAAACATCGCCACTGAGCAGAGATACTCCCGAGCTCGTCATGTCCAGGGCTGGAGTCGTGGGAGAAGCTCCATCAGTGTATAGTCCGGTCGAGTCCGTCCCCTCGCCCGCGTTGTTGTAGATATCGAACTTCACCGCCACGCTGCTGGCGATTCCCGGAGTTCCGCCCGGCGTGTCGGGGCCATAGCCCAGACCGCCTCCTGAAGGTCCCAAAGCGGTCGCTCCAACTCCCTGGATGGTGAAAGTGAATCCGTCGGCACTTGCACTACTCAGTTGAAAGCCAAAATCAGCAGTGAAAGCCTGAATGTTAATGGGTGTGCTAATGAACGCACTCCCAGCCTCGTTGGCCGCGCCGTCGGTAAGCCGTAACCGAGTGCCGTTCAGTTTAGCGGTGCCGTTAAAAGTTAATCCGGTTGAAGTAAATCCGGCGCCGTAATTGATTCCGGGATCGCCCGAGTCGATGGTGTAGAGCCCGCTAGCAATCGCGCTTGGATTGTATCCATTCGCGGTGGCGATTGCTTTCAGAGTCATGGTCGAACTGATCGCCACGTTGCTACACGCAGGGGAACTTGGGGTGGGCGTAGTGCCATCGGTCGTGCAATGAACGGTCGCTCCCGAGGTGCTGTCGGAGAGTGTCACGTTCGTAGTGCTCGTGTAATCGCCTGGGGCGGGACTGAAAGTCGGAGTCGCCGCGGTTGGAGTCGCGCTGATAGCGCCATAGGCAGAGACTTTTAGCTGACTGCCAACGTATACCTTACCGTTTGCGACGATCGGAGTGGCGAACTTCACCGCTCCGCCGGGGACATCGCGGTTGTTGCCGGCCTGGCTGCTGTTGTAAAGCATGTTCGCCAGATTGGTCGCGTCATAGGCGTACAACACCTGGCAATTCGAGCCGCCACTGCAGGTCGATCCGAAGGCGCTGTCGTCCAACCCCCAAAGAATTCCGTTAGTGTTGCCGTTGGCCGAAATGATTGGCGAAGGAGCCGCAAAACTGAAGGCTTTCGCACTCTCCGACGTGGGAGAAGTCGAAATCAGTCCACTGTTATTAGCGTTGAACGAAAATGCCTTCAGATTGTCCGGTCCACCGCCATCGCTGCCCCCACCCCAGTACACGCTGCCGTTCCAATAGGCCGGCGTGCCCCACACTCCGGCGGTTGCGCCTGGAATCTCCTGCACGATATTTGGATCGCTGCCGTTGCAAGGAGGATTGTCGTTGACGCAATACTTGCCCATATTGTTGCGATCAATCACGTACATCTTGCCTTCCTTGCCCATCTGCGTCAGCAGTTGCTGTCCGGAAGAAAGATTAGGCAGCAGTACGAGTCCACCGGATGCCACGTCGGTGTCGCCACCGGCCAAACTGCTCTGGTTGTAAGGCGTGAAATAATCCAGGACTGGAAAGCTGCCTCCGCTGGGTGGCCCCAGTTTGACGATGCTGTCACCGTAGTCCGTGGTGCCATTCCACGTGCCGTTTCCGGTTGCAAAAAAGATGTTTCCGTTGGCATCCGCGGCCAGTCCTCCTCCGCTCATCCACACTCCGTTGGCGCTACCGTCGGCGGAAGTGTTAAAGGCTGCTTCCTGCGTGAGCGTGCTGGCGCTATACGACATGATCCAGCCATGCCAGGGGCTGATGTCGCAATGCGAGGACCATCCAATCACTACGTGCCCATTCTCCAACAACAGGCCAGCGCGCTGATTTTCGAAGTGAGGGCTAAAGCTTACGGTGGTGCCGTTGCCGTCCGACGCGGTTCCCGGAACTGTCGCTTCTATCAATACAGGACCACCGAACTTCTCAGCGGAGGTACCCACGTCGATGGCGTGCAAATACTGGACCAGACTACCATTGACTTTTGACTTCGCCACTAGGTAGATCGTCCCCGTGGTGGGATCGATGACCGGTGTTCCCGTGATCCCGACCTCCGGGACCAGGTCGCCGCAACCCAGATCCGTGTTGCTGTTGACCGTGCTGCCGCCGGATGGAATCAAGCTGATCTGCCAGTAGATGGTTCCACTGCCCGCGTCAATGGCATAAAGGCTGTCGTGCTCGGTGGCGACATAAAGGACGTTATGGGTACCACCACTAATCGTCACGTTGGAGAGGTACAAAGGCTGGGCATATACCCATCCATCGACGGAGACGGAAAATAGCTTACCGAATTGGCCACTGTTTACGTTGGCCGGAGTCAGGATTGCTTCCTGGATGTTTTGTCCTGTCCGAGCGTTGTCATTGTGATAAGTAGTGACATTCACCTGCGCCTGGAGTACGGAGGAGAGAATAAAGAACAGGCAGACAACCAACATCCCGATATAACAATTGGCCATTCTCTTCACTTAGTTTCCTCCTCAAAGCACGACTTAGAACTGAGATTGCGACTCCACAACAAGGAGGCAACTCTTTTACCTTAACTTCGAGAAGAATGCAATCCCTGGTTCCGTGGGAATGCCCGTCTGACGGGGCATTCGCATTCAACCAGTCTTCATGTGCAAAGAGCGTTCTCGTTACGGCCCGTGCGAGCCAGCGCGTTCAGCGGGAGCGCATACGGCTCTTACCGAGGATGAGTGGCGGCACGGCTGCTTGGTCCAAACGCCCTCGTACGGATCTGTGCCTGGGACCACCAGCGATAGTGGTCCCAATCGTGAAAGTAATCCGGTGACCCTTCAGAGCTTTGCATCGCGGTCCAGAAACGGGCTTCTGGGATATCGATTCATCATCTCCTCAAAGCCGACTTCGCCGGATTGATTTAGGGGCTCTGCACGCGTTGTCGCACACAAACTGTCTCCCGATGTACTTACACCTGACTAGCCACTGCTCGTCCCCGAGCATACAAATGAAGAACTATTCCAACATTGGTCACTTCAGTCTAAGGTCGATGAACCTGAACGTCGCAGAAGGCTGACTCATCACACAACCGAGGGAGAAATCCGATGAATCGAAGACTGCTGGAATTGTTTTTGTTATGCCTCGCGGTATGGACTGTGCCCAATGGACAACTATTTGCGCAAACCTAAGGAGAGTGCCGCATTCGATAAGCTCCGCGGTCTGGCCGGCAACTGGGAAGGAACTTTTGCCTGGAGCGGCGGGCGGAACGCAACCGGGAAGATGGGCGCGCAATACTACACGACCGGCAACGGATCTGCGGTGGTGGGGAACCTCACGCAAGATGGCGTCCCGTCCATGACCAGTGTCTATTATCTCGACGGCGCCGATCTGCGACTGACCCATTTTTGCGCTGCCCAAAACCAGCCGAGGCTGAAAGCGACGGCCACTGATCCTGACAAGGGAGAGATCACGTTTCGTTTGTGGACATCACCGACCTGCGTTCTCCAACCAGCGGACACGTAGATGGCTTGGAAATACGGTTCATAGCGCCAGATCACGTTACGCTGCGCTTTCACTTCAAGAGCGGAGAAACGGACAGCCAGGAACTAGTTGAATTACGGCGCAAGGTGTAAGTCGAGGCAGTGCCCCAATCCGCGGGCATTGCGGCAGAGCCGATGTCACAGCTTTTTCGTGCTTTGCTCGTGTGGTCCGCGACTGGCCAGAAACAGGCTTCGGGGACCTCAAGGATGATCTCCCCGAAGCCGACTTCGGGATCGCGTAGTTGAGAGTTTGGTCCGGCGCACAACTTCCGAGCAGCCGTCACTGTCAAGGATGATCTCGGGTCATGTGCGCGAAGGCTCGCGCAACTGACACACCAGCGATTGGATTGGCACTGCGGAGTTCCCTTTCCAAAAGCCGGAGGGCGTCGCGAGTAAGTTTGTCCGCTCAGCGAGGCTGCGCATCACCACACGGTGACTACGACTCGACGAGCGTGCCGAGCACCTCGGGCCACCGATTCTCAAAGTCAACTTCCCGTTGCAGTCCGCGCTCCAACAGAGCTTGGATCCGCTGATGCGCTTCAGGCCACGTCAGCGCGGTCTCAAAGGAGGTGATGGCGTCGAGGAGCCGGTCGGCAGACGGCAACGAGACCTGGTTGACGAGATTCTTCGCGGCGGCGATGGCACGCCGGTCGAAGGAGGCGATCCTGCGCGCGAGCGCGTCGACGAAACCGTCCAGTTCGGCGTCTGGAAGTGCCCGGTTGACGTATCCGTATCGTTCCGCGGTGTCGCCGTCGAAATCGTTTGCGCCGAGAACGATTTCGAGCGCCCGGCCGCGACCGAC
>Ga0210387_10002880_pt1 | contig 13213 bp, 13 predicted proteins | sample IncBWC7OmetaG_FD_160108 | JGI IMG/M metagenome (GOLD analysis project Ga0210387, IMG submission 160108) | Forest soil microbial communities from Barre Woods Harvard Forest LTER site, Petersham, Massachusetts, United States - Inc-BW-C-7-O ...
TCGCGATGTACGCCGCCAAGGAAGCCGGCAAGGACCGCGTCGCGGTCGCAAGCAAAGCAACCAAAGAGCGAATGAGATCGAGAATCACCTGGGCTGAGCGCGTCAAACGCGCAGTGCAGGATGGCCTGTTCGAGCTCTACTGTCAGCCGATCGTGAAGCTCGCCAACGACAGCGTCTCTCAATGGGAGCTGTTGCTGCGACTACCCGGCGACGGAGGTGAGCTGATCTTGCCAGCACAGTTCCTCTACACAGCGGAGCGCTCAGGACTGATCTTGGATATCGATCGCTGGGTCCTAAGCCAGGCGATGCAGTTGATCGCTGAGCAGCGTGACACAGGCTGTGAAGTGCGCCTCGAGGTCAATCTCTCCGGCCGGTCTGTCGGAGATCCCGAGCTGCTCACGCTGATCGAGCAAGGCCTCAAGGACAGAGCGATCAATCCGGCAAACCTCATACTCGAGGTAACTGAGACTGCTGCGATCGCGAATATGGACCGTGCGCGCGCCTTTGCGACCAAGCTGAGGGCCCTGGGGTGCGGCTTTGCGCTCGATGACTTCGGTGCCGGATTCGGCTCCTTTTACTACCTCAAGCACATTCCCTTCGACTACGTAAAGATCGACGGTGAGTTCATCCGCAACCTGCCATCCAGCAGCACCGACCAGTTGATCCTTGACTCGATCGTGCAGATGTCAAAAGGACTCGGAAAGCACACGATCGCCGAGTTCGTCGGTGACAGTGAAACAGTCCAGCTATTGAAGGAGCACGGCGTCGACTACGCACAAGGCTACCACCTCGGTAAGCCCCGCCCGGTGTCCGAGGCACGGACACACTGAGCAGAATTAGCCGTCGGACCACTCAACGCGGTGTGTGTCGGAAACCGCTAGTCGGTGTCTGTTATCTCGACTGCTCCGAAGCCCTCGAGTGGCCCATCGACAAAGAAAATCTCCATCGTTATGTCGGGCTCCACATGGGCCTGACTGAGGAAAGCCACAACTTTGCGTCCAGTGAGCTCTTGAATCCTCTCTGTGTAACGCTTGGCCATGATGCGTTGGAAGTCCTCGCGCATAGCGATGACACGATCGGACTCACCACTATCCATGATCGTCTGCTCGAGCGCTGTAAAACCACTTCCGCGCATGACAACGACAATGATGTCATCAAGCACATACGTCTTAGCCTTCATTGGCCCCCGCCCATAATGCTCGCGCAGGGTACCGACGATGCTTGTCGAGATCGCCGCCAAGAGCTGACCGCCACCGAGAGGTCCTGTGGTCTCCGCAGATTGCGTGTCCACTCCTGTTACTCCTTGATTGATCTCGACTTCGGAGTGTCAGGATCTGACCGCCCCGTGATCGCCCAGCCCATGGCTAAACGGCCACGATCCGCTCGAAGTCCACGAGGTCAAACAGGCGCTGGAGCCTATGTTGCTCTATTGCGGCAGTGATCATCTTAGCCGCGATCTCCTCGCTGAGGCCAACCCGGCACGCCGCCTGTCGGTGACTATGCTCGCCGAGCAGAACCAGGCCCAGTAGGTCCCGCTGAGTGCGGGACGGGAGAAGGAAGTTCGCTTGAGCTGTTGGCTGTGAGTTCCAGCAGGTTTTCGCTTGCTGTCCAGGTCCACCGCGCATCTCCCGCGCGCGCGCGCAGTGAGTGTAGACGCTGCCAGCCAGTGCAGCTCGAAGGCTCTGTTCCTCCAAGTCGATGCTGGCCGGCGTACGCCAGAGAGTGACGAAAGTCATGACAACAGCGTCCTTGGCGAACTCTACGTCCTCAATGGTGAGCAGCGCGAGACTGCCGAGAGCGCCGGCGTGCCGGTCGTAGGTCTCCACGACGGCCTCGAAATTGAGTGCGACAACCGCGGCAAAGAGGGCCTCGTCCTTCGCCGTCGCAAAGGCCGAGGTCTTCCGCCACCTTGGGCAGATACTCATGGCTCGATGGCCGCAATCTGCTTGAAGTCAACGAGTTCGAGCAGTCGCTGGATTTGCGGGCGCGGTGAGCGGATGCTCACTGAGCCTCCATGAGCAGTTACTTGTTGAGCGGCGGCTGCGATGGCTAGCAGTCCGGAACCGTCGATGAAGTCGAGTTCTGCGAAGTCGAGTACTACCTCCTCGACTGCGGACCTTGTCCCTACGAAACAGTCGATCAAGATTGAGTCGATAAAGATTGCGATGCTTGCCATATCCAGTTCGCCATTGAGCATTACGATGGCTCTATCGCCTTCAAGATGCGCAAAGGCGGTGAATGGCAGAGGTAATGCTCGGAGGTCGTAACGAGCGTTCGATCCGCTCGCAACCGCTGTATCCGGCACGGCGGGCTGGGCTTCGTGCTCTACGAACATTATGCTCCAGAAATTTGGTTCCCGTAGCTAACAACGCCACCAGGGTCTGGAGCGACGCGACAGTGGGTTAGGCCACTGACAGCAGTTATCCTAGCACATAGACAAGTTCTGTCAATCGAACAGAATAAATCTCACTTCAGTGAGAACGGCCACCGCCGCCGGTTACAAATGTTGGCTTAGGTTCCGCGGTCAGTTCAACGCCGATAGCTCACGCGGTACCATCGGCAACGCCTTTGCCTGAGAGACGGAGTGTCAGCGTTTGGATGTTGGGGTGCCGCGCGTAGGGCTACTGAGCGAGGCAGCGTCGAGGTGCCCGTCGACGAGGTCGCGAGCAACGTTGCTGAGGCGAAGGTTGTGTTCGCGAGCATGAGCGCGCAGGCGGGCAAACGCGGCATCCACATCGATGTGGGCGCGCTCGGCCAGCACGCCCTTGGCCTGCTCGATCATCACTCGACTGCTGAGCGCGCCCTGAAGCTGCTCCACCACACCATGTGCCTCTCGCACGGTGCGCTCTTGTAGCAGCGCGATTGCGGCGATATCGGCCATCCCCTGCCCTAGCGGTAAGTCCTGCTCGACCAAACGCCCTGTGTTTGCGCGAAACAGGTTCAGCGCCCCGATGGTCTCTCCACGCGCCCTCATCGGGATCGCTTGCACTGAACAAAACCCCTTCTGTATGGCCATCGGCGCGAAAGCTGGCCAACGCCCGGCATCGGCCGTGAGATCCTCGCTGGATACGGGCGTTCCACGCTGGTAGCACTCGAAGCACGGTCCCTCCTCGTTCTGGGACTGCAACAGGTCCAACGCGTCAGAGCGCTCGCTCGAAGAGGCCATCACGCGCAGCACACCGGCGGCGTCGGCAAGTAGCAGTCCCGCCTCGGCGCAGTCGAGCAACTCGATGCACCGCTCCGCCAAACGGTGCAGGAACTCGATCACGTCGAAGTCATCGACCATCGTGTCGGCCAACTCGACGAACGTCTTTACAATGCGCTGCTCGCGTGTCATCGTCTGATCTCGATCTCTACGGCTACGAACGCAAATATTGCCACTAGATAGCAGCTAGGGTCGTGATCGCGCGTCACTCTGGTCCCTGGAAGCGGTGGCGTCGCGTGACGATCTCCCGGGCGAGGGTTCGCAGCGGGAGTCCCTCAGCAAAGGCATGAGCGCGCAAGCGGACGAAGGCCTCATCCAGGGAGACGCCAAGCTGAACAGAGACCATCCCAGTCGCCTGATGAACCTCCGCCCAGTGCGAAGGCTCGCTCGTCAAGACCTCGTGTAGTACGTCGGCCGGGGCACCGGCCTGTAGGGCAAGGAGCACCTGGGTGGCCATATCGGCTAGCACCAGGCCGTATGCCATCTCATCCGCGTTCAAGATGCCCGGGTGACCGCGATAGAGCACCAACACTCCGATTCGGATGGCGCCGAGATGCAAAGGAAAGGCGAACACCGCAAGCACGCCTGCATCGACGCCGGCCTGGGCGAACGCCGGCCAGCGCACGATCGCAGGATCGGCAAGGTTCGCCTCCAACACCGGAGCCCTGCTCGTCCACACATCCACGCATGGCCCCTCACCCAGCGTGAGCTGCAATTCCTGCACCATCGCGATGCCCGGCTCAGACACCCCAGCGGTCCCACGCAGCTCTCCGTCCACCATCAGCGAAAGCCCTGCGCCCTTGAGCGAGAGCAGGCTCACAGCGGCCATACACACACGATCGACGATCGAGGCCGAGCCGTCTACGTCGGCGTCCACTATCTCCTTCAGCACTACGCTCAGCCGATCGGTAAGCATTTCGTCTAACCCTACGACCGATCGCTCGGTCACGATCCAAAGGGCAGCCGTCGAGTGGGCGGGCTCCTACATCTTCCGCCACACCGTCGCTTTCGCGACTCTTCGCCGAAGGACGCAACGTCCTCCTGGTCTAGCGCTGGCTCGGACTCTCCCAAACTGCATGCCGTCCAACTACTCACCCGGTCGCTAACCAGGCGCCAGGGAGGATGTGGTGGACTCCTTGGTGTGGAGGAACGCATCGATTGCGTTAACGTCGAGGGGGCGAGAGAATAGGAAGCCCTGTCCGTGGTCGCAGTGTTCGCGTTGCAGTGTCTCGAGCTGGGATTGCTCCTCGATGCCCTCGGCGAGGGTCTCGATGTCGAGCGTCTTGCCGAGTTGCACTAGTGTGTGGATCAGCGCTGTCGAGCCCTTCGATCCGGCGATGCCGCTGATGAAGGAGCGGTCGATCTTCAGTGCGTCCACGGGGAACTGGCGTAGGTAGGCGAGCGAGCTGTAGCCGGTGCCGAAGTCGTCGATGGCGATGCGGACGCCGAGCTGCTTGAGCATGTGCAGGCGCTTGGCAGTCGCCTCGGCGTCGCGCATCAGCGTGGTCTCGGTGATCTCCAGGGTCAGCGTTGTGGGGTCGAGGCCGCTCTCTTGTAGGGCGGTGCGTACGTCCTCGATCAGCTCGTCGTCATCGAGCTGGCGCCCGGACACGTTCACTGCCATCCCGATCCTGTGGCCCTCGTGGTACCAGTGCACCGCCTGCCTACAAGCCTCCTGCAGGACCCAGCGTCCGATCGGGACGATCAGCCCGCTTTCCTCGGCGATTGGGATAAACTCGATCGGCGGGATCACACCGCGCGTGGGGTGGTTCCAGCGGATCAGCGCCTCGACCCCGATCACCCGCTCTGATTGCAAATCGAAGGTTGGCTGGTATTGAAGGAACAACTGGTGCTGATCGAGCGCCTCGGCTAGGTCCATCTCGAGCGTGAGCCGATCGCGGGCAGCGGTCTGCATGCTGGACTGAAAGAGCATGTAGCGATTTTTGCCGGCGGCCTTCGCTTCGTACAGGGCGATGTCCGCGTCGCTCAAAAGCTCAGCGGCGTTCGCGCGTACGCCCAGCGCGATTCCGATGCTCGCCGTGAGCGACAACGGCCTGCCGGCCTGGCCGTCCATCTCATAGGGCTGGCGCAGTACTTCCAGCAGGCGCTCGGCTACGAGTTCGGGGCCGGCGTCGAGCGCGGAGCCCTCGACCAGGACGACGAACTCGTCTCCGCTGAGGCGCGCCGCGGTATCGCCCTCGCGAACGACTCCCTCCAGGCGGGTGGCGACGATCCGCAGCAGATCGTCGCCGGCGGCGTGTCCGAAGGTGTCGTTGACGTGCTTGAAGCCGTCGATGTCGAGATACAGGGCCGCGACCGGGATCTTCTGGCGCCGCGCACGAGCGAGCATCTGCTCTGCGCGGTCTAGCGCGAGCACGCGGTTGGGCAAGCCGGTAAGGGCGTCGTGCAGCGACTGGTGGCGAAGCTCTCCGGTCTTCTCATAGACCATCCCGAGGGCGTGCTCGCGTGAGCGCGTCAGTACCAGCACGAGCGCGAACAGCAGCAGGCTGACAATCGCTCCTCCAATGAGGACCAGCAGACCCTGCAGATTAGCCGAGAGCCAGCTCGCGGCTTCCGTGCCTCGGACGACCGCCCGCCACGTGCCATCGATCTGCATCGTGGTTTCATGGGTGAAAGCGCCCGCCGGAGAAGTCGTACCGACGCGGGCGATCAGCTGTTCGCTCTGGCCGGGGTTCCTGTGGTAAAGAGCCACGCTGAGGCCGTGATGATTGCTGGTCGCTTGGTGGATCAGAGCGTTCATTCCAAACGAACTCCCGACCCAGCCGGCGACGGCCGCGCGGCGCTGCGTGACATTCCCAAGGCGCGCGCCGCGCCTGTAAAACGCGGCTTCAATGAACAGCGTGCTCACGCCCTGCACCGTCACGGGATAAACCAAGAACTGGCCGCTGTCAGTAACCCTCTGCAGGAGATACGCCTGCAGAATGCCGCCATCCTGAAATCCACCGATCGGTGAGGCGCTATTACACCAATCTCCCTGCACCAACCGCCCCACTTCCCGGGTGTACGGTGTCACGGTGCCCCCAGCTGAAAGCAGGCAGTAGCGCGTATGTCCGCCAGGAGCAAAAGGCACGACCGAACCCCCGACGAACGCTCGAAACGCGGGATCGGCGGCACGTCGTGCTTGGAAGGCCACCAGATCAGCTGCCGGCACCACTTCAACGACGGTCGTTCCGAGACCACTCATCTCCCGCTGCCTGCCCTGCAGCTGGGAGAACCACTGATCGAAGCGCGTGGCGTTCAGGTGTGGCTGCATCGTCAGCACGGCACGCAAGGTCGTTACAAAGTCAGCGTCGCGACGTAGTAGCGTCTCCATCGTCTCGTTCACATCTGTCGAACTGGTCTGGAACTGCTGTCTGTCGTGCGCTTTCACGCTCGATCGCCACAGCAGCGCGCTGCCGAGCGAGGCCACCAAGCCGACGATCAGGATCGAGCAGGCAAAGACCATCCACCATCTGCGGCTCTTCGTTGAACGAGCCGGTGCGTCTCCGAGATTGGCCGGCTCCGGCATCGTTGCTGGCGATTGAGGCATACCCAAGATATCGGCGCCCCGCCCCGCTAGAGCCCTTGTTATTCTATAAATTAGACTCATATTGTTAATTTGACATGGGTCAGTAGATCTTCACAGGTGTACCAGGGCCAATGCGGGCGACCAGCCAGTCGATGCTGGCAGTGGCGAGCCGGATGCAGCCATGTGATTCGGCTCTGCCGAGTGTTCCTCCAAGGCCCTGTCGACCGTGTATCCCGATCTGGCCGGGACCGCCTTCGAATTCCTGCAACACGTTGGAGCGTGCGCTGAGTGCCAGCGCGAACGGACCATCGGCCTCACCGGGTTGCAGCTGCACAGTCTCCTCAACGAAGAACTGACCGGTCGGGGTCGGTGTGGACGGCTTGCCCACCACTGCTCGGAAGGCTCTCGCCTTGCGTCCGTCGTGGTAGACCGTTACGCGGCGCGCATTGAGATCCACCAGGATGCGCCAGCCCGTCACGAACTCGCGAGTGCCGGCCTTTGCGATCCATCCCGTCGATCCGTCCGGGCGGCCGGGAAGCATCACCTCTAGCCATGCCGTCGCGCCTGGCGCCGTTGAATGTCCAATCACTGGCAGCGTCGTCTGCTCTCCCGTGATCGGCCTACGATCACGGACGAAGGCTACCCGGGGCGAGCCGGCCGCCGGTGCGCTGTGTGCGGCATGGCCACTCAGCAGCTCCGCGAGCTGCTGAGTGGCCTGCACCGGTGTTGGAGTGTCTGCGCCGAGCGCTGAGCCTGTCGTGAATCCGAACAGGCACACAGCCAGCCCGACGACACTCAGCCGGTGAATGTGCCCCTCCGGTGCGGTAGCGCGGGACGTGCGGGCGAGTGCGGTTTGGCTGCCTTGCGCGCGCGATGGCGCTTATGGCGTATATGGTGCCTGGCGGTCGTCTTTGACGCAATCGGCGCCCTCGGGGTAGTAGTGCTGACGCTGGGACTCGAGACGAGCGCTCCCGCGCCCGTTGTCGTCACCGCTGCACCACTACCAGTGGTAGTGCCTCCGCTGCCGGTGGTCGTGATCGTTTCTCCGCCGGTGGCCGCTTTTTCGATCGCGGCCGTTTCTTGCGGGGTGGTGGTTTCCGTGCCCCCGCCGCTTCCGCTGCTGCTGGAAGCACAGGTGGACGTGGTGATGGTGTTGTTTTCGAGAGTCACCGCGGCGGTCTGTGCAAGCAGCCGACCGTGGATCGTCGCGCCGGTGTTCGCCGTGATGCTGTCCGCGGCCATGATTGTGCCGACGAAGTGCGTGCCGGTCCCAAGCGTCGCGGAGGAGCCGACCTCCCAGAAGACGTTACAAGCCTGCGCCCCGTTTATGAGCGAGACGCTGGTGTTAGAGCCCGTCGTCAAGGTGGTGCCGATCTGGAAGATGAACACCGCATTCGGGTCACCCTGGGCGTTCAACGTCACGCTCCCGGAGGAGAGCAGCAGCGAGGTGCTCGCGGTATAGACGCCCGGCAGGAAAGCGTGCCCGGCGAGATCTTCCCCGGCCGAACCGTTGCTCGCTTCGTTCGCGGCTGTCGTCGCGGCGGTCGTGAGGGCACTCTTCGCTTCATTCGCCACCGCGTCATCGACATGTTCTGCGCCGAGTACCACCGGGGCGCCGGTCACCGAGGAGCCGGGAGCGAGACCGAGATCGCCGAACATCGTCGTCGAGCCCGTGTTGGTGATCGTCGAGCCGCCCAGTACCGAGAAGCTCGCGGCCTTCCCCAGCCCCACGGTCGTGGCGCCAAGGGCGCTACTCGCGAAGATTAGGGTGGACAGCGAGCCGAGCAGGATCAATCCCACTCGAAACGTCCTGCGCCCCGTTTTCCAGGGGGAACGACGGCGCTTTACTGCGAGGGAGTCGCCGGTCGGCGACTCGTGCTGCTGGGAGACGCCGCGATGCGTAGGCGTCTGGTGCTGCGATGGGACGCCGCTATTCATAGGGCGTCTCCTGACTGCGGCTTTGACTCGCCGCGATAGAGGGGGAATGGCTCCCCGGTCGCTTTCGACCTGTTATCTCATCGACAGGTCGCGGCCATAGCATAAGCCGCACGCGAGCAAGTCACATATGTCGAGCCGATTTTGTGTGCACGATCTACGCCTGATGCATTAACAATGGCTGCGGTGGCTCGGATTGAGAGGCGCATTCAGATGCGTCGTACTCCGTGTCCGCGCCGAGAACGTTGATGAGGCATGAGGGTCGGGGCTCGTGGGGAGCACGAGTTTCGGCTGGGTTGCTGACCCGGTTCATATGCGGGCGGCGCGGCGAGCGCGCGACGGGTGCGAACCCCGAGCTTGCGGTAGATGTTGCGCGCGTGGGTACGGACCGTCTCGACACCCACCCCCAGGGCGAGAGCGATCTGTGCGTTTGAGTGACCTTGCTGCAGCAAAGGAAGCACTTCGGCCTCACGCTTGGTCAGCAGGCCAACACTTGGTGCGACCGGAGCGCCCGATCCTGCCGGTGCGCGGGGAATCACCTGGAGTCCGCGCGACGCGAGGTGGATCGCGTTGATCACATCACGCGACTGCGTGTCCCCGCCGAGACAGGCGCTCGCTCCGAACGCAAGCGCCTGCGCGCACTCGACTGGCGCGGGATCATGGCCGAGCAGGAGCAATCGTGTCGCGGGATAGGAGCTGCTGAGCTCGCGCACCTCAGCCAACTTCGCCAGGGCACCGAAGTCGAGGATCGCCACGTCTGGACGGTGAGCCCGCAGCACGACTCCGATTCGCCGCTGCTGCACGTCGGCAGCGACAACCAGGAGACTCGGATCGCTCTCGATCAGCTTGCGAAGCCCTCCGGCGAAGAGATCGTCGAAGTGGGCGAGGACTACGGTGATGGGGGTATGTGACGGCATAGGCGGCCCAGACGTGGGCCAGCGCGTATGACTTCATCGGCAACAATCACCGCAAGGGTGAGCCCCGCCTCACCCCAAGCTCCCCCGCCACTCCCCCCAAGACCACCCTCCCCGGAGGAAGAACAGAGCGCCCGCCAGCCTCAGCATGTAAGGCATGGCTCGTCTCCTGCTTCCAGTCATCCTCGCAACAACGCTGCTACTGCCCGCGTCGGCCACCGCTCACAGCGGCCCGTCTCAGAACCCGACGACAAACCCAGTTGCGCTCTCGTTGAAGCTTGCCGAGGAGTACTGGCACGGCGTACCAGCCTGCGGGACTCCTACGATCGTGACCAGTGCCCACCAACTTCCCAACTCCAACTACGAACCCATCTCGAGCCCCGAACCAGCGAATTCTGTTGTCGAGATGTGGACCGAAGTGCAGAAGTGCACGATCACGATCAACACCTCCCTCTGGCCAAGCTGGCATCAGGACGATGAATCCTTCCAGTGGTTCTGCGACGCAATGACACACGAGGTAGGGCACCTGTTCGAGCACCTCGACAACGGACAGACCAACCCATCGTCGATCACCTATCCGTTCCTCAGCGCAACGAGCCCCAACTTCAATTCTGTCCCCGAGTGCAAGAACGTATCCCTGCAGTACGGCTCGCAGGAAATTCGCAACGAAGAAGTATTCCCCCGTTACCGATCGCAGCGATGACTCGCGTCAGTCCAGCTGCTGGATCACCATGGAAGCAACCGCAGGATGCGCGCCTCCAGCCGAGTGGTGTGATCGTGAGCGCCGGGGTGTTTCCCGCCGGATTACGAAGCTCGACCTTCGAGCTCGCGGCGGTGGTTGTGATGAGTGCATCGCCAGCAATCTGACTGGTACCGGTCGCCCGCCCATACACCGCATAGGACAATTCGACCATTCCGTCCCCGGAATCTAGCGCGATCGCCAGCTGACCCGGCTCGGTTACCGACACCGAGAAATCAACGCTGTAGGTGCCCGCGCGGGGTAGCACGAATTCGCCCAGGTTGAGCCTAACGACGCCGCCCGCCGTCGGGCCGTTTTGGGGAAACAAGACCGGGGCACCGGCCGCAATCGTCGCCGCATCATCCGGCGGCATGAGAGCGTAAAACTCCGCGTAAGTCGGCGATCCAGACGAACCTTCAGGGCCAGCCGGACCGACAGTCCCGGTCGCGCCTGCCGGGCCAACCGAGCCCGACAGGCCAGCAGCGCCTGTTTCGCCCTTTGGGCCCGTGCTTCCCGCGACACTTTTTTCGCCCTGGAGCCCGGCAGGCCCCGCGTTTCCCGCGGCGCCGGTTTCGCCTTTGGGTCCGGCTTGTCCCTTCAGATCCGGCGACGCCGGCAAGTCCGGCTGGTCCCACAGATCCCGTCGCCCCCATAGTGCCAGGGAGTCCTGGTAGTCCCGCAAACCCTGTGGCACCCGTCGTGCCAGTAAGCCCCATTGCGCCCGAGGCTCCGCTGGAGCCTACAGGGCCCATCGCACCCGTGGCGCCGACGAGCCCGGCCGGTCCAGTGACGCCAAGCAGACCATGCAGGCCTTCTGGTCCGCCCGGGCCTGGTAGTCCCGCGAAACCTGTCGGGCCGCGGACACCCGCGTGTCCGCGGCGTCCACGTGGTCCCGAAGTCGGCCATGCTGGACTACGCGGTCCTCTAACCAATCGGGGCGATTGGTAATGCTTGGCTTCATTGCTGGCGATTGATGTGATCGTGTGCGGTTTCGGGTGCGGTCTGCGGCAGATCGAACAGGGTGGGCTGCTCGTGTCGCGCCTGCCGGCCTTCCGACGTGCGGTGGTGCTTGGTGGAGTGGCCGCGTGTCCGTAGGCGGCGTCAGCATATGCGCCGACGATGCGGTCGAGGGCACGGCTCTTGTCGCGGTGGCCGTAGAGGCGGCGGACGAGGTTCCCGCCGTCCTGGTGGCCGAGTGCGATTGCTACGTCCTCGGAGGACATTTCTAGCTCGTTGACCATGTACCAGCCCGCGAAGTGGCGCGTGGCGAGGTAGAGGCTGCCCTCCCATCCTGCGGCTGCTCTGACGGCCTTCCAGTGGTAGGCACGAGAGCTGGGCGTCCAGTGCTCGCCGCGCAGTGAAACGAAACAGAATTCGCCCTCGCGCGCCAGGCTGGAGAGCGCGTCGCGGGCGTGCGCGGTCAGTGGTGCCTCGCGCCTCATGTGGTTCTTGGGCGTGTCGAATGTGCGGGTCGCGGCGCTGAACTGCTCGGCGACGACGATGCGGGCGCGGTCGAAGTCGATCCGCTCCCAGCGCAGCACGTCAAGCTCGCCGGGGCGAAGGCCGGTGAACGCGGCGACTTGCAACCACGCCGCAAACGACGGACACGCCAGTTTGCGGGCGTGTGTGATGATCTCCCATACCTTCTGCTCGGTCGGTGGTTGCTGGTCGCGTCGGCCCTTGCCGCGTGAGATGCCGAGCTTCTGAAACGGGTTGCGGTCGATCAGCCGACCAGCCTTCACCGATGCCGCGTCGTTGAACATCGAACACAGCCCTTGGACTGACCCGGCACGGCCACCACCGGCGAGCCAGTCGGCGACGATCTCATCCCCGACTTGAATGATCGGAACATCGCGGTAGCGCTCGGCGAAGCTCTTGGTCAGCTCGCGACGGCGGATGTCGCTCGACTCCTTTGGGCGCGCGAACAGCGGATCGGTTGTCCAGCGCTCCCAGAAACTATGAACGGTCACGTCCCTCGTACGGACGATCCCCAACCGCTCGCGCGCCTTCTCGCGGGCCCGCTTCGCCTCGGTCTTAGTCGCGAACGTGCCAGGGCCGCCAACGACCTTCGAGACGCTGAGGTTCTTCCCGGTCGCGGGGTCGTAGACCTGCGCTCGCCAATGACCCGACGGGAGCCGTGTAACGCTCACGCTGCCCTCTCCCGTTCTGACGCCCAGGAGATAGCCGCAGATGGCCGGAAACGGCGGGTGCGCCGCCCCCATGTCACGGACGGCATCCCCTCGGCGACCATCCGATCCACCGTTGCCAAGCTCACGCCCATGATCGCGGCCAGCTCAGCGCGCGCCACGTAGCGCTCAGGCGCTACGGGTTGCACGGCGGCTGCTCGGGTCTCCGGGTTTGGGTTTTGTCCCCTCACACGGGTATATGACCGTGAGCGGCCGAAAACGGCCACCGACTTTGCGCTTGGCTCCCGAAACGACCAATCGCTGCCCCATACCTGATGCGAGACGCACCCCTTGGCGGCTCGCCGGATCGCCGCGCGAACCCGGTGGGTCGACCCCGAACGATCCGGCACAGCCAGGCGAACCACCGTCAGAGCGAAAGGTCGTCCATACGTACGGCGGCGCGGGTCGCGAACACGAACTCTCCGCAGCGGTGGATCAAGCCCGCAGCGTGCAGACTTGCGACTGCATCGACAGTCCCGAGATGCTCGCCGCGCTCGCGTTCGAGCTCCGCAATCGACCAAGGCCGCTGCGAATCGGAAGCCAGCAACAGACTGAGGATTCCTTTCTCTGCCCGCTCCTCGTCGTGGGTGTCGCGCAAACGCCGGGTCCGTCCGAGCAGTTTAAGAGACTTCAAGCTTGGCTATGAACTTCTTGGCGTGCGATCGTGAGCAGGCGTTCCTGATGCCCCCAGACCCGCGGGATTGG
>Ga0210387_10002884_pt1 | contig 13194 bp, 11 predicted proteins | sample IncBWC7OmetaG_FD_160108 | JGI IMG/M metagenome (GOLD analysis project Ga0210387, IMG submission 160108) | Forest soil microbial communities from Barre Woods Harvard Forest LTER site, Petersham, Massachusetts, United States - Inc-BW-C-7-O ...
GACCGCGTCTCCGTACAGCAGGAGATACCCACGTGAATATGAAATCAGCAACGCGACAAACGAGAGAAGTACAGCGCCCAGCGCAACCGGAAAGGTCTCCTCGCGAGTCGCTGGCCGAACTTCGTCAGGATCCGGGGCCACCGCCCCTGCAGCGGTACCACGGGCCGCAACGGCCGATGCCGCTGGCCTTATGGCCCTCGCCGATCTAGACCCCCGGATGCTCAAGGTGCGAGATCTCCCGGAATAGATTGAAGCGTTCGTCGATCTCCTGCCGTGTCACGTTCTGCAATCGCTCCGTGCCGAAGCATTCAACAGCGAACGATCCCATCACGCCACCGTAAAACATGGCCGTGCGAAAGACCGCAGGCGTCAACTCAGGCTGCGACGCAAGATAACCGTAGAAGCCGCCAGCGAACGAGTCGCCCGCGCCGGTGGGGTCGACGACCTCGGCCAGTGGAAGCGCAGGCGCACGGAAGGGCCGCGAAAGCTTGGTTCCGTCAAAAGAGCGGTCGCCAAAGAACGCAGTAGCGCCATACTCGCCATGTTTGACTACAAGGGTCTTGGGCCCCATGCTAAGCACCTTCTCGGCGGCCACGACAAGATTATGCTCGCCGGACAGCATGCGCGCCTCACCGTCGTTGATCAGCAACACGTCAAGCTCGCGCAGGACCTTGGCCAGGTTCGCGGCATGGTCGGCGATCCAGTAGTTCATCGTGTCGCCGCAGACCATGCGCACCTTAGGCATCTCCCTGCGGACGCGCGCCTGCAGTACCGGATCGATGTTTGCGAGAAAGAGATATTCGCTGTCTTTGTAAGCATCGGGGATCTTCGGCTCAAAGGTCTCGAAGACATTCAAGTCAGTGCCCAGCGTCTTGGCCACGTCCATGTGGCCCGAATAGGAGCCGGTCCAATGAAAAGTGAGCCCATTCGAGCGCTCGATGCCTTGCGTATCAATGCCACGCCGCGTCAGGACCGCCTCATGCTCGGCGGTGAAGTCTTTCCCGACAACTGCGATGACCCGAACCGGGGTAAAGTAACTTGCCGCAAGAGCAAAATGCGTCGCCGCACCCCCCAGACAGTGGTCCACCTTTCCGTGCGGTGTCTCAATACTATCGAACGCTACCGATCCTACGACAAGAATTGCCATAAACTCCTTTTGACGAAACGAAGATTTCCAATGTGTAACTACTTACGATACATACTAACGGCCCGTGCCCGCGAGACCCTCTCTAAAAATACTTATCCAGCAGAATTGCCAGCTTTTGCCGAGCCTCCGCAGGAATCGCCTTGCGATCTGTCAAGATCGCATACTTCAGCGCATCGGCACAGCCGCAGGTCCTTTCATTTGGCATTGCAGCGATCGCGGAACGCACGACTTTGGCCGCGTTGTCAGCGTTCTGATGAAGTACCGCCACCACCTGGTCAATGGTGACATCGTCGTGGCCCTCGCGCCAGCAGTCGTAGTCAGTGACCATCGCCATCGTGGCGTAGCAGATCTCGGCCTCGCGGGCCAGCTTCGCCTCCTGCAGGTTAGTCATGCCAATGACGTCCGCTCCCCAGCTGCGGTAGAGGTTCGATTCGGCACGGGTTGAGAACTGCGGCCCTTCCATGCAGACGTAGGTCCCACCGCTCTTGCCCACCACACCGACTGCATCGCATGCCTTCTGGAAGACAGTCGCCACCGTCGCACAGACCGGATCGCCGAAGCCTACATGCGCCACAATCCCTTCGCCGAAGAAAGTGGAAACCCGAGCATAGGTACGATCAATAAACTGGTCCGGAATCACGAAGTCAGTCGGCTTATGCTCCTCTTTCAACGAACCCACGGCAGAGACGGAGAGGATTCGCTCGACGCCCAGTATCTTCATCGCAAAAATATTCGCACGGAAGTTCAACTCGCTCGGCAGTATGCGGTGCCCGCGTCCGTGCCGGGCCAGAAAGGCAACATTGCGCCCCTCAAGTTCTCCCAGAATAAAGGCGTCGGAGGGATCGCCAAACGGGGTCGTAACGCGCTCTTCGCGCACATTGGTAAGTCCAGGCATGGCGTACAAGCCACTGCCTCCGATGATGCCAATCTCTGCCTTCTTCAAACCCTTTTTGCTCCCTTAGCGGACGCTGTCCGTTGTCGATATTGACCCTCTAGAAGTATATCGTTGCAGGGCGTTTGCCTTGACGACCCCGAACGAAGCGAGGACCCGCGCAAAAGATAGCCCCGGCTCCTGAAGCGGAGTCGCCGCCTGCTGAATCGGCCCCTCGGGTTGCACACTTACAATCGAGTCCCGCAGTTTCCGCGCGAGCGCAAGGTCAAATCCCTCGCCGACAAAGACACCGGTCCCCGCAAGAGAGATCAGCACATCGCCCTCGTTGGTCGAATAGACCTGCTCCCTGTCGTCGGCCTCGTCCTTCGTCCGCTCCACCACATTGGAGTACTTTCTCGGAATCTGCGCGGCATAAGTGTGCATGAAAGAACGCGCCGAGTCACGGTTCTTCCAGCGCGAGTAATAGATCAGCCCCAGCGACGCCGTCGACTCCTTCTCGGCCGCAGTGACCGCCGACTTCCGCTGTGCGGCAAAGTAAACGCCGCCGTTCCACGCCGGTGCAAGCGCGTCCGCCATCTCTTGGCCGCCAAAGAGCTCGACAAGAATGCGAACGTCAAGCTCGCCCATGACGCCCACATCGTAAGGCGTGTACTCCGGATCAAGCAGAGGATGAATGTCCGGCAGTCGCACCACCGGGACCGGAGCGTGCGCCATATAAGCCGCAGGATGCATGATCTCAAAGCTCGAAGACGGCGGGTTTGCCAGCACACCGGCAAAAGCCGCCTCCTTCCCCGCCTTAAGCAGCACCGCCTGCTCAAAGCTCAGCCCGTCGCTGTAAGGAAACAGCAGGGACTCCTGCAGCAGCAGCGGCGCGCGCGCCATCACCGGCGAGCCAGTAGTGTCGGCCACCAGGTCCTTCATTCGGTCCGCAATCTCCGGCGAATCCGCGAGCGTCTTTCCACTCGGTCGCAGCGTGTAGTCGACAAAGACCGCCATCGCCTGCCCCTCGGAGACCGCGCTCCGTGCAGTGTCGACCTCGTCCACCTGCAAATGACGGTTGTCCTCCTGCACGTTGTGAGACGGGCCATTCATACTGATCGAAGACCACTTCGTAAGGTCGACCTTCTGGTCCTGCAGCGCATGGGTCAACTCGTGCGCCAACACCGGCTTCTGCTCGTCGGGCTTGATCCAGTCAAGCAGGTTCACAGTCTTTGTCTTGTTGTCGTAAAACCCTGCAATCTGTTCCGTTAGCAGCGAAAGAAGAAAGGTGCGCAGATGAAAGTCCCGGTCCAGCAAACCGAACTTCTTCAGCACAATCTCGGAGCGCTCCATCCGCTTCGCGCCTTCGTCCTCGTCGAACTTCTCCCTGAGATACTTGTTGACCTCGTCACGAGAGATCAGCTTGCGCTTCACACTATGCTCAATCGGCAGCTTCGTGTCGGTGCTGGCGAAGCTGAGGATCTCGTCCACCGAACGAAAGAGCTCCTTCGCCTGGTCCTTCGTCATCGGGGCCTGTGTCGCGGCCTGGTCCGCGGACTGTGCCGGTGCCTGGGCGCCATTTGGAGTTGCTGTCTGCGCGCCATAGGCCACATAACTGGCCGCCAGCAGCGCGACCCCTGCGACCCACCCCATCAATTTTCTATCTCCACCGCAAAGCGCTCGCTGCAACATGGTCCTCTCGATCCACCGCTATAATCAAGTGTACGAGAGTTTTCCGTAACGCCCGCTATGACCCCTCCCGCACAAGCCGATATCTCCATCGCATCGACATCCAACTTCGCCTCGCAGCTCGCCGCCCTGCTCCAGGGCGCAGGCGTATCGAGGCTCGATCAGACGGGGTGGATTCGCGTAACCGGAGAGGACCGCGTCCGCTGGCTCAACGGCATGGTCACCAACTCGATCGAGGAACTGAAAGACGGCGAAGGTAACTATAACTTCCTGCTGAGCGTGCAGGGCCGCATCCAGGGGGACGCCACCATCTTCGCCGAGCCAAACGCTCTCCTCATGGAGACGGCCTCGTCCCAGGTGCCCACCCTTATGACGCTCCTCGACCGCTTCATCATCATGGACGACGTAGAGTTAGCTGATGTCTCGGCCGCCCGCACAGGCCTGACGGTCGTGGGCCCGCAGGCCGGGGCCCTGCTCACAAAGATCGGTCTGAACGCAGCCAGCCTGGGAACAATTGAAATGCGGCCCATGTCATGGAACACCGCTCAAATCAGTGTCTCTCATATGCACAGTCCTTTGGTACCACGGTTCGAGCTCTGGGCCGATCACGGGACGACGACAAAGCTCCTTGATGCCCTTCAAATCGCCGGAGCAGCACTCTGCGAAGCCCGGGCCCTGGAATGGCTGCGGGTCCTTGAAGGCACGCCACTCTACGCCACCGACATCCGCGACCGCGAGCTCCCTCAGGAGACCGGACAGACCCGCGCCCTGCACTTCGCCAAAGGCTGCTACCTTGGCCAGGAGATCGTCGAGCGCATCCGTTCGCGCGGCAATGTCCACCGCACATTCAGCGCATTTCGCCTCAATGGAGATCTCCCCCCTGCTGGCTCCCTGCTTGAGGCCGACGGCAAACAGGTCGGCGAACTAACCAGCGTCGCCGCCATTCCGCTGCCCGCAAACTATGGCAATGATACCGGCGGCACAGTGCAACTCGGCCTCGGCTACGTCCGTCGCGAAGCCCTCGATCGAGGCAATCCCTTTCTTTACCCCGGCGGTGCCGCTGTGCCAGTATCACTTCCCATTTCGGTCGCTGCAGCGTCCCAGCGGTCGGCCGTATCTGAATCTTCTGAAAGAGTGTGACAATGCCAGAACAAAGTAAGCCATTCGTAGTTACCGATCGCCGCAAGTTCACCATGGACGGCGAGCTGCGCCCCGACGCCGATCCTTCGCCCGAGAGAGAAGAGCGCGCATCAACTCCAGCCGAACCAGTGGCCGTCGCGCCGCCACCCCCGGCCGCCGCAGCCCCTGAAACTCCGACCGAACCCGAGATGCCGCCCGCACCGACCGCCGAAGAGAACGACCAGGCCCGCCGCGCGTACGAGATGACGGCAGACCGCCTCGACACCGCGATTCGCTCCGCCAACCCCGGCATGGACCATCCGCCTGTGATGAGCTTCGAGCAGCTCGTGCAGTCCCTCTATATGACGGCAATGATGCAGCTTGGCGCCGCGACCCACGAGGGACAGCAGCCTCAGGTCGACATCCTCGGCGCACGCCAGAGCATCGACATGCTCGGCGTCCTCGCAGAAAAGACCAAAGGCAATCTGACCCCCGGGGAAAACCGTCTGCTGGACAGCGCACTCTTCGAGCTCCGCATGGCCTTCCTCGAGATCACGCAGGCCCTCGCGCGCCAGGCCGCGGCCAAAGCCCCCGCCGCTGGCCGCCCCAGCCCCGGCGGTCCCAGTATCGTCCGCTAACGATGGAAGCGACCCTCACCTTCCTTGGCACAGGCACCTCGATGGGTGTGCCGACGCTTGGCTGCGACTGCGCCGTCTGCACCTCCGCCGTCTCTCCCGGTGGAGACCCGCACAACCGCCGCACGCGTCCGTCCATCCGTCTCGCCTACAACGGCCACACGGTGCTCATCGACACCGGCCCGGACTTTCACGCACAGGCCTTGCGCGAAGGCATTCGCCGCGTCGATGCCGTGCTCTACACCCACGGCCACGCCGACCACGTGATGGGCTTCGACGACCTGCGCCCCCTCAGCTTTCGCACACAGGCCAACCTTCCGGTCTATGCCGACGAGGCCACCGCAAACAGCATCGAACGCATCTTCGAGTACACCTTTCGCAAGGAAGACCGTTACCCCACCAGCGCCCGCGTGCATATCCACCGCATCGATCCCACCCCCGGAGCTGGAATAGAACTCTTCGGCGCCTGCTTCCAGCGAATTCCCGTCACCCACGGACGCGAGGAGATCACCGGCTATCGCTTCGGCAGCGCCGCCTACCTGACCGACATGAGCGATGTTCCAGAAGTCAGTCTTCCATTCCTGCAGGACCTCGATGTATTGATCATCGACGCCCTCCGTCAGGAACCCCACCCCAGTCATTCGCACCTCGAAAAATCCGTCGCCATCGTCGAGCAGCTAGAGCCAAAGCGTGCCTTCTTCACCCACATGAGCCATGACCTCGACCACGACACAACCAACGCCAAACTCCCCCCGCACATCCGCCTGGCCTACGACGGCCAGAAGATAAACTTCGAGATCGCCTGATGCAGATATTTCGCCATCTCTCCGAATTGCCGCCGAACTTCGGCCCGACCGTCGCCACCATCGGCAACTTCGATGGCGTCCATCGCGGTCACCTCTCGGTCATCGAAGAGGTCGTCGCCCGTGCCCGCGCTCTCGGCGCAAAATCCATCGCCATCACCTTCGAACCCCATCCCGCCCGAGTCCTGCGCCCCGAATCCACCCTTCCCCTCATCACCCCACTCACCGAAAAACTCGACCTGCTCTCCTCTACCGGCCTCGACGCCGTGTTCGTCCTGCCATTCACGAAAGACTTCTCGCAAATGTCCGCCCGGGCCTTCGCCACTGACGTCCTCCACCACGCCCTCCACGTCATCGAACTCCACGAAGGAGAAAACTTCCGTTTCGGCCATCACGCCGAGGGCGACGTCAACAATCTGGAAGCCCTTGGCCGCGAGCTCGGCTTCACCTGTAAGGTCTACTCCCCCAGGACCATTCGCAACCAGCCCATCTCCTCAAGCCGGGTCCGCCAACTCATCGCCGAAGGCAACGTAAGCCAGGTCCGTTCTCTCCTCGGCCATCCCTTCGCCATCGCCTCCACGCCTGCCTCAGGACGCGGCTACGGCACCCGCTATACCGTCCCCACCATCAATCTCGCCCCATACGCCGAACTCCTGCCCGCAAACGGCGTCTACATCACAACGCTCACCATCGGCAACGGCCCGACCCGCGAGACCTTCGATGCCGTCACCAACGTCGGCAACCGCCCCACCTTCGGCGCCGACTCCTTCACCGTCGAGTCCCACCTGCTGAACTTCCATCCAATAACCCTGGACGAGCAAACGCCCCTCACCCTGACCTTCCTGCGCCGCCTGCGCCCCGAGGTCCGCTGGCCAAACCCCGAAGCCCTGCGAGAGCAGATCGGACGCGATGTCGCCACTGCGAAACGCTACTTCAGTTTGTGTCGGGCGGTGGCTTCGCAACGCCACTACGCTCGTCCTCAACAGCCTTCGCTGGCGCCGTAACCCCCTTCATCGGGCCACCGGCCAGAGGTTTGGACGGAGCGATCGCCCGCGGAGCAGCTGGCGTCGCGTTCTCATCGTTCGGTGTAGCCGAGGAAGGTGCAGGCCTAGCCGCAGGGGCCGCAATTCCGGGAACAGCACCAACAGGGGCAGCAGGCTGCTTAGGTTCGTTCCCACCGCCATCAGGCGCATCGGGATCGGCCTCGTCCGGCTTCCCCCCCGGCTGCAGTCGCGGCTTCGCCAGGTCTGCCGGACTGCTCAGCGGCACATCCAGCTTCTTCTGGGGCGCACCCGCCGAGGCGAACGCCTCTTTCGGCTTATTCGCAATCGCGACCCGCATAAAATCCATCCACATCGGCAGCGCCGCATGGGCCCCGGTCTCCTTTTCACCCAGCGTCTGACGGTCGTCGTACCCGATCCACGTCCCGCAGGTCACCGAAGGTGAAAACCCAATGAACCACGCGTCCGTAAAGTCGTTCGTCGTTCCAGTCTTGCCACCCAGAGGATGTTTCAACTGCGACGCCGAAGCGGCCGTTCCATGCTGCACCACCGCCTGCAGGAACTCCATCATCGTGCGCGCCGTCTCCACGGAGATGACCTCCGACACCTGACTCGGCGCTTCGTCCAGTGGCAATCCATCTGCCTGTGTCACCTTGCGAATGTAGCGCGGCTCAATCAATATTCCGTCATTCGGGAACACGCTATACGCAGCGACCTGTTCGGCGAGCGTGATGTCCGCCGACCCAATCGCCACCGGCAGAAACGCCGGAATGTTGGTTGTAATGCCGAAGCGGTGTGCCGTCTCGATCACCTTGCGAATGCCGTACCGGTCGGCAAGCTTCAACGCCGGAATATTTCTCGATTCGGCGAACGCATTCAGCAGCGTCATCGCCCCCTTGTAGTTCGGCTCGTAGTTATGCGGCGTATATGGTCCGTTCGGCGTCGGAAAACTCACCGGCCCATCGACGATGATGTCCGTAGGCTTCGCCCCACCCTCAACCGCCGTGGTGTAGACGTACGGCTTGAACGAAGATCCAACCTGGCGTTGCGCCTGCGTGGCCCGATTGAACTGCGACAGCGCAAAGTCCCTGCCCCCCACCATGGCCAGCACCTCGCCGCTCGAGTTGTCCACCGCCATCATCGAAGCCTGCGCACCCGAATCCTGTTGCAACGAGGCATGCAACCCACCGTCCGGCGAAGTACCCTCGACCCTCAAATAAACAACATCGCCCATCCGCAAAAAGCTGTCGCCGTCCTGGTTCTGCGTCCACTTCCAGTCCTCAGGCGTCAGCACCACCCTGCGGTCAACACCGACCTTCACGACGACCTTCTTTGCAGCCACCGTCGTCACCACACCATGGACATAGCTTCCCTTGTCGAGCGGCTGCACCCAATCGGGATGTTGGTAACTCTCAACGTCCGACCCATCAAGCACAACATTCGGCAGCCTTCCCTTCCATCCATGCCGCCGTTCGTACGTCGCTGTGCCGTCGAGAACGGCCTTGTTCGCGACCACCTGCAGATCGAGATCAAGCGTCGTATAGACGCGAAGCCCGGCCCCATGCACCTCCTCGACGCCGTACTCCTTCTCCAACTGCCGCCGCACCTCCTCAACAAAGTAGGGCGCAACGCTGTTGGCCGGCGGTTCCAGGTGCAGCCCAAGCGGCGCTGCCTTCGCGGCATCTGCCTGCTGCTGCGTAATCTTGCCATCGTCCAGCATCTCGCTCAGCACAAGGTTCCGCCGCTTCAAGGCACGGTCCGGATACTTCAACGGCGAATAGGCCTCCGGCCCCTTAGGCAGCGCTGCCAGCAACGCCGCCTCCGGTAGAGTCAAATCGTCAACACGCTTGCTGAAATAAAACTCCGACCCCGCTTCGAACCCATACGTCCCGTGTCCCAGATAGATCTGGTTCGCGTAGAGCTCGAAGATCTGCTGCTTGGTAAACCGCCGCTCGATCTGTACAGAGAGAAACACCTCCTGGATCTTGCGCCCATAGGTCTTCTCCGAAGAGAGAAAGAGGTTCCGCGCCAGTTGCATCGTCAGCGTGGAAGCCCCCTGCGCTCGTCCACTGGAATGCACGTCCCGATAGGCCGCACCCACGGCCCTCACCAGGTTCACCCCCCAGTTACGCTCGAAGCTCTTGTCTTCAATTGAAATAATCGCCTGCCGCAGCACCGGCGGAAACTCTGCATACGGCAACACCACACGACGCTCCAGCGCAAACGATCCAAACGCCCTGCCATGAATATCGAGCAGCTCAGTTGTCGTGTTCGGGTGATACCGCGCCAAGTCGTCCATCTGCGGAAGGTCGATGGAGTACACCACCATCAACCCACACAACCCCCCAAAGACAGCCGACAACCCAAGCAACGCAAAAAACGTTACCCGCCGTGCAATACGGCGGCTGGGATAGTCAGGACCGTTAAGCGTAACGCGACGAAGGATCCGCCTCCACCGCGGAATCTCCTCAGATTCAGGCGACCGGTCCTCGCGGCTGTATAGGCTCTGCACGGCCCTTTCACGATAGCACGGATAGCTACCGCTTCAGCTCACGACGCAGCGCGAGGAATAACGCTAAGCAGCCTTGTTTTTCAGCAGCGCGAGCGCCTTCGAAAGCTGCTCATCCACCGTCACGCTTGGCTTCGCTGGCGCCGCCTGGTTCTCGGTCGGGGCCGCGTCCTCATCCACAGCCGCAGCCTGGTCGACGTTGGAAGCGACCAGCACGCCCGGCGTAACGCCCTCGTCCTGCAGCTTCTTGCCGGACGGCGACTCATACTTCGCGATCGACAGAATCAACGCCGCACCATCAGGCAGCTCAAACGTCTTCTGCTGAGCACCTTCGCCAAACGTCTTCTCGCCAACCAGATCGGCCCGCTTGTTATCCAGCAGAGCTGCAGCCACAAGCTCAGCAGGCCCGGCCGTTCCCCGGTTCACCAGGACCACCACCGGCGCGGTCGTATTGATCGCCTTCGAGGCATCGGCCGTAAACGTCTGCTTCTGCACCTTCTGCCCTTCCAGCATCGCAATCGTGCCGTCCTTCAGGAAGAAGTTCGCCAACCGGGTCGCCTCTGCCATGTCCCCTGCCGCAACATCGCGCAGATCGAGCAGGATCTTCTTGTTCCCCGCCTTCGGCATACCCTTCAGCTTCAACTCGACCTGCTGCACATGGTCGTGGTCCACCACACCCGGCTTCAGATACAGGATCGACGAGTTCTCATAAAGCGTCTCCGTAACCGGAGGCAGCGACGGCGCGACCCGCGTCAGAACAATCTTGTCCGGCGCCGATTTACGAGGACGCACCACCGACAGCGTCAGCTCGGTCCCCGGCTGCCCTTCCAGCAGCAATTGGATCATCGCCAATGAGATATCGCGCGTGTCCGCCGGGCCGATGGCCTCAATGATGTCCCCATCGCTGATGTCGGCCTTGTGCGCCGGGCTGCCCGGGACCACCGAAACCACCGACGCGTAACCATAGCGCTTCGAAACATTGATCCCCACCTGCGCCTTGCCGCCCTTGTCCGCCTTGTAGGCCTTATAGTCCTCAGGCGTCAGATAACTGGAGTCAGCATCAAGCGACTCCAGTAGCCCTCTCAGCGCGCCGTTGGTCACAGCGGTGATGTTTGGCTGTTCCACATAATCGGTCTGGATGTGCCGCAGCACCTCGCTGTATACGTTGATCTGACGATAAGCGCCGTCCTGCGGCTCAGTCGCGGCGCTGACGCCGTTCGAGTTCACTCCAAGGAAGACAGCAACGACCAGAACAACTGATACGGCAAGCAAAAGGATCTTCGAAATCTTGGGCATAGTTAGAGCGGCTCCATGGGGATTGTCCCCGGCACAGTACAGATTAGACGCAACCCGTAGTCAAAATGATACTCTCGAACCGTAAGAGTACGCTGGCCGGCACGATAACACTTTGGTGGCGGTGGGCAGAATCGAACTGCCGACCTACGGGTTATGAGTCCGTCGCTCTAACCATCTGAGCTACACCGCCGATGTGTGTAGGGGTTACGCCGGCACAAAATTCTCTTCCGGAAAGAGACGATCGCCACGGCACAGCCAGCTTCCATCATACTTGATTCCGGACAGACCGAAAAGCGTCCCTCCACCGTGCTCGGCGTCGTCCCCGCACGCCTCGCCTCCACGCGTCTCGCCCGTAAAGTCCTTCGTTCCATCGCCGGAAGGCCAATGCTCGCCTGGGTCTACGAAGCCGCAAGCGCCTGCCCCCAACTCGACCGCGTCATCATCGCCACCGACTCCGAAGAAGTGGCCAACCTCTGTCAGCAGAACAACTGGCCCGTCCAGCTCACCTCCTCCGACCTGCCCAGCGGCACCGACCGTGTCCACGCCGTCGCCCAGCAAATTCCAGCCGACATCTACGTCAACATCCAGGGTGATGAACCCCTCCTCAAACCCGAACACCTCACCGCCCTCCTCCGCCCATTCACTCACCCGCACGTAGAAGTCTCCACGCTCAAGGTCCTCTGCACACCCGAGAACATCGCCAACCCCAACGCGGTCAAAGTAGTCACCGCCGCCGACGGCCGCGCCCTCTACTTCTCGCGCGCCACGGTCCCCTACGACCGCGATAGCACGTCGCCGCAATACTGGAAGCACATCGGCCTCTATGCCTACCGCAAAGCAACACTTGAGCGCTTTCCCACCCTGCCCCCGAGCGCCCTCGAACAGACCGAGCGCCTCGAACAACTCCGCTTCCTCGAAAACGACATCGACATCTACGTCGAATCCACCGACTTCGATACCATAGGCGTTGATACGGAAGAGGATCTCCGCCGCGTCGAAGCTATACTCCATCACTGAAAAGGAAGAAGAATGAACACAGTTGTTACGCTGATGGTCCTTAGTACTGGACTTCTCAGCTTTTTCGGTCAAGTTCGAGAAAACGAAGTCGTCGCAGCCACACCCGATGCCCATCGTCTGAGGACAGGCCAGTTCACCTACAAAGATTCGAGCGCCGGCAAGGAACTGGGGACAAGCAAAATCAAGATCGAAAAGGGCCTTGACTCCGGCAACTATCAGTTCTCCATGCAATCAAGCGGCTATCTCGACCAACGATGGGAAGCAATTGCTGGGCCGTCCTTCGAGCCCGTCTCCGCGAAGATCAGATTTGGCGAAGCTCCTCCATACTTTGACCTCACCTACGCCTCCGGCAAAGTAACCGGCTTCGTGACTAGTCGCTCGACGACTGGTTCGAAGCGTTCCGTCGACGCCGCCATCTCTCCAGGTACCGTTGACCAGAGGATCGATTGGGCAGCGGTACTCTCAAACGATCTGCAGCCGGGGCAAAGATTTGAGTTCAGCGTCTACGATCCGGGAATCGGAACGAGCCATGTGCTTGCCGTGGTCAGTCCCCTGGAGCAGGTTCATGTTCCGGCTGGATCGTTCCCTGTATTCAGGGTCATCTATCGAATCGAGAAAGCCACCGGCACGGAACAATACGTAGTCTTTGCAACCGAAAGCCTGCCACGAATGATGGTCCGTGAAGACTTTCCCGATGGCACGACCAGCGAACTGGTCGAAATGTCCAAATAGTCTTCCGCTTCAGCTCAGCGGCAAAAACCCGAGCAGCTCCGCTCCGCGCCGGTATTGCTCCGGATCCAGCTTGCCTCGTACGAAATCGGGATTGCCAAGTGCCCATCCATCGCGGCAGTTGACAATGGGCGGAGGTAAGTAGTCAAACCGCCACGAGCCGTTGCTGTTGCCCTCGTCTTTGCTTTTAAGTTCTACCTTCCCACATCAAAGAAACGTCATTTCGACCGAAGCTGCTCACAGTCGTATCGTGAGCAGCGAGCGGAGAAATCCGCTTCTCTACCTCCGCCATCTCCCAGCCAGGTCGTCCTTGCTTCCAGGTAGAGCCGGGCTTCGCCCAGCGTCAAAGCCGGGTCGCAAGACCCGTACCGCTCTGCC
>Ga0210387_10002886_pt1 | contig 13190 bp, 7 predicted proteins | sample IncBWC7OmetaG_FD_160108 | JGI IMG/M metagenome (GOLD analysis project Ga0210387, IMG submission 160108) | Forest soil microbial communities from Barre Woods Harvard Forest LTER site, Petersham, Massachusetts, United States - Inc-BW-C-7-O ...
CGAGCGCCATGCTGCGGCCGCTGACCTGGGTCGTGACGGTGGCGCTCACCCGATACTCATTCGGCGAATCTTGATGAATCACAGTCAGCGTGCCGTCGATGCCGTTCGAACTGAACGCCAGGCCCAGTTCCGGATCGAAGACGGCGCCGTCGGATCCGCGGCCGATCACGACCTGGGCGATCGCCTTGCCGGACATCGAGTCAGTCACCGCCATGACTTGATTTGCGCAGACCGAGAACAGCCGATGATTCACCGCATCGATGGCAATGGCCGTCGGTCCCGCACATTCTTTCAGCAGCCATTTGGCTTTCACCGTCAGAGACTTGGCGTCGACCAATACCAGCCTTCCGGGCGCGGTGTTGATATTCACATACACGTGCCCTGCATCGTCCGTGGCCATGGATTCCGGAGGGCCGGGCAGCGGCACGGTGGCCACGACTTGGAGTGTGCCTGCGTCGAGCACAGAAAGATTCGCGCTTTCCCGATTGGCCGTGAAAATGTGATTTTGCTGCGGCTCGTAGAGAATTGCGCCGGGCGAAGTACCCGAAATGGGCACCTCATAAGCCACGCGCAGCGTATCGAGTTCAAATACCGAGACGGAATTGGAGCGGCCATTGCTGGTAAAACCGCGTCTCAGCGCGGGCGCGAATGCAATCGCATGCACGCCGGCCGTGCGAGGAATATTGCCGGTCAGTTTGCCGCTGACCGTTTCGATCACATCGACGTGGTCGTCTCGAGTCACGAATAAACGGGCGCCGCTGGCCTCCAAGGCCAGGGTATCCCAGCCATTGTTCCCGCCGATGCGCCAAGATTTCGCCACCTTGTAATCCGCGGCCGGAATTGGCGAAGTCTGGGCGCTCGCGAGCGCCGCGGCCAAGAGCGACGCGCACGCAAAAAGCATGAGGAAATTCCGCAGCATTGGCAGCCTGGAAGATTCGGATGGCAGCTATTTTACGCATGGATCGCCACAGAAGAAATCGTGCGCGACTTCGAGGTGTAATATCTACACCTAGTCAAGGCCAAGAGAGCTCATTTCCACGCGCGAAATCGTTTAACCTAGCCGGTTGGGCGAAATAACATTTCCGCATCACCAACTACACAAACAACACTTCACAAAGGACCTGCGTCTCGCTGATGATGCGCGCAGATTCTGAGGCGTCTGCTACCAGGAGAATTGGGATGTTCATTCGGTTAATGGCCGCTGCTGCAGGCGCCGGCGCCATTTTCATCACCGCGGGCGCCTTGGCCGCAGCGGCGCCATACGCGGCGAGCGACAACGGGGTTCTGGAGGAAGTCGTGGTGACCGCGCAGCGGCGCGTGGAGTCGGCGCAGAACGTGGGTATCGCCATGTCGGTGCTCTCGGGGCAAAGTCTCGCGGAAAAGTCGATCAGCTATGTCAACGATCTACAGAACGCGGTTCCCAGCCTGCAAGTGGAGCCTGCGTTCGGCAGCAGTCAACCGCAGTTTCGTCTGCGAGGCGTCGGCTTCATCGATTACACGTCAAATAACACCTCGCCCGTCGGCGTGAGCCTGGACGGCGTCGCGTTCGCATTGCCCATCCAAACTCAGGGGCAGTTATTCGACATCGACCGTGTGGAGGTTCTGCGCGGTCCCCAAGGCACCTTGTACGGCCGCAATACCACGGGCGGCGAGATCAATTTCATCAGCAATCGGCCCACTGCGGACCCGCACGCGGGATTCTCGCTGGAATACGGTTCGCACAATGAAGTCAACGCTGAGGGGTTCGTATCCGGCCCCATTGCTGACGGACTGCTCGGAAGGCTCGCCGTGGCTACGGAACAAGGCGGCGCGTGGCAGCGCAATCGGGTCACTGGACAATCGTTGGGCGACAAAGACAAGGTCGCGGTTCGCGGCCAGTTGCAGTGGAACCCCGCGGAGGCGGTTGATTTGCGGCTCGGCGTTCATTGGGCACAAGATAAATCCGATGAACAGGGCCTTTATCTGCTCCAGCCCTATACGCCGGGCAACGGCGGGCCGGTGATCCCCGCGGATACGTCGCGATATGCCACAGGCTGGGAGCTCAACCCGGCCTTTGCCAGGTTGATCGGCATCAGTGCCAACTCGAAGCCCGGTCTTGATAACAGCAACGATGGCGTCGATCTGACCGCCAATATCGATTTAGGCGGCGCCAAGATCACCAGCATTACGGCCTACAACAAACTTATCCGTCGCGAATACGCGGACTGGGACGCCACGCAATTCGACGACTCGGACGAATACCTGAACAGCGATCTCGACGTGTTCTCCCAGGAACTGCGCCTGGCAGGGAACCACGGGCCTTTCGGCTGGGTGGCCGGCGTCTTCTATTCCAACGAAGATCTGCGCGAGAATTTTTATTCCGACCTCACCGATCGGCTTGGCGGCATCGCGGTGACCACTTACGAGCAAGTCGCAAACTCCTTGGGGGTGTTCGCGCAGGGCAACTATCAAATCACCGACAACCTGAAGGCGACGCTCGGCGTGCGCGAGGATCACGAGAGCCGTGAACTGATCGGACTCAATACGGCGTTTGTACCCGGGCCACCCTCGCTGACGGGCGGCGCGCTGGGCGGATCGATCACATCGAACCTGCCTTCCGGAAAGGCGGAGCTGGACTACCAGCCGGTCTCCGGCACGCTGATCTATGCGAGCATCAGCCGCGGCGTCAAGTCGGGCGGCTTCACCGCACACAACACTGTGACCGCGCCGTCGGCCGATCCGTTCGAGCCGGAAAAACTCACTGCCTATGAGATCGGCGTGAAATCGGACGTCACCCGCACGCTTCGGGTGAACACGTCCGTGTTCTACTACCGCTACAAGGATCAGCAAATCCTGGGCAAAGTCTTCGACGATGCCTCGCAGTCGTTCATCGGCCGATTCGTCAATGCCAATTCGCGCATCAGCGGCGGTGAAATGGATTTGGAATGGCACCCACTGGCAGGAATGTCGATCTCCCAATACGCCGGATTCGCCGAGGGGTATTACACGAGCAAGCTGCTGGATGTTCCTTTGGACCCGACGCAGCCGCAGGTCGATTACAACGGCCGGCCCGAGAGCTTCCCCAAGTGGAGTTATGGCGGCGACGTCAGTTACACCTGGAATCTCGGCGCTTTCAGCATGACCGCCGAGTCGAACTACAGTTTTCACGATACCTACAGCCAGTTCTTTTTGTTGGGCAGCAACGATTTCACCATTCCAAAATACTGGCTGGCGAATGCGAATCTGTCCCTGGCGCCGGCCTCCGGCGCACCTTGGACGGTGACTTTATGGGGCCGAAATATTTTTGATAAAGCTTATGACCTCACAAGGAATTTCTTCCTGCCGAGCAGCGAAGTCGCGGCGGCCGGCGAACCTACCACGATCGGTATCCGTTTGACTTACAAGTACTAGGAAGGGCCATGCGTAGAACTCTGGGCGTCGTTTTTGGGCTCATAGTCCTGATCCTCATCGGCGCGTGGCTCTGGCTGCGCGGACCGGATATTCCCTTCGAGACACTGGAAGCAAAATACGCCCAAGCGGATTCGCACTTCGTCGATCTACCAGGGGGTTATCGCGCGCACTACCGCGAGAACGGCGATCCGAATGCACCCTTGCTCGTGCTGCTGCACGGGTTCGCGGATTCCTTTACGACTTGGGACGGCTGGGTGCGGGAACTTCAGCCTCAGTTCCATATCATCAGTCTGGATTTTCCCGGTCACGGTCTAACCCGTGCCCCGCAAGGCACCCGTCTGAGCGGCGATGATTTGGCGGATTTTGTCGATGCCTTCGCCGCGAAACTAACGCTGCCGAAGTTTGCGGTCGCAGGCAACTCCATGGGCGGCGGTGCGGCCTGGGAACTCGCCGTGCGGCATCCGGACCGGGTCAATGCCCTGATCTTGGTGGATGCCGCCGGATTTGCGAATGACAAACCGGGCAAGCAGCCGCTGGGGTTTGTGATCCTGCGTTATCGGCTCGGGCGTATGGTGCTGAGCAAAATCGACAATCGGCCCCTGATCGAACAGGGTCTCAAGGCAGATGTCTATGACAAATCGCTGATCACTCCCTTCATCGTGGATCGCTTTGCCGAGTTTCAGCGGGCGCCCGGTCACCGCGAAATCTTGATGAGCGTCAATATGGGTCCGAGAGCGGGCTCGACCACGGAACTGCTGTCGAGCATCAAGATCCCCACATTGATTTTGTGGGGTGAGAGCGACCCGCTCATCGAACCTGGCGCGGCGAAAAAATTCGCGGCGGCCATCGGCGGATCGAAATTGATCACCTATCCCAATGTCGGGCACTTGCCGCAGCTCGAGATTCCGCAGCGCTCGGCCGCGGACGTCGCGGCCTTTTTGAAGGCCAATCAAGGTGCGGCGCGGTGATTTTGATCGGCTCGTGGCGCTCGCCGGGGAGGGTAGGAAGAATCTAGGCACGAAGGCAGCAGTGCCTAGATTCTTCTCACCCTCCCTGGCGGGAACCCGGCCCGCTCAATATCACATGCCGGCGCTAGCGGCGGGTGTTGGGCGACACGTGATTTTTTGGCCTACCAGTGCGCATGCCGGCTGCCCCGGTACCCGAGGTATCATTTAGGCATGCAGCGGGACTATCTCGGTAATGCGATCACCGGCGAGCGCGAAAGCACGCTGCGGGCAATTGATGATTTCATCGATGGCTACCTGGCCTATGAAACCCGCGCCGAACGCGTCCTCATCGCGGCCGACGCGGACCCTGAGTCCTGCATGGCTAATGTGTACGCCGGAATGCTGTGGATGCTGTTGGAGGCGCCGGAGGGCGCTTCACGCGCGGCGAAGTATCTGACGGCGGCGATGCGCGCGGCGCCGGTCGCAACGCGGCGCGAACAGCTCAACTGCGCCATGCTACGCGCGTGGGTCGACGATGATATTGAGCGCAGCATCCGCGTATGCGATCAGGTGTCGGATGAGTTTCCACGGGATCTCGCCATCGTCAAGACGCATCAGTATTTCGAATTCAATCGCGGCAATGCTCCCGAAATGCTGCGTGTTGCCTTGAAGGTCAGCGCCCCGAACACCGATGTTCCCTACGTCTACGGCATGAAGGCATTTGGTTACGAGCAATGCCACCTCCTCGACGAGGCCGAGTTCGAGGCGCGCTCGGCGCTTGCGATGCGCCGCAAGGAACCCTGGGCGCAGCACGCCCTGGCGCACGTGTTTTTGACGCGCGGACGCATGGACGAGGGTGCGCAATTCCTCGAGGACGCAGCGGATACTTGGTCGGGGCTGAATTCCTTCATGCTCACGCACCTGTGGTGGCACTTGGCGCTGTTCTATTTGAGCCAGGGCCGCGACAGCGAAGCGCTGACGGTGTACGACGAGCACTGTTGGGGCGTCGCGAAGAACTATTCGCAGGATCAAATCGGCGCCGTCTCGCTGCTTGCCAGACTCGAATTCGCGGGCATCGATGTCGGCTCGCGCTGGCGCGACGTAGGCGATCATCTGGCGGTGCGCGCACAGGACACGATGCAGCCATTTCTATCACTGCAGTACCTGTACGGGTTGGCGCGCGCGGGCCGCCCGGAAGCCAAGATCCTGCTGCAAGCGGTGCGAGACTACGCCGAGCGTGCGCCGCCGTTTACCCGCACGGCATGGCGGGAAGTGGCGCTGCCGGGCTGTGAGGGTTTGTATGCTTACGCGCATGGTGAATTCGAACGCGCCTGGCATCACTTAAGCGTTGCAGTGCCGCGCATGGCGGAAGCGGGCGGCAGCCACGCGCAGCGCGACCTGTTCGAGCAACTCTTATTGGATGCGGCGCTCAAGAGCGGCCGATTGGGCGCTGTGCAGCATATGCTGGAGCTGCGGCGCAGCGCAGACCCCCACGGCGTGCCGGTCAACGCGCTGCTGGCATCAGTGTACGGTCGGCTCGGCTTGCTTTCTCTGGCCGATCAGGCGCGAAGCCGCGCCGCGCTCACGCGCGCCCGACATCCCCCGAGAAACGCGTGAGTCAGAGTCTCGGCACAGCGGAGAATCTGCTCAAGATCATCGAGTCACGCCGCGAAGAATTGATTGAGCTGGCGCGGGCCTTGATTCGTTTCCCCACCATCAATCCGCCAGGCGAAGCCTATCAACCCTGCGCGGAATTCATTGGTCGGCGCTTGAGCGCCCGTGGATTCGCTGTCCAGTATGTGCGCGCGGAGGGAACTCCCGGCGATACCGAACGCTATCCGCGCATCAATATCATTGCGCGACGCGAAGGCAATGGTGCAGGGCCCTGCGTGCACTTCAACAGCCATATCGATGTGGTGCAAACCGGTGGGGGCTGGACTCTGGACCCCTTTGCCGCGTTGATCCGCGACGGCAAAATCTACGGCAGAGGCGCCTGCGACATGAAGGGCGGACTCGCGGCGTCCATCATCGCGGTCGAAACCCTCATCGATTCGGGGGCAGAATTGCCGGGAGTGCTGGAGATCTCTGGAACGGTTGACGAGGAGTCCGGCGGCTATGGTGGCGTTCACTATCTGGCACAGCGCGGTTGGTTCTCGCCGCCGCGTGTCGATCATGTGATCATCCCCGAACCCTTGAACGTGGATCGGGTGTGCATTGGTCACCGCGGGGTATGGTGGGCTGAGATAGAAACTCATGGACGCATGGCGCATGGGTCCATGCCTTTCTTAGGCGATTGCGCGGTGCGCCACATGAATGCCTTCATCGATCGCTTGGAGCAGGACTTGTACCCGAAGCTCGCGGCACGGCGCACCGACATGCCGGTGGTTCCCTCCGGCGCGCGGCACTCCACCATGAACATCAATTCGATCCACGGCGGCCAGGCGGAGACGACCGGCTATCCCGCGCCCTGTGTACCGGATTCCTGCCGAATCGTGATCGACCGTCGCCTGCTCATCGAGGAGAACATGGACAGCGTCAAAGGCGAAGTGCGCGCGCTGTTGGAGCAGCTCGTTGCGGAGCGCGAAGGCTTTGCCTTTGAGCTGCGCGATATTTTCGAGGTACAGCCCACGATGGCGGATCGACATGGTCCGGTCGCGCGCAGCACCGCTGCCGCTATTCAACGCGTGATGGGCCGCGAAGCCGAATTTGTCTGTTCACCAGGCACCTACGACCAGAAGCACATCGATCGCATCGGCAAGCTTCGCGACTGCATTGCCTATGGCCCGGGAATTCTCGACCTGGCCCATCAGCCGGATGAATACGTGCTGATCGAGGACATGGTGAATTCCACCAAAGTCATGGCGCTGGCCGCACACGCCTTGCTGGTCGGCAGCGCATGACTTCGATTTGGCAGCACCGTTGAGGCGGCCGGCGTTTTCGACGCTGGCTTTGCTCGGTGCCGTGCTGCTCGCCGCGTGTCCGGTGTACGGCGCGCAGCGCATGATCGTCGGCACGCAACTCGAGCCGCCCGTTCTCGATCCCACCACCAATCCCGCCGCCGCGATATCCGAAGTGCTCTACGGCAACGTGTACGAGGGTCTGGTGCAATTCGCCGCGGATGGTTCCGCGCAGCCGCGACTCGCACTCTCATGGGAGATCTCGAGCGATGGTCTCACCTACGTATTCCATTTGAAAAGCGGCGTGCGCTTCCACGATGGCAGCGAATTTGATGCCGCCGCCGCGAAATATTCTTTGGAGCGGATCCTGGCGCCAGGCTCGACAAATCCGCAGAGAGCGCGCCTGCGGGCGATTCGTGCGGTCGAGGCAGTTGACCCTTTGACATTGAGGGTCCTGCTCACGCGGCGTTCGGGAGGACTCCTGCAGTCTCTCGCCTTCGGGTCGGCGGTGATGGTGTCGCCGACATCCGCCATCAACAACGCTGTCCAGCCGATCGGCACAGGTCCGTTTCGATTCTTACGATGGAGGCGCGGCGACTCCATCACTCTGGAGCGTAATCCGGATTACCAGGGGCCGCCCGCGCTGCTCCGCCAGGTGACTTTTAAATTCATCACCGATCCGACCGCGGCCTTTGCCGCATTGATGGCGGGCGATGTCGATGCATTTTCCAACTACCCGGCGCCGGAGAGCTTTCCGCAGTTTGCCGCGGATCGCCGCTTCAAGGTATTCACCGGTACCACCGAGATGGAGACGGTGCTGGGACTGAACGAACGGGTGGCGCCGCTCCACAATCTGCTGGTACGTCGTGCGATTTCCTACGCCTTGGATCGGCGCGCCATCATCGATGGCGCAATGTTCGGCTACGGCACGCCGATCGGCAGTCATTTCCCGCCGGGCAATCCCGCCTATGTCGATCTGACGGGCTTGTATCCGCACGACCTCGCCAAGGCCAGAGAACTGTTGGCGCAAGCCGGCTATTCTCACGGCTTCTCGATGACGCTGAAGTTGCCGCCGCCCAGCTACGCGCGGCGCAGCGGCGAGATTGTCGCCTCGCAGCTGGCGCAGATTGGAATCCGCGTCAAAATTGAAAATCTCGAATGGGCGCAGTGGCTCGATCAGGTCTACACCCGCCATGATTTCGACATGAGCATCGTGGGTCATGCCGAACCGCTGGACTACGACATCTACGCCCGCGATGACTATTACTTTGGCTATTCGAGTCCGGAGTTCAAGGCGCTGATCGCTGCATTGGACGATAGCGTTGAGCCCGCGGCGCGCAAAGATCTGCTGCAACAGATTCAGCGCAAGCTTGCCGCCGATGCCGTCAATGGGTTTTTGTTTCAATATCCGCGCCTGGATATCTGGAACGCACATGCGCACGGCATCGGCTTTGATAATGTGCTTGGCGTGGTGGATGTCACGCGTGCCTATTTTGACGATCAGGCGCAGGTGAGTCATGACGATGAACTGGCTTCTTCGCCGGCTTTGCGCCTGGCTTCATTCAAGATTGCCGGAATCTTTTTTTCGGCTGGAGCGCTTATTTTATTGATGTTGAGCGCGCGCCGCTTCGGCAGCGCCTACCTTGCCGGCCGCTTGGCTGTTCTGCTGGCGACCCTGCTCGCCGCCACGGCCATCGTGTTTGTCATTGTCCAAGTGGTGCCCGGCGATCCGGTGCGCTACATGATGGGGCTGCAAGCCGATCCAGACACAGTGGCGCTCATGCGTCACCAGCTCGGATTGGACGCGGGGGCTTTGCAGCGCTATGGGTCATGGGTCGGCGGTTTGATGCATGCGGATTTCGGATTGAGTTATACCTATCGCATCCCGGTCAGCGCGTTGCTTGCCGAGCGTCTGCAAGTGTCATTGCCGCTCGCGTTGTACGCCTTGCTGCTCTCGACGGCCGTGGCTTTTCCGAGCGCCCTGTACGCGGCGGCGAGAAGAGGGCGCCTGGGTGATTCACTTGTCAGCGGCATAACGCAATTAGGTCTCGCCGTGCCTAATTTCTGGCTGGGAATGCTGCTGGTGCTGGCCTTCGCGATCGGGCTTCACTGGGTGTCCGCTGGTGGATTCCCCGGATGGGAGGCGGGATTCTGGGTGGCTGTGAAAGCCCTGACGCTTCCCGCCGTTGCGCTTGCCATGCCGCAGGCGGCAATACTCGCGCGAGTTTTGCGCGGTGCGCTCATCGACACGTTGAACGAGGACTATATTCGCACCGCGCGCGCGCAGGGCGTCGGCGAGCGGCGCGTGCTGTTGCGGCATGCGCTGCCCAACGCAATGGTGCCGGTGCTGACCATCCTCGGCATGCAGTTCTCATTCCTGCTCGCCGGGGGCGTGATCATCGAAAACGTATTCTTTCTTCCGGGACTGGGCCGGTTGGTGTTTCAGGCCATCGTCCAACGCGACCTGATTGTCGTGCAGAGCGTGGTGGTGGTGTTGGTGTTTGCGGTGGTGATGGTGACTTTTTTGGTTGATCTGGGCTATGCGCTGATAAACCCCCAATTGCGGGCCCGCGAAACGTGATGTCCGCCGCGCGCAACGCAAGCCTCGGCGCCGGCGCCTGCATCACCGGTCTGTTCATCGCAGTGGCTGCGATCGCGCAGGTCTGGACGCCGTACGACCCGCGCATCCTGTCCATTGCCGACAAGCTGCGGCCGCCCAGCGCACAGCACTGGTTCGGTACCGATCAGCTGGGCCGAGATGTTTTGTCGATGATCATGGTAGGAGCGCAGACTTCCGTCGGCGTCGCGCTGCTCTCGGTGCTCATCGGCGTATGCATGGGCGTGCCGCTGGGGCTGCTTGCCGTCGCACGGCGCGGCGCGACCGACGAGATCGTCATGCGCGGCAATGATTTGATATTCGCCTTTCCCGCCTTGTTGCTGGCGATCTTGATTACAGCCGTGTTCGGTCCCGGCGCGATTAATGCCATCATCGCCATCGGCATATTCAATATACCGGTATTCGCGCGCGTGACTCGCGCGGGCGCCCTGCAACAATGGACCAAAGACTACACCTTGGCTGCCCGAGTCGCGGGCAAGGGTCCGCTGCGAATCTCTTGGGAGCACATTCTGCCCAACTTGCTGGGTTTGTTGGTTGTGCAGGGAACCATCCAGTTTTCGCTGGGTGTCATCGCGGAGGCAGGCTTGTCGTACGTGGGATTGAGCGCGCAGCCGCCGACACCCAGCTGGGGCCGCATGCTCAATGAGGCGCAAACCCTCACGGCGCTGGCGCCCTACCTGGCGCTCTTTCCAGGGTTCGCAGTCCTGCTGTTTGTATTGGGATTGAATCTGCTCGGCGAGGGATTGCGTCGCCGCGCCGGGCGCCCTACATGAGCGCTGCGCCGCTGCTGGAAGTCATAGATCTGAGTGTTGCCATCGGTGCAACACGCATAATCAAAAATGTGTCGCTCGAAGTTCGTGCCGGCGAAATCCTGGGGTTGGTCGGTGCATCTGGGTCGGGTAAATCAATGACGGCGCTCAGCATCATGCGGCTCTTACCGGCGACCGCCTCGTCCACGGGGGTCACGCGCCTGAACGGCGAGACCTTGAGCTCAATGCCGGAGGCACAGATGCAGGCGATTCGCGGCCGCGACATCGCCATGGTGTTTCAGGAACCTGCCAGCGCATTGAATCCGCTGATGCGCATCGGCGATCAGGTGGCAGAGACCGTGCGATCGCACGGTCGGACAAGTGAGATGCAAGCGCAAGCATCGGCGCGCGAAGCCCTGGACCTTGTGGGATTGCAAGGAGAGCAGGGCGCGCTCGATCGGCTGCCGTACGAACTGTCCGGCGGCCAGCGCCAGCGCGTGGCCATTGCGATGGCGATGGTTTTGTCGCCGCAGTTCCTCATCGCGGATGAGCCCACCACGGCCTTGGACGTCATCGCGCAGGCGCAGGTACTGCTGCTTCTGCAGGGATTGGTGCGCACGCGAAACATGGGCATGATTTTGGTGACGCACGATCTTGCCGTCATTGCGCAGCTCGCTGATCGGGTCGCGGTGATGCATCAGGGCGAGATTGTCGAGCAGGCCTCGGCGGCGGAAATATTGCGTCGGCCCCGCAACGCCTATTCGGCGGCGCTTTTGGCCGCCTCGGAGCTTTTGCCGAAGCGCGCCGAGACGCGGCAAAGCAGTACGCCCGCGATATTGCAGGTGCAGGGCATCGTGCGCGATTATCCGCGCAGGCGCACCTCGCTCTGGCGCCGGCCCAAACCGTTGCGGGCCGTCGACGGAGTCTCTATATCCGTCCACGCCGGCGAAACCGTGGGGTTGGTGGGCGAGTCGGGTTCCGGCAAGTCGAGTTTGCTCCGGGTCATCCTCGCGCTCGAACAGGCCCAGGCAGGCGAGGTCAGTCTGCTCGGCGAGACTTTCTCCAGCGCGAGCGGCGCAACCTTAAGCCGCCTGCGCCGCTCCATCCAAGTGGTTTTTCAAGACCCTTATGGTAGCTTTGATCCGAGGTGGACCGTGGAGCAGTTGATCGGCGAGCCGTTCTTTCTGTCGGGCTCGCCTCCTTCGAATATGGAGCGTCGGCGCAGGGTGACCATGGTTCTGGAGCAAGTCGGACTGTCCGCGGCCGATGCGCGGCGTCTGCCGCGAGAATTCTCGGGCGGCGAGCGCCAGCGGATTGCGATTGCACGGGCACTGATCACAGAACCTGCCGTGATCGCATTCGATGAGGCCGTCTCAGCCCTCGATGTACTGATCCGCGCGCAGGTTCTCGCGCTTCTCGCCGATCTCGCCGAGCGTCTCGAGGTGGCGTATCTGTTCGTGTCGCATGATTTAAACGTCATCAGAGCCGTTGCCGATCGCGTCTATGTCATGCAGCAAGGGCGAATCGTCGAGGAGGGACCAGCGGCGGCGGTGTTCGACGCGCCGCGTCACGCCTACACTCAAGCGTTGGTTGCTGCCAGCCCAAAACTACCGGTGAGCCAGGAGCCTGTCTGAGCGCTCCGCGTCTTGCCGCTGCGAAATTAATTCGACGCAACCGCCGTGCGCGCGCCGGGGTCAACCCGACCGGCCTCGTGCTGCTGAGCTTAGGCGTGCTGATCGCCTTGCTCTGGGTGGAGGCCGCGGTCACACCGCCGCTCACGTGGCTGCGTTTGCATGGTCTGTCCTGCGCCGGCGTTGCCGCGGTTGCAAGCGCGGTGCTGATCGCCCGGCGGCGGGCGCTCAAACGGGCTGAATTCCTACGATCCTGGCTGGCCGCCGTTCCGGTCAGCGCATCGACCGCGCGATGGGAATCGCTGCTCATTGAAACGTTTCCCGCGATCGCCGCAATCGGCTTGCTCACCGTCGCGAGCATCTCCTACGCGCTGGTGCTTTTGATTGCAAAGAGCGCCGATATCTTTGCGCCCTTCGCGGTGTGGGCTAGTTTAAGCGGCGGAATTGCGCTCGGCGTACTCGGCAGTTTTCTCGTGCCGCAACCGAAGCCGGTGGACCTGCCGCCGGGCTCCCGCTACGTCCCCCATCAGAAATTGAGACGAGCCGCAAAAATTCGCCCTTCCTTTAGCGCGCTCGGAGCGTGGCCGGTTCGACAAGCGTTCGCCTGGGCGCAACCCAAAGTCGTCGCTCGCGCGACGATTCCGATCCTTGTGATGATGCCGCTGGGCACAATGGCGGATGCGGCCATGGTAGCAATCGCCCTGTTCGGAACCTTTGGCGCGCTTTTGCTGGTGTGCTCGGCGGTTATTTCCGCCAGCCGCTCGGCCCGGCGCTGGCTGGCGCCGCTGCCCATGCGGTCGGGCGACGTGATTCGCGCATTCTTGTTTCCCACCTGCGCTGTGATCGTCGCGGCCGGTGTGATCGAGGCGCTGCTCTTGTCGCTGTTCAACGTCTCGTATGACACGTCGGCCGAGGTAGGCGCCTGCACGGCCCTTGTGGGTTGCCTGACTTCAGGCGCC
>Ga0210387_10002888_pt1 | contig 13182 bp, 8 predicted proteins | sample IncBWC7OmetaG_FD_160108 | JGI IMG/M metagenome (GOLD analysis project Ga0210387, IMG submission 160108) | Forest soil microbial communities from Barre Woods Harvard Forest LTER site, Petersham, Massachusetts, United States - Inc-BW-C-7-O ...
GCAAACCGACTATAAAGTGAAACTTGAAGTTTTCGAGGGTCCACTAGACCTGCTGCTTTATCTAATCAGGAAAGATGAGGTCGATATTTACGATGTCTCGATCGAACGAATCACGAGCCAATACCTCGAGTATCTGGAAACATTTCGGATGCTGGATCTTGAGATCGCCGGAGAGTTTGTCGTGATGGCAGCGAACCTGATCTATATCAAGAGCCGCAATCTCCTGCCTGTCCATCAACAGCCTCCGGATGAAGAGGCAGAGGAAGAGGATCCACGTTGGGATCTAATCCGGCAACTGATCGAGTATAAAAAGTTCAAGGACGCGGCATTTCAACTTCACCACCGGGAATTGCTGCAGGAAGGCTTAATCGTCCGTGTGCCGGAAAAACCAGCATTCGAAGATCCCGGTACGTTGCTCAAATCCGAAGTCGGGATCTTCGATTTGATCAGCGCCTTCCAGAAAGTGCTCAAGCGAATCGAGCTGAAGCGCGAAGATCTTCGTGAGATTTTTGAGGAAAGCTTCACCGTCTCGGACAAGATTGACTTTATCATGCGCGCTGTTCCCGGCAATAAATCGGTTACCTTTTTCGACCTTTTCGCGACGGCTGCGAGTCGGACCGAGATTGCGGTGACGTTTCTGGCATTGCTGGAACTCATCCGCATGAACCAGATCCGAGTCTTTCAGGACGGGCTATTCGCAGAGATCGAAATCCGCGGCGTGTCGAATTGAGAAAGAGCGGGGATTCGCACATGGTTACCCTAAAAGCAGTCGTTGAAGCCCTGCTTTTCGCGTCGCAGAAACCGCTTTCACTCAAGGAAATTGCGGCCACCTTGGCATCGGCCGCAGAATATTTCGAAGAAGGGCCGGAGGCGGCATTGGCCAAGGTCAACGAGGCAGAGATAACCGAAACGGTACGCACATTGCAGAACGAATATTCGGAGCTAGGCCGTGCGTTCCACCTGGTTGAACAGGTCTCCGGCTGGGTCTTGGTAAGCCGCATCGAATACCAGGTCTGGGTTAGACAACTGTTTCCGGAAATGCGACCGACCCGGCTAAGCGCACCGGCCCTCGAAACATTGGCAATCATCGCCTACCGTCAACCGATTACCAAGGCCGACGTCGAGGCGATTCGCGGCGTCACGGTGGACGGGGTGATGCAGAAGTTGCTCGATGCAGGTTTGGTGAAAATCACCGGACGTGCGGAAATCCCCGGACGCCCGCTTTTGTATGTTACCACCCAGCATTTTATGGAGCATTTTGGGCTAAAGAATTTGGATGAACTACCGAACGCATCCGAACTCAGAGACGTCGCGTTGCCGAAAGCCGTAGCGCCGGCGGAACGCAGCCCCGCAACCAGCGTCGAAGCGAGAGAACCGTCGGACTCCAAACCGGAGAACATTGAGAATGGAGAAGTCGAAACTGTCCCTGGAACTGATTCGAAAACGAATTGACGAGGTCGATACCAAATTGCTGGAGCTATTGAATCAGCGCGCGGATCTGGTCCACGAAGTGGGTGTCGTCAAGAAACAGGCCGGCCTCACCATCTACGCTCCAGATCGCGAAGAAGCTCTTCTTCAAGGGCTCGAGAGAAAGAACAAAGGCCGGCTTCCGGCAATAGCGATTCGTGCCATTTATCGGGAGATCATGTCGGCGGCGCTGGCGCTGGAGAAAGGACTGATCATTGCCTATCTGGGTCCCGAAGCTACGTGGACACACCAGGCCGCGCGCGCGAAATTCGGAGCATCGGTCGATTACTCGTCGCAGGCCAATATCGGTGAGGTGTTCGATCAGGTCGCGCGACGCCGAGCCGATTATGGGGTCGTGCCGATCGAGAATTCGGTGGAAGGGGCGGTAAATCACACTCTGGACCTTTTCATGGATTCCGAGTTGAAGATCTGTGCGCAGATTCTGCTTCGAATCGAAAACAATCTCCTATCGAATGAGCCGAAAGAAAAGATCACCAAGATCTATTCTCACCCCCAGGTGTTCGGGCAGTGCCGACACTGGCTCAAAGCAAATGCGCACGAACTGGAATGGATTGAAGTCTCGAGCACCACAAAAGCAGCAGAACAAGCCGCTCGAGAACCGGGTGCCGCGGCGCTGGCGGGCGCCCTGGCGGCCGAAGTGTACGGATTGGAGATCCTGGAACGGTCGATCCAGGACAGTCCGAATAACACCACCCGATTTCTGGTGATTTCACACGCTACTTGCCCACCAACCGGCGCAGACAAAACATCCCTGATGTTCTGTGTTCAGGACCGCGTAGGTGCTCTGTACTCGGCCATCGAACCGTTCAATCGGCTTAAGCTGAGCATGAGCAAAATCGAGAGCCGACCGTCCAAGCGTAAGAACTGGGAATACTTTTTCTTTGTCGATATCGAAGGACATTGTGAGGACGAACAAGTCAAAAGCGCGATTAGCGACTTAGAGAAACACTGCACTTTTGTCAAGGTGCTCGGAAGCTATCCGCGCACCGACTCGGTCGGGGGTTGAGTTTCTGCTTTCAACGCCCAACATAAATTGCTTCATCGGGCCAGTCGGCTTTCATGAGACCATTTTTCATGTTCACCAGCGGCAAGTAGTTCCGCATCACGCGGACAGGTGAAAGAATTCGCACGGTTGAGATCTCTTCGATCAATTCTTTGCCGTGGTTTTCCATGAGTGTCGGGATCAACTCTTCATGCATTCGCTGGACAATATCGACGTCGCTATCGCCGTCGATGTAGAGCAAGAGCGCCACTTTGCCATCGATCTCTGCGATGTGACTTTCAAAAACCCTCTCGGTGAAAACGGTGTTGCTCGGTTCCATCTTGATATCGTCCACCAGCTGCTTGTACGTGATCCCGACGCCGAACTTGATAATATAGAGATGGCGCGCGGTAAACTGATGAGCGCCATTGGCGGAGAGGTCGACGTTCGCGTAGTACGAAAGAATCCCCTCCTGCTCCAGACGCTGCCGTTTCCTGCTAACGGTGCGCACGTTAACCCCTGTTAGTTCTCCAACTCCGTTGTCCGATTCGCGCGGGTCGCGAATCAGGTGACGGATGATCGCCTTTTCTTGCTCATCTAGAATTCTCATGGCAGTATCCCCCAACCAGGCTCGAAAGGGAAGCATGGGCAATCCTCGCGAACCGGCTCTTTGCAATTGTTCTGCATTACAGAGGGCATAAATTATTCGAGAAACTTGTTTTGGGCGACAAAAATTTGTCAGTAGTCTATGGAATTCCGTCTTGAATCACTCATCTGAAGTCTTAATGTCAGCAGGTTTTTCACCATGAATCACGCAATCACTCTAGCGCTCAACGGACTTCCGGACTCGCTCTATCGGCCGGAAGAGGAACACGATTCGTGTGGAGTCGGTTTTGTTGCCGCGATTAATGGCGAACGGTCCAATCGCGTGCTGCGGCACGGGCTGACTTCAAAGTGCAATATGGCACACCGCGGAGCGATGGACGCCGACGCGAAAACGGGAGACGGCTCGGGCGTGATGACGCAAATTCCGTACAAACTCTTTCGTAAAGAGCTCACCAAACTAGGACACACTCTCTACAATGACACGGATCTAGGGGTTGGGTTTGTCTTCCTGCCGCACGACAACGCTTATGCGCAGGCGCGCGCCAAAGCGATCATCGAAGAGGTTTTAGAGCATCGCGAACTGTTCCAGTTCGGCTGGCGCGAGGTCCCGCTCAATGTCCTGGTGCTAGGTGAAAAAGCGCAGATGACCATGCCGCGGATCGAGCAGGTATTAATTGGTCGGCCAGCCGGGATGAGCGATGACGAGTATGAACGCCGCCTCTTTCTCGCCCGAAATGAAATCGAGGCGCGGTCGCGTGTCGATAACATAAAGAATTTTTATATTACTTCGTTTTCGCACCGGGTGATTGTTTACAAAGGCTTGCTAACCGCGGTGTCGCTCGAAAAGTTCTATCGGGATCTCACCAATCCCGAATACGAGACCGCAATCTGCCTTTACCACGAGCGGTACAGCACCAATACCTTCCCGACCTGGCCGCTCAGCCAGCCGTTCCGAATTCTTGCACACAACGGCGAGATCAACACGATTCGAGGCAATCGCAACTGGATGCGCGCGAGAGAGTCAGAGTTGGTGGCGGAAGCCTGGGGCGAAGATGTTGACCTCCTGAAACCGATCATCCAATCCGGAGGATCAGATTCGGCCAGCCTGGATAACGCGATGGAAGTGCTGATGTTGTCCGGGCGCGACATTTTGCATGCGATGACCATCCTGGTGCCGCCGGCGTGGCGCGCCGACGAGAAAATGGCGCCGGAACTCAAAGCGTATTACGAATATCACCGGTGTTTCACCGAACCCTGGGACGGTCCGGCAGGTCTGGTCTTCAGTAACGGGATTGTCGTCGCCGCCTGCCTTGATCGAAATGGACTTCGCCCGGCCCGCTACAAGATTACCGAAGACGGGCTGGTGAGTCTCGGCTCCGAGGTGGGTTGCAACGAAATCGATGATGCCAAGGTTATCGAGAAAGGCCGGCTTGCACCGGGCGAGATGATCGCTGTCGATACCAGCGCGGGCAAACTGTTGCGGGATGCCGAAATAAAGAAACAGCTTTCGGCCCAAAAACCTTATCTGGAGTGGATTAATACGCATTTGCTTCGGCTGCAGCAAATCGCCGGCAAGTCGATTCCGGCGCCTGCTGAGGAATTGGATATTCTGGAATTGACCCAGCTGCAGGTGGCGTTCGGATACTCGAACGAAGAACTTGACATGGTTCTGAAACCGATGGTCAAGGATGGCCAGGAAGCGCTCGGATCGATGGGTGACGACACCCCGTTGGCGGTGCTTTCTTTGCAGCCGAGGTTACTTTACACCTACTTCAAACAACTCTTCGCGCAGGTGACCAATCCACCGATCGATCCGATCCGCGAAAAACTTGTGATGTCCCTGGCAACACCCATGGGATGGCGCCGTAATTTACTCGGGGCAACGCCGGAACACGCGAAAATGGTGCACTCGGATTCGCCGGTGTTGTTGCAACATGAGCTCGAATCCCTGAGATCGATTCCGGATTCGGAGCACAAATCGGCGACCATCTCTGTCCTGTGGAAGGTTGCGGATGGTGAGGACGGCTTGGAAGAGGCGGTGAGTCGGATCTCTGCGGAAGCGGAACGCGCCATCGACGATTCAACCCGTTTGATCGTTCTTTCGGACCGCGGCGTTGATCATGATCATGTTGCCATCCCGATGCTGCTCGCCACCGGAGCCGTGCACCATCATCTAACCAGGATCGGCAAACGAATGAAGTGCAGTCTCATTTGCGATACCGGGGAAGCTCGGGATGTGCACCAGATTGCGTGCTTGATCGGATACGGAGCAAGCGCGGTCTGCCCATATGTCGCGTATGCAACAATTCAAGAACTGCTTGAGAAAGGCCAACTCGGGGAAACTGCGACGTACGAAAAGATGGTCCGCAACTACAAGGTTGCGATCGAGAAGGGATTGCTGAAGATCATGTCAAAAATGGGCATCTCGGTCGTGGACAGCTATCGAGGCGCACAGATTTTTGAAGCAATCGGAATCAGCTCGGAACTCACCGAAAAATGTTTTGCCGGGACACCCTCTAAAATCGAAGGCATCGGTTTCCAAGAGATCGCGGCGGAGACGCTGACAAGACATCGACAGGCATACTCGAAGGCGTTTCCGGAAGAGAACAAAACGGTTGAACTGGGTGACCCGGGCTACTACCGGTTCCGAAGGCAAGGTGAGCAGCATGCGGTTACGCCGCCCGTGATTAAGAGTTTCCATGCGTTTGTCAAGTCGAACAAGCAAGCGGATTACAAAACCTACGTCGAAGCGGTCAAGGCGGTCCGGCCAAATACACTAAGAGATCTGTTGGAGCGAATTCCAACCGGCAAACAACCGATCCCCCTCGAAGAAGTGGAGCCGATCGAAGAAATCCGGCGACGATTTACCACCGCTGGCATGTCTCTTGGGGCGCTGAGCCCCGAAGCGCACGAATGCCTCGCGATCGCGATGAACCAGATCGGCGGAAAATCCAATTCGGGGGAAGGTGGCGAAGACCCGCAACGTTTCCATCGCCGCAAAAATGGTGATTGGCCAAACAGCGCGATCAAGCAAATCGCGGCGGGCCGCTTTGGAGTTACGGCGGCTTACCTCGCCAGCGCGAAAGAGATCGAGATCAAGATGGCCCAAGGCGCTAAACCGGGCGAAGGAGGACAGTTACCTGGCCACAAGGTCACCGAATTGATCGCGCGGCTGCGAAAAAGCACGCCTGGCGTGGCATTGATTTCCCCGCCGCCGCATCATGATATCTATTCGATCGAGGATCTCGCGCAGTTAATTTACGATCTGAAACAGGTCAATCCGAGGGCGAAAATCTGCGTTAAACTGGTCGCGGAAGCAGGCGTCGGAACGATTGCCGCGGGCGTAGCGAAGGCACATGCCGATATCATCCTGATCAGCGGCCATGAAGGAGGCACCGGCGCTTCGCCGCTTAGTTCGATAAAAAATGCGGGAAGCGCCTGGGAGCTGGGCATCGCAGAAGCGCATCAGGTCTTGATGCTGAACGGTTTGCGTAACCGGATTATTCTGCGAACGGACGGCGGCCTGCGGACAGGAGAAGATATCGTCTTTGCGGCGTTGCTTGGCGCCGAAGAGTTCAATTTTGGAACCACCGCGCTGATCGCCTCAGGCTGCGTGTATGTGCGCCAATGCCACTTGAATACCTGCCCGGTCGGTGTTGCGACGCAGGATGAGCGTCTCCGCGCGAAATTCAAGGGCAAACCAGAATACGTCGTGAACTACTTCAACGGAGTTGCGGAAGAGGTACGAGGGATCATGGCGGAAATGGGTCTTCCCAGTTTCACGGATCTGGTTGGACGTGTGGAATACCTGCGCCAGCGATACATCAGGGATCACTGGAAGGCAAACAAAGTCAATCTGAGTCGATTGCTCGTGAACGTCGCGAAGGATGACGATTCTCAGCCCCGATACAATACCTGGGAACGAAATGATCCCCAACTCGGAAGGCGACTCGACGATTCAATCTTGCAGGATGCGCGCGAAGCGGTGAACGACCAGTTGCCGATCACGCTCTCTTACCGGGTGAAGAACACCAACCGCGCAGTCGGAACGAAGCTTTCGGGAGAGATTGGTTATCTCTGGGGCGAGCAAGGGCTGCCGGAAGGAACGATTGAACTTGAACTCCGTGGGAGCGCCGGTCAAAGCCTCGGAGCGTTTCTGAGTCCGGGCGTCAAGATCACGTTGACCGGTGAGGCGAACGACTACGTCGGCAAGGGAATGGGAGGGGGTGAAATCGTCGTCAAACCACCGACCGATCGGAAATATATTGCGCACGAAAATTCGATTGTCGGCAATACCTGCCTGTATGGAGCGACTGGTGGAGAATTTTTCGCTGCCGGCCGTGCCGGAGAGCGCTTTTGCGTGCGGAACTCTGGAGTGACCGCCGTGATTGAGGGGGTCGGTGATCACGGCAGTGAGTATATGACAGGCGGCGTCCTGTTAGTTCTTGGAAGTACCGGGAAAAACTTCGGAGCCGGCATGACCGGAGGAGTCGCGTACGTGCTCGATCTGGACGATTCGTTCACGCTCAATTTGAATCCGGAACTGGTAACGCTCGAGCGGCTCGAAGCCGAATCGGATATCGTTACGGTAAAGAAGCTGATCTACAAGCATCTCGAGCGGACAGAAAGTGATCGGGCAAAGGAGATCCTGGGAGACTGGCATCGGTACGAGTCCAGGTTTTGGAAAATTCGCCCGACCTACATTCCGACTGCTCCGAAGCCGGCCATGGTCCCCGCTTCTGCCGCAGAGGAGACGTCTGCCACCAAGAGTTAGCATATGGAAATTACGACTCAACTTTCGCTGTTCATTGCGAACAAGCCCGGCACCCTCGCCGCCGTCTGCGATGCCTTGGCAGCAGAGAAGATCAATATCTTCGGTTTAACCATCTCGGACACGGTGGATCACGCCGTGGTGCGCATGGTCGTCAGCGATCATAAAAAAGCGTTATCCATTTTTGAAGAACACGGCACGCTAGTCTTGGAAAACGATGTCCTGATGCTCGAGCACGACAACAAACCCGGAACTCTCTCTGAGATCGCGAAAAAGCTCGCCGCGGAAAAAGTCAACATCGAGTACGCTTACCTGGCGACAGCACCCACTGCGGAAAAAGGGGTCCTCATCTTCAAGCCTAATAATCTGAAGAAAGCATTCGAGATTCTAAGCTGACGAAATGTCGGCCAGCGCGACCGGCTACTTTTTCTCCGTCGGCGCCTTGCCCTCCGGCTTGGCCTCTACACCCAGTTGGTCCACGAATTCGATGTAGGCCATCAGCGCGGAATCGCTCTGTCTCGGGCCAAGTTTCACAATTCGGCAGTAGCCCCCTTGACGGCTCGCGGCGCTGGGTGCCAGTTCCGCAAACAATCTTCGAACGGCTTCCTTCTGCCGCAGAAAAGAGAAGGCCATCCGACGCGCGTGGAGATCACCCCGTTTGCCCAGAGTGATCATCCTTTCGGCAAAAGGCCGAACGGCCTTTGCCTTCGCTAAAGTCGTCTTGATTCGATGGTGTGCAATCAGGCTGCAAACCTGGTTCGCCAGCAAGAGATTCCGATGCTCGGATTTGCGGCCCAATTTGATCGTCTTCTTTGCGTGACGCATAAGATTTTAAAGAGAGACCAGTTTGCCCTCGTCCGTCCGCTCTCCGCCCATCGGAGGCTCAACGAGTCCCGATTCAAATTTCATTCCGAGACTCAAACCAAGCTGTTGCAATTTTTCTTTGATCTCGTTGAGAGACTTTTTGCCGAAGTTGCGATATTTCAGCATCTCAGCCTCGGTCTTCATTGCCAACTGGCCGACCGTCGTGATATTGGCGTTATTCAAGCAGTTTGCAGCGCGAACCGAAAGCTCGATTTCATTCACGCTCATGTTCAGGAGTTTCTTGAGCCGCGTATTTTCCTGACTGACTTCCTCCGGCGTTTCATCAAACTCGACCTGGCTGTCGTCGTAATTAACGAACACATCCAGATGATGGCGCAGGATAGCGGAAGCCTGCAGAAGCGCGTCGTCCGGAGTTATTCGTCCATCCGTCCAGATCTCCAGCACCAGCTTATCGTAGTCCGTCCGCTGGCCGACACGGGTATTCTCGACGCTGTACTTGACCCGAGTCACCGGCGAAAAAATTGAATCGATCGGGATGACCCCTATTGGCATGTCCGCACGTTTATTCTCGTCTCCCGTAAAAAATCCGCGTCCAACACGGACGTCGAACTCGGCTTCGAACTTCTGTCGCTTGTCGAGGGTGCAGATGACCTGGTCGGTATTCAGTACATCGATACCTTGGATGGTCTGGATGTCACCCGCGGTGACCTGCCCTTCTTTGTTGACATTGATCGTGACCGTCCGCGGCTCGTGGTCGACCGCCTTGAATTTGATCTTCTTCAGATTGAGGATCATGTCGGTCACGTCCTCCACAATCCCCGGCAGGGACGCGAACTCGTGTTGCGCACCGGTAATTCGAACGGAGGTGATCGCTGCACCTTCCAGAGAGGAGAGAAGAACGCGGCGCAGTGAGTTGCCGACGGTGTGGCCATATCCGGCCTCAAACGGTTCAGCGGTAAACCTGGTGTAAGTTTCAGTTGCGGTGGCCTCTTCCTTGGTGAGGCTCTTGGGCATCTCGAAACGACCTAAACGAACGGGCATGTGCATTTTAATATAATCTTAGCCGGGTTTCCCCTGGCGCGTGCGATTGCAGGCCAAGCGGCCGCAACCCAGGGACCAACGGCAGTTCTGGCTCGCGCGGAGCGTGAATCAGCCACAACGGATCGGGCGTGTCAAGGCGTATTCCAATCAGGGTCCGCGGCAAATCGAAATCCGCCGGCACGTTTTTCGCTGCTCAATCGCCAATTACCGCGCTCTCTTAGCCTCCTTGAGGCAGAGGATGGGAGACTGCCAGGCGGTAATCGTTCCCATCTGCTGGTGCCATGGCGATCGAGCGGCCGGATTTCCGTCGTTGCCTGGGTAAGTCATTGAGAGCCCAGAATGGCTCTCGCCACGTTTAACTAGCGAAATCATCGGACGGTCAGAGTTTGTCATTGCGTCCAGTTTGCACCTTGCATAACAGCTTTCAGCTATAGCATCCCCGCGCCCTGCGAGAAACCGGCTTTCGTACCTGTTTAGCGAAGTCTTCGACCTCAAACCGACCAGTGGCCTGTACCTGAAAAACTCGGCTCGTTTGTTCAATTTTTTGACACCACGAACGGTTAGCGCGGCGCGCGCTGCCCCTGGCACGCAACTCGGTCTGACTGTCTATCTGCCGAGCTGTGTCTCGAGTCTCAGAATCGTTTGACGGACTTGATCTTCTTTTTTCATCCGGCCAGCGACACTACTGCAGGCATGTAACACTGTCCCGTGATCCCGGCCTCCAAACTTTTCGCCAATCTCATGCAAAGACGCTTTGGTCAGGTGCCGAGCCAGGTACATCGCAACCTGGCGCGGAAATGCAATTTGGGCGGCACGCCGTTCGCCGGTCATATCGGCGAGTCGAAGATCAAAACGTTCGGTCACCTTCTTTTGAATCTCATCGATGGTAACCGTCTTTTTGGCTTCTTCCCGCAAAATATCTCGCAGAAGGTGTTCCAGCCTTTCGCGGGAACACTCCTGGCGACTCAGTGACTGGTAGGCGCCAACCCGGATCAAAGCGCCCTCCAGACGCCGGACATTCGTTCGGACACGCTGGGCGAGAAAAGCCAGTATCTCTTCGGAAAGATCGATCTGAAAGGTCTCGGCCTTTTTCCGGAGAATCGCCCGGCGGGTCTCGACATCCGGCGGGTGCAATTCTGTCGTCAATCCGCCTTCGAAGCGGGAAACCAGGCGCTGTTCCAGGTTGGCGATCTCGCCTGCCGGACGATCACTTGAAAGCACGATCTGCTTCCGGCCATCGGACAGCGTATCGAACGTATGGAAAAATTCTTCCTGGGAACGTTCTTTGCCGGCCAAAAAGTGAATATCGTCGATCAATAGGACATCTGTCTGACGATAGCGTTTGCGAAACCTGACGAGCGTGTTGTGCTGGATCGCATCGATGAACTCATTGATGAACCGTTCGCTCGAGAGATACATTACCTTTTGGGTTTTTCCTCGTTCGATCGTCTGTTGGCCGATCGCCTGCATCAGGTGCGTCTTTCCCAAGCCTACTCCACCGTAAATAAAAAGCAGGTTATAGGGTTTGCCCGGCGATTGAGAAACCGCCAGGGCGGCCGCATGCGCCAGTTGGTTGTTCGAGCCCACGACAAACGCGGCAAATTTATTGCGCGGATTCATCCCGTGGTTGAGGGCGCCCTCCGAGTCCTGGGGGGCGGAAGCTAACTGTTCTTTCGGCCGGTCAGCAGGCGCATCCACCACGGCTCCGGTCGATCCACTCTCTGTGGTACGGAATTTGATCTGCCGCGGTTTCCCTCCCAGCACGGAAATCACCGCAGTTTGTACGACATTTAGATAATTGCTCTCGATAAAGAACTGATAAATGATGTTCGGAACCCGCAAGGTCAGCCCGATCTCATCCGCCTGCACCAGTTCAATTGCGGCAAACCACCGTTGAAACGCTTCGGGCCCGAGATGCAACTTGATTCCGCTCGCTATCTCCTGCCAAACACCGTGGTAAGTCTCTTGCATAGTTATTGTTTTTCACACTCCCTGGCGTGCCGAGACGTCCTATTTTGCCTCCTTAAGCTTGTTAACATAGTATTCACACGTTATTCGCATCGAAGGACTTCTTTCCGTCGAACGGGGATCGGACAATAAAATCACCCCGCGGATGGAGCAAGAAAAAAACCCGTTGATTACCTGAATACATTTTGTGTTCAACCGCAGGTCACGTCTAATCAAGCGTCAATGGCCTCTTCGCATAAATCGAGCCAGACGCCAGGCGCTCAAAAAGTGAACCGAACGAGCGCGGTGTGAAGACCCAACAATGCGTGTCATGGTAGGTGCCATTTTCCAGAACGTCCCGCGCAATATTCATGACGCGTCCCGCCCGACGATCGGACTGCAGAGAGGGCCGATCTCAGCACCGACTGAGGTACGAATATTCAAACCCTCCGGAGGGCCGATGGCGCTTTGGCCGATTTTCCGTCCGGCGGCCGCCGGACTCGTTCCTCACGTACGGATCAAAGTATGCTCGTCGCTCGCGCCTTGAAATCGGCCAAATCGCCGACGGCGGTATGCCTCCCACTTATGAGACGATGCACTAGATCCATTGAACTAACTAAAGTCCGGTATTGAGCCCATTTGATATTTTGCAGCAATCCAGGCTCCACGTTTCCGTTAAGATTAATTGGAGCGGGATCCTTTCCCACAAAATAGAAGTTCCAGTCATTGGGATCGAGAATGCCGTCCCTGAGCGCTAGCACAGTCGACAATCGAAGGCTCAAACCATAGTGCCCGCTGCTGAAAGTTAGCAAATCCTTCCTCGGCCAAATGGTGATAGAGCAAATAAGAATTAGAAAGTCTTGCTGAAATAGTCAACGAAGGGCCGACTATTAACAAAATGATGGGTAATTTTACGGAGCAGGAATCGCCTACCACAAGGTGGAATGGCGCGAAGATAAGCAGAATCTGGAGCGATCTATTGCCCCGGAGGGGCTACAGGATTTAGCCCAGGGTTTCGTATCTGTTCAGCGTCGGTTTTACGGCCCGAAGGGCTACGTCCGCAGAAGTAAGTAAGGCGTCTCGCCTTACCCTCTTTTTGCAAGCTAACCGTCCCGATTTGCCCGCTGAAGTAAGTAAGGCGTCCCGCCTTACCCTCTTTTTGCAAGCTAACCGTCCCGATTTGCCCGCGGAAGTAAGTAAGGCGTCGTATCTATATAGCGAAGTCTTCGACCTCAAACCGACCAGTGGTCTGTACCTGAAAAACTCGGCTCATTTGTCCAACTTTTTGACACCACGAACGGTTAGCGCTATTGGGCGGATCGCCGCCGAATTTTCTGCCGAGTTCTATTTTTTCGCTGGTTTCCGGCAAAAAACGTGCGCTAAGAAGCGGGAGTTTTTGCTCCCCAATTAATCCAAGGGCGCTGGCTTTGGGTCGAAGATCTCGAAGAGCTCCAGCGGCTGATGGCCGAGCATCCGCACTGGAGTCGCCGACGGCTTTCGATCGCACTGTGCGAAGCCCTCA
>Ga0210387_10002889_pt1 | contig 13179 bp, 6 predicted proteins | sample IncBWC7OmetaG_FD_160108 | JGI IMG/M metagenome (GOLD analysis project Ga0210387, IMG submission 160108) | Forest soil microbial communities from Barre Woods Harvard Forest LTER site, Petersham, Massachusetts, United States - Inc-BW-C-7-O ...
TGGAGGCTCATCAATACCTGGGTTATCCCATAAAAATGGACTGCTGCAACGTCATTCGTCTAGCGATTCAAAATGCCGACGACCGCCCGGGTGCGATCTACATGGAGATCCTGCTGAAAGACACTACTTCGAAAGAATCCTCTACGCAGTCTTTGGGGAGTCTGGTAGTTCGTTCGAGTGAGGATCGACATGTGTCTTTGAATCGGCCGGCTGTCCAGGAGGTACTCAGTTTTTCCTTCCCACATGGCGTTCGCGGGAAGCAATTCGATGAAATAACTGTGGTGATTAAACCCTCTAAGGAAAGAGCGCGTGCGGGCGCGCATATAGCAGTTCAACATTTTGAGCTTGTCCCTTAGCAGATATTTTGTACCGGGGGTACTGCGATATCGAGTAGATATACACGTCCTATTCCGCTCACCTCCATGGGATTCACCATCGCTGCCCTGCGCGCTGGCACATATGTCGCGGCCAGCCGACGGCCTGCGGAGCGATCGTAACTCCGCGCGTTGAACCGCCTCCGGCACGGAAAATGCGTACCCTCCCAGCAGATATCGCAGGAAACGGAGTTCGAACGGCAACCTGCAAGTGATGACTCGATTCAACTTTCCACGGTGACGGTGCTCGCTAAGCCGTACGTTCCGTCTCTGCATTGGGCAGAAACGCCTGTAGAAGTGGTCGGGCAGTGAACACGGTAACGACCCGAAGTGGTGTTTAGGCGCATGAAATCCCTTTTTATTTTGTATGGCGAAACAACAATATGTTTATCCCAAATCACGCGTTCCAAAATAAATGCACGAGTCAGTTGACAGCCACCGTATCAGGTGTTTAGCTTTCATACGCTCAGAAAAACAAAGTACTTCCCAATAGAGTAGTTAGCCATCGGCTCGACGGAGAGGCATAGGTTAATGGTCTTGAGGAGGGAAACATTATGTTTGGCTCGGCCATTAATTACACCCCATATTCTTTCAGAGATCAAATCGTTTCTCTTTCCTGTGTAATCTCTCTCTTCACATTCCTATTCGCTGGTCGCCTGGGCGCGCAAACGGTGGCTACGTATAGCTTTGAAGATGGAACGGCCGATGGCTGGAGTTCTTTTAACGGCGCGAGTACGCCTGTTGCTACTAATGCCGCTGCACATAGCGGATCATTCAGTCTACTGACGACAACGAGTTCCACCGGCGCGGGCGGGCCCTCAATTCCGGCGAGCACAATTCTTCTGCCCGGCGCAAAGTATACGATCACCGGCTTTGTCCAGCTTACGCCTGGAGAAACGGCGACGAATGCCAATTTCACAATGAAGCGTAGCGATCCAAGTTGTTCGGGTGGGACATGCTATGACACGATCGGCACGTACCAGGTGGCTGTGTCGAGCTCAGGGTGGGCACAGATCGGCGGAAGCTATACGGTCAGCACGACAGAGACAGGGCTGCAACTTTATGCGCAACTTGTTGGGCCGACGACGGCACAGTCGTTTTATCTGGATGATGTCGTGATTACAGAGACGGCGCCACCTCCCGGTGGAACGCCGATTGCGACTTATACGTTTGCGGATGGCGGGCTGGATGGATGGGCTCCGTTCGGGTCAGTATCGCTGAGCAACGCTGCGCCTCCCGTGCTCGATCCGAATGGCCACCAACAGGCGCTTCTGACGACGAACCGGACGGCCGGTTTTATGGGGCCAAGCCTCAATCTGTTGAGTGTCCCGAATGTAGTTGCAGGCGCGACGTATCAGGTGAGCGCGTATGTGCTGCTTGCGGCTCCAGACAGCAGTAATCCGACTGCTACGATTTCGACGAAGACGACAGACTGCGCCAGTTCCGGGGCCTTCAGCAATATTGCGACCTCGGGACCGCTGTCGAGTACGGTCTGGACCAAGGTGCAGGGCACGCTTAGCTTCAGTAATCTGCCTGGGCCACCCACGGGGCTGACACTCTACTTCCAATCGAGCAGCGCGACGGATTCGTTCTATATCAGCGATGTTGTCATCGGTGAACTTTCGCCGCCACCACCGAATCCGAGCCAACAAGACAACGCGGGGATCACGTCAACGTTCGAAGATGGCGGTCTGGATGGGTGGAGTTCGCGTACGGGCAATTCCACAGTGGCCAACTCAAGTGCGGCGGCACACAGCGGAACCCACAGCCTGCTGACTACGGGACGAACTGCGAACTACGACGGACCGCAGATTAATGTCAGCAACAAGATGTACAACGGCTCACGGTACAACATCAGCACTTGGGTGATGCTGGTTCCGACGGATGGCTTGAACCATGTCATCAATATGAGCTTGCAGACCACACTCGACGGCAACACGAGTTTCCCAAGCATTACTTCTTATCCAGGAATCACTGTGCCTGCGGACGGAAACTGGCACCAGATCAGCGTCATAGGCTACAACATGGCGAGCAGCTACGATCCGGGGACGGCCTTTCTGTATCTGCAAACAGTTCCACCGTCAGGGACTGATCTTGTGTCGTTCTATGTTGACGACTTCCAACTTAGCTATGTTCCGCCACCGACGATTCAGACAAATATTCCTTCGATTTACAAGACTCTGTCTGAGTTCTTCCCAGTCGGGGCAGAGATCGATACGACCGATCTGTCGGGTCCACATGCCCAGTTACTGACGATGCATTTCGACAGCATCGTTTCAGGCAATGATATGAAGTGGAGTTCGGTGGAGGATACGAAGGGCACTTATACCTACGGGAACGCCGATAGTGAGGTTGGGCTCGCCGTGTGCAAGGGCATGAAGATACGGGGACATAATCTGGTGTGGGCGACTGGGGCGCAGACTCCTGCTTACGCTACAGGCGATGGGACGAACTCGCCTGCAAATCAGGCTGTGGTTACAGCTAACATCCAAGAGCATATCCAGAGCGAGGTGCAGCATTTTGGCAGCAATGTGTATGTGTGGGACGTGGTGAATGAACCGCTCGATCCTTCGCAACCGGACTGCCTCGCTCATGGTCCGTTCTATAACGTCCTCGGGAAGAGTTATATCGATATCGCGCTGCAGGCGGCCAGGGAATATGCGCCCGCAGGTACGAAGTTGTTTATCAATGACTACAGCACCACAGATCCGAACAGACTGGCTTGTTTGGTACAGGTGGTTGGCGATTTGCGTAGTCGGGGCATTCCGCTCGACGGCGTCGGACACGAGATGCATAACGCAATCAACTATCCATCGACCGAGGCAATGGTCAAAGCTATCGACACCGTTGCGGAGAAATTTCCTGGGATTGAGCAGCAGATCACCGAGATGGATATGAGCGTTTATAACGCCGGCGATACGACCTCGAACTATGGCAACGATATTCCGCCGTCGGTTCTGGCGGAGCAGGGCTGGCTCTATGCGCGTTATTTTGAGGCGCTGCGGCGGTTGAGAGGGAAGCTAAGTGCCGTTACGTTCTGGGGTTTCGCGGATGACGACACCTGGCTCGATGGCTTCCCAGTTGCTCGGACCGACTATCCGCTGCCTTTCGACATGGGATTGCAGGCCAAGCCAGCTTTTTGGGGAATCGTGGATCGGACACAGTTGCCCGGCTTCGGGCTGAGGTTCTCCGCTTACACGACGGAAGGCGAGAGGCATACAAGCACGGTGACCATCACCGCGACCAACGGCAGCGTAGGACCGGCTTATACGACGCAGATCAGCAGCTTTAAGCTTACGCAGCTCTTTGGACCACGATGCAGCCCACAGATTACGGCACCGGGAAGTTTCCCGGTCGCACTTGGCGATATTGCTACAAGTGGCACTGCTAGTGCCGTCTTTAGTGTCAACATAGTTGGCTGCCATCCAGACTCCGTATTTCTTTTGAGTGTGTCGTGGAGTTCGGCTGTGTACCACACCGGCACATTCGAGACGATCCTGGATTTCAAGAGATGAAACGGAAAGTAAGAGGGCACGCAACGTCCACCGCAGGACCGAATTATTTCCAAAGTCGGGAAACGACAAGGAGGAAGTGACATTTGGCACGGTAAGGAATGAAAATGTGTTCTTAACCGACAGTGCTGGAAACCACCACCGGAACGATACGAAACGGCAATATATTTTTGAGTCGTAGCGATGGAAGCACCACCACAGGCTCCTACAATAAGTCCGGATCAACGACCACGACCGTTTCTCCCCCGTTTCTTCGGTATTTATGGCGCCACTACACCAAAGGTCAAAAAATCATACGCTAGTGCGCCGGGAGATCGGCTCCGACCGCATCACCTACTTCTGGAAAAGTATGGTGCTCAAAGCGACGAAGCCAGCATGATCTGTTTCGTCATCGTTAAAGGTGAAGAGAGACATTATCGCAGCCGAACACGGTTCGTGGAACCGTGCGAATCGTGGAAGCTACGAGGTTATCCGGATTCCGATGAAGGACTGCAAGGCCACGGGCGATTACGAGGACTTTCTTACTGGATTTGGCGGTTTTGGCGGCGGTCAGGACCTTTTCGGCTGCGCTTATGCCTGCCCAGCTTCATGCGGTAGCTATCGCCGTTCATGTCCTGAAGATGAACGGCAATGCATACTGCGACGATATTTGACAATCTCAGTGCGGAAGGCGGAATATCATGCCGCCTGGGACTCGATCTCCAGAGTTCTCCGCGCCTGAAGTTCGATCCTGGTCCTTTGCGTCGACGCTAGGGCTGGCCAAAGCGGCAGCACAAGCACAGCGGAATTTCGATCATTCAGGGGGTCTGACATGCGGACATTCCAGCGTCTGGCAATCGCGACACCAATCGTTCTATCCATCTTGGGAACGGTTTCCTTTGGGCAGCACTCCAGTCAATGGCCGGTTGCTGGACAGAACCTGAACGGTACGCGCAATCAGGCTGACGAGCATCTCATTGGTCCTTCCAATGTAAATACTCTGACCCCCAAGTGGATCTTCACCACGGGAGGGGATGTTTCAGCAACTCCCACCGTGGCAGATGACGCAGTTTATTTTCCGGATTGGGCGGGGAATCTTTATGCCGTCAACAAGGACACGGGCCAGCTCATTTGGTCTCACAAAATATCGGATTACGACGGCATTTCCGGAGCCGTTTCCCGCGTCAGCCCTGTCGTGCACGGCGATGAATTGATTCTGGGGGACATTCAGATCATCAAAGAGGCTCATAACGGAGCGAGCCTGATCGCCGTCGATCGCCATAGCGGCGTGCTGCGCTGGATCACGAAGGTGGACACACATCTGGCGGCACAAATCACCGGCTCGCCCGTGGTCTTCGGGGACACAGTTTATTCCGGGGTTTCCTCCAACGAGGAGTCGACCCTCTCGGCTAATCCGAGTTACCCATGTTGCACTTTTCGCGGCAGCGTCATAGCCCTTGACGTGAACACGGGCGAACTCCGATGGAAGACATACGTCGTGCCGGACAACAAAGGCGCCACGGACCAGTTCAGCGGTGGCGCAGTCTGGCAGCCGCCCGCCATTGATCCGGAACGCGGGGTTTTATATATCGGCACAGGCAACAACTACACAGTCCCCGCCAGCGTTCTCGAATGCCAGAACGCCCTGGCGGGCAACAGCTTGAGCGATCGGTGTGTCCAGGATGACGATTACTTCGACACGGCCCTGGCTCTCGATTTGAAAACAGGCGCTATCAAGTGGTCGCGTCGGCTCGAAGGATACGATGCCTGGACGATCGCTTGTAAAGCTCTTCCCCCAAGCCGCAACTGTCCCTCGCCCCACGGCCCGGATGATGACCTCTGCGGCGCTGGACCGAACCTGTTCAACCACGGCCGAGTGGTAGGCTTCGGCCAGAAGAACGGTATGTATTGGGCGCTTAACCCGGATAACGGCCACATCCTTTGGGGCACCTTTGTGGGTCCGCAATCCTCCGCGAGCAACGGCACCTTGGGCACAGCCACCCAGGGAGGCATCGAGTGGGGCACAGCCACCGACGGAAAACGAATTTATACCGAGATCGCCGACAGCGGTCATGTCCCCTACACCCTCATTCCATCCGGAATCACCATCACCTGGGGCTCGTGGAGTGCGCTCGATGCGGAGACTGGAAAAATTCTATGGCAGACGGCCGATCCGGTCGCCGGAACCGTGGATTCGGGAGCGGTCAGTGTCGCTAATGGTGTTGTCTATGCAGGATCGGAGGACAATTCAGGACACATGTATGCCTTGGACGCGGCAACCGGGAAAATCCTGTGGAGCTTTGTCGGCGGGGGCGCCGTGCTCGATGGGCCCTCGATTGCGGATGGATTCGTCTATTGGAGCGCCGGGTACAGTAAAATGCCCCCTGGAACCGATAAGGTTTATGCCTTCACTCTTTCCGGCTCGCAAGTCCATGATCGAGAAAAGAATGCGTTATTCTGACTCGCAGAGTCAGAATCTCCTCGCGAACAAAGCTCTGCATGGCCTCCAATTGGGGCGATTCGCATCTTTGTTAGAGGCTTTGTCGGTGAAGGTTTTGTCCAGGTCCAGCCCATCAAACTGGTTTATCTCCAATAAATCGACGGTTTACCTATCTCTGCCCAATGAGAGGCTTTCCCTTCCGCTAATTCTGGAATGGATTCCCAAGCCGACAACTGGGTCAGATATCCGTTCGCTGGGATGATCGCGCAGAAACACTTGCTCCCGTTCGCATCGCGACGTTAGAGTGGTGCGGAGGTGAACCGATGCTGCGCCGTGAGACTACTTCAAGATGATCCGAACCAGCACGATTTTCCTTCTGGGCCTGATCGGTTTGCTATCCACTGCAAGTCAAGCTGTAAAGATGAAGTCGACCACCCGCGCCGCCCAAGCGAGTGACTCGAATAAGCATGAGGCTGCCACCGGGCGTCCCAACTACGTGGGCGACGGAGCCTGCATCTCCTGCCATAAGAAACAGGGCCTGTCGTACCGGCACACGTCGCATTACCTTACCTCACAGCCAGCGAATAAAGAGTCGGTGCTAGGTTCCTTTCGGGAAATTTCCAACGTCCTGACGATCGTCGATCCAATTACAACTGCAGAGCCCGGCCTCTACTTTAAGATGGAAGCCAAGGACAGCGGCTTCTATGAAACCGCGGTAACTGGCTGGGGAAAGCAGGTTCAGACCCGAACCGAGCGGATGGATATCGTCACGGGCTCCGGGGTGCGGGGGGTAACCTACCTCTATTGGCAAGGGGACCAGTTGTACGAATTGCCCGTAAGCTTCTGGACGGACGGTCGTCGATGGATCAACAGCCCCGGCTACGAAGACGGCTCCGTTGACTTCTCGCGACCCGTCAACCCCGGCTGCCTAGAGTGCCATGCGACCTACATCCGACCCCTCTCGTCTGATCCGGCCACGAATCGTTACGACAAGGACAGCCTGGTGACCGGGATCTCGTGCGAGAGATGTCACGGTCCAGGCGCAGAGCATGTAACAAGACAGAAAGCCGGTTCAGCTTCCACAGCCGGTCAGGCGATCCTGAATCCGGCGAAATTCTCTCGCGACCGGCAGGTAGATCTCTGTGCGCTTTGCCACAACGGCATTCAACGTGAACCAACGGCACCTGCATTTTCGTATATTCCCGGTAAAACGCTGCGTGACTACTTCAAACCTATCCAAGCGGAAACAGCCGAGCATCCAGATGTGCACGGCAATCAGGTCGGTCTGTTGCAGAGAAGCCGCTGCTATCTGTCATCGCCGAACATGACCTGCTCGACATGCCACGACGTGCATGCGAAGGAGCAGCCGGCTGTAGCGTACTCAACAAAATGCCTGTCCTGCCATCAGTGGCAAAGCTGCGGCGTTTCAAAAACAATGGGGCATTCCATAGCGAATAACTGCATTGATTGCCACATGCCCGTTGAATCTACGAACGTAATCGTCTCAGAGACGGCGGATAAGGTCGTCCGGGCGACGATGCGGAATCACTGGATTAAGGTCTATTCCGACGCCGGGAAGCCCTGAATCAAATGGAAAGGCTGCATCGGCAAGTAAAGACAATCTACGGTTGCGGCGTCCCGTGGGCCTCAGCGAGCTTCTGGTAGAGCGCCTGGCTTGCCTGAATTGATTCTTTGTTCATCGTGCTGGCCTTGGCAAACTCAGCTTTGGCTTCCTCTTTTTTGCCCGTGGATTGATAGAGCTTTGCCAACCGCCAGTGCGGAGTTACATCCTTCGGATCGAGCTCGATCGCCTTCTGCAGTTCGCTGATCGCGTCGTCTTTTCGACCCTCTTCGGCGTACACGATCCCCAGATCGCGATGCGCGAGAGCAGAGAATGCATCTGCGGCAAGTACCTTCTCCAGTTCCGGCTGTGCCTTTGCGTAGTCCTTCAACTGCACGTAGGAGTCGCCCAGATATGCTCGTGCCTGAAGATGCTGGGGATCGTTATCCAACTCGGCCTGAAACTCCGTAACTGCTTCCGTAAGCTGGCTCTGGGTCCAGAGAAGGTAGGCCAGCCCGAAGTGGGCGTTAGGCTCTTTCGGATTAGCTCGAACGGCTGCGCGAAATTGTTCGGTAGCTCCCGCGTTATCGCCCTTCTCGTCGAGCGCTTCGCCGACCAACATGTCCGCCTCTGCGGATTCGGCATTCAAGGTGAGGATCTCTTTATAGACATCGAGGACGCACTGATACTGCTTACTCCACAGACAACTGTGAGCGAGGGTGAGGCGCAGAGGCAGGCTTTGCGGATCTCTTTCCGCCGCCTTCTTGAGATAAGGGATCGCTACAAAATAGTCGCCCATACCGTAATGCGCCATGCCGAGCAGGATGGTCAGGCGCTGGTCGTCAGGGTGCTTTCTGAGTTCAGCAGTAAAGGGCTTGATGGAGCCTTTGAAGTCTTTGGCCTTGAAGAGTGCGAGGCCTAGATTCATCTGGACACCGGGCAGATCAGGATTCAATGCGATCGCTTTGCGGTAGTTGGCGACGGCCTCGTCGTAATGCTCCTGGCGGGCTTCGATCAGTCCCAGATGTGCGAACGCCTCCGCGTTCTTCGGATCGCTGCGGGCTATGTTTTGCCACGCTTGCTCGGCTTCAGCGTTCTGCCCCTGTTGTTCGAGTGCAAGGGCATTCTGACGGGCGCCGTCTTGAGCCGATAGGATCGCGGTTCCAGAGATTACAACCCACAGCGCTCCCAACAGCAACCATGTCCTACCCTGCCGTTTCACCCTTGCGTCTCCCCCGGGGGGTACTTCAGTATGTAAAGTATTCATAATGCAAAACTTAGGTTCGGACTTGATATTGCAAACGACTTCCATTGAAGTCGATCAACCTACTAGCAAAGCGCGGCGACATTAAAGGAAGAGGCCCCCGGTTGAGACGGGGCCTTTCTTTCCACCTGATTCAATTTTAACAGATTGCTGGAAAATGCCCTGTCATAGGATGGAGCTTGTTTTGTTGGAGTTAGGTGATTTTGGGTCTTGACAGATGCTTTTGCCGGCAAATTGGACGAAAAGAATTGTAACCCATTGATTGTTATAGGTTTATGTAGGATGTGCAACTGATTCCGATGGGCGTGACCTTATGAGACATTCAAATTCGACCTGTTGCCTTGCAAAAATGAAAAAGTGGCGCGGCAGGGTTGCTGCCGCGCCCGGAGATGAAGGTTGGTTTAGGTTTAGAAGATGAACTTGCCTCCGAGTTCGAGGGTCCGAGGATCATATGTGCTGGTGACAGCACCAAAGCTGCCTTTGGCGGAGCCATCATTGTTGAAGCCCGAGAATTGCTGGCCGACGTTGTTGAACTGCGTGTGATTGAAGGTGTTGAAGGACTCCACACGAAGCTCGAAGTGCGCTCGCTCGGTCATAGCAAAGGACTTGTAGATTGAGGTGTTGAAGTTGACGCGGCCCGGACCAATAACGGTGTCCTTGCGTGCGTCGCCGAAGCCCTGGTTCGCACCGCCCGCCCATGCTGGCGTAGGCGCTGCGAAGGCAGATGGATCAAACCACTTACTCTGGGTCTTGAGGTAGTGGATCTTGCCCACAACATCGGGCCGGTTGGTGTAGCCGCCGCCCAGGCCGATGGTGTCGTATCCGACGTTGAGAGTCGGCCCCCCATTCGCGTTTGGAGCGTTGAGGGTACCGCCCGACTGGAAGTTTGCCGTACCTGAAATCTCCCAGCCTCCGAGGAGCGAGTGTGTGAGACCTGAACCCGATCTGAAGATAGGCAGCTTATACATGTAGTTCATGTTGAGGATCTGACGCCGGTCGTAACCGCCGGATCCCTTGTCGTACTTGAGGTTCCAGGGATTGCCTGCACCCTGGTCGTCACTGGTGGCGATGTCGATCTCGTGAGACCAGGTGTAATCGACCTCACCCGAGAAACCCCAGCGGTTCTGCACCCGAACGCCCGCCTGGAGGCTGTTGTAGTTGCCGTTTGTGGTGTTCTCCTGCTGGTTGATACTGGTATACCCCTGATAGGTCCGATAGAAATCCCCGTTGGAGAGCGATTGGTGATTGGGATTTGTTCCGGAGTTGTTGCTTGAGTCGCCACTGTTGGCGCGGATGCTCATCGGGGTGGTGAGAGGATAGTTGTTGATCTGACGCTCTATGTTCTGATGCCAGGCAAGGTTGCCAACATATTGCACTACAGCCACGACTGACGGTTTGATTTCGTGTTGCACACCCAGGCTGAACTGTGCAACACCAGGAGGCGGGAATGTACGCGCCAACGAAGTTAGCCCTTGAGGGCCAAACGGTAGCGCTGCCGTTGCACCCGTTACATAGCTGGTACCCGGATTCGTAAGGTAGACATTGGATGCGCTGGGGGTATTGGAGAAAGGAACATTAGGGGCAACATCATAGATATCGTTGCCCTGCATGCGCTCGTAGAAGGAGCCTATGCCACCGCGCAGAACGGTCTTGCCGGTTCCGAAGAGGTCTTCCGAGAAGCCGACACGAGGCTGCAAGGTCCCGTAGTCGTTTTTGGACAGACCCCTCGGTTCACCGTTCTGTCCGGCCATGTATATGCCATTGAGGTAGAACAGCTGACCGTTCACGGTTGCAAATCCAGGTCCGTTAGGATTGAGCGAGCTGGATCCCGGTATATAGGTCGGGGCCAAACTGGATATGTACAGATTGGGATCAAAGTTGGATACGTAGTTGCCACGCTCCCATGCGGACGGCAGAGCGTCGTAACGAAGTCCCAGCTGTAAACTGAGGCGCGGCGTTACTTTCCAGTTATCCATCGCATAGACTGATGTCGTCTGATTGACATAGTGACGGATTGGCAGGGACTGGGCCTGCGAATAGCTGCTGGACAGGCCTAGCAGCATGTCCATAAACGGATCGCCGGAGTACTTTGTTGTCCCAACGGTTCCACCGGTGATGTTGTTGAAGAAAAACTCGCCGCCCGGGTTTCCGAAGAGCTGCTGATTCTTGGTGTAGCGGTTATAGCTGAAGCCGAACTTCATGTTGTGCTTGCCCATCAGGTACGAGACATCTACCTTAGGGCTGTAGTCCTGAGCGGCGTTGTGCCATGGAGCTGAGGCGGGGTTTTCCTGGGTTCCATACTGGCCGTTCCAATGCATGTTGGGCATGTTCTTGGAGCCGTTATTGAAGAACCCGTTGACATTGAAGCCGGAGGGCTTCAGCGAGTTAGGGCTGTTAACGATGTCGATACTGTTGCCGTCGTAGTTGATGCTGACTTCTGCCAGCAGGTTGGGGGTGATGGTCCCTGCGAGTTTGAGAGCAGCGCTGTTGGAAGGGGTAACGATTGTGCTGGTAATGGTGTTATAGCTCGCGCCGGACCACCCCACCATAGGTCCGCCCTGCGCCTGCGTGACGGAATCATGCAGGTAATGAGCGAGGATCTGCCATTTATCGTTGATGCGATGGTCGACTCGGGCGATGTCGTCGCGCACAGTAAGAGGCGTCTGCGCGGAGCTGGAGATCTGACCGTTGGGCAGATTCGGCTTTGGAACGATGCCGGAGTTGAAGTAAGCTACGGCGTTCGCGTCGAACAGTGCTGCGGGAATGGTGTTGTTTGGGAAGGGTTGTCCGGCAGTCAGCCCCAGCGATGCAAGCTTAGCCGCATAGTTTGGATCGCCCACACTGCTGGCAGAGGGAACGAGAATGGCCGAGTTGGCCGCAAAACCAGGCGCCACATATTTCAAATTCTGACCGGCAGTTGGGAAGTCGGCAGCGGGGAGGGTGTTGACGATGTTCGGCGAATTGCCCTGTTTGATCTTGCGCCACTCCTCATTCCAGAAGAAGAAGGTCTTCGACCGGTCTTTGTTGTAGAGGCCAGGAATCATGACCGGACCGCCAATGTTGAAGCCGTAGATGTTGTAGTTCAACACCGGACGGGCTGAGTTGCTTTGCTTGTTGAGGAAGTAGTTGGCATCGTAGGCCGTGTTTCGGTTGAACTCCCAGAGCGAGCCGTGGAAGTTACGAGTGCCGCTCTTGAGGCCAAGCGAGATGGTCGCGCCTGACGAGATACCGTAGTCGGGTGGGTAGTTGCTGGCGAGTGTCTCGAACTGAGCGATGGCATCCTGGGAAGGCATAATCTGCAGGCCGCCGGCTCCGCCGCGGTCATCCGATTCTCCGCCATCGATGAGCCATATGTTGTGGGCCTGACGCAAGCCGTTGATGCTGAGGTTGAAGCTGCTCCCCCCGGCTCCAGCGGACGGCGTATTGTTGTCGGGCATCATGGAGCTGGCACCGAGTCCGATTGCAGCGAGAGCGGCGAAGTTACGGTTCTCGGTGGCGATTTCGGTGATCTGCTCGGCGTTGATGAGGGAGCTGACAACGTTGGAGTCGGCCTGGACGGTAAGCGCATTGGCCGAGACGGTGACCGTCTCACTCACGCTGCCTACAGACAAACTCACGTCCGCTCGCAAAGTCTGAGAGACATTCACTTCCAGCCCCTTGGTGACATAGGACTGAAAGCCTTTCATGCTAACCCTCAGTTCGTACGTGCCGACATTCAGCCCCGGAATATTGTAAATACCGGCGGAGTTAGTTACGGTATTGCTTACGAAACCAGTCGCGGCAGCCGTGACGGATACCTGCGCACCAGGAACTGTTGCCCCTTCTTTATCAGTTATGGTTCCGGTTATCTCCGAGTTCTGCTGTCCGTAAGTAACTACGCACGCGAACAATAAGAACATCACTAGCGTGAATATCCTGTTTCTTCCATGATTCATTTGCGACGTACCCCCTCAAAAATTAGCAAATTCTCAATTTACTGCTCACTCAACGAGCTAAGTCCAACCCGAGATGTTTCCGTGATATTTCTCGGTAGATGTTCCCAGCACTAT
>Ga0210387_10002890_pt1 | contig 13176 bp, 11 predicted proteins | sample IncBWC7OmetaG_FD_160108 | JGI IMG/M metagenome (GOLD analysis project Ga0210387, IMG submission 160108) | Forest soil microbial communities from Barre Woods Harvard Forest LTER site, Petersham, Massachusetts, United States - Inc-BW-C-7-O ...
GATCGGCATTGACAACAAGATCACCTATGGACCCGAAGGCCAGATCAATGGCGCTCCGGGTAACGACGCGGTGCTGGTCATGGACATCTCCGATCCGGCCAAACCCAGGATCCGCGGCAGCCTGCCGCTGACGAATTCGCTCCTGGGCCCGCCCACCAACCTGCAGATCACACCCGACGGCAAGTTGGGCCTCGTCGCCAATTCCGTGGTTCACGTCCAGGAAGGCAACTCCTGGAAATCGGTCCCGGATGACAAACTGTACGTGATCGACCTCACCGCCGACCCGCCGAAGTTGATCGACACGGTTGCCGTGGGGCGGCAGCCGTCCGGTCTGTCGATCTCGGGGAAGGGCGACCTCGCGTTGATCGCCAACCGGGACGGCAAGAGTGTCTCTGTCGTCTCGATCCAGGGGATGACGGTCAAGGCCGTCGGCGAGGTCCCGCTGGAGCAGCAGGCTGCGGCCGTTGTCGTCGCTCCCGATGGCAAGCGCGCCTTCGTCTGCCTGAACCTCGTGAACAAGATCGGCGTGCTCGCGATCGACGGACAGAACGTGACCTACGACAAGTCGCTCGACATTCCATCGGCATTCAATCCCTACAACATCGACATCACGCCAGACGGCAAATACGTCATCGCCTCGAACACCGGCGCACAGAAGAACAACGCCGATGCCGAGGTGATCATCGAAGCGACCGGCGCGCATCCCCACGTGGTCGACGTGATGGCCCCTGGCACCGGACCGGAAGGTTTCGCGATCGCACCCAATGGAAAGATCGCAGCCACCCCGTTGCTGCTCGGCACCGGTGCCAAGGACGGCGACTGGTTCAAGACCAAGGCGGGCGAACTCGTGGTGATGTCGATCGGCGCGGACGGCAAGCTGACGGTGACTGCGCGCGCACCGCTCGGCGGACTACCGGAGGGCATCGCGTACAGCCCGAACAGCGAGTACCTGTATGTGGGTAACTATTTCGATAAGGACTTGCAGGTGTTTCACCTAGCTAACGGGGCGCTCACCGAGGCCGGCCCCAGGCTGAAGCTGCCAGGCCAGCCAGCGTCCATGCGCGGGCCGGCGCGGTAGAGCAATGCGTACCCATTCCGCGCAGACTTGATCCGCGGAATGGGAGTTGCGCGAAGCAGCCCTTCGAACCGATCCCCGAGGAGCTCAGCAAGCGTGCTTTTGCATGTCCGTTTCTGGGGTCCATCGCGGCGACGATCGAGCCAGTAAGACGTGCATCGTGAGCGTCTTTCACAATCAGGGAGAATCGCCTACAGGTAGCGTCACAGACCCATGATTGGCCGTAGATGAACCAGCACGAGCTGCGACCAGCCCGGGACTCCGACCGGAGCGCCGGAGTGGATGGCGAAATCGCCGGGGTCGATGCGGTGCTCGGCGAGATGCGCGCTGGCAGGCTTCTCGAAGCCCAAAGCCGCTGTCTGCAGGCGCTCGCAGCCAACTCCGAACAGCCTGAACTTCTGCACCTGATGGCGTTGATTTACCTCAACGCGGCGGAGTTCGATCATGCGGTTGAGTGGGCTTCACGCGCCATCCGGAAGGATCCGAAGCCCTGCTATCTGACGACGCTCGGCGAGGCCTTGCTGAGGCTTGGAAGACTGGAGGAGGCTCTCCTGGTCTTCGACAAGGCGGTGCAGCTCAAACCGGAGGATGCCGATCTCTGGCGGCAGATGGGCAACGCTCTCCTCAAAGCACGGCGTTCGGGCGAAGCGCTTCTTTGCTTTCAGCACGCAGTCGGGCTCGATCCCACCGACGCTGATGCAGCCTACAAGACCGGCGTCCTTCTCAAGGAGGAGGGACGCCTTGAAGAAGCTCTTGCGTACCTCGATCGGAGCGCGGACGCGCAACCGGATCATGCTCCGACATTCGCCCTGCGCGGATTCGTTCGTGCGAGTTTGGGGCGGTACGAGCAGGCCATCGGCGATTATGAGCTCGCGCTTCGACTGGACCCGGAACATGCGCAGGCCTGCTCGAACCTGGGCAACGCTCTCAGGGACCTTGGACATCCGGAAAAGGCGCTGGTCTGGTACGACCGCTCGCTCGCGCTCAAGCCGGACATCGCGAACGCCACGAACCGGGCGCTCATCCTGATGGAGCTCGGACACTTCGTTGAGGCAGGTGAGGCGTACCAGTATGCGATGGGCATCGATCCCCAAAATCCCTGGCTCGTTTCGAATCTTGCTTTGTTGCAATTGTTGCTCGGTGACTTTGAAGCCGGCTGGCGCGGGCGTGAGGCGCGCTGGAATGTTCCGGGGTTCGCGGAAAACTATGCAAAGCTCGACACCCCGATGTGGGCCGGGGAAGAGCCTGTTGCAGGCAAGACGGTTGCCGTCTTCCAGAACGAGGGTGTGGGGGACGCGATCCAGTTCGCGCGCTACGTCCCGAAGCTTGTCGCGCAAGGCGCCCGCATCATTCTCGTCGTCAATCCGGAGCTCTGTCCCCTCCTGTCGAACTTGAGCGGAATTTCGTGTTGCCTGCCCAAGACGCAGAGGACCGTGGTCCCACCTTTCGATTTGTACATCGCGATCGACAGCCTGCCGCTCGCATTCGGCACGCGACTTAACTCCATTCCCCTCGGAAAGGATTACCTGCCTTCTCCCGAGACGCATCTTGTGCAGGCCTGGGAAGATCGTCTCGGCCCTCACGAGAAGTTGCGGGTCGGCCTGGTCTGGTCGGGCAACCCGGGGCACAAGAACGATCGCAACCGGTCCATGCCCCTCCGCCTGCTGTCCGGACTCCTGGATGTCGATGCGCTGTTCGTCAGCCTGCAGAAGAATCCGAGGCCAGAGGATGCCGAGGCGCTCCGCGAGCGCGAGGAGATCGTCGATCATACCGCCCTCTTGGCGGATTTCGCGGAGACGGCAGCCTTGGTGTCGTGCCTGGACCTCGTCATCACCGTCGATACCAGCGTTGCCCACCTTGCCGGAGCTCTCGGACGCCCGACCTGGATCCTCCTGCCCTATGCACCGGATTGGCGCTGGCTCCTCGACCGCGACGACAGCCCCTGGTATCCCTCCGTTCGTCTGTTCCGGCAGACTGAAACGCGAGAATATGGAAGCGTCATCGGACGTGTTCGTGCCGAGCTGGAAGCAGCAGTCGCGCGCCGAAGCGTGAATCGTCGCGGCCAGTGATCGCGCTGGCGAAGTCCCGGGAGCCGGTTCGTTATGCCTGTTACCGCACGACCAACACCGGCACGCTTCCGTCCGCCAGGACCTCCGATGTTTGGCTCCCCAACCATAGCTTGCTGAAGCCGCGGCGCCCGTGAGAGGCCATGACGATCAAGTCGCAGCCTCTGGACCTTGCTGTTTCGATAATCGCACTGGCCGGGTGCGGACTCGAAACATGCAAGAGTTCCGCAGATATCCCGATCTTCTCCGCCATGGCTCCAGCTTCACCGAGCACCTTGTCCGCGCGTTCCTTGCAGGCTGCGTCATAGCGATCAAACTCTTCCTGCGAGGGAATCCATCCCGCGGCGTGTCCGCTCCCATAGTCGACCGGCAGCGGCTCCGTGATGGTGATGACTGTCACTTTAGCGCTCAAGGCCTTTGCCAAAGCAATCCCATGCTCAACGCCTTTTTTCGCGACATCCGATCCATCGGTGCTCAAGAGAATATTGGCGTACATTCGGGGCTCCTTGCTCGTCATGCACCGCGCGCGTCGCGTGCCGCCTGAGCGATTTTCGTCGCCTGCGACATTCGTCCGATCTTTGCGCCCGTGATGATCTTTCTTCGGCGCTTGCTCGCCTTCGGCACCATGCCTTCGTCCGCGGTAGCTCCGGCTGGGGGATGGGTGCTGAAGTTCGCGGCTCGATGCAGTGCGAGGGCCTTTCGAGCCGCTTCGACATTTGCGGTACGCGCTGCCAGATTGTGAAGGCGCGTGAGCTCCGCGTTCACCCGCTTCAGCGCTGCGGCGAAGACTTGCTTCCGTTCTGACGCATGCTCGGCGGTTCCTGGAAAGCTCGTTCCGCGAGGCTCGGCTTTTCCGCGTCCCTCTCGCCGCTTGTGGCGGCCGAGCGTTCGCTCCTTGTCGCGCATCTTACGCAAGCGGGGCCGCATGGCCTCAAGCTCAACCACCTCGACTTCGTAGATGGCGGGATGGTGAGTGAGGCGGATGGTCTCATGTTCTTCGTGGCTGAGGAGGCTGCGCTCGAACTTGCAGGGGACCGACATTGCGATTCCTCCATTTGATTTGGTTACGCTTGTCGTGGTCGAGAGGAATCAGGGCGTTCGCCTCGAAGCGTGCTTTTCTGACCCTGGGCTGAAAACGACGTTTGACGGTCTGCCGGCTGCCAACAGCGGCATTGAGATAGATCAACGTTCAAGAGTGCATCAGGGATCGCCGCGCTCGACGGCAATGTCTCGATACCCTGAGTTAAGCCGATGGGATATCCGCGACTGGAGTTTGCGGCCAAAATGCGGAGGTGATCGAGTGACGTTCGGCTTCGCGTAGATCAATCTGCCCGATTGAGCTCGGCCACGGGGATGTTGTTCGCGCCCCGGCCCGGACGCGAATTGTCCTTGTCCCTGCCCTTCAGCATTTCGCGCAAGTAGGCGACGTTGGCGGTCGCCTCGTCCGGCGGCAGGTCGGCTTTGACGATCTGCTCGGCCTCGGCGAAGCGGCCCTGCAGACCGACCACGAGACCCAGATTCTGCCGCACCTTGGCGTTCGCCTGCGGGCTGGCATAGGCCTGGCGCAGCGCCTCCTCTGCCTTGGGCAGGTCCTTCGTCAGCATGTAGGACATGCCCAGATTGGAGAGCACCGATGGCTCGCCGGGCACGATCTTGAGCGCGCTCGCGTAGTAGCGCCGCGCCTCGTCATGGCGGCCCATCTGGTCGAGCACGGTGCCCTGCACCGAGAGGATGCGCCAGTCCGGACTTTCAGGTGTATGGGCGCGCGACAGCACCTCGAACGCCTGCTGGAAATTGCCGTTGTCGGCGAGCGCGCGGCCCCAGCCGGCGAGCAGCGGCTTGTTGCCGGGATTGGAAATGCAGCCCTGCTCGAGCACCGCCGCCGCCTGGGCGCGCTGGCCATTGACGCGAAGCGCCTGGCCATAGGCCAGCGCCGCGTCGGCATCCTTCGGGTTGGCGCGATAGCGCTCGCCATAGGCTTCGATGGCGCGCTCGGGATCGCTATCGGGGCTGGGGGCGGAGCTGGCGATCGAACCCGTGACATCGGACATGGTCTGGCAGCCGCTGAGGCCCGCGGCCAACAACGCCGTGACTGCCGCGGATGCTAGGATCCGGGCCAAACCTGACTGTCTGGACACTTTGACTCTCGCGCTGGACCGAGCCGAACGCGACAGCAATAAACCGTTAACCCTAACGGCTGGTTAATTGCGGACCCCGCCGGGGAACCGGGCCCGGGCCAATGTTCGAGATCAATATTCGAGCGCGAGCCGCTTCCTGATCTCGTGAACCTGCTTCTCGAGCTCGTCGAAGCGCGCATGCACGGCGCGGTCATGCAGGTAGAACAGGTAGCCCGCGACCAGAAAGCCGAAAATCCAGTGATGGGTCTCGACGTAAGCCAGCACCGCCTCGATCGCATGGCCGATAAAGGCGAAAACAGCGAATACGACGTCCATGACATTCCTCTACGGACAATGGCTAACCAATCGGGGAGCGCGAAAAGGCCGGGAGAAATCCCGCCCTCGCTTATTTGTGATGCTTGCGCAGATAGGTGTGAAGGGACTCGAGCCCGGTCTCGGCAAGCAGGGTCTTCAGCAACATGTCCGAGCGTCGCCCGGCGGCAAAATGCTCGCCATAGGTCTTGCGCAACGAGCCGACCTGCGTGTTGCCGTGCTTCTTGTCGATGCGGCCGGTGGTGTCGCGGTGACGGCCGTCAAGTCCTTTGGCTTTGGCTTGCTTTCTGGCTTTTTTGGCCATTGCTCTCCTCCCATCGCTTTTTCGCGAGAACGGAAACCTATCACGATCCCTGGACAGGGTGTAGGGGCGCCGAGGTTTGCCGGCGCGCGCGTGGCGATTGCAGGCGGACCAAAACTCTGCGAAGTCTGGTCACGTATCCGAGACCCACATCACTGAAGACGAGCCAGCATGACCTCTCCGTTCGCGATCTCGCCGGCCACGTCAGCCATACCCATCACCTTTGCGACCAAGTCGAGCTGGGAGGCGATCCGCGCCGCGCTGCCACCGCAGGCGGCCCAATTCGCCATGGCGAACGGCTTTGCCGCGAAACCCGGCGCGTGTCTCGTCCTGCCGACTGCAGAGGGGCACATCGCGCAAGTGCTGTTCGGCCTGGAGGACGAGGACACCAGGTCGCGCGATCTGTTCCGGCCAGGCAGCCTGCCCGGCCTGCTACCATCCGGCGTCTATCGCTTTGCCAATGCGCCGCATGATGCGCGCCTCGCCGCGCTCGCCTTCGCGCTCGGCCTCTATCGCTTCGGCCGCTATCGCAAGGCGGAAGTGCCTGACGTGAAGCTGGTGCCGCCCGACGGGGTTGATGCCGCCGACATCATGCGAATGGCCGATGCCGCGATGCTGGCTCGCGACCTCGTCAACACGCCGTCGAACGACATGGGGCCGGCCGAGCTCGAGCTCGCGGCGCGAGAGCTTGCCGAGCGGCATGGCGCCGCCTTCAGCAGCATTGTTGGCGATAATCTCGTGAAACAGAATTTTCCGCTCATTCACGCCGTCGGCATGGCCTCGACACGCGTGCCGCGGCTGATCGATTTCACCTGGGGCGATGCTTCGCATCCGAAGGTGACGCTGGTCGGCAAGGGCGTCTGCTTCGACACCGGCGGGCTCGACCTGAAACCCTCCAGCGGCATGCTGATCATGAAAAAGGACATGGGCGGCGCCGCCAACGTCCTGGCGCTGGCACAGATGGTGATGGATGCGAAGCTGAAAGTGCGGCTGCGCGTCCTGATCCCCGCGGTCGAGAACGCGGTCGCCGGCAATGCCTTCCGCCCGCTCGACATCTTCACCTCGCGCAAGGGCATCACGGTCGAGATCGGCAACACCGATGCCGAGGGCCGGCTGGTGCTGGCCGACGCGCTGGCGCTGGCGGATGAGGAGAAGCCGGATCTGTTGATCGACATGGGCACGCTGACGGGCGCGGCCCGCGTCGCGCTCGGTCCGGATTTACCACCCTTTTACACCTATGATGAGACGCTTGCGCTCGACGTCGCGCGTCATGCCAGGGGGGAGAACGATCCGTTGTGGCGCATGCCGCTATGGCCGGCTTACGACAGCTGGCTCGACTCCAAGGTCGCCAGCATCACCAACGCGCCTTCGGGCGCCTTCGCGGGCTCGATCACCTGCGCGCTGTTTCTGCAGCGCTTTGTCGAGCACGCGAAAAGCTGGCTGCATCTCGACATCTACGCCTGGACCCCGGCGGCAAAGCCGGCGCGGCCCGAAGGCGGCGAATGCCAGGCCGCGCGCGCGATCTACAAGCTGCTCGGCGAACGCTATGCATGATCCCCGCCTGACACCCGCCCGGCCTGACCTTGCCGCCAAATATCTCGAGGGCAAGGTTGCTGCCGCGCGCTTTGTCGAGGGCGAAACGTTCGAGGTGCATGCGGCGATCGCGCCGGTTCGGCGCGCACCGTCCGCCGATGCGGAATTGATGACACAGGCGCTGAAGGGCGAGCGCGTCACGATCTACGATCAGGGCAACGAAGGCTGGGCGTGGGGCCAGCTCGACAGCGACGGCTATGTCGGCTGGCTTCCTGATGCGGCGCTGGCAAAGCGGGGCCCGGCACCGACCCATCGCGTCACCGCGCTCCGGACCTTCGCCTTTCCCGGGCCCTCGATCAAGCTGCCACCCGTCGAGACGCTGGTGATGGGATCGGTCCTGACGGTGACGCGCGAGGATGGCGCCTTCGCGATCACGCGCGAGGGCTGGCATCTGCCAAAGTCAAATCTCGCCGCGATCGGCCACCGTGAAGCCGACTTCGTCTCGGTCGCCGAGCGTTTTACCGGCACGCCCTATCTCTGGGGCGGCAAGAGCAGTTTCGGTATCGACTGCTCCGGCCTGGTGCAAATCTCCCTCAATGCCAGCGGCATTGGCTGCCCGCGCGACAGCGACATGCAGCAGGCTTCGCTCGGCCATGCGGTCGACCTTGCGGAGGCGAAGAGCCTTCGACGCGGCGATCTCCTGTTCTGGAAAGGCCATGTCGCGATCGGGCGTGATGCCAAGACGGTCGTGCATGCCAATGCCCATCACATGGCGACGGTGGTCGAGGATACCGCTGATGCCATCGCCCGCATCAAGGCGGCCGGCAACGCGCTGGTCGCGATCAAGCGGATTTAGGTCGCGACCGAATCGTCCGGCGCCGCTTCGTTGCGGAAGGCGGCGGCGAACAGCGCGCGGGTGTAATCGGTCTTCGGCGTCTTGAACAATTGGGAGGCCGGCCCTTCCTCCACCACCTTGCCGTGGCGCATCACAATGAGATGGCTCGCCAGCGAAGCCACCACGCGCAGATCGTGCGAAATGAACATGTAGGTGAGGTCGCGCTTGCGCTGCAGCTCGCGCAACAGCTCGACCATCTGCGCCTGGAACAGCATGTCGAGCGCGCTGGTCGGCTCATCCAGCACCACAAAGTCCGGCTCCAGCACCGCCGCGCGCGCAATCGAGATGCGCTGGCGCTGGCCGCCGGAAAATTCATGCGGATAGCGCGAGCGCCATTCCGCCTTGAGCCCGGCATCCTCCATCGCCTTGATCACCCGCGCCTCGCGCTCTTCGACCGAGAGCTGCTTCTGGTGCACGGTGAGGCCTTCGGCGATGATGTCGCCGACCGACATGCGCGGGCTCAAGGAGCCGAACGGATCCTGGAACACGATCTGCATGTCGCGGCGGAACGGCCGCATCTCCTTGAATGTGAGTCCTTGGATATTGTTACCCAGGAACACAATGGGTCCCTTGGAAGAGATCAGCCGTAGCAAGGCGAGACCCAGCGTCGTCTTGCCGGAGCCGGATTCACCGACCACCCCGAGCGTCTCGCCTTTGCGCACAACGAGACTCACGCCATCGACCGCCTTGACGTGACCGACGGTGGCACGCAGCACGCCACGCTTGATCGGAAACCAGACCTTGAGATCGTCGGCCGAGATCACCACCGGCTGCTCCGGCCGCGGCGGCGCCGGATCGGGCTTGGGCTCGGCGGCCAGCAGATCGCGGGTATAGGGATGTTTCGGCGCGTTGAAGACCTGCTCGACCGGCCCCTGCTCCACGATCTCGCCGCTGTTCATGACACAGACGCGATCGGCGATACGGCGGACGATGCCGAGATCGTGGGTGATGAAAAGCAGGCTCATGCCGAGCCGCGTGCGGATCTCGGCGAGCAGCGCCAGGATCTGCGCCTGCACGGTGACATCGAGCGCCGTGGTCGGCTCGTCTGCGATCAGCAAGTCCGGCTCGTTGGCGAGCGCCATAGCGATCATCACGCGCTGGCGTTGGCCACCCGACAATTGATGCGGATAGCTCTTCAGCCGCGTCTCCGGCTCAGGGATGCCGACTTGCCGCAACAACTCGAGCGTCCGCTCCCGCGCCATCGCGGAGCTGGTGGGATGATGCAGCTGGATGATCTCGGTGATCTGCGACTCAATCGTGTGCAGCGGATTGAGCGAGGTCATCGGCTCCTGGAAGATGATCGAGATGTCGTTGCCGCGGATGCCACGGATCTGGTTCTCCGACAGCGACAGCAGATCCTGTCCCTTGAAGCGGATGCTGCCCGTGGGATGCGACGCCGCCGGATAGGGCAAGAGCTTCAGCACCGAGAGCGCGCTGACTGACTTGCCGGAACCGGATTCCCCGACCAGAGCCACGCACTCGCCGCGCTTGATCTCGAACGAGATACGGTCGACCGCGACCGTGGTCCTGCCCTGCCGGTGAAAGGCCACCGAGAGATCGCGAACGGCAAGGAGAGGCTGGTTGATGGCGTCCATGCGATCCTCAGGTAAACGTCTTGCGCGGATCGAAGGCGTCGCGCACCGCCTCGCCGATGAAGATCAGGAGCGAGAGCATGATCGCGACCGAGAAGAAGCCGGCGAAGCCGAGCCACGGCGCCTGGATGTTGGCCTTGGCCTGCGACAGCAATTCACCGAGCGAGGGCGATCCCGGCGGCAGGCCGAACCCCAGGAAGTCCAGCGCGGTCAGGGTCATCACCGACGACGACACGATGAAGGGCAGGAAGGTCATGGTCGCCACCATCGCGTTCGGCAACAGATGGCGGAACATGATGACGACATTGGAGACGCCGAGCGCCCGCGCCGCCTGGATGTATTCGAAATTGCGCCCGCGCAGGAATTCGGCGCGGACGAGGCCGACCAGCGTCACCCAGGAGAACAGCGCCATGATGCCGAGCAGAACGAAGAAGCCCGGCGGCAGCACGGCGGAGATAATCAGCAACAGATAGAGGTAGGGAATCGAATTCCAGATCTCGATGAAGCGCTGGAAGCCGAGATCGATCCAGCCGCCGAAATAGCCCTGCACGCCGCCGGCAACGATGCCGATGATGGAGGAGATGATCGTCAGGCTGAGACCGAACAGCACCGAGACGCGGAAGCCATAGATCAGCCGCGCCAGCACGTCGCGGCCCTGATCGTCGGTGCCGAACCAGTTATATTCGAGATCGCGGCAGCCTTTCAGGCCCTTCTTCTGCACCACGGACTTGCATTGCTCCTCGGTCAGCCTCCAGGTCGGCGGCGACGGCGCCGGCGTCGGCAGATCGAGATTGTGAGTGTCGTAGGAGTAGCGGACCGGCGGCCAGATGATGCTGCCGCCCTTGGCCGCGATCTGCTTCTGGATATAGGGATCACGATAATCGGCCGTGGTCTCGAAATCGCCCCCGAAGGTGGTCTCGGCATAGTTGAACAGCACCGGCCAATAGAGATGGCCATCATATTTGACCATCAGCGGCCGGTCGTTGGCGATCACGTTCGCAAACAGCGAGCCGATGAACAGGACCATGAAGATCCAGAACGACCAGAAACCGCGCCGGTTCGCCTTGAAATTCTCCCAGCGCCGCCTGTTCAGCGGCGACGGCACAAACACATGGCGGGTGGCCGGCACGGCTTCGCCGAGCGGCGAAGCGGTGGTGGTCTCGACCGGCTGCGGAGCGATGATCGTCATCAGACCTCCCTCGCCTCGAAATCGATCCGCGGATCGATCCACATATAGGTAAGATCGGAGATCAGGTTGACCACGAGTCCCAGCAGCGAAAAGATGTAGAGCGTGCCGAACACGACCGGATAGTCGCGGTTGAGCACGCTCTCGAAGGAGAGCAGGCCGAGTCCGTCGAGCGAGAAGATGGTCTCGATCAGGAGCGAGCCCGAGAAGAAGGCGTGGATGAACGCGCCCGGAAAGCCCGCGATCACGATCAGCATGGCGTTACGGAAGATGTGATTATAGAGCACCTGCCGCTCGCTGCAGCCCTTGGCGCGCGCGGTGACGACGTATTGCTTGCGGATTTCGTCGAGGAACGAGTTCTTGGTGAGCAGCGTCATGGTCGCAAAGGCGGAAATCCCCATCGCGATCAGCGGCAGCGTCAGGTGCCAGAAATAGTCGATGATCTTCCAGTACCAGGGAAACGTCGACCAGCCGTCCGAGGTCAGCCCGCGCAACGGGAACCAGTTGAAGAACGATCCGCCGGCAAACAGGATGATGAGAAGGATCGCAAACAGGAAGCCTGGAATCGCAAAGCCGATGATGATGATGCCGGAGGTCCAGGTATCGAACGGCGTTCCGTCCTTGACCGCCTTGCGGATGCCGAGCGGGATCGAGATCAGGTAGCCCAACAAAGTCATCCAGATGCCGAGGGATATCGAGACGGGCAACTTCTCCTTGATCAGCTCGATGACCGAAATGTCGCGGAAATAGCTCTTGCCGAAATCGAAACGCGTATAATTCCACACCATCAGCGCGAAACGCTCCGGCGCCGGCTTGTCGAAGCCGAACTGCTTTTCCAGGCTCTTGATGAAGGCGGGATCAAGCCCCTGTGCGCCGCGATATTTCGAGTTGACGGCATCCGCGCCGCCCGCAGCAACCTGGCCGCGGTTGCCGAAATCGCCGCCGCCGCCCGACACGCGCGACAGTCCACCGGTGTCGGCGCCCGAAAGCTGGGCGATGACGCGATCGACCGGCCCGCCCGGCGCGAACTGCACGACCACGAAGGACACGAAAAGGATGCCGAGCAGCGTCGGCAACATCAACAGGATACGACGGACGATATAGGCGCTCATGTTCTATTTCTGGGCTATTTCGCCTGTTCGAGCTTGGCGGCCTTGTCGGCAACGTACCACCAGTTTTCCGGGGCGCCGACTCCTTGCGCATATTTTGCCGGCTTCGGCGGATGGCCGAACTGATCCCAATAGGCGATCGGATGCGTGGTCCGATACCACTGCGGAATCCAGTAGCGCCCGGCGCGGAACAGGCGGTCCAGCGCCCGGCACGCCGCGTTCAAGTCCTGCCGCGTCTCGGCGGCGATGGCCTTCTCGACCAGCGCGTCGATGGCGGGATTGGCAACGCCGGAGAGATTGTAGGAGCCCTTGGTGGCGGCCGACTGCGACGTAAAATACGGCCGCAGGCTATCGCCCGGCGTCGGCGAGAAATTCATGCGATTGGTGGTGACGTCGAAATCGAAGGCCTCGACACGGGCGCGATACTGCACGGCGTCGATCATGCGAATCGCGGCTTCGATGCCGACCAGCGCGAGGCTCTTGATGAACGTCGCATGGTGGGGCTGGAAGCTCGGCTCGTCGAGCAGGAATTCGATTTTCAGGACATCGCCATTCGGCAGTCGCCGTTTGCCGTCCTTGACGGGAAGATCAGCTTCATCGAGCAATTGCTGCGACTTGCGCAGAAGGGCGCGATCCTGCCCCGAGCCATCCGACATGGGTGGTACATAGGGCTTGCCGAACACCTCGTCCGGCACTTGTCCGCGAAACGGCTCGAGCAGCTTCAACTCTTCCGGCGAGGGATCGCCCTCCGCCACCATGTCCGAGTTCTGGAACGGTGAGACCGTGCGCGCATAGGCGCCGTACATGACGTTCTTGTTGGTCCACTCGAAGTCGAACGCGTTGATCAAGGCCTCGCGGACGCGCGGATCCTTGAATTGCTCGCGTCGGGTATTGATGAACCAGCCCTGCCCGCCGGAAGGCGTCTCATCCGGCAAGGTCTCGAGCTTGACGCGCCCATCCTTGGCCGCT
>Ga0210387_10002891_pt1 | contig 13176 bp, 3 predicted proteins | sample IncBWC7OmetaG_FD_160108 | JGI IMG/M metagenome (GOLD analysis project Ga0210387, IMG submission 160108) | Forest soil microbial communities from Barre Woods Harvard Forest LTER site, Petersham, Massachusetts, United States - Inc-BW-C-7-O ...
GGCCTTCAAGAGTGGCATGACGGACAGCCCGTTGACCACAGGTCTCTATACCATCAGCACGCCGCAGGTGGCGGCGCCGACATTCACTCCCCCGGCCGGCACCTATACGAGCGCGCAGTCAGTGACGATCACGTCGACGACGAGCGGCGCGTCGATTGCCTATACCACGGACGGCAGCACGCCGACCGAAAGCGGCGGCACGATCACCCATGGCACTGCATTGGCCAACGGCGGAGCCGTAACCATTGGCGTCACGTGCACGCTCAAGGCGCTGGCCTTCGAGAGCGGCATGATGGACAGCACTGTCACCTCTGGTTCCTATACGAGCGGCCCGCCGCAAGTGGCTGCGCCGACCTTCAATCCCCTGGCTGGCACGTATACGAGCGCGCAGACGGTGACGATCACCTCGGCGACGAGCGGCGCCTCGATTGCCTACACCACGGATGGCAGCACGCCGACCGAGAGCGGTGGCACGATCACCCATGGCACCGCATTGGCCAACGGCGGAGCCGTAACCATCAACGTCACGACCACGCTCAAGGCGATGGCTTTCAAAACCGGCATCACGGACAGCACGGTGACTACCGGTGTTTATACGATCAGCGTTGTGACCAGATCCCTGACCGGCACCTCGAGCAATGGATGGCATGCGCTGGCCCTGACCTCAGCCCAAACGGGAACCTTCACTGCGACCTTCGATGCGACGCCCACGGTCTCGCCGGAAAACGCGGTGGTTGGATTGTCGAAAGGCGTGGCCACGGCCTATGCGAGTATCTCCTGCATCGCGCGTTTCAATACGTCTGGCGATATCGATGCCTATAACGGCACCGGCTATCAGGCGGCTTCGGTCATCCCGTACGCAAAAAATATCGCCTACCACTTCCGCATGGTCGTGAACGTTCCGGCACACACCTACTCGGTCTATGTGACCCCGGCCGGCGGCACCGAACTAACGGTCGGTCTCAACTACGCTTTCCGCGTCGCGCAGGCCAGCCTGGACACGTGGAACCTCAATGTGAATGCCACGCCTTCGGGCTGCTCGCTCACGGCCAACAACCTCAGTCCGTAATTTTAGCGATAACCGTTTTCCTCAGCGCCCGCCGTATCCAACGGCGGGCGTTGAAAAGACTGAATAAACACCTGATTAACTTTTTTTAAAATGAATAAGCCTAGTTCGTCCATGCTCCGCCGTTTTTTGCATTTCGAACTTGGTTTTTTGATCTCAGTGGCCTCGTTTACGGCCTTCGGCCAGGCGAACGTCCTGACGCAGCATAATGACAATTCGCGCACGGGTGCGAATACCAACGAAACGATCCTAACGACGGCCAACGTCAATCAAGGCCAATTCGGAAAAGTATTCACCGAGAGTGTGGATGGCCAGGTTTACGCCCAGCCGCTCTATGTCTCTGCGCTGAGCATTGCTGGTGGCACGCACAATGTGGTCTATGTTTGCACGGAACATAACAGTGTTTACGCCTTTGATGCGAACACCGGTGGCGCGCCGTTGTGGCAGGTCAATCTCGGCCCGTCGGTCACCGATCAAAATTGCGGCAATGTGTCTCCGGAAATTGGCATCACGGGCACCCCGGTGATCGACCTGAGCACGTTCACGCTTTACGTCGATGCCAAGACCGAAGTGGGCGCGAATCATTTTCACAATTTGCACGCACTGGACTTGACCACGGGTGCGGAGAAATTTGGCGCCCCGGTGAACATCTCGGCTACGGTATCAGGGGTCACGTTCGACCCTTACCTCCAGGCCCAACGGCCGGGCCTGCTTTTGCTCAACGGCGTGGTCTATCTCGGTTATGCCTCTCATTGCGATCATGGTGCCTATCATGGATGGCTGCTGGGTTACCGGGCCGGCCCGAGCACCATCACGCAAGTCGCCGCTTTCTGCACGACCCCCACCGGCACGGAAGGCGGACTCTGGGCCTGCGGCATGGGGCCGGCCGCGGATGCCAATGGTTATATCTATGTCGAGACCGGCAATGGAACCTGGGACGGTGTTTCAAACTTTGGCGACTCTTTTCTCAAACTCAGCACCGTTGGCGGACTGTCGCTCGCCGATTGGTTTACGCCGTGGAATCAAGCCTGCCTCGATGCGAGTGACGCGGACCTTGGCTCCGGCGGACCGGTGCTGGTGCCGCCGCACTATGTCGTTGGCTTGGGCAAAGAGGGGAAGATGTACCTGTGCGACCAAAACAACATGGGGCACTTTAATTCGACGACGGATTGCACGATGTCTAATTCTGGGACGGATTCCTGCCTGCAATCATTTGTCGCCATGAACAGAACGAATACGGTTGGCACCAGTCCCGTTTATTGGAACGGGCCGGCCAAACAATATCTCTTTATCGCGGCGGGCTTCAACACGGCCAAATCCTATCAATTCACCGGGACGAGCATTAATACGACGCCCCTTGGTCAGAGCTCGTTTGGTTCAGCCGTCTTTAGCGGCGGGGCCTCCCTCTCGTCCAACGGAACGGCCAATGGCATTCTTTGGACGACCGGTTCGGACAGCGTCCTGCGGGCCTACGATGCGGTGAATTTCCCCACCGAGCTATGGGATAGCAGCCAGAATCCTGGGCGGGACGCCTTGGGGACGTATGTAAAGTTTGCTCCTCCCATGATCGCCAACGGGATGGTTTACGTGGGAACCTACAACCAACTGGTGGTCTATGGGGTCGCGAATAGCAACAGCATCACGGTCTCACCGGGCAACGGCTTCGACAATATTCCGATGTCGTCGTCGCAGGCCGGCACCTTCACGGCGACGGTTGATGACTCGCCTTCACTCTCCCCGATCAATGCCGTGATCGCGTTGTCCAAGGGGGCGCAGACGGCCTATCCCGGCCTTTCCTGCATCGCGCGATTCAATACCTCCGGCGATATCGACGCCTATAACGGCACCGCTTATCAGGCGGCTTCGGTCATTCCGTACGCCAAAGGATTGACCTATCACTTCCGGATGGTGGTCAACGTCCCTGCGAACACCTACTCGGTCTATGTCACGCCACCCGGCGGTTCCGAGTTGACGGTGGGGCTCAATTATAAGTTCCGCGCTGCCGTGACCAGCCTGGATACGTGGACAATCGACGTGAACTCTTCCCCGGGTGGCTCGGTGACCTTGAGCAACCTTGCGGTCAGTGGAACCCAAACGGTCGCGGCGCCGACCTTCAATCCCCTGGCTGGCACGTATACGAGCGCACAGACGGTGGCGATCACCTCGGCGACGAGCGGCGCCACGATTGTTTATACCACGGACGGCACCGCGCCAACCGAGAGCGGTGGCACCGTCACCCACGGCACCGTGTTGCCCATCGGGGGATCTGTTACCATCAGCGTCACGACCACGCTCAAGGCGATGGCCTTCAAGAGTGGCATGACGGACAGCCCGTTGACCACAGGTCTCTATACCATCAGCACGCCGCAGGTGGCGGCGCCGACATTCAATCCCCCGGCCGGCACGTATACGAGCGCACAGACGGTGACGAGCACTTCGACAACAAGTGGTGCCTCGATTGCCTACACCATGGATGGCAGTACCCCGACTGAAGTCGGGGGCACGATCACCCATGGCACTGCATTGGCCAACGGAGGAGCCGTTACCATCAATGCCACAACGACGCTCAAGGCGATGGCTTTCGAGAGCGGCATGACCGATAGCACAATCACCACCGGCAACTACACGATCACCCTGCCACCCGCTGCGCCGGTGTTTAGTCCTGGTGCAGGCACCTATACGAGTGTGCCAATGGTCACCATCACGAGCTCGGGCGCCACCTCCATCTATTACACGACGAATGGCAGCACTCCGACCAGTTCGTCCACGCACTATACCGGTTCAATCCTGATTTCGACCAGCCTGACACTGGAGGCGATCGGGACAAACAGCGCTGGCACGAGCCCGGTGACCACCGGCCAATATACGATCAACCCGCCGCCGCAGGTGGCCCCGCCGGTGTTTAGCCCCGGGGCCGGCACTTATACGAGCACGCAGACGGTGACGATCACCTCGGCCACGAGCGGCGCCTCCATCCGCTACACGACCGATGGCAGCACACCGTCGGAAACGGCTGGCACGCTTTACTCGGCGCCGGTGAGCATCAGCACGACGACCCCGCTCAAGGCGATGGCCTTCGAGAGCGGCATGACGGACAGCACCCTCACTTCGGGTTCCTATACGATTGGCACGCCGCAGGTGGCGGCGCCGACATTCAATCCCCCGGCCGGCACGTATACGAGCGCACAGACGGTGACGATCACTTCGACGACAAGCGGTGCCTCGATTGCCTACACCACCGATGGCAGCACGCCGACCGAAAGCGGGGGCATGATCAGCCATGGCACTGCATTGGCCAACGGAGGAGCCGTTACCATCAGTGTCACGACCACGCTCAAGGCGCTCGCGTTTAAAACCGGCATGACGGACAGCACTGTCACCTCGGGTTCCTATACGATCAGCGCTGTGACGAGGTCGCTGACCGGTTCATCGGGTAATGGATTCCATTCATTGGCCCTGACCTCAGCCCAAACGGGAACCTTCACTGCGACCTTCGATGCGACGCCCACCGTTTCGCCGGAAAACGTGGTGGTGGGATTGTCGAAAGGCGTGGCCACGGGCTACCCGGGTATCTCCTGCATCGCGCGCTTCAATACCTCCGGCCAGATCGATGCCTATAATGGCACGGCCTACGGCACCTCGACCATCTCGTATGCAAAAAACATCGCCTATCACTTCCGCATGGTGGTGAACGTTCCGGCGCACACCTATTCGGTCTATGTGACCCCGGCCGGTGGCACCGAACTGACGGTCGGACTCAACTACGCCTTCCGCAGTACCGCGGTCGTGTCCAGCTTGGACACGTGGAACCTCGATGTGAACGCCACGCCCTCGGGCTGCTCGCTCACGGCGAACAACCTTAATCCGTAACCGAAACGATAACCGTTTTCTTCAGCGCCCGCCGCAACCAGCGGCGGGCGATGAAAAGACTGAGGTTGAATTACCGATACTTCATTCCCTTCCGCAAAACGCTTTGATTTTCAGCGGAGCGGCCTGATTGTTCGTGGCTAAAATTCCGACGCTTGATTTTATTATTATTTGTATCTTTTGCGCGTCTTCGCGTCTAATTTTTAGCTTATCCCATGAATCATTTATGCGGCTACTTCGCTGTGTTTGCAGTGGTTTCGTTGGTGCACGCGCAAACCGTGATTATGGACCCGGTGGTCGTCACGGCTGCGCGTGCCCCCCTGGCAGCCAGTAAAATCCCCCTGGTTGTCGATGTATTCACGGCTGAAGCGCTGCAACAAAGCCCCTCGCTTGCCATCGACGATGCTTTGCGCCGTTCGCCCGCTTTCAGTTTGTTCCGGCGATCGGGAAGCCTGACGGCGAATCCCACCGCACAGGGAGTTTCGTTGCGCGGGATCGGGCCGAGCGGCGCCAGCCGTTCGCTGGTGTTATTGGACGGCGTGCCGCTGAACGATCCCTTTGGCGGCTGGGTCACCTGGAGCAAACTTTCCATGGAGTCGCTTTCCCGGGTCGAAATGATCCACGGCGGAGGCTCAGGCGCGTGGGGAAACTCCGCGTTGGGCGGGACGATCCAGCTCATCCGTTCCCCGCTGGATAGAAACGAAGTGAAGGCGGTGGGCGCGGCCGGCGATTTCAGCACGCGGAACGGTGAGATTCTGGCCACCGGCGTGAAGGGAAAAGATTCGGTTCGCGTCGATGCAGATGATTTTTCCACCACCGGCTTTCCCTTGGTGGCGCCCAACCAGCGCGGGCCAATCGATGTGAACGCAGATGTTCGCCATCGTTGGGCAGAGGCAACTTGGCAGCATGAGAAGGGAAACAGCGCGTTAAGCCTAAACGGCCGTTACTTTACTGAAGACCGGGACAATGGCACGCCACTCCAGCGCAACGCCACCGTTGACCGTTTTGTTTCAGCCAAGCTGGTCGGTGTGCTCCAAAATGGCCCCGCATGGTCGGCCGTCTCTTATGTCGAGCAAGAGTCGTTCAACAGTTATTTTACTTCGGTCAACGCCGCGCGCACGGCGGAAACGCCGGCCGATGACCAGTTCGCCGTGCCAGCCGATGCAGCCGGAGGCTCGCTCACCGCGACGTGGTCCGGGGCCGGCCGCGCCACGACCAGCGTCGGCGCCGATGCCCGCTGGGTGAAAGGTGAGACCCGCGAGGACACAACTTTTTCCAACGGCAAGTTCACCCAGCAGTTGTTTGCCGGCGGCGAGCAATATTTTACGGGCGCTTTTTTGCAGCACGAGCAGGCCTTAAGCCCCGAATGGCGGGGTACGCTCGGAGCCCGGGTTGACTATTGGCGCAATGACGATGGCCATCAGCGCAAATCCAACCTGATTACAGGCGCATCGCTGCAGAATAGCGAATATGCCGCGATGACCGGCAAAGAATTCAGCCCCAATGTGGGACTGATCTGGCAGCCCTGCCCTTGGGGCAGGGCGCGCCTGGACGTTTATCATGCTTTTCGCGTGCCGACGTTGAATGAATATTACCGGCCGTATCGGGTGGGTAATGTGATTACGGCGGCCAATCCCGCGCTTTCCAGGGAGACGATCAACGGTGCGGAAACTGGCTTTGATTTTGGCGGTGAGCCGGCCGGTGCTTCTCTCACGGGCTTTTATGACGAATTATACCATGCTGTTTCGAACGTGAATTTGGTGAAAGGCCCGGGAACCTTCCCGCTTTTTGGCGTCATCCCGGCGGGTGGAGTGGGGCAGCAGCGGCTGAATCTCGATGCGGTCCAAGTTCGCGGGCTGGAGGCATCGGTTCATTGGCAGCCGATTTCAGCGGTGCGACTTGAAGCAGCCTATTTATACAACGACACCAGAATTACCGCCGCGAGCGTGGCCCCGACCCTGGTGGGAAAACGCCTGGCTGAAGTGCCGCGCCACAATGTGGTGTTGACGGCTGATTGGCTGGCGCCCGCCCAAATTCACCTTGATGCGGATCTGCACTGGACCAGCAGCCAGTTTGATGACGATCAAAACATGCTCAAGCTCGCCTCCGCCACCACGTTTAATATTTCCGCCTCGCGCAAGTTTGGGAAAAGCGTAGAGGTTTTCTTCTCCGTGGAAAATCTCTTCAATGCCCAGGTGCAAACCGGCCTGAGCCCAACCGGCATTGTCAGCGTTGGCCTGCCCCGCTTCACCCACGGTGGCCTGCGCTGGATGTGGTAGATGGCCTCCGTCCTCATGCTTGGGTTCCCTTGCCGATACGCGCTGGCCATCCCTTTGTTCGCAGCCGGGCTTGGCCTCGGGGTGGATTTGCAGGCGGCCGATCAGCCAGCGTCCAATGCGGTGACCGTTCTGCCCAAGGTGGTGGTGACTCCATCCGTGCAGGCCGACCCTAGCCTTGGCATCAGCACCTATGAATTGGACCACAGCCAGATTGAAGCCATCGCCCAAGGTTCGAACTCATCCTTCAATCAAGTCCTGTTGCACGCGCCGGGCGCTTCCCAGGATAGCGCCGGGCAGGTGCATTTCCGCCTGGAGGATCCTTATTACCAGTATTACATCAACGGCGTCCTGCTGCCCCGCGCCATCAACGGCTTTGGCGAAGACATCGACACCCGGTTTGTGGATTCGGTTGTTTTCAAAGTCGGGGCGTTGCCGGCGCAATATGCCTGGGGCAACTACGGCATTATTTCCATTCGAACCAAAAGCGGGGATAGCCTGCATGGCGGGGAGGCGTCTGCCTATGGTGGCAGTTACGATACCATCCATCCCAGCCTGTCCTACGGCGGAACGTCAGGCCGGACCGACTACTTCTTTACCGGCAGCTATCTTCATGACAGCCAGGGCATCGAAAATCCCACGCCCAGCGCGCAGGCCATCCATGACGATACCGATCAATACCGTGGCCTGGCCTATCTCTCGCGCAAACTAACGGATACGAGCCGGCTCAGTTTCATCTTCAGCGCGTTCCACGGCGATTTTCAAATTCCCAACAATCCCGGGCAGGTTCCCGTCATTGAATTTGCCGGGAAGGCGGCCAATTTTCCCGTCGCGGATTCGGCTCGCCTTGACGAAACCCAGACCGAGCAATCCTACTATGGTATTGTGGCCTACCAGCAGACGATGGGGAATCTTTCGTTCCAAATCGCTCAGGTTAACCGCTATAGCAGCGTTGGGTTTCGTCCGGATGAAAACGGAGACCTTTATTTCAACGGGGTGGCCGGACGGGTATTCCGCGATATCCTGACGAATGGAGTGCAAGGCGATTTCACCTATCGGGCGGGCGATGCGCACACCCTGCGCGGCGGCCTGCTTTTCGATATGAACGGCGCCCGCGATCACAACCAGGTGTCCGTCTTTAAGGCTGGAGCCGACGATGTCGATCCGGCCAACGGGGATCTTATCGCGCAGGCGCCGCCCATTCTGATCGCGGACAATCACTCCAAGAGGGGTGACGATTCCACGCTGTATTTGCAGGACGAATGGAAACCCACCGACCGGCTCACGCTCAATTTCGGCGGGCGTTTTGACCAGGTAAATGCCTACGTCGATGAAAATCAGGTCAGCCCCCGCGTCAGTGCCGTCTTCAACGCTTCAAGCGCCACGACGCTCCACGCCGGCTACGCGCGCTACTTCATTCCGCCTCCGCTTGAGAATGTTTCGCCCACCAGCGTGGGCAAGTTTGAGGGCACGACGAACGCCGCCGGGGTGGAAACGGACGATCCGGTGAAGTGCGAGCGATCGAATTACTTCGACGCCGGCGTCAACCACGGCTTTTCACCCAGCTTCGAAGTGGGCCTGGACGGCTACTACAAGCGCGCCACGGACCAGATCGACGACGGGCAGTTCGGCGCCGCCAACGTCTTTTCGCCCTACAACTTCGCCCAGGCCACGATCTACGGCGCGGAACTGTCCGCCAGCTACATCGAGGGCGGATTTTCCGCCTATGGCAATTTCGCCGCCTCGCGGGCCAGGGCCCGCAACATTGTTTCCAGCCAGTTCGAATTCAACGCCGATGAGCTGGCCTACATCGCCAGCCATGACGTTTACCTTGATCAGAATCAGTTTTATACGGCCACGGCCGGCGCCGCCTATGCCTGGAAGCGGGCCACGGTTCATGCCGACATCCTTTATGGCAACGGCATGCGCCGCGGTTTTGCCAACACCGAAAAGCTGTCCGCGTATTACGCGGTGAATCTCGGCTTGGAATACCGCTGGAAGCTTGGGGGACTGGGCGCGGCGGCCTTCCGTTTCGATGTGACCAATCTATTCGACCAAAGCTATGAGCTCAACGATGGCACAGGCATAGGCGTCGGTGCGCCGAAGTTTGGGGCGCGCCGCGGCTTCTTCGGCGGCCTTTCGTGGGGTTTTTAGTTTCTGGCGGAAAACGCCAAGAATGTTCATTAATCATACGTGAGGAAAAGCGACTTGATTAATCTGTATAATTAATTCATTAAATTATTGGACGCTTGCTTTCGTTTTACCCCCGCTTCTGAAAGGAAAGCAATGATATCGATTTGCGATACAGTGCGTTTAACGTTACTCCAAATATATAAAATATCGTTAGATGAAAACGTGGGCTATTCGTCTTCTCCGATTTTTTTGCCCGCTGGGGCAGGTTTTTTATATAACAGCGTTATCGATCACGGCCTTCGGACAGGCGAACGTCTTGACCCAGCATAATGACAATTCGCGCACGGGCGCGAACACCCAGGAAACGATCCTGACGACCGCCAACGTTAACCAGGGCCAATTCGGCAAAAAATTCACGGAGAATCTGGATGGTCAGGTTTATGCCCAGCCGCTCTACGTCTCGGCGCTGAATATTGCCGGTGGCACGCACAACGTCGTCTATGTTTGCACGGAGCATAACAGCGTTTATGCCTTTGACGCGAATACCGGTGGCGCGGCGTTATGGCACGTCAATCTCGGCCCGTCGGTCACCGACCAAAATTGCACGGATTTGGCTCCCGAAATCGGCATCACGGGTACTCCGGTGATCGACCTGACCACCAACACGCTCTACGTCGATGCCAAGACCGAAGTGGGCACGAATCATTTTCACAATTTGCACGCACTGGACTTGGGCACGGGCGCGGAGAAGTTTGGCGCGCCGGTGAACATCTCGGCTGCGGTATCGGGGGTCACGTTCGACCCTTATGTCCAGGCCCAACGGCCGGGCCTGCTTTTGCTCAACGGGGTGGTTTATCTCGGCTACGCCTCCCATTGTGACGACGGCGCTTACCATGGCTGGCTGCTGGGCTACCGGGCCGGCCCGAGCACCATCGCGCAAGTCGCCGCTTTCTGTACGACTCCCTCCGGCTCGCAAGGCGGAATCTGGGCCTGCGGCATGGGGCCGGCCGCGGATGCCAATGGATTTATCTACGTCGAGACCGGCAATGGAAGCTGGGACGGCGCTTCAAACTTTGGCGACTCTTTTATCAAACTCAACACGGTCGGTGGATTGTCCGTCGCCGATTGGTTTACGCCGCACGACCAAGCTGCGCTTAATTCTGGTGACGTTGACTTGGGCAGTGGTGGCCCCATCCTGGTGCCGCCGCACTATGTCGTGGGCTTGGGCAAAGAGGGAAAGATGTACCTGTGCGACCGAAACAACATGGGGCACTTTAATTCGACGGCGGATTCCTGCCTCCAATCTTTTATCGCCACGGCTGGAACGGATACGATCGGCACCAGTCCCGTTTATTGGAACGGGCCGGCCAAGCAGTATCTCTTTATCGCGTCGGGCAGTGACACCGCCAAATCCTATCAATTCACGGGAACGAGTATTAATACGACACCCCTCGGGCAGGGCTCGGTTGCTTCAAACGACCGTAGCGGCGGGGCCTCCCTCTCGTCCAACGGAACGGCCAATGGCATTCTTTGGACGACCGGTTCGGACAGCGTCCTGCGGGCCTACGATGCGGTGAATTTCCCCGCCGAGCTATGGGATAGCAGCCAGAATTCCGCGCGGGATGCCTTGGGGACGTATGTAAAGTTTACGCCTCCCACGATTGCCAACGGGATGGTTTATATGGGAACCGCCAGCCAACTGGTGGCCTATGGGCCCACTGGCGGCCTGCCGACGCAAGTGGCTACGCCGACTTTCAATCCTGGCGGCGGTACCTATGCCAATGCACAGGCGGTCACGATCAACGACTCCACCAGCGGCGCAACCATTCGTTACACGACGGATGGCAGCACGCCAAGCGAGACCAGTGGCACGGTTCACTCCGGCTCAATTTCCATCGGCACCACGACCACGCTCAAGGCCATTGGTTACGAAAGCGGCCTGACGGATTCATCCCTGGCCTCGGCCACATACACCATCAACACTTCGACTGGAACCAATCTTGCCGTGGGCAAACCGATTACGGCTTCGTCAGCGAACGCACAGTTTCCGGCGACCAATGCCAACGATGGCGATGTCACGACCTATTGGGAAAGTGCCGGCCTGCCGGCCACGCTCACCATCGACCTTGGGGCCAATGCCAATGTGACCTCGGTGGTGGTAAAGTTGAATCCAGCCTCCATCTGGGGGGATCGGACGCAAACCATCCAAGTGCTCGGGCATGACCAATCTTCCTCCACCTTCAACTCTCTTGTTCAGGCGACGTCCTATGCTTTTAGCCCGAATACAGGGAATACGTTGACGATTCCTGTTGTCACGACCGCCAGTCAGATTCAACTCGCGTTCACGGCGAACTCAGGCGCGCCGGGCGGCCAGGCGGCCGAGTTCCAAGTCATCGGTGGTGGTTCGCAACAACAGAGCGTCGCCGCACCGACATTCAGCCCCGCTGGTGGCACGTACACGATTGCGCAAAATGTAACCATTGCTTCAACGACCGGCGGTGCATCCATCCGTTACACCACCGACGGCAGCACGCCGACCTCCACGACAGGCACACTTTACTCCGGGCCGGTGAACATTGGCAGTAACGCAACGCTCCAGGCCATCGCCTCCGCGAGCGGCATGACGGATAGCTCCGTCACGAGCGCCAGCTATACGATCAGCGTCAGCGAAGGGCCTTTCGGCGGCACCCCGGCCGCCATTCCCGGGACTATCCAGAACGAGAACTACGACCTGGGCGGCCAGGGCGTTGCCTACAATGTCACTTCGATTAATGGGACGGATACGAGCTACCGTTCCGACGGCGTTGACCTGGAAAACACTGCGGACGCGGGCGGCGGCGATGACCTTGGATGGACCAGCGCCGGCCAGTGGTTTAAATATACGGTCAATGTGGCTACGGCCGGGACTTACGTGGTCAGCTTTCGCGTGGCCGCTCCGAGCGCCGTGACCGGCGCCTTCCATCTGGCGAATTCCTCGGGTGCGAACCTGAGTGGCCCGGTCAACGTTCCCGCCGCGGGTGGCTGGCAAACCTGGACGACCATCACCGCGAACGTCACCCTGCCTGCCGGCCAGCAGGTCATCGAGCTCTTCCAAGACACAGGCGGCTACAACCTCAATTATATGACGTTTGCATCGGCGGGGACTGCTCCGGTGATCTCAAGTCCCGGCACTGCTTCCGGGACGGTCGGATCGGCCTTTAGTTATCAAATCACCGCTTCCCATTCCCCGACCAGCTACGGAGCGACCGGGCTGCCCGCCGGCTTGTCGGTGAATGCTTCCACCGGGCTCATTAGCGGGACGCCGACCACGGCCGGAACCTCCTCGGTGACCCTCAGCGCCACCAATGCCAGTGGCACTGGCAACCAGGCCCTGACCTTGACGGTGACGCAGACGCAGCAGGCCGCCAACCCCTGGGAACTGGTCGGTGCCGCCGACTTCAACGGCGATGGCAAACCCGACCTCATCTGGCAGAACACGGCGAGCGGCCAGCGGGCCATCTGGCTGATGAACGGTACCACCTACCTCAGCAGCGTCAGTCTCGGAACGGTTACCACCGACTGGGACATTGCCGGTGCCGCCGACTTTAACGGCGATGGCAAACCCGACCTCATCTGGCAGAACACGGTGAACGGACAGCGCGCCATCTGGCTGATGAACGGCACCACCTACCTCAGCAGCGTCAGTCTCGGAACGGTTACCACCGACTGGCAGATCGCCGGTGCGGCCGACTTCAACAAGAATGGCAACTCCGACCTCATCTGGCAGAACACGAAGAACGGGCAGCGGGCCATCTGGCTGATGAACGGCCCCACTTACGTCAGCAGCGTCAGTCT
>Ga0210387_10002892_pt1 | contig 13173 bp, 10 predicted proteins | sample IncBWC7OmetaG_FD_160108 | JGI IMG/M metagenome (GOLD analysis project Ga0210387, IMG submission 160108) | Forest soil microbial communities from Barre Woods Harvard Forest LTER site, Petersham, Massachusetts, United States - Inc-BW-C-7-O ...
GCGTGCGCCAGCGCGGTCGCGTGGGGTGGATGGGGTGATCTGCGCAAGCGGGAAACGGCGGCGCGCTCGCTGACTGCATTCGAGCTGGTGATGAAGGCCAATAGCCTGATCCCGGCCGAACGCTCCGCCTGGTTCGCGGCGACGACTGCGGCCGACCCGGCCACATCAGAGAAATTATCCGCCCTGGATAAGGCGATCGCTACCACGGATGCCGCTATCGGCGCGGCCAAGGAAGCGATTGGTGCGGCGAACCTACCGACCAAGTCGATCGAAGCGGCCGAGCTTGCGTTGCAGCAGACCCGCAGTTCCGCGCGGCAGGCGGCGGTTCAGCCCAAGGCGCAACGCCCCGCCAACACCCAGCCGGCGATCGTGGATGGACTTGCCCACGTCGTCGATGCGCTCACCGCAGCGACCAGTGAAGCCCTGATCAACCTGTCGCGCACAGGCAGCGACATCGAGAATCTCCTGCCGTCAGCGGAACTCGGGCAGAGCGCCCAAGCCATGCGCACGATCAACGGCGCCCGTGCAGCCGTTCTCGGTCTTTTCGTCCGCGGCCAGCCTTTGTCGGCTGCGCAGAGCGCCGAGGTCACCGAACTGACGGGCCAGGTCGCGCTGATCTGGAAGCAGATCGAGGAGGGAATTCACAATGCCGGTGATGCGCCGGTGCTCGTGAGCTCGGTCGACCAGGTGCGTGGTACACTCATGACCGAAGGCGAGCCGCGCTTTCGCGAGGTTGTCGCTGCCGCGCGTGAAGGTCGCCCGCCTCAAATCGGCGAGGCCGAATGGTCCGGCTGGATCAGCCGAACCCTGAACAGCGTGCTGGGCCTGCGCGATGCCGCCCTGAGTTTTGCCCACAAGGCCAATGACGCTGCCATTGAGCAGGCGCAGATGCGGCTGATCTGGGCTCTCGTGGCTCTGTTCGTGGTTCTTGCCGCCTCGATTGCCGTCGTGGCCGCCGTGATGCGCCAGGTGGTCCGCCCGTTGGTGCGGCTGACCGGCGCGACGCTGCGGCTTGCCGACCGCGAGCTCGACGTCGCAATCCCCGACGGACATCGTCGGGACGAGATCGGCACGATGGCGAAGGCGCTGCAGATCTTCAAGGATGCGCTGATTGCGAAAAAGCTCGCGGACGAGGCGGCAGCGCGTGACGCCGAAGCGCAGATCGAGCGCGGCCGCCGCGTCAACCTCATCACGCGCAATTTCGAAACCATGGTCGGCGAGATCGTGAACACGGTGTCCTCGGCAGCGACCGAACTTGAAGCTTCCGCCGGCACCCTGACCGCCACCGCCAATCGGTCGCAGACACTGACGACGACGGTCGCGGCTGCATCGGATGAAGCGTCGGCCAATGTGCAATCGGTGGCCTCCGCCACCGAAGAGCTGACGTCCTCGGTTACCGAGATCAGCCGCCAGGTTCAGGAATCCGCGCGTATCGCCGGCGACGCGGTCCAACAGGCGCGCCACACCAACCAGCGCGTTGAAGAATTGTCGCAGGCGGCAAGCCGGATCGGCGATGTCATCGCATTGATCAACTCGATCGCCGGTCAGACCAATCTGCTGGCGCTGAACGCGACCATCGAGGCCGCGCGCGCCGGCGATGCCGGCCGCGGCTTCGCTGTGGTGGCCTCGGAAGTAAAGGCGCTGGCGCAGCAGACTGCGAAGGCGACCGAGGAAATCCATCAGCAGATCAGCGGTGTCCAGGCGGCCACGAAGGAGTCGGTCGGCGCCATCAGGGAGATCAGCGACACCATTGAAAGACTGTCGGAAATCGCCTCGGCGATTGCCGCCGCGATCGAAGAGCAGGGCGCAGCCACTCAGGAAATTGCGCGAAACGTCCAGCAGGCGGCGCACGGCACCCAGCAGGTCTCCACCAACATCACCGACGTGCGCAATGGCGCGGCCCAGACCGGCTCGGCGTCGTCGCAGGTGCTTTCCGCCGCCCAGTTGCTGGCAGGCGACTCCAGCCGCCTCAAGCTCGAGGTCGGAAAGTTTCTCGAGGCCGTGCGCGCGGCGTAAGCTCGACGCTGACGGGGCCGGCGCGTATCAGACCCGGAATTTCGAGACTCCAGGGTTCCCCGAGATGCCGGTCATCCGGCCCCGCCTTGCGCGGACCCGTCGGCATCACCCCCCAACGACGGAATACCAACCCCCAAAAAGTCGCAGGCCAACCCGCTGGACAGTATTTATCCAACGGGTTAATTCTTGCTCGAACAACAACCAAGAGACCAGGGAGCGGAGCGTGGCCGGGCCGAAGGGCGAAAGCGGCATCTCGAGGGCGCTGAATGCAGCGTGGATCAGGCCGTTCCTGTTCCTCATTTTCATCGTGATCGCCTGGGACCTGGCGATCCGCATCTTCAAGATTCCCGCCTATCAGATTCCGGCGCCCGCGGACGTCGTCGCCGTGCTGTGGAACGACTGGCCGGAGCTGCTGGAGCAGGCCTGGCCGACCACCTACGCCACCATCTGGGGGTTCCTGCTCTCGGCGCTGTTCGGCATTCCCATCGCCATGCTGATCGCGGGATCGAAGACGGTCGAGAGCTACATCTATCCGCTGCTGGTGTTCTCGCAGTCGGTGCCGAAGGTCGCGATCGCCCCGCTGTTCGTCGTGTGGTTCGGCTTCGGCATCATCCCGAAGGTGATCGCGGCGTTCCTGCTCGGCTTCTTCCCCGTGGTGGTCTCCGCGGTGCAGGGCTTCAAATCGGTCGATCTCGACATGGTCGATCTCGCACGCGCCATGCAGGGCAGCCGTTTCCAGGTGTTTTGCGCGGTCAACCTGCCGCACGCGATGCCCGCGATCTTCTCCGGCCTGAAAGTATCGGTGACGCTCGCCGTCGTCGGCGCAGTGGTCGGCGAGTTCGTCGGCTCCAATTCCGGCATCGGCTACGTCATGCAGCGCTCGATCGGCACCTTCGACCTGCCGACCATGTTCGCGGCGCTGGTGATCCTGGCGCTGCTTGGCGTCATCCTGTTCTGGGTCGTCGACCGCATCGAGCAGCTGGTCATTCCCTGGCATGTCAGCCAGCGCGAGGACATCATTTTCGCCTCATAGCCATCAACGGCCCAAAGCGGCCGCAAGAAAACGGACGGGAGAAACAACATGCGATCGATTTTGGCGATTGGAGCGGCCCTGATCTGGACGGCGCTCTCAGTGGTTCCGGCAGCGGCGGCCGACAAGGTGGTGCTGATGCTCAACTGGTACGTCTATGGCGAGCACGCGCCGTTCTATTTCGGCAAGGCCAAGGGCATCTACGCTGCCGAAGGCATCGACCTCGAAATCCAGGAAGGCCGCGGCTCGGCTGCGACCACGCAAGCCGTGGCTGCCAAGACCGCCGATTTCGGCTATGTCGACGTGCCCACCATGATGCGCGCGGCCGTGAAGGGCGCGCCTGTCATTGCAACCGGCGTGTTGCTGCAGACCAGCCCGATGTCGGTGATGGGTTTTGCCGACAAGAACATTCGCAAACCCGAGGACATCAAGGGCAAGACAGTCGCGATCACGCCCGCGGATTCCATGACCCAGATCTGGCCGCTGTTCCTGAAGAAGACCGGCCTGAAGGAAAGCGACTTCCATACCGTCGCTGGCGATGGCCAGACCAAGCTCAACGCCGTCATCAACGGACAAGCCGACTTGCTGCTCGGCTACGTCATGGACCAGTCGATGAAGATCAAGGACGCCACGGCCAAGGACGTCTATCCGATCAAGTTCGCCGACTACGGCATCAACATGGTCTCCTCGGGCCTGATCGCCAACACCGATTACGTAAAGACGCATGAGGACATCGTCCGCCGCTTCATGTCGGCGACCACCAAGGCCGTCGAAGCCGCCGAAAAGGACCCGAAGGCCGCGGCCCAGTCGATCCTCGATGCCAACCCCAAGGGCGGCAAGATCGATACGCTGACGCAGGGTTTTGAGCTGACGATCCCGCTCTACCGTACGGCGGAAACCAAGGACAAGCGGCCGTTCCAGGTCACCGACCAGAACATGACCGACAGCGTCAACCTGATGGTCGAATATGGCGGTCTCGATGCCAAGGCCAAGGACAATCCGAAGGCGTTCTACACCAACGACTATCTGCCGAAGGGTGGTTCGTGAGGACAGCGCCGATCAACGACAGCGCGGTCGGACAACCCGGCGCGCATCTGCGCCTGGTCAGCGACCGCGCAGACACGAGCGCGGCCGGCATCACGCTGTCCGGCGTCTCGAAAACCTATCGCTCGCGCGATGGCGATGTGCCGTCGTTGCGGCCGCTCGACTTCCACATCAATGAAGGCGAGTTCTTTGTCGTGGTCGGCCCGTCCGGCTGCGGCAAATCCACGCTGCTCAAGATGATCTCGGGCCTGTTGCCGCCGACCACGGGCGAAATCCTGGTCGAGGGCGAGAAGGTGACCAAGCCGCACGGCAATGTCGGCATCGTGTTCCAGAACTCGTTGCTCTTGCCCTGGCGCAACATCCTCTCCAACGTGATGCTGCCGATCGATATGAAGCGGCTGCCGCGGGAAAAATATCTGCCGCGCGCCAAGGAGCTGCTGAAGCAGGTCGGGCTCGAAGGATTCGAGAAGAAGCTGCCCTGGCAGCTCTCTGGCGGCATGCAGCAGCGTGCCTCGATCTGCCGCGCGCTGGTGCATGATCCCAAGATCATGCTGATGGACGAGCCGTTCGGTGCGCTCGATGCCATGACGCGCGAGCGCATGAATGTCGAGCTGATGCGCATCCAGCGCGAGACCCGCAAGACGGTGCTGTTGATCACCCATTCGATTCCGGAAGCGGTGTTCCTGGCCGATCGCGTGCTGGTCATGACCGAGCGGCCCGGCTCGATTGCGGCGATCTACGATGTGCCGCTGCCGCGCCCGCGCTCGCTTGATGTGATGGCGGATGCGCGCTTCACGGAGCTGGTGCAGCGCATCCGCAAGCATTTCTTTACGCAAGGCTCGCTGGATTAAGGTTCATGCCGCTTCGCCTCGTCGTGCGCGATATCGCCTTCTTCGAACGGCAAATCCCCTTTGCCCGGCCGTTCCGCTTTGGCGCGGTGACGATCAACGCCTCGGTGCAGGTCTTCGTGCGCGTCGAGATCGAAGTCGAAGGCAAGAGCGTCGCGACCGGCGCGAGCGCGGAGATGCTGGCGCCAAAGTGGTTCGACAAGCGGCCGCATTTGTCAGCGGAGGAGACATCCGCCGAGCTGCGTCGCTCGCTCGACATCGCGCGCGAGCTCTATCTGTCGTGCAAGAGTTTTGATACCGCATTCGGCCTGCACGCGGCCTGTTACGGCGCGCAGATCGAGGCTTGCACCAAAGAGGACATTCCGCCGCTCGCAGCCGGTTTTGGTCCTGCCGAAATCGACAAGGCCATCCTCGATGCGCTGTTGCGCGCGGGCGGCGCCAACTTCTTCGACGGCATGGCTGAGAATAACGCCGGCATGGATGCCCGGCTGTCGCGCGATCTCGCGGATGGCGACATCGCGTCATTCCTGTCATCGCGCCGGCGCCTCGACGGCGTCGCGATCCGGCACACGGTCGGCCTCGACGACAAGATCGAAGGCGAGGGCGGTGTGGCCGACAACAAGGAAAACGCCGGCGCGCGCTATTTCAAGCTCAAGCTTGGCGGTGATGTCGAGGCCGATACCGCACGGCTGATCCGGATCGGCAGGGAGCTGCTGCGGCTTCCTTACGAATATCGCGTCACACTCGATGCCAATGAGCAATATGCCGATCTGGCCGCGTTGAGCATGCTCGCCGACCGGCTCGACCACGGCAGCGCGCTAAAGCCGATCGCGTCAAAACTGCTCTATATCGAGCAGCCGATGCCACGCGACATTGCAATGGCCACACCGCTCGACGCACTGGCGAGCCGGGACTTCATCATCGACGAGGCCGACGATTCCTATGACGCGTTCCCGCGGGCGCGGGCGCTCGGCTATCGCGGCATCTCCTCGAAATCCTGCAAGGGCCTCTACAAGGCGATCATCAATGCGACCCGCGCCGCCAAATGGAGCGCGGAGGGTGGCAATACCTTCATTTCCGCCGAAGATCTGACCTGCCAGGCCGGCCTCGGCGTGCAGCAGGATCTGGCGCTCGGTGCTTTCATCGGCGTGACCCATGCCGAGCGCAACGGCCACCATTATGTCGACGGCTTTGCCGCGACTCCGCCGGCCGAAGCACAAGCCTTCATGGTCGCGCATCCTGATCTTTACACCAGCGATGGCGGCACGATCCGCCTCGCCATCCATGACGGCGATCTCCTGACGGGATCGCTGACCGCGTCCGGCTTTGCCACGTCCGTGCATCCGGATTGGTCCACACTCACGCCGCTTGCGCGGCCCACGACAAAAGTCCTGCAGGAGCAAACGATATGACGACCCAACGCCTCGGCCTGATCATGAACGGCGTCACCGGCCGCATGGGGCTGAACCAGCATTTGATCCGCTCGATCGTCGCGATCCGCGACCAGGGCGGCGTGCAACTCGCCAACGGCGATCGCGTGATGCCCGATCCGATCCTGGTCGGCCGCGATGCCGGCAAGGTCGAGGCGCTGGCAAAACGCTTTGAGATCACGCGCTGGACCACCGATCTCGACAAGGCGCTCGCGGACAAGAACGATACGGTCTTTTTCGACGCCGCGACCACGCAGGCGCGGCCGTCGCTGCTGACCAAAGCGATCAACGCCGGCAAGCATGTCTATTGCGAGAAGCCGATCTCGACCACGCTTAGCGAGGCGATCGATGTCGTGAAGCTCGCCAATTCGAAGGGCCTCAAGCATGGCACGGTGCAGGACAAGCTGTTCCTGCCCGGCCTGAAGAAGCTCGCCTTCCTGCGCGACTCCGGCTTCTTCGGCCGCATGCTCTCGGTGCGCGGCGAGTTCGGCTACTGGGTGTTCGAAGGCGGCTGGCAGGAAGCGCAGCGGCCGTCCTGGAATTACCGGAGCGAGGACGGCGGCGGCATCATCCTCGACATGGTCTGCCACTGGCGCTACGTGCTCGACAATCTCTTCGGCGAGGTCGAGAGCGTGGTCTGCATCGGCAACACCGACATTCCCGAGCGCTACGACGAGAACAACAAGAAATACGAGGCGACCGCCGACGACTCGGCCTATGCGACCTTCAAGCTGAAGGGTGGCGTGATCGCGCATATCAACATGAGCTGGGTGACGCGGGTCTATCGCGACGACCTCGTCACCTTCCAGGTCGACGGCACCCATGGCTCGGCGGTCGCGGGCCTGACCGACTGCGTGATCCAGGCCCGGCAGATGACGCCGCGGCCGGTGTGGAATCCCGACGAGAAGCGGCTGCACGATTTCTACGGCGACTGGCAGAAGCTGCCGGACAATGTCTCTTACGACAACGGCTTCAAGGAACAGTGGGAGATGTTCATCCGCCACGTTTGCGAGAACGCGCCGTACAAGTATACGCTGCTTGAAGGTGCCAAGGGCGTGCAACTCGCCGAATGCGCGCTGCTGAGCTGGAAGGAGCGGCGCTGGATCGACGTCGCGCCGATCAGGCTCTGAGGAGGGTTAGGCCATGAACAAGCCCGTCCTGCCGATGTCGTCGCTGTCGCTGAACCTGCCGAAAGCGGACGGCTCGATCGAGAATTATCGCCTCGCTGCGTCGCGGACGTTTCCGGCAAAACTCGAGGGCACGCTGAACCGTATCGCGTTTTCCGCGGCGCATACGGTTGCGAGCCCGCTCGCCGATGTCGATCCGTGGCTGTCGGCCGCTGTCGACTGGGACAAGACCATTGCATTCCGCGAGCATGTCTGGGATCTCGGGCTCGGCGTGGCCGAAGCGATGGACACCGCGCAGCGCGGCATGGGGTTGGACTGGCCGACCTCGCTGGAATTGATCACGCGCTCGGTGCGCGCGGCCAAGACGCGCAACGCGCTGGTATTCTCCGGCGCCGGCACGGATCATCTCGCGGTCGAGGATGCCAAGAGCCTCGACGACGTCATCCGCGCCTATGAGGAGCAGATTGTGGCGGTCGAAAAAGTCGGCGGCCGCATCATCCTGATGGCCTCGCGCGCGTTGGCAAAGCTCGGCCGCAATGCCGACGACTACGCCAAGGTCTATGATCGCGTGCTGTCGCAAGTCCGCGAGCCCGTGATCATCCATTGGCTCGGCGACATGTTCGATCCGGCGCTAAGGGGTTATTGGGGTACGGCCGATCTCGATCGCGCGATGGACACGGCAGTCGCAATCATCAACGCCAATGCCGCCAAGGTCGACGGCGTGAAGGTCTCGCTGCTCGACAAGCAACGCGAGATCGACATGCGGCGGCGGCTCGATAAAAACGTGAAGATGTACACCGGCGATGATTTCAATTACGCCGAACTGATCGCCGGCGACGACAAGGGCTTTTCGCACGCGCTGCTCGGCATTTTCGATGCGATCGCGCCGGCTGCGTCCTACGCGCTCTCTCGGCTCGCTGCCGGCGACAAAGCCGGCTTCCACGACGTGCTGGGCCCGACCGTGCCGTTGTCGCGCCACATCTTCAAGGTGCCGACGCGGTTCTACAAGACCGGCGTGGTGTTCATGGCTTACCTGAACGGCCACCAGGATCACTTCACCATGGTCGGCGGGCAGGAGAGCACGCGCTCGACCGTGCATCTCGCCGAGCTATTCCGTCTCGCCGACAAGGCCGGGCTATTCGCCAACCCGGAACTGGCGACACGGCGGATGAAGGCGGTGCTGGCAACCCGCGGCATCGAAAACTGATGCGCGATTTCTCGGACGACCATCGCTGGCTGTCGCTCAACACGGCGACGGTTCGCAAACAGGGCGATCTCACGCAAATCATCGACGCCTGCGCGCGCCACGGCATCCGCGCGATCGATCCCTGGCGCGACCAGATCGCGGCCGTCGGTCTCGATCGTGCCGCGCGCGCGGTGCGCGATACCGGGCTCGATCTGTCGGGCTATTGCCGCGGTGGCATGTTTACCTCGGACGCCGCGCGCCGCGGCGAGGTACGCGACGACAACCGCCGCTGTGTCGATGAAGCCAAGGCGCTGGGCGCGCCCTGCATCGTGCTGGTCGTGGGGGGCCTGCCGCAATATTCGCGGCCGGGCAGCGCGACCTCGAAGGACATTGCAGCGGCGCGCGCGCAGGTCGACGAGGGCATCGCCGAGATGCTGGACTATGCGAAGCAGGCGAACGTGCCGCTCGCGATCGAGCCGCTGCATCCCGCCTATGCCGCCGATCGCGCCTGCGTGAATACGACCCGGCAGGCGCTCGACATCTGCGACCGGCTTGATCCGGCGCGGTCAGGTGCGCTCGGTGTCGCGCTCGACGTCTATCACATCTGGTGGGACCCGGAGGTGCTGGCGCAGATCGAACGCGCCGGCAGGGATCGCCTGCTGGCGTTTCATGTCTGCGACTGGATGGTGCCGACCAAGGACATCCTCAACGACCGCGGTATGATGGGCGACGGCGTGATCGACATCAAACGCTTGCGCGCGGCCGTGGAGGCGACGGGTTTTGCCGGTTATTCGGAGATCGAAATTTTCTCGAACGACTGGTGGACGAAGTCCATGGATGAGGTGTTGCGGACCTGCATCGAGCGGCATCGCACCGTGGTGTGACTTGTAGGGTGGGCAAAGCGAAGCGTGCCCACCATTACGAGCGCGATGTTAGTCGGTGGGCACGCTGCGCTTTGCCCACCCTACGGCATCACGCGCCCGTCGCACACGGCACGCTCAAATACCCGCGAAACCGCACCCGGCCGCCGCGCACCGGCTCGCCATTGAGCGCGTAACGCGGATACCGCGCCAGAAACCGCGAGACCGCAATCGCGCCTTCCAGCCGCGCCAGCGCCATGCCCGCGCATTGATGCGCGCCAGTGGCAAACGCTAGATGCCGGTTGGGCGTGCGACCGATGTCAAACTTTTCGGGGTCGGGAAATTGCGCGGGATCGCGATTGGCGGCTCCGATGCACAGCGTGATCGGCGTGCCCGCCGGAAGCGCGAGCCCACCGAGCTCGATCGGTTCGACCGTCATGCGATTGCCGAGCTGGTTCGAGCTCTCATAGCGCAACATCTCTTCGACGGCGGTCTTGATCATCTCGGGATGGGCGATCAGCCGCTCTTTCTGAGCTTCGTGCTCGGACAGCGTCACCAATCCATTGCCGATCAGATTGGTGGTCGTCTCGTGCCCGGCATTGAGCAGGAAGATGCAATTGTGCAGCAGTTCCTTCGCGGTCAGCTTCTCGCCATCGGCTTCGCCCTGGATCAGTCGCGTCAGCACGTCGCGCTCGGGGTTGCCTGGTTTCGCGCGCCGCCGCTCCACCAAAATCTCGAGATAGACGAGAAAGTCCTTCACGGCTGTGTTGCCGCGCGCGAACGCGGCCTCGCCGATCACGGGCTCCAGCGCGCCCAGAATAGCCAGCGACCAGTCGCGCAGCGGCTCGCGCTCCTCATGCGGCACGCCGAGCAGATTGCCGATCACCTCGATCGGGATCGCCGCGGCGAAGTCGTTGATCAAGTCGAACTCGCCCTTGTTGGCAATGCGATCGAGCAGATGGTCGACGAGGCGGGTCAGGTCGCCCTCCATCTCCGCGATGGCGCGCGGTGATAGCGCGCCCATGATCAGGCGCCGCACGCGGGTGTGGATCGGCGGATCATTGAAGACGAGGCTGGTGGTGTGGTGCTCATAGAGCAGCGAGGCGCCGTATTTCGGCGCGAACTCCTTTTTCTTGTCGGATGAGAACGCCTTGGTGTTCTTGTAGGCGGTGACGAGGTCGTCATAGCGCGTCAGGAAATAGCTGCCGTTCGGCATCTGCTTGACCGGCGCGGTTTCCCGCAGCGCACGATAGGTCGGGTAGGGGTTGACGTAGAAGTCGCTCGTCAGCCTCTCGAGGTCGAAGCCTGCCGCCAGCTCTTGTACGTTTTCTTGCGCGTTTCCATGCATCGGTTTGCCCGAATTAGTTTCACTTGCAACTATCTTAAGCCCAACGTCCGTGTATGCGCAAGCGTCTCCGGCGCGTTTCCTCACGCCGCATTCAAGAAAGCGGCTCATTCGCGCAGAGCCATATGCGTTTTTGCGCTTTGATGAACGGCGCGGCTGCCTCTACAGTCCCGCCCGAAAAAGCCAGGGAACCGGAAACAGAACATGCATGCCCGCACTGAGGCCCCACACGAGCAAGCAGCCGCCTGGCCCGAGGAGATTTTTGCGATCCTGCAGCGTTACGACGTGCGCCAGGTCCCTTATGTGCCCGATGCCGGCCATTCGCAGCTCATCCAGCGCGTGCTGGCTTCATCCAATATGCGCGGCATCCCGCTCACGACGGAGGAGGAGGGCGTGGCGCTGCTCGCCGGCGCCTGGGCCGGTGGGCAGAAGGGCGTGCTGTTGATGCAGTCGAGCGGCGTCGGCAATTGCATCAACATGCTGTCGCTGACCCAGATCTTCCGCTTTCCGTTCCTGACATTGGTGACGATGCGTGGCGAATGGGGCGAGTTCAATCCCTGGCAGGTGCCGATGGGATCGAGCACCCAAGGCGTCTTCGAGCTGTCCGGTATCCGCGTGCTGCGTGCCAATCATCCAAGCGAGGTCAAGGACGTGATGGAGGCCGCGGCAAGCCAGGCCTACAACGCTTGCACCCCCACCGCTGTCCTGCTGGCGCAACGCCTGATCGGCACCAAGGTTTTCGTGAAATGAGCAAAGCCAATCTTCTCGACCGCCGCGAGGTCGTCTCCACGCTTCTCGTGGACCGCAAGGACGCGCTGGTCGTCGCGGGCCTCGGCGCCTCGACCTATGACCTTGCCGCCGCCGGCGACAATCCCCGCAACCTCTATCTCTGGGGCGCCATGGGCGGCGCCGTCATGATGGGTCTTGGCCTTGCGCTGGCGCAGCCGGATCTGCCGGTCGTGGTTGTCACCGGCGACGGCGAGATGCTGATGGGTATGGGCAGCCTTGCCACCGTCGGCGTGCAGAAGCCGAAGAACCTGTCGATCCTGGTGCTCGACAACGAAGCCTATGGCGAGACCGGCGGGCAGGCGAGCCACACGTCGGCATCAGCCGATCTCGTCGGCGTCGCGCGGGCCTGCGGCATCCCCGACAGCAAGTCGATCTCGACGCTCGGCGAAATCCAATCCTTCGCCAAGGCGATGCAGGATCCCTCCAGCGGTCCGCGCTTTGCCAACGTCAAGATCGACGCCGCTAATCTCGAGCGCGTGCTGTCCAACCGCGACGGCACCTACATCATGAACAGGCTCCGCGGGGCGCTCGGCCACGCACCGATCTAGCGGCTGCACTGACCCGCGACTGCGGGCCACTCTGGAGCCCACATGAGCGCAGCGATAGGCGGGATTCCCAGCTGTCGCTTCGCTCGCCCGGGCTACGAAGCTGACGCGCCTCCACACCAAGAGGTGCAGTAGCTGCGCGGGGTTTTGCCATCGTCGGAAGTCGCTGATCTGCAACAGGTTACCGTCACAACGTTGCGCCGCAGCAAGATTCCTTGACTTTTTTCGTTGGTGAGTGCTTACTCACAAGATGAGCACCCTTCGCATGACAAGTGACCTCAGGCGTCAGCTCATCCTTGGCGCTGCCAAGCGATGCTTCGCGCGCAACGGCTTTGCCGGCACCACGACCAAGAGCGTGGCGGCCGCGGCGGCCATTTCCGAGGCGCTGCTGTTCAAGCACTTCCCCTCCAAGGCCGCGCTCTACGCCGAGATTCTCGCCGAGGAATGCGAGGCCGATCCGGAGCTCGCGCATCTGCTCGGGCTTGAGCCCTCGACATCAGCGCTGGTCGAGCTGATGCAGGGCATGGTGCGGCACTTCATGCATGTGTCCGACGGCCCGGATCAGGAGGAAGAGTCGCAGCGGATGCGGCTGATGATCACGAGCCATCTCGAGGATGGCGAGTTCGCTCGCCTGCTCTACGCCAAAATAGAGAAGCTGATCGGCGCGATGTTCGCCGCCTCGCTCGACGCCGCGATCGCCTCCGGCGATGCGGTGCGGGTCGGCAGCGAGCCGATCAATCTGTTCTGGTTTGCCCACCACACCGTATTGACGGCGGCGCTCACGCGGATGCCGGCGGTGCCTTGTCTTGCGTATGGCAACGCTGCCGACCTCGACCGGCAGCTTTGCGAGTTCCTGCTTCGCGGCATCGGACTTACCGAAGCCGCAATTGCTGCGCATCTCAACCCTGACGTGCCGCTCGCCACCGCGCTGCCGGCAACTGCAGAAAGTGCAT
>Ga0210387_10002893_pt1 | contig 13172 bp, 13 predicted proteins | sample IncBWC7OmetaG_FD_160108 | JGI IMG/M metagenome (GOLD analysis project Ga0210387, IMG submission 160108) | Forest soil microbial communities from Barre Woods Harvard Forest LTER site, Petersham, Massachusetts, United States - Inc-BW-C-7-O ...
CCTTGGCCGCACCCAGCGTGCCGCCAATCGCGGTGATCTTGCCGTTGGTGACTCCGAGGTCGCCGCGCACCGGCGCATTGCCGGCGCCGTCGTAGATCTCCGCATCCTTGATGACCAGGTCGAACAACCGGTTTCCTCCGTTGCCGCCATGTTGGTCGCGGCGCACTGCGTTTTCCAGCGTCATCGGCGTTAAAGTGAGCCATGACCGATGCAAACGACGAAGCCCTGCTGCGCCACCTGGTCGTGACCTTGTCTTCCGTGCCCGGGGTCGAGGCGATCGCATTGGGCGGCTCGCGCGCCCGTGGCACGGCCGTGGCCACGTCCGACTACGATATCGGCCTCTATTATCGAGCGAACCAGCCGATCGACGTCGCGGCACTGAGCGAGGTCGCGACCACCCTCGACGATCGCGGCGCCGAGGCCTCCGTCACGCCGATCGGTGGTTGGGGGCCGTGGATCGATGGTGGCGGCTGGCTGGTGGTGGATGGCGTCCATGTCGACCTGCTCTATCGCGACATCGACCGCGTGGCGGCCGCGATCGACGACGCCCATGCCGGCAAGGTCGAGCGCTTCTATCAACCCGGCCATCCGCATGCCTTCCTGCCCACGATCTACATGGGCGAGGCGGCCTCGGCCCGCCTCCTGCACGATCCGGCGGGCACGCTCGCCGCCCTGCAGCGCCGCACGGCGCCCTATCCGGCCGCGCTCGCCAGGGCGTTGCGCGAGCGCTTCGAATGGGAAGCCGAGTTCTCGCTCGCCAATGCGCGCAAGAGTCTCGATCGCGGAGACGTCTCCTACTTGGCGGGCTGCGCCTTTCGCGCCGTCGCCTGCCTCTGCCAGACCCTGTTTGCCCTGAACGGTGTCTATCTCCTGAACGAGAAGGGCGCGGTGGCGGCAGTCGACGGCTTTGTGCGCCGGCCGCCTGACTTCGCGCATCGGATCGCCGCTGTCTTCGCCGATCTCGGATCGGGGGAACACGCCTTGGGTCTCGACCGGCTGGAGGCGCTGGTCGGCGAGACGAAATCGCTCTCCAGCGCCGCCGGGCTGTCGAAGCAGAGCAGCGCTACAGGGTGCCGTGATCGTCGCAAATGACGAAGCCCTGACCCGACGGGTAGTCCGGTCGACCACGGTGAGTTATCCCCAAGTAAAACTTGGATTTACGTAAGTATCACTACGATATGTGCTTAAGATGTCGTAGGATCTCGAAATAACTTAAGGAGATCCACGACTATGATCCCTGTCCGTCCCCAGTCCGGCTTCAATGTCGTACCCGAGCAGGCGGTTCCCGGTTTTCGAGTCAGCCCGTCCGATATCGAGCCTGAGCCGGGCTTCAATGTCGTACCCGAGCAGATCCCCGGATTTCGGGTCGAGCCGTCCGATGGCAACCCGTATGCGGACATCCAACCCGTCAAGGACCCGCTTCGCTGTAGCGGTCCCAACTCCGATTGCGCGGACTGGTACGGCAAGAAATATAAGTCGAATGGCACCTTTCGCGATATCGAGGTACCTCCATTCCGGCTCTGCCCTGACTGCTTTCTAAAGACATACAAGAGGCCCGGAGGCGCGGACGACACTTATCTGTTTCCGCCAAGTCTGTTCGCGCCAGGCGGTTCCAACTCAGAGACCGGCGACGGTCAACCAATGACCGTCTTCTCCTCGACCACATAGCTCTTGATGTGGCCGATGAACTTCGCGCCGTCGGCATGCAGCGCCTTCATCTCGGGCGTATGCGCGGCCGTCTCGAGCGCCGCCTGGTCGTCGAACCACAGTTCGGCGACACCATCGATCTCGACCGCGGTCGTCGGTATGTCGGGACGTGTGCGCTCGCCGTCGATGTGGTTCTGCACGTAGCGGCGCAGCCCCGGCACGGCCAGCGCCAGCGGCGCATGGATCTCGACCCAGTGCTTCATGAATTGCTCGTGCGTCCAGCCATCCTTGCGCGTGAGCAGGCCGATCGTCTTGATCATGATGGGCGCTTTCCTCCGGTCGGGTTAGTATGGGCCATGATCCGCTTCCTCGCGATTGCATTCCTGGTGTTGTTTGCCGGCAATGCGTCGGCCGAGAACGTGCGCTTCCCCAGCGTCGCGGTCGGCACCAGCGCGGCCGGACCGGAGATCACGGGCTGGCTCTATCGGCCAAGCGGTGCCGGGCCTTTCCCGGCGATCGTGCTGGCCCACACCTGCGGCGGCGTCAGCGAGCATACCGACGTGTGGGGAAAGCTGCTGGCAAGCTGGGGCTACGTCGTCGTCGCCCCTGATTCGTTCGGACCACGCGGCGTGAAGTCGGTGTGCGGCCGCGGCAACGTCGTCAACGGCAGCATGCGCGTGGCCGACGTGGCCGGCGCGCTCGACTTCCTGAACGTCCAGCCGTTCGTGCGCCGGGGCGACATCGGTCTGATCGGCCACAGCCATGGCGGCTGGACGGTGATGCGGGCGGTGCAGCAGAGCTATGATCTTGCGTCGCGCGGGCTGAAGGCCGCCGTCGCCTACTATCCGTCCTGCGCGCCGCAGTTCGACCGCGACGTCGCTGTGCCTCTCCTGATCCTGATCGGCGACAAGGACGATTGGACCCTCGCCGCCAACTGCCGAAAGCTGCAGGCGGCAGGTTTCGCCCGGCCCGAGCTGGTCGATGTCGTCTACTATCCCAACGCCTATCACAGTTTCGACAGCAAGGTGCTTGATCGCACGATCACCGTAGCGGACGGCAAGAGCCACCACCTGGCCTACGATCCGGCAGCCGCGCCCGACGCTGAAGCGCGCACCAGGGCGTTCTTCGACAAGTATCTCAATCGACGGTGATCTTTGTCGTCTTTGCGAGCTCCCGCCACTGCGCGATCTCCCGCGCGATCTGCGCGCCGAACTCGTCCGGCCCGCTGCCGACCGGCTCGACGCCGTCCTTGTCGAAGCGCGCCCGGGTCTCGGGCAGGGCAACGAAGCGCTGGGCGGCCGCCGCCAGCTTCCGGACCACCGCGTCGGGCGTCGCGGCCGGCGCGACGAGGCCCATCCACAGATAGCCTTCGAAGCCCGGCAGGCTTTCGGCCACGGTCGGCACGTCGGGAAGGTGCTTCAGGCGCCGGGCGCTGGTGACCGCGAGCACAGCCAGCTTGCGGTCGGCGATGAACTGCGCCGACTGCGTGTAGTTGTCGAGCTTGGCCTGCACCTGGCCCGCCACCAGGTCGGCCAGCGCCGGTGCGGCCCCGCGATAGGGCACGTTGGTGATCTGGAACTTCTCCTTCAGCATCAGCAGTTCCATCGTGACGTGCGGCAGCGTGCCGTTGCCGGCCGAGGAGACGTTGATCTTGCCTGGATTCTGACGGGCGTAGTCGATGAAGCCTTGGAAGGTCGCCACCGGCAGCGACGGATGCGTCACCAGCAGCATCGGGATCTGGCCCACGTTCGAGACCGCCCGCAGGTCCTTTTCGGTGTCGTACGGCATGGTCGAACGGAACGCCGCGTTGATCGTGTGGTTGGGCGTGGTCAGGAGCAGCGTGTAGCCGTCGGCCGGAGCCTTGGCGACGATCTCCCCGGCGATCACGCCGCCCGCGCCGGTCTTGTTGTCGACCACCACCTGTTGCCCGAACTCGGCCGACAGCCGCTCGGCCATCAGCCGCGCCACCACGTCGGTGACGCCGCCGGGCGGGAAGGGCACGACTAATCGGATCGGCTTCTCGGGGTACTCGGCCCTCGCTCCGGTGATGGGAGCGAGGGCAAGGCTCAGGACGACGGCGAGCAGCCGCCGGTACAAACGCGGTTGGGCCATCGACGCTAGCGGGCGGGCGCCAGCTCGGGTGCGCGCTGACTGGGCGTGATGATGTCGGGGATATGCAGGAAGAGCGCGCACACCACCGCCGACACCAGGCTGAGCAGCGCCAGCCCGTAGAGGCCGCCGGCGTAGCTGCCGGTCAGGTCTTTCATGACGCCGACCCACCACGGCCCGAAGAAGCCGCCGAGATTGCCAATCGAGTTGATCCAGGCGAAGCCGGCGGCCAGCGCCGTGCCGCTCAGGAACATCGGCGGCATGGCGAAGAACGGGCCCTTCGATCCGTAGAAGCCCATCGCCGCCAGCGACATGCCGACCATCGACCACCAGGTTCCCATGGTCAGGCCGGCGATCACCAGCCCGCCGGTCGACAGGATGCAGGCGATGAGCAGGTTCCAGCGCCGCTCGTTCATCCGGTCGGAGATGCGGCCCCATACCACCAGCGAGATGCCGCCGCAGATATAGGGGATCATGGTCAGCCAGCCGACCGTCATGTTGTCGGACTGGCCGATCGATTTGATGATCTGCGGAATGAAGATCAGCATGCCGAGGCTTGCCGTGACGATGCCGATATAGTTCAGCGCCAGCAGCAGCACCTTGGGATTGATCATCGATTCGAACAGCGAATAGATCCGCACCGCCTCCTTGGCCTTGTTCTCGCTGGCGATCTTCGCGACCAGCCAATCGCGTTCCTGCTGCGTCAGGAACTTGGCCTGATGCGGCTTGTCGGTCAGGACGAAGTAGGTGGCGATGCCGATGAGGACCGTCGGGATGGCCTCGGCGAGGTACATGATCTGCCAACCGCGCAGGCCGAACAGGCCATCCAGGCTCATCAGCCCCGTCGAGATCGGCGCTCCGAACGCCACCGCGATCGGCAGGCCGACCAGGAAGCCCGAGACGATGCGCGCGTGATGGCGCGCCGGGAACCAGTAGGTGAAGTAGAGGATGAGGCCGGGGAAGAAGCCCGCCTCGGCCATGCCGAGCAGGAAGCGCACAATGCCGAAGCTGGTGGCGCTGGTCACGAACGCCGTGGCGCCGGCGAAGAGGCCCCAGGTGATCATGATGCGGGCGATCCACAGCCGCGCGCCCACCTTCTCCAGGATGACGTTGCTCGGCACTTCGAACAGGAAATAGGCCCAGTAGAAGGTGCCGACGGCGAAGCCGAAATCGCCCGCCGACATGTGGAGGTCGTCGCGCATGGTGAGCGCGGCAAAGCTGACGTTGATGCGATCGATGTACGCCAATACGTAGGACAGCATCGCAAACGGCAGCAGCCGCATGTAGACCTTACGCATGGTGGAAGCTTCGAGTGCCGCGTCCATAGCCGATCCTCCCAGATCGTTGTCGCCTCCGACTTATGCGTCGGATGGTCGATGTTCAGTGATGACTCGTACGCAGTCTCCAACAGTCACGCTTCGACCCGGTCACGCTAGCAAACCTGCTGGGGGCGCGCCACTCCAGTGGCGCGTCATGGTCGTGAACCACGGAAGATCGCGCCACTGGAGTGGCGCGCCCCCAGCGCGCTAGCGGCCTCCGGCGAGCCCCATCTGGCGGCTGAGCAGGACCAGGGACTCGTAGATCACGTGGGCGCACAGATGGGCGGCCATCCCGTTCACGTCCTGCGGCGGGCTCACCGTGTTGACGTCGACGGCCACGATGTTGAGGTCGGTCAGGCAGCGCAGCAGGTCGATGCCCTCGCGGGCCGACAGCCCGCCCCAGGACGGCGTGCACACGCCCGGCGCGCAGGACGGATCGAACACGTCCATGTCGAAGCACAGATAGACCGGCCGCTTGCCGACCTTGTCGCGAAACTCGGCCATGCGCTGTGCGAAACCGCCGCGCACCAGCTCGTCGAGCGACACGATCTTGTAGCCGAGGCTCATGGCGCGCGGCACGACGCCCTGGGCGTAGGTCGTGCTGCGGATGCCGACATGCCAGGAGAATTCCGGATCGATCAGGCCTTCCTCGGCAACGTGGGTAAATTGCGTGGCCGAGTTGTACTTTTCCTCCTCGCCGTAGGGATAGGAGTCGGTGTGCGAGTCGATGTGGAGCGCCGCCATCTTCGGGTATTTCTTGCCCACGGCGCGGGCGACCGGGACGGTGACCGAGCCGTCGCCGCCGATGGTGACAGGAACCGCACCCGCCGCGACGATGCGGTCCACCGCCTGCTCGGTGCGCTCGAAGGCATCGACGATCTTCGACGGCGTGAGCTTGACGTTGCCGCAATCGACCAGCCCCAGCGCCGCCACCGGATCGAAGTCGGCATGGGTGGGATTGAAGCGCCGCATCAGCGCCGATTGCTGGCGCACGGAGTCGGGACCGCCGCGCGCGCCGATCCGCATGTTGGTGCCGCAATCGAAGGGAATGCCCAGGATCGCCGCCTTGTTGGCCGGGCCCGGCCGCCCATGGGGCGCGCCCATGAAGGTCATGGGCGCGGTGAAGAGTTCGGAATCGGACAGCCGGTCCATGGTCATTGCTCCGCTGAAAGAAAGTCGTAGGCCACCAGCGTGTGGATCTTGGCGACGGCCAGAAGCTCGTCGACCAGAACATACTCGTCCGGTCCGCCCATGTTGAAGGGCGTCAGCCCGAGCACGACGGTCGGCACGCCGTACTGGCGGTACCAGCGCGAATCGGAGCCGCCGACCCGCATGTTCACCGCCGGCGCCTCGCCCAGCACCTCGGCGGCGACCTGGGCGGTGCGCCGGATGATCTCGTGGCCGGGTTCGGTGAAGGAGGGCTCGAAGCGGCGGATCGCGCGCCAGCGTACGCCCGGAAGCGGAGCCAGCCATTCGTCGAGCTTCTTGGCCAGCAGGTCGGTAGTGACCCCGACCGGCAACCGGATATCGGCGCGGGCGATGGCGTGGGTCGGCACCAGGTTGGGCGACGTGCCACCCTCTATAGTGCCAATATTGACGGTGACGCGCGAGAGCGTGTCGGCCTCGCCGGCGCCCGACAGCGCCTCCGAGATCTCCTTGGCGTTGCTGATGGCTTCGGTGACGGCGGCCGGCGCCCGGAAGGCAATGGCTTCCAGTTCCTTCAGCCGGTCGAGCGCCTCGCGCAGCCGGTCGATGGCGTTGATGCCACGATGGACGTGCGCGCCATGCGCCGGCGATCCCGTCGCTTCGACTTCGACCCACATGAGGCCCTTCTCGCCGAAACGCACGATGCGGGGCGAACCGACATCGCCGCAGATGTTGGCGTCGCCGAGTGCATGCGGGATGTGCTCCATCATGTAGCCGGTGCCGAGCGAGCCCATGTTCTCCTCGTCACCCGCGAGCGTGAGCACGATCTCGCCTGACCAGGCGTCGCGGTGCTCGGCGAGCAATGTCGCGGCGAGCAGCGAGCAGGCGAGGCCGCCCTTCATGTCGCAGACGCCGCGGCCATAGAGCTTGCCGTCCTTGAGCACGCCGCCCAGCGGCGGCACGGTCCAGGCGAGGTCTTCGCGGATCGGGAAGGTGTCGAGATGGCCGTTGAAGATCAGCCGGCGGCCGGGCTTTTCGCCCCTGATGCGGCCGATCAGACTCACCACGCGCGGCGCGGGCTCGATGCGCTCGACCTCGATGCCGGGAATCTCCAGCAGCAGCGCTTCAGCGACCGCGGCCACATCATGCGTGTCGCTCGGCGGATTGGGCGAGGCCACGGCCACCAGCCGCTGCGTGGCGGCGATCAGGCGCTCGCGGGCCGCGTCGACGCGGCGGGCAAGCTGGTCGCGCAGAGAGAAGGGGGGCATCAGCGGTTCTGCAGCCGGCGTTCCCACCAGCGGATCGCCATGGCGAGCGGCCAGCAGATGAAGAAATAGACCACCGCGATGAAGGTGAAGGTTTCCAGCGGCCGGAAATTGGTGGCCGAAAGCTCCATGCCGCGCCGCGTGATCTCGCTCACCGAGATCACCGCGCCGAGCGAGGAGAACTTGATGAGCTGCACGAAGTTGGAGGCGAGCGGCGGCAGGGTCATGCGCACCGCCTGCGGCAGCACGATGCGGCGGAACGATTGCAGCGGCGAGAGCCCCAGCACCTGGGCGGCCTCGCGGTGGCCCTTGGGCACGCCCTGGATGCCCGAGCGGTAGACCTCGGAGATGAAGGCCGCCTGGTAGAGCGCGAGTCCGATGATCAGGGCAACCAGCGCCTCGATGCGCACGTTGAACACGATGGGCAGCACGTAATAGACCCACAGGAGCTGTACCAGGATCGGCGTGTTGCGCACCACCTCGCCAATCGAGATGCCGACCCAGCGCAGCGCCCGGAAGCGCGACATGTCGAGGAGCGCGATGACGAGGCCGCCGATCATCGCCAGCACCAGGGTGGCGGCCGAGATGAGCAACGTCATCTGCAGCCCCGACATCAGGAAGTCGAAGCTGCCCCACACGGTGTCCCAGCGGAACTGGTATTTGAACATTTCATGGTCTCCCGGAGCGCGGGCGTCCCGCCCGCTCATGATCATGAGCGGGCGGGACGCCCGCGCTCCGCATGAGTATGAGAAGACGCGCCTAGCAATCAGCCTCTACGGCGCCACGATCGGGTCGAGCTTGTGCTTCTTGGCGTACTTCATCAGCCGCCCGTCGAGCTTGATGGTATCGACGAACAGGTTGATGTAGTTCAGCCAGATCTGGTCGCCCGGCGGCACGACGTAGGAGTAGGGCGTCACGGCGAGCTTCTCGGCCGGCAGGATATAGGTCGCCCAGTCGAACTCGTCGGTGACTTTGATTGCTGTCGGGAAGTCGGTGAGGATGGCGTCGACCCGGCCGGCCACCAGCTCGGCCTCGCGCGTGTTGGGCGGGGCGATCGAGATCACCTCGGCGTTCTTGAGGTAGTCCTTCATATAGACGTCGATGTAGCTGCCCAGCGACGCCGCCGTCTTGACACCCTTCTGGTCGAGGTCTTCCCACTTCTTGATCTTGCTGTCCTTGCGCGTCACCACGTAGATGTTGGTGATCAGGTAGGGTTTGGAGAACTCGACCGCCTGGGCGCGCTTCAGAGTCGCGCCGACGCCGAACATGCCGATCTCGCACTTGCCGGCCTGCAGGTCGGCGATGAAGGTGCCGAAGCTCGTCTCGACGATCTCGAGCTTGGCGTCGAGCTCCTTGGCCAGTTCCTTGGCGAGGTCGGCGTCGATACCCTCGATCTCACCCGTCTTGGGATTGCGGAAGGAGATCGAATAATAGAGCGGGAACTGGCAGACCCTGAGCTTCTTGCTCTTGGTTACCTCGTAGAGCCGCGACTGCGTCTGCTGCGCCTCGGCACCCGCCGATGCCATCAACCCGAACGCTGCGGTAAGCGCGAACGCCCCCAATAGCTTTGCTGCACCCATCATCAGTCTCCTTCCTTGACCTTCCCCGTCATTCCTCGAACTGCTGCAGGAAGCGCCTGGCGCGCTCAGTCTTCGGCGCGTCGAAGAAGGCGGCGCCCGGCGCCTCCTCGACGATCTCGCCCTTGTCCATGAACACCGTGCGCGTGCCGACGTGGCGCGCAAATCCCATCTCGTGCGTCACCACCAGCATGGTCATGCCTTCGAGTGCCAGCTGGCGCATGACCAGCAGCACCTCGCGGCGCAGCTCCGGGTCGAGCGCCGATGTCGCCTCGTCGAACAGCAGCACCTTGGGCGACATGGCGAGCGCGCGCGCGATCGCCACACGCTGCTGCTGGCCGCCCGACAGCCGCGCGGGATAGGCGTCGCGCTTGTCGGAGAGATCGACTTTCGCCAACAGCTTCTCGGCCATGCTGACGGCCTCGTCGCGCGACATCTTCTTCACCCTGAGCGGCGCCTCGATCAGGTTCTCCAGCACCGACATGTGCGGCCACAGATTGAAGTGCTGGAACACCATGCCGATGTCGGAACGCACGGCGCGGGCGGCGGCCTTGATCTGGCGGTCGGGCTGGGGCGTCGAGATCGTCGTGCCTTCCATGACGATGCGACCCTCGCTCGGCATCTCGAGCAGCGCCAGGCAGCGCAGCAACGTCGTCTTGCCCGAGCCGCTGGGCCCGACGACGCAAACCACATCGCGCTCCATCACCGGCAGGCGCACGCGCGTCAGCACTTGATGCTCGCCGAACCGTTTGGTTACATTCTCCGCCTCGATGATCGGCGTTCCCGCCATCGATCCCATCCCTCCCAACTGGCGAGCCTATCCGTCTTCACAGCATAAGCAATTCCTATGCCTGTGATTATTCTTTTCCGAAGTCGTCCGGTAATTTGCTAGAAGGGGCGCAATGCCTGACAAAACGATCGATAAAGGCGCGTTATACTCGTCGATGGACGTGCGCCTCCTGGAAGCATTCCGCGCTGTCGTAGACCATCGCTCGGTGACGGCCGCGGCCGGCGCCATGGGTGTGACCCAACCCGCAGTCAGCGCGCAGATCGCCAAGCTCGAGGAGATGGTGGGCTTTGCTCTGTTCGAGCGCTCGGGCGGCCGGCTGAAGCCGACCTCCGAGGGCATGCTGTTCTATGCCGAGGCCATGCGCGTGCTGGGCGAGTTCGACCGGCTGCAGACCACCACCACGCAGATCCGCGAAGGCCAGGCGGGCCGGCTCACCATCGCCAGCCATCCGTGGGCGGCCATTTCGTTGCTGCCGAAGCTGGTGGCGGAGTTCCTGAGCGAACGGACGGGTGTGGCGGTGCGCCTGATCTCGCGCCACTCCGACGTGGTGAGCCAGCTTCTGCCCAGCGAAAGCTTCGATATCGGCATCGCCGAGCTGCCGATCGACGATGCGGCGGTGACGGTGTCCAAGCATCAGATGCGCTGCGTGATCGTGCTGCCGCCACGCCATCCGCTGGCCGCGCACAAGCTCTTGACGCCCGCGCTGCTGTCGGGTCATCCGATGGTGGCGCCGGTGCGTTCGCTGCAGCTCCCGCCCAAGCTGCAGGCGACCTTCGCCGCCGCGGGCGCCCAGCTCAACGCCGTGGTCGAGGCGGAATTTATCGCGAGCCTCTGCGGCCTGGTGGCGGCGGGCACCGGCTGGTCGCTGGTCGACCGGCTCTCGGCCGAAAGCTTTAGCCATCTCGGCCTAGTCGCACGGCCGTTCGAGCCGGCCATCCTCTATGAAGTGGGCGTCTTCCATCGCCGCGACCGCGAGCCGTCGATGCTGGCCGCCGCCTTTCTCGAACTGCTCGAAGGCAAGCTGGGTGGCTGAAGCGACAAAGCTGCGTCTCGACGCTAAAACCGCCGCCGAGCTCTTGGCCGACCCCGGCCTTTGGCGCGACTTCAACGACATCTGCGACTGCGGCGGCAGACTGGCCGGCAGCGAGAGCGAGAAGCGCGCCTTCGCGCTCCTGCGCGAGCGCGTGCGAGCGGCTTCGCCGGCCAATTCCGGCCGCTCGATTCCCGTGCCCTATGGCGGGTGGCGGGCCGAGACCGCGACTTTGCGCCTGCCCGGTGGAGCAATGGCTGCCTGCCATCCGCTGGTGCGCACCATCGCGACTCCTGCGGCCGGACTCACGGCCGAGGTGATCGACCTCGGCCGAGGCACGCCTGATGAATTCGATTCGCATGCCGCCGACATCAAGGGCCGCATCGTGCTGGTTCGCCACGAACTGATGTTCGCCGCCGGCACCATCCATCGCCGTCGCAAGTACGACATGGCGCGCGCCCATGGCGCCGTGGGCTTCCTGATCGCGGGCCCGCTGGCCGGCCACGTCGTGGCGGGCTCGTCGGGCCGCCAGAGCGGCGAGGGCATTCCCGCCCTCGGCATCGCACCCGAGACCGCGGCACGTCTTGCCCGCCGCGCCGCGGGATTCCCGACGGTGACGCTCACCATCGCCACCCAGGAAGGGCCGGCCGAGACCGAGACTCTGCTCTACGACTATCCCGGAGAGACCGACGAGTGGGTGGTGCTGAGTGCCCATGTCGACGGCCACGACCTGGCTGAAAGCGCCATGGACAACGGCACCGGGCTCGCCTCGGTCTTGGCCGTGACGCGCGCCCTGGCGCCACGGGTCGCGGGCTTCCGGCGCGGCCTGCGCGTGATGTTCTTCAGCGTCGAGGAATGGGCGCTCACCGGCTCGGCGCAGTATGTCGAGGCGCTGAGCCCTGCCGAACGCGGCAAGATCGCGCTTAACGTCAATCTCGACTCGGTGGCGGGCAGTCCCAATCTCGCGGCGCTCAGCAGCGGCTATGGCGGCGTCGAGCCCTTCGTGATGGGCGTCGCGGAGGTCAACGGCCTTACTGTCCGTACCGTGCGGCCACTGATGACCAACTCCGACCACGCCAACTTCGCCCAGGCCGGCATCCCGGCGCTGCGCCTGGTCGCGGGCTTCGATGATCCCGCCGCCCATCTGCGCGTCGTGCTGACGCCCGCCGACACACGCGACAAGGTTGGCCAGGGCGAACTCCGTACGGCGACTTTGTTCACCGCCGCGCTGGTTGCCGCCGCGTGCAATGCCGATCCCGCGGAAGTCGCGAAGTGGCGGTTCAAGTAGTCAGTGGACCGCGGGCCTCCAGGCCCGCTCATGATCATGATGCGGGCCTGGAGGCCCGCGGTCCGGCAAGACACTGAGACAAGCGCTCTCGCAGATTCTCGACATCGAGGTCTTTTCCGATCAGCACCAGGCGATTGGCGCCGCCGACACCGCGCTCGTCTTCCTCCAGCGTGAAACGCTCTCCGACGAGATGGAAGACGTAACGCTTGCCAGTCTCGGCCAGCCACAGGAATCCCTTGCCGCGGAACAATCCCGGCGGTCGACCCGAATCGAGGAAGGCCTGGAACCGGCTCACCGAGAACGGGCGGTCGCTCTCGAAGGACAAGGAGACGAAGCCGTCGTCATGCAGATGCCCTTTCCCATGCTTGTGATCGTGCCCCGTGTGCCAGGGGCGGAACAGGTCGACGTCGAGGATCAGGGGAAGCGGGACGGCGCTCCGCGTGGTGCGCACAAGCCGCGCCGCTGCATTCAGCGAGCGGATCTTCTCCTCGACCGTGTCGAGCCGCTCGGCGCCGGCCCTGTCGCATTTGTTCAAAAGGATGGCGTCGGCATAGCGCAGCTGGTTGCGCGGGGCGATGCCGTCGAACCTGTCGAGACTGAACTGCTCGGCATCGGCCACTGTGACGATGGCGTCGAGGCGAAGCGTGTCGCGGAATTCCGGGCGCTGGAAGGTGAGCGCCACCGGCAATGGATCGGCGACCCCGGTGGTCTCGACGATGATGTGATCGACAGGCTCGGGCCGACGCAGCACGCGCACGATGCTGTCCAAAAGGTCGTTGTTGGTCGAGCAGCAGATGCAGCCGTTGTTGAGCTCGACCATGCCGTCTTCGGCGGCGATGATCAGGTCGTTGTCGATGCCGATGTCGCCCAGCTCATTCACCAGCACCGCTGCCCGCACGTCTTGCCGGTTGGACAGGATATGGTTGACCAGCGTGGTCTTGCCGCTGCCTAAAAAGCCGGTCACCAGCGTCACCGGTAGCCGACCGGTGGCGGGACGGGGC
>Ga0210387_10002894_pt1 | contig 13171 bp, 11 predicted proteins | sample IncBWC7OmetaG_FD_160108 | JGI IMG/M metagenome (GOLD analysis project Ga0210387, IMG submission 160108) | Forest soil microbial communities from Barre Woods Harvard Forest LTER site, Petersham, Massachusetts, United States - Inc-BW-C-7-O ...
GCGAATCCACGGCCCAACCTCGGATCGAGCGCGCGAAATCCTGCCGCTTCTGGCGCAGTTCATCGGCAAGCTGGCGCTAAGTTCGGAGGAAATTGCAGCCCTGCCGGATAATTGCGCTGCGGCGCGAAAGAGATTGAATCTGCCCGACGTGTTCAATCCAGCGAGCGGATTCGTGGAAGTGGAATGGTTTCCACAGAGGCTGCACGACTTCACGGTCAACAACCGGCGTGCGGCCCGAGTGTTTTTGAAACCGGAGACGACTGCTGACAGATTTCTGAGCGACACGAATGCGCGCATACGAAAACATGAAGATCCTCTTCCCGATGGTCTGCACAGTCTGGAGGGAGCTGCGCTCACGACCCAGATGCTGCTCATCGATCGCAAGGGGCGAGTTGTGCCGAGTCCGCTGATGTACGAACTGCAGTTTCGCACTTCGGTGAGGGACGCGCGGGGGGCATTCAAGACCGCGGCAGTGGAGGAGTACGACCTGAGCCGTAAAGCGCTGTTGGCAGACGCCTCCTCCGGCGGGCTCATTCGACACGGAGACGATGATCCGGCCTATCTGCCGTCCTCGGGAAACGACTTTACCTTCGCCTCGCCTACGATTGGACAGCAGGAGGCAGGACCTCCGATTCTGGCGACGTTGCGGCGGCGTTGTGAGTCTTGCCATTTTGAGGCCACGGTGAATACGTTCATGATGATGCAGGACCCGCGACGCGCTTCGCCCCCGCTGCGACAGCTTCAGTCAGCCAGCAACGAGCGCGGCCTGTATGTTGCCGGGGCGAAGATGAAAGAGTCGAGATTTAACGAACTGCTTGGGGACATGAGGCTGGGCAAGCCTTGATGGCAATCATGCGGGGAAACTCATAGAGGCCAAGTTATGAAGTCCATCATTCTGCTGTCCGGGCCGGTCGGCGCGGGCAAGAGCACGGTGGCTCGCGAGCTGGTCGCGCTGTCGCCGGAGCCGATCGCGTATATCGAGGGCGACCGGTTCTGGTCGTTCATTGCCAAGGGCACGGGGGGCCGGCGCGAGAAGAACTTCAAGATGATCATGACCGCCATGACCGCGGCAGCCGCGACCTACGCTCTTTATGGATACGAAGTCATTCTCGACTTTTCCATTCCGCCCTGGTTTCTGGAAACTGCCCGTAAAGTAGCCAAAGTCAGAGACGTGCCGCTCGATTTTGTGGTTCTGCGGCCCAGTGAGGCGGTCTGCGCGGCACGGGCTGCAGGCCGCGCCGAGGGCAAAATCGCCGATTACCAGCCTTATCATGACCTCTATACGTCGTTTGACGAGGAGGAGAGCAATACCATCCGGGACGACGAGGGTGAGGCGGCTGCCGTCGCCGCCCGAATCCGCAAGGGTCTGGATGCCGGCGCCTACCGGCTGTCCTGAGGGCTTTTGGCAGTTCGTTTTTTCGATCACTTTTTGGTCACTTTTTGGCGTGGAGACCAGAAAACACACGGGTTTAGCCTTGCAGGTTTGACTGGCTCAGTGCACAATCTATGGGAGCTGAAACACGCTTGGTTGGCTGGAGTGGAGCCCGGATCGCCACTCGGATGGAGGCTGGAAATGAAGAATCGAATTTTCGTTGCGCTGCTCTTATCGTCGTTGATGGTGATTGCGCTTCCCGGGTTCGCGCAGCAGTCTGCAAGTTCGAGCGCGCCTGCGAGTCAATCTCAACTGGAACCGCTGCCGCCCGACACGCACACCGATTTCTGGGACGGCGACGATCCGAACCTGGTCAATCTGGTGACGCATCCTTTCGCCAGCAAGAAGTACGTGCTGCGCATGACGCGGCCGATCAAGGATCGCCTGAACGAACTGGACGAGATCACGACCTCGAACACCGCAGCGATTAAGGATGTGGATGCCCGCGCCCAGCACGGAATTCAGCTGGCTTCGGAGAAATCGAGCCTGGCCGATCAGCACGCCTCCGACGCCGCTGCCAAAGCGCAGCTGGCGCAGACTGCCGCGACTGACGCGAGCACGCGTGTTTCCACCGCCGAACAGATGGTGGGCAATCTGGATGAGTACAAGGGCACGGCACAAACCGAGATTCGCTTCCGTCCTGGACAGAGCATGCTGAGCAAGACGGCCAAGGATGCGCTCGACGAGATGGCAGCTCCGTTGAAAGATCAGCGCAGCTACATCATCGAAGTGCGCGGATTCTCCGCAGGTCACGGCCAGGCTGCGATTGCGGCTTCGCAGAAAATGGCGGACTCCGTCGTACGTTATCTGGTGCTTACGCACCAGATTCCGGTTTACCGCATTTATGTGGTGAGCATGGGCAACGTGCCGGTGGAAGGCACCGCCGCCAAGCACGTCAGCGGCGGACGCGTCGAAATCAACGTGATGAAGAACGATCTGGTGAGCTCGGCGAAGTAGCGGCCTGTTCAGATTGTCATCCCGAACGAAGTGAGGGACCTGGAGTTTTGCCGGCAGTATTTAAGCTGCTGGCAGAAACCTAGGTCCCTTGCTTTGCCTCGTGATGACAACTTGGGCGGATTACAACTTCAGTGGATGACGACGCTCGAATGGGACTGAATACCTATCCTGCGATCTTCAAATCAAAACTCTATCCTGCCATCTCGTACAGGAACTCTACGTACGAGCGGACTGCGCCATCCATGCCTTGGACTTTTGGGTTGGCGGATTCGATCAGGTAATACTCATCGGGGGCGTGGGCGCCGTCGCCGTGTCCCAGGCCGAAGCTGCCGGCGGGCAGGTGAAGTGGTTCGCCGGTGAAGACGTATCCCGGCCACGATCCGGCACTGCGCGGCATAACGATCGGATCGACGCCTTTGGCGCGATAGACTTTTAATTCTGTCTGAATGATTTTCGCGTCGGCGGGCGTGCTGGTGGGGTCGTAGCCTCCGGTCATGTTGACCTCGATGTCGGGGAAGCCCTGCTTTATCAGATGAGCCTTCAGCGCGGCCAGTGCTCCGGCTGCGGTCATATCAGGAACCAGGCGCAGATCGATTTTAGCTGCGGCACGATGCGGCAGGATCGTCTTGCCGCCGGGTCCGGTATAGCCGCCGACGATGCCTTCGATATTTACGGTCGGCCGCGACATCAGCATTTCGAGCGACTCCTGCCAGCCCACATCGTTGATCCAGTGCTTGACGGCGTAAGCCTGCTTGGCGAGATTTTCGTCCATGCGTTTGGCGGCGATGGCGATCATTTCTTTTTCCGCGGGGGAAAGCGGTCGAGCCTTGTCGGCGAAGCCGGGGATGGCGGTGGAGTTGCCATCGGCCGAGACCAGCGTGTTCAGCGCGTGAATCAAACGCCACGCCGGACTATCGACACTTGCCTTCAGGCTGGAGTGAATGTCGTGGGCCGGACCGCGTCCCCAGTGCTCGCCGCTTGAGACCAATTCCAGTTCGACTACGCCCTTCGCGCCCAGTTCGAGGGTGATGCTGCCATCGAGATCCTGTGAAGCTTCGGGCAGGAAAATGCCATCAGTTTTCTTCAGCGGGGCGATGACTTCCGGGCGGCGCACGATCTGCGGAAAATGTGGCGAGCCGATTTCCTCCTCGCCCTCGGCAACCAGCACGAAGTTCACCGGGAGTTTGCGTCCGGCTCCGCGGATGGCGTGCAGAGCCGCAAGGAACGTGGCCTGCGGACCTTTCTGGTTGACCGCGCCGCGCCCGATGATGACCTTGCCCAGGCCCGGTCTGTCGACGAGGGCTGCGTCCCATGGCGGCGAAGACCACTCTGACGGCGTGACCTGTTTCACGTCATACATAAAGTAGACGCCCAAGGTACGCGGGGCACCGGCGTCGAGCGTGGCGAAAATGCCGGGCTGGCCGTCGGTGGGAATCTTGGTGACGGACTGAAAGCCGGCATCGCCGAGCATGGTCATGGTCAGGTCGCAACCCTCGTTGACTTCGCGATTTTCGGCGGCGATCGAGGGCTGGCGAATCCATGTCTGCAGACGCTTAACCGATTCGTCGTGACGCTTTTCAATCTCGGCAACGATCGAAGCAAGTTCGGGATGGACTGGTTTGAGATCAGCTTGCTCGGCAAGCGTCAGGCGCGGAAGAGTGAGGGCGGCCGCGGCGGCGGCAGAACCCACAACAAAATCTCGTCGATTCATGGACGAGAGGGTATCGCGGTCGGAAAGCGATGTCCACTGGGGTTGAGCCTTAGGGACGGGGCTGAGGTAGTATCAGAGAGGGCATAGGAGAACGCGAATGAAGAAATTTATCTTTGGATTGATCCTGGGAGTGATCGCGGTTCCGCTGGCAGTTTACTGGTATTTCTCTTCCGGCTATGCTCCAGTGGCGACCGCAGCGCCGCCCATGCCGTTTGAGCATACCCTGGCCCACAAGGCGCTGCATGCGCGGATGGATAAGGAGATGCCGAAGGCAGCGCCGCCGATCAGCGCCGACGAGGCCGCGTACGCCGCCGGAGCGGCGATCTACAAAGATCATTGCGCGGTCTGTCACGGCTTGCCGGGAGTGCCTCAGACGGCGATCTCCAAGGGAATGTTTCCCGAGCCTCCTATGCTCATGGACGGGATGGGCGTGACGGATGATCCACCGGGCGAGACTTACTGGAAAGTCTCAGGCGGAATCCGGATGACGGGCATGCCGGGATTTGAGAAGTCGCTCTCGACCACGCAGATTTGGCAGGTCAGCCTGCTGCTGGCGAATGCAGACAAGCTGCCGAAGTCGGTGAAGGACACTCTGGGCACGCCGGCGCCGGCTGCGGTCGAGATGAAGAAATAGAGTTTGTATGGGACAGCCGCCTTCGGTCGTCCGTCGCCGGAGAGGCCGGCGGGGTCCAGCAGAAATCGCCGGCGTCTGTGCAAGGCGTCGGAGTCAGAATCCCCACTCTAATTTTCGCAAAGAGCGCGAAACATAGAATGGGCTACCGAGTGGCTCAACCCTGGTCGGGATGACAGAGTCTTGAGGTTGCTGGTTGGGGCGAGCGCGGTTAAAGTAGGTGCGAGAATTGGAGGGGCGTATGAAAAAAACCGGACCGATGGAAGCTGCTTCTGCGTTCGTTTCTGGTTCTGCCTCTGCTTCAATCGACGAGAAGATCAAGAAACTTGGGGACTGGCGCGGGAAGACGCTGGCGAAGGTGCGCGGGATGATCCACCAGGCGGACCCGGAGATTGTCGAAGAGTGGAAGTGGGCGAAGGCGACATCGCCGGGAACGCCGGTGTTTTCGCACGGCGGCATCGTGTGCACGGGAGAGACGTACAAGAATGCGGTCAAGTTCACGTTTGCCAAGGGAGCCGCGTTGAAAGATCCCTCGGGCCTGTTCAATTCGAGCTTGGAAGGGAATGTCAGGCGCGCCATCGACATTCACGAGGGCGAGGAAATTGACGCGAAGGCGTTCAAGGAACTCATACGGGCGGCGGTCGCGCTCAATACTTCTGGCGGAAAGAAGTCTGCGAAACGTAAGTGAGCCAGGGCGGATTCCGCGTCCAGTCAGGTTCCCAGCAGGTTGATTTGCAGTTTTTCGTAGCCGTGTTCGCGTGCCCACAGGTCCAACGGGATGGTCGCCAATTCGTCAACGACGGCAACCGCCAATCCAGTTTTCGTCAAATCGATACTCTTCAGATAGGTGTGGCAGGTATCGCAGACGTCGACGCGGACGTGTGCGATCTCGGGCGCGGAATAGTATGCCATCTGCGGTTCCCGTTCCTCTCCACAAGCCGGACAATAAATTCTGCGGAAAGCCCATTCGTGGGCGCAGAGCATGCAGATCAGCGACTTTTTTGCGCCGTCACCTTCGCTGCGCAAGACGCCGACCGCGGGTTTGCCGCCGCAAAGCGGACAGGTCGAGGGAGTTCCGTCGGCGACATTGATTTCGCGGTGATCCGCCAGGTATTCAGCGTACGGTTGAAGAAACATCCAGGCCAGAACCCGCTCGGAATAGGTCGCAGATTGATCGTCGGATTGGGCGGGCTCGGCTTCGTCCGCGCCGGCAGATAAATCCGGATCACGATACCAGAAGTCTTCAATTGCGCGCTGCCATGCGGATGATCCCTTCCTCGCCAAAGCGGCCGCTGCCTGTGCAAGCGGCGCAGGAGAAATCTGCTGAATGATGGAGAGGAATCCCGGAAACTTTGGCAGAAGGAGAAAAAAGTCTAGTTCGTCTCTGAGGGGGCGATCAGAGGAAATCCTCGGCGAACCCGCGAGAGCTTTCTGGATTTCGCCATAAAGGTCTTTCTGGAATGTGGCAACGCGGGCATAGTAGCGCAGCCCTTCGGCGGAGAACGGGTAAGACGAGGCGAGTTCATTGGCGCGGCGAATGCGGCGATCCCACTTCGCATCGTTCATTGTTTGGGCAGTGATGGTTGGCGTCGCGGTTTGCCGGTGACCTGGTAGTACCACGTGCGATGGAAAGTCCACGCCCACCCTCGCGTGACGTAGCCGTTAATCATGGACCCAAAGCTGCCTTCTTCAAGGACGGCGCTCATGTACACGTGGATCAGGAACAATCCAATCGTGATGAGCGCCACGCTGGCGTGAACCAGGATCGCCGTGTAGCGCACGAAGCGGAGGTTCCACGGGAGAGTCTCTGTGTACCACAAGGCGACGCCGGAGAGCAGCAGGAGAATGATGCTGTAGAAAATTCCCCAGAAGAAAAGCTTTTGCCCGTAGTTGAAGCGGCCGACGGGAGGAAGTTTTTCGTCTTCGTTCTTATGTAGTCCGGGATCGCTTTTCCCCAGGCGCGATCGGCGTCATCAATTTTCATGTCGCCGCGCCATTCTTTAAACGTCCAGAAGATCGAGACCGTGAAAATCAAACCGAACCACGGATGCCAGAATCTCGCAGTGGGCCCGCCGCCCACAACTGCGGCCAACCAGAACAGGTAGGGTGACCAGAAGGCGAGGCCGGTCATCAGCAGGTAGATGTATGAGAGCGCGCCGATCCAGTGATTTATGCGCTCGCCGAAAGTGTACCGGACGATCTTTTCCTCGTTTTGGTTGGCGGCACTCGAGCGCGATACTGCTTCGGTTGTCATACCCGCCTCCCGTCGTCAGCACCGGGGGGAATTGGCTCTTCTTTTTTCGGTCCGAATCGCATGTAATGCAATGCCATGCCGACAATGCCGCCAACAATCGCCGCATTGCCCAGCCACTTCAAAGGCGTTTTCCATAATTTCACTGACCAGGGGATGTGCGGATCCTTTGGAAGTCCGCCGTATAACTCTGGATTCTTCGCGTCGTGCAGGACGTAGATGACGTGGGTTCCGCCGACTCCGGCCGGATCGTAGACGCCCGCATCCTGGAAGCCAGAGTTTGTGCGAAGTTGCGCCGCACGAGTCTCGGCCAATTCTTTCATTTCCGACTTCGTTCCAAAATGCAGGCAGCCAGTTGGACATGCCTTGATACAAGCTGGTTCGAGCCCCACCGACACTCGGTCATTGCAAAGAGTGCACTTAAAGACTTTGCGCGAGGGAGGATCGAATTTTGGAATGTTGAAGGGGCAGCCGGTCATGCAATACCCGCAACCGATGCAGTTTGCCTCCTGGAAATCGACGATGCCGTTGGCATACTGGACGATAGCGGCATCGGCGGGGCAGGCCGCGAGGCAGCCTGGATCAGCGCAGTGCATGCACTGATCTTTGCGCATCAGCAGCATCATGGTGCCGTCGGCGCGTTCGTGCTCGTTGAACTTGATCAGGTTCCAGTAATTCCATGCAGTTTCGGGCATGGTCTGGTAACTGTTGTCGAATGTGGTCTCGGTGAAGGTGTAACCGTTCCATTCCAGGCAAGCCACTTCACACGCCTTGCAGCCGATGCACGTGGTGGTGTCGACCAGCTTGCAGACCTGGAATTCACGATTCAGACCCTTACCTGGAACGACTCCCGCGTGACCGGAAATTCGGATTAGCTCTGTTGCGGCCTGGCTCATGATAGTTTCCTACGCCTTCTCAACCTTCACTAAGAAGCCCTTGGATTCAGGGGTATGAGCATTCGGATCGGTGACTGCGGGCGTCAGCAAATTGGCTGGCGTCCGGGCGTTTCTACCTTCGTCCTCGCCAATGCCGCGGAAACCTTGGTGAATCGGCAAGCCGATCTGATAGACCCTCTTTCCGTCGATCATCATCGGCTTCAGGCGGCGAGTGACAAAGGCCTTCGCGACGTAAGTTCCGCGCGCGCTGATGACCTTGATCTTGTCCGTTCCACGAATTCCTTTTTCGTCCGCCAGCTCTACCGGAATTTCTACGAACGGTTCTGGAATGAGCTGGACGTTCATCGGATTATTCTTTGTCCAGTAGTGATAGTGCTCCGTCAGACGGTAAGTTGTGCAGACGATGCTGTACTCCTCTGGCGATCCAAACTTGTCGAAAGGCGTCTTGAACTTCTTTACCAGCGGATTATTCGACTGGTCCGGGTGTAATGGATTCTTGATCGGGCTTTCGATCGGCTCGTAATGTTCGGGGAACGGACCGTCCGCCAGCACACCGATGGGAGCGAACAATCGACCGATGCCCTCGGGATTCATGATGAAGGGCCCCATGTGATCCTTGGGGTTGGAATCGGGCTTGAAGTCGGGCACGTCGTTGCCCACCCACTTTCCTGTGGCCTCGTTCCACCAGATCTGCTTGCGATCGGGATCCCAAGGCTTTCCGGCCGAATTGCAAGATGCCCGGTTATACAGGATGCGCCGGTTGGCCGGCCATGACCACGCCCAGTTGGGAAATACGCCCATGCCGGACGGATCCTCCGTGCCGCGCCGCTGGATCTGCGGCCCGGCCTCGGTCCACATGCCGGAATAGATCCAATTGCCGCACATGGTTGTGCCGTCGTCTTTCAACCAGGCAAATCCCGGCAATTGCTGGCCGGCCTTGATGACCTGTCCGGTTGCCTCGTCTTTCAAGTCAGCCAAAGCCCTGCCGTTCAGTTCCATGGCCACCTGGGAAAGTGGAGGATGTGCCGCGTCAGCATAAGCCCAATTCAGATTCAGAATCGGATCAGGGAACTTTCCGCCGTCTTTCTTATATAGATCGCGAACCCGCAGGAAAATCTGGGCGATGATGTCCTGGTCGAGCCGTGCCTGCCCCGGAGGCGGAACGGCGGCGTATTTCCAGGTGACCCAGCGGGCCGAGTTGGTCATGCTGCCGTCTTTTTCGGCGAAGCCCGCGCAGGGCAGGCGGTAAACCGTGGTCTTGATGTTCTTTTGCTCTTCGGTCGTAATTCCCGGCGCTCGCCAGAAGTCGCTGGTCTCATCCTCGTAAATTTCGCCCACCACCAGCCAGTCGGCCTTTTTCAGCGCGTTGATATTTTTGTTGGTGTCGGGGCCAATCATCACGCCGTTCATTCCAAAGGCGAGCATGCCCTTGATTTTCTCGTTGTACATATCGTCCCAGATATGGGTCCAGGAGCAATCTTGGCCAGGTTTCGGCAAATAGTCGAAGCCGAATCCGTTCTCTTTGGTAGCCGCGTCTCCGTACATCGACTTGAGCAACGACACCATGAACTTCGGCGTGTTGGCGTAGTAGTTCATCGAATCCCACGGCGATGGCTTGGATGCAGTCGGCGTGGTGCGCTTCAGAAACGCGGCCAAGTCGACGTCGTCGGGGACCGGTCCTTTCAGATAGCCGGGCAGGGAATCGTAGAGGCCGGCCATATCCGTCGCGCCCTGAATATTCGAATGTCCGCGAAGCGCGTTCACTCCACCGCCGGCTCTACCGACGTTGCCGAGCAGAAGCTGAATCATGGCGGCGGTGCGGATAATTTGCGTTCCGAAACTATGCTGTGTCCAGCCGACCGCGTAGATGATGGTTGCGACCTTCTTCATGTCGCCATCTTTGCGGACTGACGTGAATAGATCGACAGCCTTCAGGTATTGATCTTTGGGAATGCCGGTAATCCGTTCGACAGTTTCGGGGGTGTAACGGGAATACTGTTGCTTCATTAACTGAAAAACGCAGCGCGGATGCTGCAGCGTCAGGTCGTAGGCGACATTCGGGGGCAACAAAGGCGGAGGTGCCGGTGTTGTTGGGTGCGAAGCTGTGGGGGTAGCGTGCGCGGGAGTCGCGGCAACATCCGACTTGCCGCTGAAATCCCCACCTTCTTCATAGTTCCATGTGGACTTGTCGTAGCCGCTCGATGCCGCGTTGAATCCCGAGTACAAGCCGTCCTCGGGAAGTTTGAAACCTTCCTTAACGATGAAGGCTGCGTTGGTGTAATTGACAAGATATTCCTTGGCGATCCGGTTGTTCTCGATGGCGTAGCGGATCAGCCCGCCGAGAAATGCGATATCGGTACCGGCGCGAATTTGCAGGAACTGGTCGGCCGTAGCCGATGTGCGGGTGAACCGGGGGTCAACGGAAATCAGCTTGGCGTTGCGGTTGCGCTTGGCCTCCATCGCCCACTTGAAGCCGCAAGGATGGTTCTCGGCGGGATTGCCGCCCATGATCAACATCATGTCAGTGTTCTTGATGTCGATCCAGCCATTGGTCATGGCCCCGCGCCCGAATGTTGGTCCCAAACTTGAGACCGTGGGTCCGTGTCAAACACGGGCTTGGTTTTCTAAATAAACCAAGCCCAACCCCCTCATGGCCTTGACGGCCAGAAAATTGAACTCATTGGTGTCGGTGCAGCCGCCGATGAACGAGATGCCTTCGCACCGATTTACGGTGCGGCCGTTCGCGTCTTTCTCTACGAAGGAGCTGTCGCGCGTCTTCTTGGTCCATTGCGCGATTTCACTCAGTGCGTCGTCCCAGGAAATGTCCTGCCATTCGGTCGCGCCCGGACGCCGGACTTGCGGCTTGGTAAGCCGCCGCGGATTCAGCATGTCCTGTTCGAGCGAAGAGCCCTTCGGACATAGCGTTCCGCGGTTCGTCGGATGATCGGGATCGCCCTCCACGTGGATGACCTGGGGCGTAACGTTCTTTGCCCGATCGCCGATCGTGTAAATGAGAACGCCGCATCCCACCGCGCAATAGGGGCAGGTCGAGCGCGTCTCTGCGGCGCGTGCAATCTTGAGTTCTTTGAGTTGTGCGTAGGCGGGCTTGAGGTCAAACCCAAAGATCGTGGCGCCGATTGCGCCCACTGTCGCTGCCTTGAAGAAATCTCTGCGAGTCGTCTGCATTGAAGAATCTCCGCGTACGGTCAGGAATCGTGGGACACCTAATTTCCCGGTATTCTACTCCATCTCTTACGAATCTAGAAACTGCCTGTTTTGCAAACCCGTACAGGGCCCCGAGGCCGGCATGAATGGAGCGACAATCAGGTGGAGACTCATTCACGGGCGTGGTTCATGAGCCCACGGCAAAGTCGCGCCATCTGCTGCTCTTCCTCGGTGGGGACGATCTGAATCTTGTCGGCGGTAAGACCCAGAGGTTCCAGGCCGGTCGTTGCCGCGGAGCGAATTCGATTGCTGTGCTCGCCAATGCCGCCCGTGAAAACCAGAAGATCAATGCCGCCCAGCAAAGCCATGTAGGCCCCGATGGCTTTTCTTACCGAAACGGCAAAAATGTCGAGAGCGAGAGACGCGTGTATATCGCCATTGCGGGCCCGTTCCTCCAGCGACTTCACGTCGCTCTCGCCGGAAGAAAGAGCGAAAAGGCCGCTTTGATGGTTTAACAGGTCTTCCAGACCGGCGGCGTCGAATTTCTCATTTCGCAAAAGATACAGGATAACGCCGGGGTCGAGATCGCCGGAGCGAGTTCCCATGGGAATGCCGCCAGTGGGAGTGAGGCCCATCGTAGTATCAATCGATCTGCCGTTGCGAAGTGCACAGAGGCTCGATCCGTTGCCCAGGTGGGCAAAAATGGCTCGCTCGGGAAGCTTCGCGCCGAAATGATGCACCAGGGACTCATAAGAAATGCCGTGGAAACCATAGCGGCGAATGCCAGCATCGAAGTAGCGTTGCGGGAGCGGAAGATGCGAGGCGAGCTCCGGCATGGTCAGGTGAAATGCGTCATCGAAGCAGGCAAATTGTGCGGCCGAGGGAAAGATCGATTGTGCGGCGGCGATCAGCGACAGAGCCTGAGGAATGTGCAGGGGCGCGAAGTGGGTTGCGGCGCGCAGTTCATCCAGAACCGCCGGCGTTATCAGTTGGTGTCGAGAGAGCTTGGGTCCGCCGTGTACCACGCGATGGCCGACGGCCGCCGGCATCTCGTCGGCATGTTGCCGGATCGCCGCAGCCAGGGCGCTGAGCGCTTCATTCTGGGTCTGGTGAATGGAGTCGCGCTGCAGGAGCGTCTTCCCGTCAGCGGAACGAATCTGCAAGGAACCGTCGTCGCGCCCAATGCCATCGGCGCTTCCAGTCAGTAGCGGATGTTCATCAGTTGTCCCACCCGTCGCGCTAGTACCGGTCGATGCGCACCGGTAGACGCCGAACTTCAGCGACGACGATCCGCTGTTGAGTACGAGGATCGGACCGTCTTTTCCCGCCAACTGGTTCGCCATACTTATCCCGGCCACTTCCAGTTTCGAATTTCTTCTTTATCGATGCCTTCGGTGTGAGCGTAGTTGACGCTCTCGATGATCTGGCCTTTCAGCCATTCTTTGACGTGAGCGCCAATGGACTGCAAGCGTGGAACACGGTCGATGACATCGATGGCAAGGTCGAAGCGGTCAATCTGGTTGAGAATGGCGAGTTCAAGCGGAGTGTTGATATTGCCTTTTTCCTTATAGCCGCGCACATGAATGTTGTCGTGGTTCGTGCGCCGGTAACTGAGTTTGTGAATGAGCGAAGCGTAAGAGTGAAAGTTGAAGATCACCGGCCTGTTGGCGGTGAATAGTGAATCAAAATCGCGTTCCGAGAGCCCGTGCGGATGTTCGGTCTCCGGCATGAGGCGGAAGAGATCGACAACGTTGACGAAGCGTATTTTCAAGTCAGGAAAGTGTTCTTTCAGGATGGCAACAGCCGCAAGCGATTCCATGGTTGCGATATCGCCGGCGCAGGCCATGACAACGTCAGGATCGTCGCAATCGTCGGTGGATGCCCAGTCCCAGATGCCGATGCCCTTGGTGCAGTGCAGAACGGCTTCGTCCATGGTCAGGTACTGCAAATGCTCCTGCTTGTCGGCCACGATGACGTTGACGTAGTTGCGTGAGCGCAGGCAATGGTCTGAGACGCTAAGCAAACAGTTCGCGTCCGGCGGCAAGTAGATGCGAACCACGTCCGGGCTCTTGTTCGTGACCACATCCAGAAACCCGGGATCCTGGTGGGTGAAGCCGTTGTGATCCTG
>Ga0210387_10002895_pt1 | contig 13170 bp, 13 predicted proteins | sample IncBWC7OmetaG_FD_160108 | JGI IMG/M metagenome (GOLD analysis project Ga0210387, IMG submission 160108) | Forest soil microbial communities from Barre Woods Harvard Forest LTER site, Petersham, Massachusetts, United States - Inc-BW-C-7-O ...
GGGGGTCACAGGTCACCGGTCATGTGCTCGCAATTCAACTCTGCTGTCACGCGTCACGAGTCACTTTAACTTCAAGTTACTAAGTACTAGTATATGGTTCGCTTCAAGGTAAATATTATCTTCCTCAGCTATTCACCGGTTACCATACTGAAAGTTCAGATGCGCTAAGAATCGCTGGCTTCTTGTGGAGCTCATTTCGTCAGACGAGAGTGCGAACCATCTAGATAGCAATCAAGTATGGTCTACACTGAAGCAAAGTGTGTTGAACCATTTTGGCGATATTGGTTGGGGCTTAGTCGGCCTCTCACTTTCCTGTCTGTTCACTTATCATCCTTGCCGCGTATTTGCTAATTTCCAGGTTAGTGAAGTATTATTCCCCAATAACCAATATCTGCGTCATACGAGTTGCCCGAGACCACCATAAGATTGCTTGGGGAGCCCTTACTCTTCTCACATCGATCGAAGGTCTGAGGGTGATTCCGAACGTCATCCATGTGTCTGGTAATCAAACAGTTCACCCGTGGTTTTCTCTCCATCTCTTTCACTGAATGTGAAATACAGGAACGATTAAACATGCACAATTGGCAGCTATCAGCCACAATCGAGAAGTAATTGCACGATACCGAACACAGGCGAAGATGCCCGGTGAGCTCACCGTTCTACATGCTTATATTCTAACAAAAACAATGCGATGTGCTTTAGCCGCATATCAAGATTCGTATGAAGAATATCTTGCGACAAGTAATATAGAAATCGAAGCTTTGCAAGATTGACCTCGAAAACGCCTTGTTGTTCTATCCCCTTCCTATCTTCGGAGCCGGAGACTGAAGTTGGGCGGATCAAAATACCGATTGGATATCAATAACTCGCTCCACGTTGGAAAAACCCCTCCCCATTATATTCCCCCATGTTGCCGCCATTGTGTGATATTTCGTTTTACTGGCAGAATTCTCTGTGTTCAGCATGATCATCAAAGTCACTTTTCTGGCTGTCAGTTCGCTCCTCAGTTACTGCCTCTGTTCCACTCGGTAGAAAGACTTAACTCAACTTATGTGGCTCCGGGGAGAAATGGAAATCCTACTCCCGACCGTGACGACGACATCTAGAAACGTATATTATAAAATGAGCTAAATTTGAGAAACATAATTTAACGAATAACATTCGTCTCTACCACTCACGATGTCCTCCCTAAACTCCAAACTTACTTCTGCTCTTATCTCCAGAGAGGAACGATGTATCAGACGCAGGCTTCCTGATCCAATCGTATCCACTCTGATCGACTTCAACTCAAACGACTACCTCTCTCTCTCCAGCTCACCCGTCCTACGCAACCTTTTCCTGTCAAAACTTAACTGTGCCCCAGATGTTCTTGGTTCAGGAGGATCTAGGCTGTTAGTGAATGGTCGAGCGCACAGCAACCTTGAAACACGGCTTGCGCAGTTTTTTAATTCTCCGGCTGCTCTGCTTTTCAACTCGGGGTTTGACGCCAATGTCGGGTTCTTCTCTTGTGTCCCACAACCGGGAGACGTTGTTGTGTACGACGAATACATCCATGCCTCGGTGCACGATGGGATTCGTGCTTCTCGTGCACACCAGACACATTTCGCTTTCAGCCATAATTCTGTCCCATCACTTCGGAAACTGCTGGTGAAATTGCAAGACGATCGGCCAGGGTTATGTTCCGGCCATAGCAGTGTGTTTGTGGCGGTTGAGAGCCTTTACAGCATGGATGGAACGTTTGCGCCGCTGCAGGAGATTGTTGATATTCTGGAGGACGTCTTTCGGAAGGGCAACGGATACCTTGTTGTTGATGAAGCCCACTCTACTGGGATCTATGACTCACAAGGACGAGGCAGAGTGGCCCTTCTTGGTTTAGAGAATAAGGTCCTCGCACGACTGCATACCTTTGGAAAAGCTCTGGCCGCCACAGGGGGTACGTAATTTATTAAGTGTTCGAGTGCTAAAGAACCAATTGCTGTGCTACAGCTGTTATCCTGACGAACAATCTGATACGAGACTATCTCGTCAATTATGCTCGGTCCTTAATCTATACTACATCCCTTAGCTTCGCCAATATCATTGCAGTGGACTGTTCATTTGATATGCTAATGAATGGCACGGCTCATGATGTGAGTCGGGTGGCCTTGAAAACAGACGAGGAAACGCTGATCATCGTCCGCGATCTAGTTAGCTAATAAGCTTCTCGATCTCTCCGCCTATTTCATACATATTCTCCGACCTCGCCTCATCTCTGTGCCCCCGGAACTCCTTTCTCTCCCAGCACACCTCCAATGTCCTGATCCCTCCGATTGTGCCACTGCTCGGGACCGTTCTTCACCGATAATCCCTATCATGACATCCCATCCCCGCCCCCTTTCAGCATTCCTTCTCACACTCGGCATGAATGCCCGCCCTATTACATGGCCGACGGTCCCGAAGGGGAAGGATCGTGTGAGGGTGTGTTTGCACGCGGGGAATACGAGGGAGGATGTTGAAAGGTTGGTGGAAGGGGTGGTTGAATGGGCGGAGGACGCTTTAATTGGCTGGCAGCAGGAAAGGATGAGGATGAAGCAAGTCAGTGCCACCAGGCTGGTGGGTGTACTTTTGGAGTCTAAGTTGTAGACTGTGATCACTCAAGTCCGAGGGAAGACTGGCTGGCCAGCCGAAACTTATGATAATGCAGTGTATTCTAACAAAGGACTCACCTATCTTAGGCTAGACAAGGCCTTATTGCACTGTAGGCGCCCATGAAATTTTTCCTGGGGAAAAATACATGGGTGTAGCCTGAGGTAATGCACTCTAACAGGGGAATCCACAGTAATATTAATGATTAAACGATGAACGTCGATTTGACTACTGATTTGAGTGCCCCATGTCTGGAAAAACCGGCCGAAAGTGATGAGAAAGCGGTCATACCTACCGGGGGATTCGCGTTCTGGCTGTCACGTAAAACGGCATTGTCACACAATTGTGACTGGAGTCACCGTTCATCATCTCAGTTGATCATTATTTAATGACACTCGCAAGGTCTCTAATTTTCACCTTTACCTGTGAATGCATATTTTAAACATGTCTGACATTTCTGTTTGCTTGTAAGTGTCCTGGTCGTGCCTCACTGACCGGAACTTTGCAAGCAGAATGGCTTGTCTTCTCTTACAAATCTTAGCTCATTGATTCAAAGCTTGTTTTGCACCATTCTTGGGCTGAGAATCTCGCCGATTCTCGGGGTTGAGTACATTGCAAATATTTGTATTTCGTGTAGATACGTACAATATTGAGTGAGCTACAGTCAGACTGAAAACACTTGTGTTTCCCAAAAGGGACTTGTTTGCAAACAGCAGCAAAACTCCGCCGGCTTGCCGAAGCTAGCCGCGAATGAACGAAATCAAGTCGAAATCGAATCCGAATCAAAGTTGAATTCTCTACTTTGACTGACCCTAATCATGATGTTTGGCAGAAGAAAGCACAGCATCCGAAGGGAGGGGCGAAGCAAGCTCGATCGTGTCTATGAGCTCCTTACCAAACACCGTGATGTTCTTAGCACTTCTTTCGCGTCATTTGATGCAAGATGGGCCGAGTGAGTCTATTTTCGTTTCATCCGAGTCCTTCTTCGATACACTCATTCGAGTACAGAATACACAATAGAACACCAGTTCCAACAAAACTCACCAAAGGTCGTCATCGCCCAAAGGAATTCTTCGACAGTGCCGATTACCTGCTCCGAGATGTGGAGGTAAGCATCATCGTTAGAAAGCTCAGGATATCTATGTCTTAGTGTTTAAAGGCGGCGGTTGCGCAGGCTCGAGCACAAGGGAGAACTGACTCCGAGTCTCTCAAGTCCAATAAACCGATTTTGTCGCCTGTAACAGGTGACGAAAAACTTGAATCCCAAGCTGAGAAACTCTCATTGGCAAAGGTAAGCTGAACCTCGTCGGATTAACCACGTAAATATGTATCCATCCCCTACCCATTCTTTGCAGATGAGGGACGCGCAAGTTCAGTCGTCCCACCGTCCTAGCGATGGCCGTAGCGCTAGAGATGCCTCAGTTACGATTGATGGCACCAGCGGTCCTCACGTTGGACTAGCTAGATATTCCGGGGAACATCGTGGCAACAATCCGTCAGGGTCGCATACCTTGATGTCAACTTCGTCTATACGTTATAATCATCGTTCGACGGAAAACCAAAGCTCCTCTAATGCAGAGAAAATTAGGGAAGCTTTACCACTTGCGATAGCAACATCCCCTACTTATATTCCATATCCTGCGGAGGAGCGGATGCCTCCCCGAAAAGGCTCGCCATCCCGCCACAAGGAATCCAGCCCTCGTCCCAAGGAGTTGGACTCCCGCCACGAGGAGTTGATATCCTACTCCAGAGAGTCAAGGGACCGTCACTACGAGTCCAGGGATCGCCGCGATAAATCCAAGGATCGCCACAACAGGTCAAGGGACCGCAACAACGAGTCGAGTTCTCGGCACAAGGGGTTGAGTGCCCGCCCAATTGAAGGGCGTACGTTCCGCCGCCACGAGCGAAGCTTCCGCCCGAAAGAGTCACGTTACTATCATGACAGGTACTCCACCCACAACCAGTCGAAAACTGGGCTGTCCAAGGAATCAACATCCCACCACCACAAGGAGCTGCTTGAGTCAGACTCTCGTCGTGGGGATCGGACTTCTCGTCGCCGCCACCGCAACTACCACAAGGACTCCTATTCCCGTCATGAAGTAGGCTCTCGCCCGACTAACGAGCGAACGTCCCGATTCCAGGATCCGATGTTCCGTGACAGGGAGCCAACTTCTCGCTACCACAAAGATTCGAGCTCCCGACACAAGGAATCAACCTCTCACGGCAAGGATTTGAGCTCACCTATTGAGGAGTCGACACCAATGCCCGGGGATTCCGCACCCCGGCGCAAGAAACCGTTATCCCGCAAGACAGAGCCGATGTCATTACTGGGGGAATCAGGTTCCCGACTCAAGGAATCGAAGTCCGTTCCTCAGGAGCACGAGTCCCGTTTCAAGGAGATGTTTACCAGTACCGAATCTACGTCCTGATATAAGAAACGATGGATATGTGCATATACTTTTATAGCAAGCTCCAATCCACGCGAAGAGATATACTTGTTTGAAGTCCTTAATTCCATGGTTGAACCCAATGACTCCCGCATTATTTTCAGCAATGGTGACAATGAACCAATGATAACCTCATCGATGGTAAGAATCCCATGATATGTATATTATTATTCGAGCAAACGAAAAATGAAGTACCAAATTAACATCTGTGGTAAATACCTTTGCGTACCTCTTCCTGTCTATGCAATCAATGGTGGTGAGGTAAGCCATCCATTCATATTCAAGAACATCGGACCTACCGATACTCGAACATGAGCTGTGCACCGACGAACATGCAAAAGAACGCCGCTGTGAGGAATCGCAAACCTAGTGATAGTGAGCCTTGGCTTGATCCCAACGAAGTTGAAGTATCTATAGAAACACACACCTTCTAATGTCCCAAACAGCTGCTTGACGAAAAACCGGATCCCATCGGTCCCAATCACGAATCCAACAAGGTTAGCCAACATCATTAAAAGGATATTCAACACCGCTCCGATTGCACAAACGTGTCGATACCAAGGCTTGTTGCCGTACTGTTTATGTTGTTATCGCGTGCGGAATAGAGATACACGAGAAGAGAGTTGCGGCGTACCGTAGAAGCGGGGAGAAGATACAGGGCGGAGAGTTCGGGGATGATGAATATGCTGACCAGCCATCCCCATGCGAGTAACTTGAATGTGAGATCGTGCCATAAAGCGACAAACGAGAAGACCAGGACACTGTTGAGGAAGACATTCTTAGTGCCTCCAAGGGGGATATAAATATACCTAGAGAGAATGTGAGTGCGATTTAGGGAACAGGAGAGCGAAACGATGCGAACCGGATGATCCAGAGATTATAGCTACGGTGCCAACTCCTCCAGAACCCGAGGGTAGAATAGTTATTAGCCATACAGCGAATCATATTCTCTGGCGGGTCAATCCCATCCATCAGCGCCCATAAGCGGAAAAAGCGCCACGGTATAAGGAGCTTTATGCTGATATCAGATCATTTCCAATGTACGATTTATTCCCTCGACTGACTTTTAACCACACAATCATTAGGTTCCAGAAGCCAATCATACTAATTTGGAGAGGGGTAGCGCCCGTCCAGGCCTTGGTGTCCTTCATTGCGACGACGTACATGAAATGCAGGATGAATTCCATTGTGAGGAGGGAGAAGAGGAAGCGGAAAAAGTAACCCATGGCTAGGAGACCCGTGACCAGCGTCGGTCGACGGTGCTAGAATAAATTTAGATTCAAGATGGACGAGGACTCAAAGGTGAACTTGACTGACCTGCCACAGGAAATCATTGAAGGTCATGATGGGCCCAGCAATATATAATGGCGGATATAACACGTAGCACATGTAGTTTATATACGAGTACATCTCTTGGGGATGCACAGTGCTCTGGCGCTGTTTCTCGTTGAGAGATGTACCTGTCTTGTATCAGCTGATATATCAATATCAGGCGTGATTGGTTAATGACTTCAGGCACACCCACCGACAAAGAGCCAATTCTGTTGCATGCCCAGTAGTAATCCATGTCGAAAGACACGAGCCGGAGCATTGTGATATTGAAGCTAATGTGCCAGCGCGGATAGAGGCCCCGGAAAGAGTCCTAGAGCCCATTGCTTGATTTAGAATTCAGCACCAAGAACGTTGGTGTATACGCACCAGGAACTCGAGTGATGGGAGGACATGGCCAAAACGGTATCCGCCATATCGGTCGTTCGCGAAGAGGATGGCTCCGTTAAAGACCCAAGTCAGGGCTGGTCCAAGTTTGGATCCTCGACACGATTTGGTGATGGCATAGTTTGCGGTCAGGATAATAAAGATTTTTATAATGCTTGTGCCGTGGAGACCGAGAAGCATGAGGACCGAGAAGACAAGATTGAAACGGATGAGGTAGAGGTTGTCTTGTGGAGGAAGTGCTGCAGAATGGATCCAGGCAAATTTGACAAATAGATATAACCCTGCCGCGACCGCGAGAGCAGGGAGGTTATTTCTGAAGGAGCGGTATTGGGCATCACTATTATCCTGGAGATGGTTAGATGTGATTACGATTGGTAGGAATAGGTCGCGGCGTGCGACTTACAATTTGGCGACCAAACAGCCACCCATCCGACAGTCTCGAACGGAAAAACGGGTAATTAGGATGAGACGCTGGGCAAAAAGGAGATAAAGAAGGACTGCAGTTCAAAATGAAAGCCCACGTACAAAAACTCAGAGAAATGGGTATCCAGATCATGATGGGTATGACAACACATGCCAGCGCGAAATAGAATCTGAATTCAGCGGTTTTCCATCGTGCGGGGGGTCTTGTTTCTTCTGGGGAAAGTTGAGAACGAGAAGTGGAGGGGATTTGAACTGTCAAGTCGACAAGCCGCATGCGTTTTGGGGGAGTGGGCTCGAGGTAAAATGGGGATATGTAGGGCGGCAGGTCCGTCGCTAGGGTTGAGTCACTGCTCATTGCAGTAACAGAAATAGATGTGGACCACAAATCAGACAGAGCTCATATGGAGGCCAACGTTATTTAGTCTTACATCCGTTACACAAGTCCGTTCTCAAACACGTGTTTGCAATTGCGTTTCGGATTCTTCAAGTTCGTTGTGCTGGACGACAAGGCGACTGACAAACAATGATTCACCGTGCCGTGGAAGACATTTCTACTGGTTCGGATTCTGACTATTCCAGGTCTGTTTTGCGCACTTCGGTCATATTGTCTCGCTGATGCCCACCCCAGCTCTGTAAGATCGGTTCAAATGGGCCCGAAATCATTGATAACCTGTCGATCCTAGTGGATTTCTTGGTTTCTCTCTTCCAAAGGCAACGAATACTTTTGTGAAGTCGACGAGGACTTCATCCTAGACAGATTCAATCTTACGGGATTGAACAACGAGGTTACAAATTATCCCCAGGCTCTCGATCTGATCACCGACAACCTCGGTACGTATCACTATCTATTTAGACTTTCACATCCAATTCCTGGTCATAGATGATGAAATCCAAGACGAATTACGCGGATCACTCGATGTCCAAGCCCGACTGCTGTACGGCCTAATTCATGCCAGATGGATCGTCACAGCACGGGGCTTAGCCAAAATGGTAATGATGCCTTTCTTACATCCACTCCCCTGTAATCGAAACCTCACGATGCGCCCATTACCAAAGCTTGAGAAATATAAACGAGCCGATTTTGGGCGGTGCCCACGCGTCCTCTGTCAACAACAGCCCCTTCTTCCTGTAGGCCTCACCGACATTCCCTACGAGAAATCCGTGAAACTCTACTGTGGGCGCTGTGAAGACCTCTATTCCCCCAAATCCTCCCGACACGGCTCTATCGATGGGGCCTACTTCGGCACCACCTTCCCACATTTGCTATTTCTCGTCTACCCCACTTTGATTCCCCCAAAGAGCGGCCCTACGGAGATTGGTACGGCCTCCAAAGGGGAAGGGGATCACAAGAGGAGTAGACGGACGAGAGAAGAGCCGGATGTTCCTGCAGAAGGTGTTGGGGAGGCTATCAGTACGGCGAGTGTCGCGCTCAAAGCGGATAGATATCGTCCGCGGATTTACGGGTTCCAGCTGAATGAAACAGCCAAGCTGCAAAGATGGCAGGAGGCGGTGAGGGATAGGTGTGTTTGGGATTATATCTATGTTGGGCGGCTTTGCTGATAATTTTTTATCTTTCAGGCAGGTCGCGCGACTCGAAGAGTTGGAGGAGCGCACTTGATTCATCATTCTTGGTTCATCTACGAAGCGGTTTATTGATGCAATCATGAGTCTAGTTCGAATCGCAATTGCCGAGTTGTGCAACATCTTGTGCATTCATTCCAGTTTCATCTTTGTTCTCCTCCTGAGGGTCTGACATCGGAACCTTCTTACTCAGAAAGTCGATTCTTGATGGGAAATCGTTTTCTCCTTGAATCGGCGACATCCCACAAGAATTCGACCTCGAACTTCGTGAATGATCCTTGGTTTACAAAAAATCCATTCGTCTCTTACTTACATCAACACCAGGAACAACACGGACAATAGTTAATTATAACATAAGGACACAGAGTCCGTATTTCGCGACTGCCAAATGATGTCAAGGTAACAATCGTTTGTCGGCCTATACCCCGGAAACGTGGACATACTTCGTAAAGATGAAAAGACTGAGGCTTAAATTCTGCCAGTGCGGATAGTGCAAACAATTCCAGCCAGAAATCAAAATTTAAAAGATCAGAAAGACACGGAGAACCTAAAAGTTATCATGTACACGGGTCAAAACCGCGCCGCCACTCAAAAGGATAGCAGCGTCAACATAAAGACACGAGGAAAAGCCACCAGCTGGGAGAAAGACAGAGCAGGTATACGTTTTAACATCGACAAATCTCGGAATGTCTCCAAATTAAGATTCTTAACCTTGCTATAGATACGTCCACATATATCCTGTACAATAAAATAATTCAAATGACATGAAATCAAAAACCCGCAATTCTTGTACTCCTTCGAGTCTTCACAGAAGCCTTCCCCTTCTTTGCACTCCCACGTGAGGCCCGTCCTTCCTCGCTCTGACTTTCAAACAGGCTCATCAGCCGTTTCTTTTCATCTCGCTGACCCGGATCTTCATACGTCACCCGCATACTCTCCTCTACCAACTGACCGTCCCCATCGTTGATATTCAATTCATCATATGACTCAAATGGACTGAGAGACTCGCCGTATGCCGATATTGGCACCGCGGCGATTTCTGAAACTTGAGCATCTGATGCATGTCGTGACTGTGGCTAGATATTAGTAAATGAATCAGTGAATTGTGATATATGGTACCTTCGACCTATGTGGCCTTGCTCGCTTCCCGGTTCGAGCTACAATTTCATCCTCTTCAGACGGCTGTCTTTTTCCTAGTAGCAACGTGATGCTGTCCTGAAGAGCCTTCGTCACCTCATTCGACACCTTCGCAGGGGAAGCACGAAAGCCATTGCCATTACGTGGAATTTTCATCGGAGAAGGGGACATTGACGAAGGTATTCGAACCTGTTTTCTATCTCGGTCGATTTCACCCGGTGTTGGCCTGTGAGCAGTGCCGGCACTGGTGCTATTGTGCGCTGACGACGTGAGAGAATTCGGTCTGGTGGCGTACTCCAATGACCTGTTAGAAAGCGCAGGAGTGATCTTCGATGGCTGTTGGTGTTGTGAAAGAGGACCGAATCCACTGTTTGCGGTGCCTTCGGCACCTTCTTGGAGTGAAAATGGTACCAAATGAGCATTCCTTCGTTCCTCGGGATGCTCTTTCTGCAGTTCAACGGGGATTGGGAGCATTGGGTCATCAGGCTCACCGTCTGTATTACCTTCGATGAGTCGACGTAGGATAAGTCTAAAGATAAAGGCAGACTTACCATTGGTGATATTGTTTATTTTGTAGTCAACGTCCTTCCCTTTCACCTTCACAGTTACTTTCGGTTCTTCGACTGAACGATCTTCCCAAACCCACTCATCAAAAGTAGTAGAATGCTCAACTGGAGGGTGCGCTAGATATCCAGATACGGGCGGGACGACCCTAGCAGTTGCCATCTTCGCAAGCCATGCCATGTCGATTACAGGAATATCCCATTCCCGCGCCTTGTCGAATTTGGCGCCCGTTCTTGATGGACAAAGAAGGTGTGTAGATCGTCGAGAAAAAATTGGGGACAAGTTAATGCCTGAGAAATAGAGGGGCTCAGAATTTATGACAAAGGGAAGGGAACGTGAATGGAAGAGGCACCAAGTGCACGAACGAGCCTTCGGATCCAACATTCCTCTGATTGATCCAATCCCGAAAAACTAAGATTCACATTCTCGGCACCTAATCCACAGCAATAAGTTCACGGCACTGGGAGAATGGCAGAAAAAAAATCAAGACGGACCTGGAACGGGCGTGTCGATGTTCAATGGCGTGAATGATACATGTTCCTGAGGTGGACATAATCGATCTTCAAAGATACACTGTTCCAGCCAACACTCAGTCCTGTACTTTGTCCTCTCGAACTCGTCGACTTCATCTCGAAAGAGTTTACTACCACTGAAAGTCGAACAAGGTCAACTATCGTCTCTGCAGCAGAAGTAACGAGGCACACCTAACCAACCGCACAACAATATAATCTACATCCTCATCTGTCTCACCCTCTAAAATCACTATACCCCCACGGCCCTCAATCGCTGCACGTACATTCCTATTCCTCGCCTCACCTAACGCACGGAACTTCAATCCCACAAAAATCGCAGAAGACTTAGAGGCCGAAGGATTCGCAACCGCTGACGAACTCTCGCCCTCGTTCTCTGGCACGGAAAATGAATTGCTCAAGCCACCATGTCCACCGCCTTCATTGGGGCTGGCGGGGAAGGACGCAGCGGTTGAGATGCGTTGGAAGGGCTGACGAGGCGCAGAGGGGTCGTTCGATGTTGGAGCGAATGAATTCGCACGCCGGAAGAGCGAAATAACGCTTCCTCCGCTGGCTCCCTTCCTCTGAGGAATTTTCGTAGGAGATTTCTGCGCCATGCCTTGGTCTCGGAACTTGGACGGACCTTCCAATTTAGAAGGGCTCCATATAAGCTCTCCATCGGTTATCTCGTAACCACGTTTCTTGAGCAGACTCTCCCAGAGTTGGAGGGTCACAGCTGGTACATGCTTCACCGACGCCATTTCTTCGTCATCGTCCTGGTTTTCAGGCTGTTGCAGGCTGAGATTCGCAGGAGGATTTGGTTTGGGAATAGAGGGCGGAACTGAATCCTGTTCGGAAGGGAGAGCCGAAGATATTGGGACTGATACGGCGGCTGGGGATCAATCATTAGTTTATGGACCAAATGAGCCTTTGTCACGCATCCACCTTCTGCAAGTGACTTGCGTTCAGGCCGAGGATGCCGCACCTGATATTTCTCCTCGTCAAACCGGCCTGGTGTTCATATCAAACAACGATAAGCCTTCCGAGAAGGTATAGACTTACCCCCAAACTCGAGGGAGTCCCAAAACCACTCTTCCCAGATCAAATGAATATTGGCTTCACCTCTACTATTGAATTTTTCCGCGTAACGCATCTTGTCCGTCTCTTGATCCCCCGAGCAAAGCAGATGCGTCACCTTGATTGGGCGCTCGAGGTTCTTGACGTATTCCCCTTGTTGTTGCGTCAATAACTTGTTGATTTGTGTCCGTCGCGTGATGTCGATGATGCCCGAGGGTGAAAGTACCACTCCAGAGAAGACAGGTAAGCGGTGACCCTGGATGCTCTGATTCGTGGAAATTGAAAACGATAACGATGAGGTACGTATTCGGTGTTACGCACCTTCTGTAGGTCAACGTCATCTCCCCGTAACCAGGTCTGGTAGCTGTCAGTAATCCATGACGGCTGAAGGATTGGTATCTTTCTTTCCAGAGCACACTGCGGACGGAGTGAGTGGTAACGAAAATTCGAGCAGGATGCTCCACCGACCATGTACTTCGCTCCACCGTGATCAACCGCAACTAGGTGTGTGACACGATCTGTAAACGCGCTCACGGACGTCGCTCCAAGCTCTAGGGCTTGTTTAAACAATGCAGGCTGGGCATGCTACATAAGTTGCCTCTTACATCTTGACTGACACACACCTTGTCGACGATTCCCGTAGCACAAACAATGACTCCTTTGAAAGGCCTTGGGCAAAGATCCACTATAGTGGTATCGTCACTCCCCAGCTGACTATCCTGGGCCCAGCAGATGCTAACGTCGGGTTGTATTCGTGACGATGCACCTGCCTGAGCAGGTCGAAGTTTGACATTTGGAACCTGCAGGCTATCAGGAAAACGTAGAAAATTGAAGCAAAACTGGTGGACCTTGCTGGATTTATTTCCTCGCCGTCGCATGACTCTGAATATTTTGTTACGAGTGTTTGTCGTTGTACGCGACGAATCTCCACAGAGTGTACTCAAGAGTTAACGTTCCCTTGTACTATTAGCAGTGTAGTGCCTCTAGTCTCACATGATTTCCTTCAGGGCAGGTTTATACGTGCCCGAATTCGCTACTTACCTCGACCTTTCCACCACACAGATAAAGAGGAGTTCGCACTTGTTTGAGTT
>Ga0210387_10002897_pt1 | contig 13170 bp, 11 predicted proteins | sample IncBWC7OmetaG_FD_160108 | JGI IMG/M metagenome (GOLD analysis project Ga0210387, IMG submission 160108) | Forest soil microbial communities from Barre Woods Harvard Forest LTER site, Petersham, Massachusetts, United States - Inc-BW-C-7-O ...
CGCCGCGTTGTACCGGTTCAGCCACACCGTTTCGACGATGGCCGAGATCTGCAGCGGATGGTAAGTGAACAAGCTATTGATGTTGTTCAACAGGTTACCCGGATTGGGACCGACGGAGACGAGTTGGCGAAACATGTTCGATATCCTTTTAGATGATGTTTAGGCTTGCTTGTTGCCGGGCGTATGCGTATTCGCATGCGCATTCGGGAAGGGGCGCGAGTAGCCGTGCTTGTCCAGCGACTGCTCGGGGCCCTGCAGACTGTGCGTCAGCCGTTCGAGATTCTCCAGCAACCGAAGTTGCGCGCTGCTGAGATCGCCCGGTGGCCGGCGATGAGTGACCTGTACCGGCGGATCGCGTGGGGGAGCCAGAGCCCCGGTGGCCTCAGCGTTCGATTGGCCCATCGATTCTGAGAAGGATGCATCCTCCTCAACGAGCATCGTGCGCTCTTGGATCAGAACCTCGCGTTGGGTGTTCCCTGTGTCCTGTCTGGTGGGGGGTTTGTGGGCTGCCATCTAAGCTCTCCTTTGGTTTCATCCATTTGTCTGTGTTTGAAATTGCCGCCGCTTCAAGCAGCTGCCGCCCGTAAGTGGCCCAAGCGGATCATCCAGTCCTCTTGCTGCTTGAGCACTTTGGGGCCTTGCTCCGGTTCGGCTGCGTAACGCAGTCCCGTCAATGCGGTGAGCCGGATGCATTCGTTCCATATCCAATGACTCGACGTGAAGACCGAGCCGCCCGCTTTGCGCTCCATCTCGCGAAGTGCCGCGGGGGCGACGCGTTGCGGATCGACGATTTGCGCCAGACTCTTGCCCTTGAAGCAGGCCAGCGGCGTCAACAGCGATGCGTCGACAATTCGTGGCAACAGCGGTGTAACCGCCGAGACAATCGCGGCCGACACCTGCGGCGCCAAATGCAGTGGATATTGCTGTTGCCAGGCGGCCGCCAACTCATCCCAGGGACCCATGCCGTAAAACCGGCGGCACATCTCCACGCCCAGCAGCACGCGCAAATAGCTGATGGGGTGCGGATCGCCCGGCAGAAATCGAAACACTTCTGCGCCGCGGCCCGCAACCACGTCGGACAGCGCGACCACCGATGCGTAGCCGGTGTTGGCAAAGGCGAAAGCATCGGCCGCAATTTCGCTGCTCCAGCCGGCGACGATTTCCGCAAACTCGCATCCCGCGCGCAAATTGCGAATGCCTGCGACCGGGCTGCGCGCCGCGCCGCCCAAGCGCTCATTGAGCAAATTCGCGAAGGCCTCGTTCCACCCGGTCAGACCGGCAAACTGATGGCCGCATTCGTGAAACAGGGACGTGGTGCGAAACCGATTGTGATAGGTCAACCGGATGGCTGCGATGGGACTGAGTGATCCGTCCCACAGGCGCGTTCCGATGCGCAAAATAGAAGCCCCGAGACCGGTTGTGAAATACGTCATGATCGGCGGCGCTTTGATCCCGAGCGGTTCGAGCGCGCCGCGCACGCTACGCTCAGCCATCACGTCGCAGGCTCGCAATTGCAGGCCGACCTCCGGATTGGCGCGCGCTCGCACCGCAGCGACATAGAAATCGACCAGCGACTCCGTCTGCATGTAGCGCCGGCGCAATAGGGCGACCTGGTCGGCGACCAACTCCAGCTGGGAGCGCGCATGCACGGCATTGAATGCCGCGCGCACAGCAGTCGCTTCGCGCCGGAGCTGATCACGGGCATGCTTCAGGCCGCTGCGCAGCGCGACACCGACATATTTCTCCAGGCTCGCCCAGGCTTCCGGCGACGCGGTCGCTTCGAAGTCATCGAGGCGTTCGGCCGCGCCTTCCCAGTGGTTCAGCTGTCTGAGCACCTGCGACAGAAGCCCGGGGCTCACCTCCTGTGCAATGGCTCTGATTTGAGCGTTCATTGACGCTCAATTCCGCAGCCGGTGGATGGCGTAGCCGGCACGCAGCCCGACGTGGAATGCCGGCGTACCGGCCGGCCAGCCCCCATGGGCGAGATCCTTGACATGTTTACCCTGTGAAACGAGGCGCAGGGCATCGAGACCGGGTACACGTGTCATGGTGATTCGCAGCGTCACGCCATCATGATGCGAAGCGCATTGGCGTTTGAATTCCTGCGCGTTGTTCTGCAGGTACTGCGCCACTTGCATTCCCGCCCACTCATCGATCTTCAATCCCAGGCGCTGCCCGGCGTGCTGCAGCCAGTGGGGCGTTCTTCCGCCCAGGTTGGGAGCGTCGGCGACGACGATGGTACCTGGCGGCAAATGGCGATGCGCGGCGGCGGTGCGCAGACCGTGCGTCGTTCGCCGCAACAACCGCTTCACCTGCGCGAAGGCGAGTGCCGCATGATTGGCCTTGGATAGATCCGCCGCAATGCGCTGGCACAGCGGTTCACTCAGGTACAGCCAGAGGCGGATTTCGCCGCGCAGCAGGTTGATCGACAGTTCCGAGTGAACCGACCGCACGTGCGGATGGTGGCGGTGATGATGCGGCTCGATGCGATAGAGCCGCTGATTGACATGCAGCCGCTGCGGCGTGTTCGTATAGGCGGCCGGTGTGTGCCGCATGCCGAGCGCCGCATTCTGGCCGAGCAGCGCGCCGGCCGCATGCGGCGTGAGCGGATGCAGCTGGGAGACGGGAAAACCTTCGGCACGGGCGATGGTGCTGCCCCGGGTTCCGGGAAGGGCTTGGTACAGCGTCATCTTGCCTTTATACGGGCGTCCGTCATGCATTCCATGGTGGTCGCGTAAGTGATCGTGCAAGCTTCGGTTGCCGAAACTATCGATAGTCCCGGCCAGCCGCTGTGGAATCTCCACGGGCACGGCGTCGCTGTATTTTGCATAGCGTTTGCGCCCTGAGCCGTCGCTCTTACGCGACCACATCCCATTGCGCTCCGCGCTCTCGCGCAATTCCGGTTTGATCACCGAATTGGGAAAGTAAGACGCGGCGGCGTTTTCGAATGCCTCATGCACCGCGTCGCTGAGCAGCGTCTCGTGCTCGAGCACATGCGACGGCAGCGCCGCCACCGCATGCACGGTCTCCTCGACCGTGGCCGCAAGCGCCTCGGCTGCAACCGCGCGCGGATCCGCGGCAGCCGTTTCCAAGCCAAACACCCGCAGGCCCACATCCGCGATGGCAGGCGCGAGCAGCCCGCCCGCCTCGGCGCCGATCAGCGGTTTGATGAGCCGGCTCAATAGGTCGCCGAGAAATTTGACCACCTTCGGTCTGCCGATCACGGAGATCGCCAGCTTTACGGCAGGCCAGATTGCCTGCACGAATTGTTCCATGACCGGCTGAACGTTTTCTCCGGGCTGTAGTCCGGCCAGCTCCTTGACCAGACGCGCGCGGGCATCGTCGAGCACCTCCAGTGCGTTTGAATTTGCTTCACCCTCTCCATAGCTCGAGACCAGATGATCAATTTCGGCTTCATCCGTGGTGAACAAGAGTTGCGCTGCCTGCACGTCGAACTCGGCTTCCAGACGACTGGCATCGGCAGCCGCCGGGGTCTCAGACTCGCCTTGCTCTTGCGCGTCGCCCTCCCCCTCATGGACCTCGCCGATGGCCTGAAACAGCCGATCCGACAACTTCTGCGCCAGCGGCCGCAGGGCCGGCGGCAATTGATTGAGCGCAAATTTCACCACGTGTTTGAGCAGAAATTTTCCGAGCATCTTCAGCGGCTTGAGCAGGGGTCCCAAGGCGAGCTTGCCGACCGCCGCGAGTCCTTTCCCGGCAAGATTGATGGCGCCTTTGACGCCGCGCTTTGCCAGGTTCACGGCCCCCGACACCAGGCCGCGCGCCTTGCGCAGCAAACCGCCTAGAAATTGTTCCGAGGCGGGGGACAGAGGTGTGCCCGTGGGCATCACTTCGTCGGAAATACGTTCCAGTTCGGAATCGGTCAGCGATTCTGCTTCGTAACCTTCCAGTCGCTCGAAGAAGCGATCAAGCAAGGCCTCGGCCTGACTTGCGAGCGGCTGGAAGTGCTCATGGAGCACACGCTCGGCCGCGAGATCGCGCGTCTCGCGATCTCCATATTCGCCCGAGTGCAGCGACGGATGCGCGTCCAACGCCTCATCGGCGAGCTGCTCGAGCGCCTCGCGAAACAGGGTGTCCTTGAGCTCAGCGGTAATCTCGCTGAATGCGCCGGCTTCCGGTGTCATGACCACCGCTTCGCCCGACTCGCCCGCCTCGCTCGACTCGCCCGGAAGAAACGGCGATGTGAATTCCCACTGACCGGCATAGGATCCACCTACGCCGGATTCGTGGACCGCGTCCTCTTGTTCGAACTTTCGAGGATCGGCGAACGGCGTTTCGGCAAACTGATACTCACCGAGTGATTGCGATTCGTCATAGTGTCCGTTCTGAGATGTGCGAAGCATGTGTCACCCCTCTAAGTCATGTAGCACTCAGTCTGAATAGTGACGCACGCCGGAAGATCGTTACGCGGCGAAAAAAAATAAATCAGGATTCCCCGAATGCATGACGGCGGCCGCGCCCGCAACCGTGCGTAACGAATGCCCGCGTGTACTCACTATGACTGCAGAGCACACACAGCCAACACGGAGTTACTCATGTCTCATGGAAATTCCCCCGGACAGCGTCTCTTGCCGCATCTCTATCTGCTCGGGGCAGCGTGCCTTCTCGCCCGGCACTCGTTCGGCGCCGACTCATTGGACGCGATTCGCTTTACGGCCGAGGTGCCGCCCGCGCCGCAACAGATGCAAGCCTATAAACTTGCACCGACCCCTGCGCCGCTCGAGTTTTTGAATGAGCGGTTGCGCGCCGTGAAATTGCCGGCCCTGAAACTCGAGCAGAAGGCCTACCTGGCGCGGGGGACGACCGGACTCAACGAGATGGATCGTGTGCGGGCCTATGCGGACCCGGAATCCGGCGATACGCACTTCATTCCAAACCTGGCAGAGCTCACCCGCAGCTCGCGGACGGCAAAGGCGATCGCCTTGGAGAGCGTGCAGCGATTGGCTCGCACGGCGCTCACCGACCCGCGCTTCATTCCGAAGGATGTGACTCAAATACGCATCGCCGAACCGATCGCCGTGATGGCGGGCGCAACCGAGCACGCGTCCATCCAAGCCACACGCGTGCAACCGCAGGCAGAAACGGAAGCACGGATCATGATGACGATCGTCCCGGCTACCCGCTTCGTCTCCGAGTATCGGGTCTACGGTTTGGGCTCGCACGCACTCGTGTCGGTCGCCCACGACGGATCCATTGTGGGCGCCTTGCGGCGCTGGCGAACCGCCTCCTTGGGTGAACGCATCAAAGCGGACCGCTCCGCCAACCAGGTGCGCGCAGAGATCGAGCGCCAGTTACGACCGCACGTCGGCACCGAGGGTACCAAGGCAACCGTTGACAAGATCCTCCTCGCCTACTACGACAGCAATGCCAAATTTCTGCAGCCGGTGTATCGATTTGAAGCCACGATTGAACCCGCGGCCAAGCAAGTGTCAAAGATCAGGATCGCGGGCTACGTTCCCCTCGGCAAAGCCCTTGAGCCGATTCCGGATTTGGCCGCCGAACCGGCCGGCCCGCGTCCCGAGACACCGCAGCACTTGCAGCGGCCGCTCGCCGACCGCTCGCAGCGGATAGAACCGCTTGCCGCGGCCGAATTCGCGCGGCTCCCCGCGCAAGTCACACTGGGCGAGTATGCCAATCAGGACTGGCCCAACGATGGCGGCTATGTGGACATGTCGGCCAGCTTTCTCAGCGGCCTGACTTTCGGGAATGTCTTCTTCCATGCATCGACGCCATTGATCACTCGCTCGCAGTGGTACGTCGCTTACCCTTGGGAAGTGGTCGGTCCCTCATCGCGAGAGTTCATGAACGCGGTCAACGTCGCGTATACCGTGCCGCATGGCAATTGGCTCTTGAATACGACCAAGTCGAACAACGCGGATTTCTGGTTTGTGACCGATATCGGCACCCAGGGCAATCCCGGATTCGGCGCCGCGGCAGGCGGCGTGCTGGCAACCTGGGTGATCATGTCGTGCGAGGTCATTCCGTCGATGCACGATCGACAGATTGAGGAAGGAGCCGCGGATAATCCGTATTCCGCGTTCGATGCGTGGTGGCCCGTTTTCCAGGGCCTCCACAACGCAATCGGATTTCGCACCGTGATGTTTTATCCCGATGACAATTTGCAGTGGGGTTTCGGCTTTGATGCGGCAGTGGGCGGAGACATCAACGCGGCATGGTTCCAAGAGGTGGCGGCGCAGGACGGGAACGATGGAACCTACAATGACGATCATCTCATTGGTCATCCATTGGTTCACTATGACCGTGCCTCCTCGATGATCGATGAGCGCAATCTCGGGCAGTCGATTTACAGTGTGGGTGCGCAAAGTGCCTCGACGACACTGTGGAACTTTTGGATGAACGACTGAGCCGATGCCGGGTCGCGGGGGTCATGATCCGGCGTACAGCTGAAACACCCCCCAGTACAGCGGCTTGCGAAAGACGCCTTCGGCGTGAATCAGCGATAGTTTTGCAGTACGCAGCGCCGCATCGGGCGCCTCGCCCGCCTCGAGTTCATCATATAAGCGGTTCATCAGAGCGGGAGTCGACGCGTCGCTGGCCTCCCACAGCGCGCCGATGACGTTGTGCGATCCCGCGCGCAAGAATGCCCAGGCCAACCCCGCGAGCCCCTCGCCGGCATAGGCGCGAAGCCCGGAACTGTAACAGGCCGAAATGACGACCAAGTCCGCGTGTAGCGGAACCTGAATGATGTCACGCGCATAGAGTTTGAAATCGTCGGCGTTCTCGGGCGTCGCCGACAGCACCACGGCGGAATCGAGCGGGCTCAATCGGCTTGCCGTGCCATGCGCAACGAAATGAATGTAGGCGAAGCGATCCGGGCTGTTCGCCGCATAGGCTGCGGGTAGCGCCTGAGCTCGCGTCACCACGGTTCGATTCTCGGAAGGGAAGTGTTTTTGAATCGCGACAATCTCGGCAGCGGCGTTGGGGAGTGCTTCGTATTCGCTCGTCGTCGCGGTCGGATTGCCGATGAGCAGCAGGTTTCTCGCCGGTGCGTTGCTCGAATGGGAATCGCGCTTGGCCAGCAGGCGAATCGAACTGGCATTCTGCGACGCCACGTGCTCGATCCAATATTGTGACCCGTCATCGCCCGGCATGACCAACGTCTCGAAATTCAGTCCGTTCAACACGCCATCCGGGATGATGAACACCCTGGAGTTCGCAGGGATCATCGCGGCGACCGGGCCGACCAGAGCATCGTACAGCGCGCTCGCGGCAGGGTTCGCATCGCGAAGCGGATCGGCCGATTTCAATATGGCACTTTGATAGGCCCGGACCAGTGCTTCGATGTCCGCCTCTTTCGGAAGCACGACGAGCTGCGTGCGCGTGGCGGTGACCGCCCACACATAAGATTGATTGGGCCCCAGAGAATAAAAGAGAATCGATGCCTTGAGCCTGCGGGCGACGGAGTGCGCGTCGACCGCCTCATTCTTGGTCAATTGCGCATCGGCGCTGCTGAGTCCCAGGCCCTCATCCAGTGTTCTCGCGCGGCCACTGTCCAGCAACTGCAGCGCTGCAACCGGCCGGTGAGCGGCAATGAGAAAATCCGCGTAGTCGCGGTACAGCGTATCTGCGTTCGCAAAAAACGACAACTTCAGCGCCTCACCTTTGAGGGCGGCGCGCTGGGTCTCGAAGGTGTGAATCGAACTTCGATACCAAAGCTCTGCTTTGCGCGAGTCGTGCCGCGCCGCATGGAAGTTTGCAATCGCATTCTCGATCTCCCAACGCAGCGAGGGGTCGGCCAAAGAGTCCTGGTGGGCCTGCATCAGCATTTGTTCCGCATCCGCGCGGTTCGGCTGCCGCGCGGCGAGCAATGCCTGCAAAAACAACGGGTACGCGGCTTCAGCAGTGTCGCCCAAAGTGCGAGCTTCGCGTATGGCGTCATCGCTGTAAGACTTCGCCAAATCGTATTGCCCGAGCCGAAAGTGCAAAAACGCCAGATTGGTATCGATATTGACGATTTGTGCGGACGTCCGCAGAGCCAACGCCGGTGTCAATGCCAGCTGGTCGAATTCTTTGGCCGCCTCGAGATTACCGAGCCGGTAATAACACAATCCGATATCTTGCAGCCAAATCACCTCACTGCTCTTTGCCCCGAGCTGCTTCGCCTGCTGCTCGGCCTGCTGGTAGTTAACGAGTGCCTTCTCGAAATCACCCAACCGCAGGTACGCCTCCCCCAGATTCCCCAGTGCCGCCTGAATGAGAACCCGAGCCTGAATGCGTTCCGCGAAATCCGCCGCGCCGCTGAGCTCTGAGATCGCCTCGTCGTAGCGCTCCCGCTGCAGGGACACGAATCCGATGTTAAGAAGATCGGTTGCCGCAAGATAGGCATCATTTTGCTCGCGGGCGATGCGCAAGCTCTTCTGGAACAGCCCGAGTGCCGCCGGCAAATCCTTGTGAGCCACTTGAAATTGGGCCTCGGTTCTCAGCACTTCACCCAACAGCGGAGATTTGTCCTGGTCGGCGAGCCGGTGAGCTTCATGGAGTTCTCGGTCCGACTGCGGCCGCTGGCCAAGATTGGCGTGCGCCAAACTCAAGAGTAAATTTCGCTTGATCGCCGAGTCGCCCACGGCGGGATAGGAAACTCCTTGCTCAGAGAGCCGCGCAATCACGTCCGAGCCGCGGCCTTGATAGACCAGTGTCTCCGCCTCGAGCAGGCGAAATTGCATGGCCCAGTCCGTGCCTTTCCCGTCTCCGCCGGCAAATTGCTGGCGGGCCTTGGCCGCTCGTCCTTCAGCAACATCCAGGTTACCGCTCAGAAAATCGCCGCGCACGCTTTGATAGACGGCCGCGGGATCGTCAGTTGCCTGCCGGTGGCAGGCCGGCAGGCTTGCACCTGCCAGCATCAGCAGTAATGCTAGGAGTTGAGTAGCGGCGGCATCATGGTGCCCCCGCTTCCCGCCTGCACGGTGATCACGCCGTGAACATTGCAGCCCAACTCGGCACGAATCATAAAGAGCTGCACAGAATCGGAAGAAACCAGCAATTCGCCGAGAATAATCCTGCCGAACTCGGGAATTTCGATGAGGTGTCCGAGCGAGCTGCCCGGGATTGGCGACGCGACGGAGTCCACTAACGAACATTGTACAAGCTCGCCGTCCTTGCGTTTTTGACTCGAACCCATCCATTCATATCTCTCTTGAGCCCAATCCCAAGCGGCATTTCGCGTCTTCTTGATCGCGCCGATCAGCGTCCGGCTTTGCTTCTCTCCGATGCCGCGAAAGTCTGTCCACGTCATCGGTGAACGCACGGTTCCTGCCGGTTGCGCGTTCAGAAAACTTGGATTCAACGTGGGCGAGGCGTTGTGACCGCCCACCCGCAGTCCCTCGAAATGAGATCCCGCCAAGGAGATCCTCCGCGGCCCGTAATCCGCCGGGCACTCCACCGAGATCTGCGCGACGACACGCTCAGCCGTCACGATCTCCAGTATGTTCAGGCCTTCGATGACCGCGGTGACGAGCGTCGAGAATGCACGGCCGTCGGTCGTTTCCCGACCCGAAACACGGGTATGGGACGAAGTACAGGACACTATTTGTTCGAGATTAAACCCTTCCGTGCGTGCGGTTGCAAACCCGCCCGCCGAGGGCAGCGAAACCGAGGCTTGCGGTGGAACCAACCGTTGAAACGGCTGTTGCAGAAACCCGCCCAAGGAGCTCGCGTCGGCTTGGAAGTAAAACGTCGGTTTTTTGTCTTGGCGTTGCATGGTAAAGCCTTTGATTGTTGATTTATTCGTGATTCTTCAGCGTAAAGCGGTAATGTGCCAATTCGATTGCGGATTCCCCCGCCGCGCTCTTGTTGAGCCCTTGCACAACCAGCGTGTAGTTTCCGCCCAGCCCCTGGGTGACGGGAACTCGAATGTAGACCGTATCTTTCGCGAGCTGCGCCGGGATCGGTAGAGTCCAGTAGATCGATCCGGACGCGGATTTCAGCACGCAAACATAGCTCGAAAATTGCTCGTTGGTCGGAATGTCCACGGACATGATGAAGGATTGAGCGTTTTCCACCGCGACCGTAGGCGTTGCCGCCGTGCTGCGACTATTGCCTCCAACCAACGAGAGGGACGGCATGATCTCTGGGTTGTTGGGTTCCACTACTTCAGCGGTGGAGCGCGGCGGAAAGACCACGATGTTTTGGTAGGCGATGATCACCAGAAGCGAAGCGAGTGCGGGAAACAGGAACGCAGGCTTGGCGAGAAATCCGAACCATGTGTTTCTTGCAGTAGCGCGCGCCGGCCTTACCACACGCGCGCCGCTCAATTCCCGTTTCGCCGCCTCGAGGAAAGCCGCGGTCGCGCGCAAATCGGCACTGCATTCCGGGCAGCAAAAAAAATGTTCTTCGAACGCGTCGCGCACCGCCGGCGACAACTCGTCCAGTAAATACTTTTCAACCGCGGCGAGCTCGGTGGCTTCCTGATGATTCATGAGTGGCCTAGCCGCCTGAGATAATACGACTTGAATGACTGTTTCGCGCGGTGCACCAAGACCCTCAAGTGCTCTCGCGTCACCCCAAACTCGGCGCAAATTTCGCCTTTGTCACGGTCTTCCAGCATCACGCATCGCAGCAAGCCGCGGTCCCGCTCCGCCAGTTCGCTCAAAGTTTGCCGCACCAGATGCTCGGTTTCTTTCAACTCGATGGCGCACAGCGCGCTCGGTTCCGGATCGACGAAAGCGCCCGCCACCTCGTCGTCCATGGGCGTCTCACGCTGGGCTTTGGAGCGGTAATGCTCGCGCAACACGTTGTTGCAGACCGAATTGACCAGTGCGCCGAGCCGGTCCGGTTGCCGCACGCCCCCATCGGAGCGAATCAGCGCCAATACGCGCAAGAAGGTTTCCTGCCGCGCATCTTCGATGGCTTCTTTGGACGGCAAGCGCGCGCGCAACTTGAGTCGGATGAGTTCACCGAAATACGCGACGAAATGCGCTTCGGTGCCGACGTCTCTGGCCTGAAGGCGCACAAGGTATGCCGCGTCGAACTCAGCGAATTGCAAGTCCCTTTCTCCGTGAGCGACTTCAGAGGCATTCAGTGTACGCCGCCGCAGTGCATTTCCATCCTTCGCACGCGAATGGTGCGCGGCACCGCCGCCCGGGCGGTTTTCGAGCGCCAGCGTCGATATTCTAACGGGGCCGCGTCGCGGCGGAGAGGGCCGCTCAAGTCGGTTCTCGGGCAGATCGGCCTCGGCAAGTGCATGCCGTTGACCAACCTCCTCCACTTTAATCACATGATCCATGATTTAAGTCAGCGCCATTTCAGCGCGATGCCATTCGAGGCGTCCGTTCGGCCCGACGGTCACGACAAAGGGATCGCTGAACGCCTGCGGCGGCCGCTCGCCCCGCAGCAGCGCGGCAAACACCGGTTCGGGATCTCGAGGCCAAGAGATGGCGCGCGCGGTTTCGTCGGGGTTTTCGCGGACGGCGAGCAGAGCCGCCTCGGTGGCGGCGACCGCGGCGCACAGCGCATCAGGATCACGGGCAGCGTGGGCCAGAAAGAGATCGCGTTGCGCCTCGATACCGTCGGCGCCCGGCGAGTCGCGCACAAATTCCGCCACGGAATCCTCGAGGCGGCCCAGCGCCGCGAGTAACGTCGGGGTAAATCGACAGGCTCGCATGATCCCGAGCCGGCGCCACCACAGCTGTGTCTCGCGCAGCAGCGCTAATTCCTCCGCGGCAAAATACCCGCCGCCGCTCGCGCGGCCCTTGACTGCCGCCAGCAGCCGCCGTTGACGCAGCGCCAGCGTTTCACGCATGGGCATCGAGAACACCTCGCAACCGTCTCAGTTCGAGCGTCAAAGCGTCCAGCCCCATGCTGGGTATCGCTTCGCCCAGCACTTCGAATATTACGGCCTCGACGCGCCGAGTCGCGCCGAGTACCTGGTCGAGCAGCGCCAGAGTGGACGGAGCAAGAGTTCGCGAATGAATGTCGACTTTGTAGCCCTTGTGGATCACGCCCCCGGCAACATGGATTTCTCGAACGGCATCCAGATCAAGCGCATCGAGCAGCTGCGAGGGCTCCGCGGAAAAATTGTATTGGTCGCATTCGAGATTGTAGACATCGAGGAGGATCCCGCAGCCGGTTTTCCTGCAGAGGCGATTGAGAAAATCCGCCGTGCTCATCTCATTTTCTTCGCCTTCGCGGAAGGCGCGAGCCACGTGTTCCACCAGGAATGGCACGCCGTAACGGTCCTGCAGCGCATTGATTCGCGCGGCGACCAGATCGAGCGCCTCTTGGGTCCAGGGCGGTTCGACCATGGTGCCCAATGGTTCGCCGTCGACTCGTGCGAATGATAAATGTTCACTGTGCCAGGCGATCGCAAGAGGATGCGCGAACATCTGGTCCAGCACGCCGATATAGGCGTCATTCCAACGATCATGACTGGCAATCGAGAGGCCGACGCCGTGCAGGATCAGCGTGCGCTCCGCGGCGATGGCGGCCAGAACATCGAGCGTCGGTGTCTCGACGCGCGGAGCTTGACGGCGCGAGAAGCTTGCCCAGCGATCCGGCGTGATTTCAACCACATCGACAAGAGGAACGACGCACCCAATCAGCGCCGCGTCGTTCCCGTCGATGGTCGCGCCGAGCCGGATCCTTCGTGCCGACACCGGTCGAACTCAGCGTACCGGCTTCAGGCGCCGATAACGCCGGAGACACCGGACAGGCCTTGAATCGGCCCGAACGCCGGATCTCCGCCCTGCAGGATCAGGTCGATGCCGCGGATCCCGCAGGCCACACAACCCGAGATGCGAAACACGGACTCCACGACCGCCAGCACTTGCTCACGGGTAACGTCATGCTTGAACTGCACTTGAAGTTTGCGTGCAGCTTTGAATGGTTCACTCATATTCTTAAACTCCTGTGGATATCGGCGGGTGACAACCTTGATAAGCAACGAGAAGCCGCGCGACACGGCCGGTTCTCGCGTGCCATGAACCCATAGTGACGTCGGGGTGAGAATCGTTACAGGCAGAAAAGCAACAAATGACTCACCGCACCTTGCTGCCAACTGCGCGCGGTTTTCCGGCCATCACTTCCATACAAAACTCGATGAACATGCGCACTTTCGCCGCGCGGTGCAGCCGGGATGGATAGATGGCGTAAAGGGGGAAGCGCTCATCCGACCATTCCGGAAACAACTCAACC
>Ga0210387_10002899_pt1 | contig 13161 bp, 12 predicted proteins | sample IncBWC7OmetaG_FD_160108 | JGI IMG/M metagenome (GOLD analysis project Ga0210387, IMG submission 160108) | Forest soil microbial communities from Barre Woods Harvard Forest LTER site, Petersham, Massachusetts, United States - Inc-BW-C-7-O ...
TCCTCCCGTTCTACGGATTCTGTCAGAGCGACGGACCCTTTCCGTAATTGTTGTCCTTTCTTGTCTCTCACAACCTTGACTTGCGTTTGCTAGATACATGGTCAGCCCATGGCAGCAGAATGGCAGTGCGCTCACTTATGTCAAGAACAACGATAAAGTGGTCAACTACAAGCAATTGGTCAGTAGCAGACAGCGTGTTGTTCTGTCTTCCTGGTTGTTAATTTTTGTCTTCAATGTGTGCAGATCAAAAACATCGCCCTGGGAATCCAGGTCCTTCATACTATGACCCCTCCAGTGGTTCATGGCGATATCAAAGCAGTTCGTCCATATTCCCTGCTATTATGCATTGCCAATCATACTGACCAAATATCTCACAGAGCAATATCGTCATCAACTCTAGGGGAGAACCTCTCATAGCCGACTTTGGGCTTTCCCAGGTACAGCCAACTCACCCATGGTATGTCGTACTTTACCATACTCATCAAACACCATTGGTAGATCGTGGAGGACATCACTGGCATCCCCTTCACCCAAAGTCGCGGGGTTTCTGACTCATACAGGTGGTTTGCGCCGGAGGTGTGCGTTGGGCAGGGCGTTCTATCTATCAGCTCGGACGTCTATGCGTATGCCATGACTGTTCTCGAAGTGGGCCTGTTTTCCATCAACGCCTATGATTGTTTAGTTCTGATACCCGGTCGCATCCAGCTAATAACCCATCAACAACCGTACCGCAACATCAAGCACACAACGGAAGTTGTCATCAGATCATCCCGGGGCGAACACCCCCCGCGTCCCACTGACCCTTCTATCATCGCAAGAGGGCTAGATACTCCCCTTTGGTCTCTTCTCAATCTTTGCTGGGCAACGGAGTCGTTGAAGAGACCTTCTATTCAACAGGTGCTCATAAGTTTATCTTAACGCCGGCTGAAGAGCTCGGGTATCTTACCGTGTCATTTACGATGTATATCATGATTTTGCAACATGTTTTTTGAAGATAGAGTCTGCAACTTTATCATAATAGCTCTTTTGAGTCTTTTCGGCGAGGACAAACAAAAGTATTGCTCCTCATATATCATCATAGCAGCCTAGTAGCTCTGATTTATGCACCCCTTCGCTTCATATGTTCTTCGCAGTTACTATCGAGCAACAGGATGGAACGAGGACAACCTCTATGCGAATCTAACGCGTTCCTCGAATGGTGCGTTCTGGTACACCGCCACCTTGAATGATCTTATGAAAACGAACCCCAGCCATCCTCGACTTCACCGTTCCCCAAGGGCTGCATTTATCCATTTCGAAGTCTCCCAATGCATTGTTCAAGACAACATATTCTATGAATGCTATGCCCTCCTTGAACGGTTCTGTGGGTTACATCTTCACCTCTTGCAACCTCGATGTCAAGGCCTCTGGAAATGTACGATTCAAGGATATGATTGAACGCTTCAAGGTTTACGACCAGCCCCGGAAACCTGAAGGCAAAGAAGAAGAATGGTTAGCCGGGGAAAGGGCGGACGCCCATGGTATGTGGTTCAGGAGCTTAAACATGCTGTAAGACGTTCAAAGTGACGGCTATAATCCAGACTATCTTCTATACGGCCGATTCTATCTACCGACTGGCAAATTGGATGCACTGTACTCGACAAGAATCACACCGACATTACAGGCCATAGTTGCTGCTATCTCTGACCCACTTTCGAATGTCCCGCCGGAAATGCGTAGGCGTGGTGGAGATGTCAGTAATATCATGCTCAACTTACAGCATGATGTCGGAAAGTGGTGCACCGAGTATACTTGGAGTGCAGAAGATGGCATGTGGGGTGTACGGGTTCTGCATAATTTTGGAAAACTTGGAACGCCCGTTGACAATATGGAGGATAGTGAGAAGAACGTCTCAGCAGCCTCAGGGAGTGGCGCAGGTCTAAGACGGGTGGATGAAGAAGATGCTGTGGAAGGTGGACTGAAAGGCCGAGTGTCGGCTGGTGCTGAATTCTATTTCAGTGCGAAAGAACGAAGTGCTGGGGGTCAGTCTTAGTGCGTTATCTCTTCAAATCTTGCCGACGCGCTCACCCCACAGTGTCTACTGGGATCCGCTTTACGACACTTCCGGACGCCACCCCGCCTTCCTTTCAAGTACCTCAACCATCATCTTCTCCGCTTTTCACCACATCCAGAGGACCACCATCTCAACCTCCGACAACAATAACCGCAATTTTCAATCCGATGTTGGGCCACATGTCGGGTGCATATTCAGCCCGAGTATCACGCGACCTTTCGTTATCCTCCCGATTCGACTTCAATGCCTACAGCTATGAAAGTGAGTGGACAATGGGTGCTGAGTGGTGGATGAGACGTTCCCCGTCGCTCGCGGATTCCGAGGATAACCACTCGCCCCCTTCGGCCATTCTGGAGTCGAAGGACGATGTACATGGCGTTGTAAAAGCTAGGGCCTCCACGAATAATGTGAATTTGGGTATTGATCCTTGATATGGTTGAACATGCTCTCATTTTGTTCTTGTCGTAGGATGTCTCTCTGATGTGGGAAGGTCGATTGCGGAATATGCTCGTTAGTTTGGGTGTTATTTCAGACTTTTCTAGCCGAGCGAAACCCATAAAAGCCATTGGACTGGAGTTGTCATACTTCAGTTCAGGGTGAACTTTTCTCACATACATTAGCTTTCTAGCATAGTCATATCGTCACAGAGTTCTCTGCTCTTTATCCGGCTCTCCATCCTCGATCTGGTCAAGGTCAAGAAGGTCTTGACAAAGATTTGCATACGGCTACTAAGTAACTCCAGACGGTATGTTTTTACCCCCACCAACGTGCTGTCCTTTCCCTTCCACGACGGTGACGCCGTGAAATCCGACCGAAATTTGCATACGATTCGAGGCTCGAGATTGCAGGATTCATAACACAGCCGTTTTCCCTTGTACTTACACATTTAAGCAAGAGTGATATACACAACAGACCAATGGTGAGGGTAGACGAATACGAAAAAGTCACGCGGGGGTATAAGTAAGGGATGGTCCAGACAAGTAAAAACCAGATAAACAAATCACGATAGATAGAGTGTAGTCTACAACAAGACTTCACTCGATAGATGACGCAACAGTTGCAGTCCTTGGTGGTGAGTCAGTTGCCCGACCAATAGTTCTAGCAAGCCTTGAGATCGCATCACCAGTTATGACTGGGCGAGTGGAATGGTGAGCCCGGTGACTCATTGTTCCAGCCGGCGGTGTTGAATGGTTGCGTGCATGAGCATAGGCTCCATGAGGTGTCGAAGCACCAGACCGAGAAAAGCGAGGGTTAAAAGAGTTCGCGGGAAAACTGTTGGGGAATGACGGGGGTCGGCCTACAGTATGGGATCGGTTATGAGTAAGGTGGAAATTGCGGGGGTCGGTTGGCATTGATGAGAAGGAGGTGAGGCTACTGGGGGCAGATATTGAGTCAGAGAGTGTTTTGGGAGCATGAATTGAGGCAGCGAGGCCCTCACGGGGCTTGTTATCCGCAAATAGACCTTCCTTGTGCGCAGCCTCTGCAGATGAGGGTGCAAGGATAGAATGTGCCGTCCCTTCCTCAACCACAGGTCCCTCAGCAGCAGGCTCAGCAACTGTCAGCTCAGCTGGTTTCGGTTGTTTTACGGCTTCCGGTAGCTCCACAGGCTCTGGCTGCTCAACATGATTCATAATGGAAGATTCCGCAGGTTTAGGCACTGCCTTCTCCGCTGTCATAAATTGCCTTTCGAGATCAGGGATACGCATCGGCGTAGCACCATGTCGCATTTTTGACGAGGCCATGGGACTTTCTACGGCAGAAACGGGCTTCGGTGGCAGGGAAGGGTGCAGTGGTATTTTGGGGGGCTCTGAAGCCAATTTGGAGGACTTTTGAGCCGATGATGACCCTCGGCTGAACGATGTTTCACTCGACGACGTGGAGATCGACTTGACAGAGTGGTTAGCTGTGTTATCGTCCTTTGCATTGAATTGCAAGGTGCGTGGGGTATGTGTAACGTGCCGAGGCTTCCATTTCTCGACTCGAACGGGTGGATTGGCCATCTGTGATGTCGTTTCGACTGGATCTGTTGTTGGATGCTCTTTCTCTTCGTTTTCTCGCTCTCCCCCTCGTTCAGTTTTAGACGCCGTTGCGGATAATGGATCAACGTCAACTTCCTTCTTAACCAAAGGAGGGGTCACAGATTTGGCAATAGGTTCTGGTAATGGTTTTAGACCATCCACGATAATTGGAGATATCGCTTCGTCCTTGTCACCGGCACTGGTGCCAGTGGTGACACCCCAATCGTCTAGATCGGGTAAGCTATCATCGTCATCCCCAGCCCAATCGATATGACTTCCAGGACTTGAAGGCCTGTTGTCCGCCATGGCGACGGCTCTTACACGCTCAACAAGAGCATCAATATTGGTCCGCATATCGAATGAAGTAACTAGATGAGGAGGAGTGTCTTTAGCTGGGGCGCTATGCGGAACGGGAATATTCCGTCCCCTCTGGGGACGAAGAAGGTTTTCTTCGAATGGCGGAGGCCCACCAATCCTGGGCCCAGCGCTCGCTGGAGTTTTAGCATAGGTTTGGGAGCGCCTTCGCCGAGCTGAGGGACGGGCAGATGCGGCAGATGGCGGCAGTTCGAGGGAAGGGGATGCGGGAGCAATAACCAATGTCGGGATAGTGCGGGAGGCTCGTCGTGAAGGTGCTTTTGGCCTGCCAGGAGTGGTAGGGGGTGGAGCTGAAGCCTTTTCGGTAGCAGGAGCGGGATGGGCTGGCTTAGAAGCCGCACTCGTGGCTGAAGGTGTATCAGTGTTCAATGGGGTGGTGGCTAATTTGTTAGTGGAGGGCTCTCCTCCGGTTCCTCGTCCTCCGCGGAATGTTCCACCTCCACGACCACCACGACCTCCTCTACCTCCTCCACGTCCGGAACCGCCTCGCCCTCCTCTACTAAGTCCGCGAAATGCTGAACCTGGTTCGCCATTCCTAACCCAGTCTCTTGTCCGTGAAATAGCCGGGCCGCCACTTACTGGTACGGAAGATCCATTAGGAGCGGGATGTGGAGTCATCGGAGAAGGGGTAGCCATCGTTTGTTAGATTAGTTCCAGTTGGAAAGACAAGTGACTGATAAGCTGAATATACAGGAGTGCCCGTGAGTTGTTGCTGTATATTGCGAAGCCACGTTCGCATGAAAATAACAAGTCTCACAGTTCGGTGGTCACTGTGAGGGGGTGATGTGACGGAACTCAACCTGCGAACGAATATTTTTCTGTGACCCGCGTAGATTGTTGGTGTTCACGGAGAGTGGGATGTCGCTGTTAAAAGCAGAGAGGTACAAGCAGAAAGAATTCGGGTTTGGGAGGTCTTTCCGGAAGCCAAGCTTCTCGCCGACGCCAAATAAGTCAAAGCAAGCACCTTGTATCTCTTCTCATTGACTCATCATCCGCGTTCATTCGAAACTCAACATGTCAAAGGCGTCTCAACCTGAGCTCAAAAAAGTACGTTTGCATGCGGGTTACATCAGCCGTTCTACTCACCATTCTTCATATCTAGTTCATGGACAAAAAACTTTTCGTTCATCTTCAGGGAGGTCGCAAGGTTAGCGGCATATTGCGTGGCTACGACCTATTCTTGAACCTCGTTATCGATGATGCTTTGGAGGAGACAACTCCGGCTCAAAAGCACCCGATCGGCACCGTAGTGAGTCGCGCTGTTTTAATAGAAGGGTTTTCCAAACTGACACTTCTCATTAGGTTATACGCGGAAACAGTGTAACATCGATGGAAACGCTAGAGTCTGTACGGTCTTGAGTCTATACGGTAGGATGTTGACGTGTTGGTGGCTGAACGTCGGGATGAGGGTACACGCGAAAGTCGGTGTGTCGCTATGAACTGTATTCGTCATATTGTGTTACTTGATGGGGTTTCTGAACTTGCAGCGTTGTTGCTCCTACTCGGATATATGCTCATGAAGGCGATCGAAGAACAACAATATTGATGTTTGACTATTTCTGCGAATGTTTGCAATGGCGCTCGGCTGGTTGACTCAAGCTCAGAGCTCAGCGCTCCGGGAGGCCTGGCGATAGTGAGCGACTGTGCTCGTTGACTCCGCACCGCTGTACCCTTCTTACTACGGATAGATTTTGCTGTCACGTTCAGAACATTAAAAAATATGGGGAACGAATATTTCATTTTATTTAATCCTAAGGTTAGGGTTAGAACACTGAAAAGCCGAAAAAAAAAGCCTGCCCAGCCAGAGTGGCTGAAGCAGGACAGGAAAATATTTAGACGGTGCATGAGCCGAAGCCCATACAAACCGCGGAGACCCTCTGAAAGGACAAGGTCGCCGTGCTATGGAGAGTTTCCACGGCCCACAGACCCAGATCATGAAGGAGCCTATGCTATCAAGGTAAGTATGAGGTGTGCAGGTGTAAAGAGTGAAGCTTATATACTGCCCGACCCTGCGCACGGACCAATGGTTTTTGTTTGCACTGATCGTTCGATCCATATGCATCCAGTGGCGAAGCTAATGCCGATAATACATGGCAACTTTAACCTCTCCAGTCGCTTCCCTTCCAGCCATAGTGAGGCTCAGAGAAATCATTACAGACAATGATCTGACGTGGGATCAAGCTTGGTATGTACGAGCTCGAGCCCATTAGCCTTTTTGTTTAAGTTAGATCTACGTCAAGGAAGGAAAATGTAACGCCTTGGGACATGGGCGATATCCAGCCCCCTCTGCGGGATGTAATCCAATCTGGGGAAATCGATTTCCCTCAAAAAGGATGTGCTCTTGTTCCAGGATGTGGTAGAGTGAGATATTCGGTTCCTTCTTGCTCAATCTTACATTGATCTTACATCACATTATACATATCTAGGGATACGATGCCATCTTTTTGGCGTCAACCCTTGGTTTGGATACCCTGGCTATCGATATCTCGTCGACTGCAGTCCAAGCCGCTAACAAGTAAGAACTTGAGTACACTCTTCATCGATGCAAGCTATTCACTGCCACGTACCACCAACAGTAACCTGGCGTCTTTGTCTCATCCCCCTACCGCCAAAGTCTCATTCGAAAAAGCAGACTTTTTCTCATTCAAAGTACCGGACACAGAACGTTTTGATCTCATTTACGACTACACGTACGTACGTTCCCATACCCGGGTACTTTGGTTCCCCTCATGGGCGTTTCTTCCTACTCCAGTTTTTTCGTGGCTATCCCCCCTGCCCGTCGCATGGAATGGGGCCTTCAGATGGCCGCTTTAATCAAGCCTGGGGGTTATCTCATAACCTTGGTCTACCCTCTTGATCCGCCGAATGACCTGGGACCACCTTACTTTATTCTCCCTGAGCATTATTTGGAATCTTTGGGGGAGCGTTGGGATAAAGTGTTGGATAAAATCCCCGAGGTCAGCATGAAAACACATGTGGGAAGGGAACGTATTGTCGTTTGGAAGAGAATCTAGTTCGGTCTATTCTCAATGAAATGCCTTCCCAATGCAGTGCACAGTGTACGGCGTTCACGAACATGGACTGGGAAGTGTGTGAATCGACCCGGGTGGCAGTGTCAGGTTATTTGATATCAGCCTTCAGAAGAAACAACGATACCAGACACGTGCAATTTTTTTGGCCAGCAACTTGACTGCTCCGATCCTACAAACGCGAGGGTCTCCCCTCGGGGTTTCGACGCTGATCAAATGCCCAGACGCCCTGTTCCAAATATTAGATTGGTCCTAGCTTTACGCACCATCGCTCACAACCCACCAAACCGACCTGTCCATTCTTCTCCTCACCGATCATCAACCGTCTCGTTACCACTGCACGATAATTTGGAGCCTCCAACCGCTATTTACAATCCCCGAGACCTTCTGCGCAAGAGGAAATTTGATGACCTCACGGACTGCTTGTCGCGTAAAGGCAATCCATCCCGCGTATGGGCATATTACACCGACTTGCTCAACTTTATTGGGTACGAGAAACTCCCTTTGGACGTCCACCAAGAGGTTTTACGGAAATGCACGGCTTCCGCTCGGGAACTACGTGTCGCAGCTGCACGACGTTTAATTGCAGGCAATAGACCAAAGAATCCACATGTGCACGAGGGACGCTTTCAGACGATCATCCGCAACATACGCGCCACCGGTGTGAAACCCACTGTGGATGATTACCATTTTATTCTGGACCAGTTTGCGGCAGTAGGACATCATACTGGGGCAATGCAGGTATACAGGGAGTTGACCCACTTGGGTCTGGAGCCCAAGACTAAAACCTTTGGGTTGTGTCTGCAAGCTATTGCGCATCGTTTGACACTCCCTTGCTTGCCGATAAACCGGCCGCGAAGGGTCGCACAAACTCGGAAAATGATTGCAGATCTCATGAATGACATGCAAAAGTTTACCATCCCATTCACATCCGTCAATCTCGATCTGACCATTAGGATTTTGAAAGAAACATCAGACAGAGAGGGATTTGAAATGCTTCTGAAGATGGGTTATGGGATTGACTTGAACTATCCTGATCGTTCGCCTCTAGAGTATTTCGGAACGGGCACGTTCAGCTCAGACCTTGGGGTGGGTGACCAGATCGTCCCCAAACTGCCCACTCCTCAGCCGTTCTCTACGGCGGCTCTCAATACTACGGTCGACATGCTTGGGCGCCTCGGGGATATATCGAAGCTGGTGCAAGCCTTTGAGGTTCTTACCACACCGTTGCCCCCTCATGCTGACCAACATTTTTCTTCTTCGTTTGATGACGAAGACGATTTTGGTGTTTCCTCCAATCCACCGCCAACACAGCAATTTTTAACCCCCCACGCGACGCCGAATACAACTACATACAACACACTTCTGCGGCATGTGTCGAGAGCAGGCCATGCCGTTTTTGCGCGACATTATGTCTTACAGGCTATGTTATTGGACAGACAGACGGACAGAGCACTCCGAAACGAGCTGCGGAATAAACCTCTGGACCAAGTTCTTGCCCCGCATTTTTCGATTAATAGGGGAACTTTGTTGTCGCCGTTTGGTGAAACTAATCGTGACAAGAATGTTGGGTTGATGCGGTGGATATGGACAAAATTTCCCAAAATCCTTCGACGGAAGAAAAATGATCTCGCATTTTATACCGAACTCCGGGAGAAATTGCAGGAGGTGCAACAGGGTCATGTTGATGCGTCGGGATCAGGTGCTGTAGAATCACGGTCTTCCAGCCCTTCGGCTATCCACGCAGTTTCTCCCGATGAGCCACCGAATGCTTTACCGAATGCTTCTGCATTCCTTCCGTCTTCTGCTTTGTCCCCTGGCCGAGTTGCCTCCGTCATACAGCGAGTTCGACGGCAACCACCCAGAATTGGCTCCGCATTTAACGTGAACGTGGATGTTGATTCACCTCCCTCTCCCCCTGCTCCTACGAAATACTTCGACATCGATCTTCATCTCCGCGTCTTGCAGCGCGATATTCAGGAAATCGAAACTTTTTCGAACCATGTCATGGACATATTGGGCCGGAGTACACAACGTGTCAAGGAACGTCTGGGTCGGCGGGTTTGGAATGGGAAGGATATATATCTGCTCACAGACGGAGACAAGCGCCGGAGAGTCTCGCGACAAAAATGGGGCGAAATTGTGCAATTTAAGCCTCGACATAGGTATAACCCAAGCATTGGCTCGGTGCTGACTCGAACACCCGAGGGCGAAAGGGGCGATTCGAAGACACAAGAGGAAATTTTCTTTCTCCATAATAGAGAGGTTACTCTCCAACAACCAAGTACGTCAGGCCGCCGTAACTTGTCCACACTTTGCCGGAACAGTGATGGAGTACCTGCAATGCCTGGCATGGACCTTCGTCAACCTGCCAGTAAATCTTTAGCGTATGGCCAAATAATTTCTCACCTGCAACCCGGCTTTTCGTCCGCAATGTTTCGCCAACGTTGAATGGGCCACACTAGGAAGGGGGTGTCGTTAATTTATCCTATTTGTCGGTACGCACCACCCTTCAACCTTTTCGTCATACTCATTTGCTTATCATACAGCCAGGCTTAGCCCCAACGTATAGCAGCCGCTGTTTACAGGTGGTCTGGATCATTTTATTAGTACAGAGCATAACTAACAAGATCATTTAGGCAAGAACCAATCGTCATGCATCATCGCTCATTATCGACATCTTCCCACTACGTAACGCGTTTGTAGTGGGATATAATTTTTGTCGCTTCTGTGGTTGGTTTGGGCTTAGCTACGGTGTAACGAACTGTTCGAAAGCTTACAGAGCCCTACATGGGGAGCAGGAGTAGGGGGAAAATTATACTTGAAAATTTACGATCGCGTGATTTGGTCGTGTTTTGAACCAGTAACAAGTTGAAACCAAGCTTGACTCGGACATTCAACAAGCTACTTACCTTGAGTTCTTCAAGTTCCCAGTCAGCATGCCCTCCCACGTCCGTGAGCAATATACTCCAGCTCCAGGGGACAAAAAGACGAGATGTCTTCCAACACCGCCGTATTGCTCCACTCGTTACCGTTTGTTGAAAGACCTTGCTACTGAAATCTGGGAGGACGAAAAAAACGCGGAATTTCTCTTCCGATCCTTTGATCTTATCGTCGCCGAGGAGGATTTAGACGAGGAACCTGACCCCGGACTCTCTGTTCACCAGATCACACCCCCAAGTCCTACGAATCTCATCCACCATTTCGAGAAAGCGACTACTATCTGCAATCATTCTGCAACTAGCACCTCTCTTCCAGCAGAAACCCATCCAGCGCCAGTCATTCATTTGTCCGATAATCCATTCTTATCGACTCCCTTGCGCCTGAAGCATTTTCCAAGACTCAGCCCCAGCATTCTTCGAGGTCTCTTGCGTTCTCCCTCCCTTCGTGTGCCAACACCCGACAGTAGTTTTGCGGACGAGATGACCGATTTCTCGATAGCCAAACACCATGAAGCGGCTTTGGAATCTTCTGGATCTATGACGGGGTACAAATCACCGGATTCATGCGAAGGTCACAACCAGGACTCGTACCCACTAACACCTCCATCGCCCGGTCGGATGCCTACCTTGAATCGCTTCCAATTGTCTCCCGGACATGCCAATTCGAATAGTGACCCTCCTACTGGTCCTCTGACCCATCTTCGAACTTTGATACTTCCACATACATCTTACTCGAGTCCATTTGCAACAAACACGTCTTATTCCTCATACAGCACCGCCAAGCACTCGGAGCATACGATCGAGGAAACATGCCCAGCATCTAAGTGCTCCTCGAACTCCTTGACGGACGTCGAAAACCTCTCTCGCGCATTCCAGCACATCGATAAACTCATCTCGCCAGCTGCATCAAGAAATTTCGGACTCGTCGTCAACGAGTTGAAAGGGACAGAAAATAATCCAGATGAACAGAGGCGGACCCTGCTCTCGTCGCTTCGCACATCCGTGTACCTACCTCTGTCTACACCCGATCTCCCCTCTTCTAATCGTGATGATAAAAATGCCTCCCTCCAATTCTCAGGCTCTTTCCCTCCTAGTCATCGACAGAGTCAGACACCACGCAAGCTGGGATCATTAGAGGTCGAGTTTACCACGCTCCTTTTGCAGCGAGCGTTGCAGGAGGAGGCTGAGGCGGATCAACTGAGGGTATTGGCAAGGAGATTAGAGTGGCTAGCGAAAGGAAAACGGGAACTTGCGAGAGTTGTCATCTCGGCAATGGCTTGAGCGCATGGGATGTCGGGCGAGGTTAGCTACTGTGAGTTGTGAAACCCTGGATATATTCCATGACTGAACAAAAGTGTTATCGAATGCGTACTTAGCCTTCTCGACTTCTGTGCACTTAAAGACTATTCGTTACACAATCGCCATTTTACAAGGACTCGGCTCGAAGCTCCATCCATCCTAGTTTTAAAGCATTATAATAAACCTGCTGTGAGCCTGTGGTTCGCGGATCAAGTATAACAGTGGATAGTTGCATGTATGATCCCAATCCACCCGTAAGCAACAAGCTGTCCATACCAGCAAATCCCACAACATGATAAGTGAGAAAGCGAGGATCTTGAAAGAAACAACATAGCATGAGAGGTCCATCTTACCTTCTTCCACCAGCCCACCCATCTCATTATATCAACCTCTCAAGCTCAGCAGCCTGTTCCCGAACAACCTTCTCCATCCCCTCCAACCAGACCTCCACATCGGCACCCACGCTCCTCTTCGCTTCCCCGTCCACATGATTGGTGGGCTGCTGCAAGGCCGCAGAGCCATTCACTCTGTTCAGGGTGGGCGTGTTGGATCTACACCGCTCTTCTAATGTGGAGGGTGTTGAGACACCGGACGGCGGCAAAGAGAGGGAGCCGATGCCGATGTAGCGTGCCAGGGCGAGGACGGGAAGGCGTCGGAGGGCGCGGCCCGACATGCCTTGTTTCTATGTTTGGAGTTTAGTTGCAGGTTGTCAGACAGGGGTTGAGTAAGAGCTTTAAGGAATAAGAAACTTGCCCTGCACTGCGCGGCCAGTGCAAGTAACCGCAATGCGACATTCTTTGATTTTTCGTGGGGGTCAACGGGAGACGACAAAAAATGGACTTCATCGGAAGATGTAGAGGGCCGAGTATGTAGCGCTGAGCGTTCGTACATCTTGGCTTCTCTTAAGATCGGGACATTCTGAGTAGATTTAGTAAGGTAGGTACATTTATGGCGAGAGAAAGGGATACATACAACTGATGCTACAATCCCCTTCCCAACAATTTCGCACAAGCAAGTCCGCAAGATCTCGTAGATAGCATCACGGGAAGGGAGGTCTACGTATTGGACAATGTCTGCGCGGTCGACGAATGCGCAATCTGTCGTTTGATGCAGGATTGAATAATATTATGGGAATGCAGGAGTGAACGCACCAATAGCTTTTACGAGATTGCTGGTTGACATGACTAGGACGTTTTTTCTGTGTTTTAGTTTGTCGAGTTGGGTTAGGAGGGCGTTGACGACCTGGGTGGATGAGGTATCGGGGAATGTGAAGGATCGATCATAAAGGGGTCGTAATCAGCTCTGCGAGGTTGCCAATGTTCCACATACCCGTAGGCCATCGGATGGTTCTGTACCCGCCATAGCACCCGCTCTCGCAGCGGTCAACGATTCAACCTCATCTGCGAAGCAAGAATAGGATTTAAGGGAGAATAGGACGGTAAATG
>Ga0210387_10002900_pt1 | contig 13157 bp, 8 predicted proteins | sample IncBWC7OmetaG_FD_160108 | JGI IMG/M metagenome (GOLD analysis project Ga0210387, IMG submission 160108) | Forest soil microbial communities from Barre Woods Harvard Forest LTER site, Petersham, Massachusetts, United States - Inc-BW-C-7-O ...
ATCGCGCGCAGTGCGTTGTTGCAGAGATTCCAGAAAACCTGCTTCAGGGCGTCGCGGTCGGCGCGCGCGCGAACATTGCGAGCCGCAAAATGGCGCTCGATCTGGTACTTCCCACGCGCACTTGCGTCTTTCTCGATGAGCGTCAATGTTTCTTCGATGAGTGCAGCGACGTCTACCTCTACGAACGAATATGTCTTTTCCCGCGAGTAGTTCAGGAAATCGGTAATGATCTGGTTCAAGCGCTGCGATTCCCGGCTGACGATGTGAACAAGCTTCTTGTCGTCGTCTTCGAGCGGTGCCAAGCGCGCAAGTTCTTTCAGCGCTCCCGTCATCGCGGTCAGAGGCTGGCGAATTTCGTGAGCGATAGCGGCAGAGAGACGTCCGAGCGCAGCCATTCGCTCTTTCGTGACGACCTCGCGCTCCAGGCTTTTCAACTGCGTCAGATCCTGAAAATTAAAAACGAAGCCGCTCGTCTTGTTTTGAGTCATGCGAAGCGGAGAAATCGAGAGCCCAACAAAACGAGTGGCGCCGTCGGGCGTGCGAAATTCGATTTCCTTCCGGCTGGCAGAAGGATTTCCTTGTTCGTCGAGCTCGACAGGCCAGAATCCCGGCAGAACAGTCTGCACTTGCTCGCCGCGAAGAAGACCGAATCCTAGACCTGCGATTTCCGCGCCAGCGCGGTTCATGAGCAGAATCCTGCCGTTCAGGTCCGTGGTGAGCAATCCGCCGCGCATGGATTCGATGATGTCCTGATTAAAGGCCTGGAGGTCTTTCAGCTCTTCGCTCTTCTCGGCGAGCTCAACGCCCTTCGTGCGAAGCGTCTGCGAAAGCAAGCTTCCCAGGTAAGCAACGGCCAGAAACGCAAAAAGATTGCTCGCGAGCCAGAATTCAAGGCCCCGAGCGCTCGGAGCCGAGTTCGCGGTGCGAGGAATTGCGCCGTAGAACATCAATTCGATTACGGAGCCGAGCAGAACAAAACTACCGCTCGCGACGAGAAATGCTCCCCGGCGTGAAAACAGCACACTGCTCATCAGAATGACCAGAAGATACAGCGACAAGAAATAGCTGTCCTGGCCGCCAGTGGCGTAAACAACTCCCGTAACAATCACGAGGTCGCAAACGACCTGGAGGTGCGGATGCCAGCGCGCTTCTGGCATCCAGCGATGAAGAATCACGTAGACGATGGCAAGCGTGTACCAGAAGACGATCAGCGAAACAAAAGCCCGGACGGGCAACGCTACGGGCGCAAGTTGATGGACAGCGACAACGACTCCAACAAGGAATGTGATGACGAGGAAGCGGACACGCCCGAGCCAGGGGACCCATTCGCTACCACTAGGTTTGTACTCCATTTGATATCCGTCGCCGGCCCGTTCCCCCGCTTTGTATCGCCGCGCCAGGCGGGAGGTTTCATCAAACGATCACCGCAGGAGGGCGAGCACCCGGCAAAATCGGGCGCTCGCCGCGCCTGCAGGCAGCGGTCTAGTGGCCAGCCAATTTTCCAATCAGTGAGAACAGCGGCAGATACATCGAAATAACGATGCCGCCGACGACGATGCCGAGGAACAAAATCATCATAGGTTCCAAAGCAGTGAGTAAATCCTTTACAGCAGCGTCGACTTCGTCTTCGTAGAAATCGGCGATTTTCTGAAGCATGGCATCCATCGCGCCAGTCTGTTCGCCGACGCCGATCATTTGAGTAACCATGCCCGGGAATACGTCGGTTTCCTTCAACGGATCGACGAGAGAGCGGCCTGCTTCCACTGCTTTTCTTGTTTGCGTGATCGCTCGCTCGACGACCGCGTTTCCAGATGTGCGGGCGGTGATGTCGAGGCCCTCAAGAATCGGGACGCCGCTCGAGATCAGAGTGCCAAGAGTGCGGGTAAATCGCGCCACGGCAATCTTTCGCAGCAACAGTCCAACCATCGGCAGCTTCAGTTGCACGTGATCGAGTGCGTAGCGGCCTTGCGGGGTTCCGTACCAGAGCTTCAGGGCGACACCGACGCCGACAACGAATACGACGATCAGGAAACCATAGATGCTGCCGATGAACTTGCTCATCCCGATGACGATTCGAGTGGGAAGCGGCAGATCGACGCCGAGGCCATTAAACAAGGTGGTAAAAATAGGCACCACTTTCCAGAGCAGCAGAGTGATGACCATCACCGCGATACCGATAACGGCCGTCGGATAAATCATCGCGGATTTGACGGCGCGCTTCAGCTTGACGTTCTTTTCGATGTAGCTCGAGAGGCGCTGAAGAATGGTGTCGAGAATACCGCCCGTCTCGCCAGCCTCGACCATGTTGTAGTAGAGAGGGTCGAAGACCTTGTCGTATTGCTTCATGGACGCGGAGAGAGTGGCGCCGCCTTCGACAGAGGCTCGCACGCCATTCAAGATCTTCTGAAAGATCTTGTTCTCCTGCTGTCCCGCAAGGATCTCGAGACACTGCACGAGAGGCAACCCGGCATCGATCATCACCGAGAATTGGCGCGTGAAGATCGCCAGCTCCTTGGAATCGACGCCCGTTCCGAACGTCGGGATGCTGAACTCTTTGCCTTTTTCCGAGAGCTTGCTGACGTCAATATTCTCTCGTTTCAGCAGCGTGGCGGCCTCGCTCTTGCTGTTTGCTGACCGCTCCCCGACCACCGTCGCACCCGCCCGGTTGACTCCGCGATATGTAAAAACCGGCATGTTTGTTACCTCCTCTTCTCTTCTTTACCGCCGGACGGGAGCCTTGCCAGACACTGGCGAGGTCACCCCTCGGTTGATTAGATCCTGAAGCTCATCTGGATTCGAAGAACGCGCCATCGCTACTTCCAGCGTGATGGCCTTCTGGAAATACGCGTTCGAAAGACTCTGGTTGAAGGTCTGCATGCCGGACTGGCCTGTTCCGGTCTGCATCGCCGAATAGATTTGGTGAATCTTGTCTTCGCGAATCAGGTTTCGGATGGCTGGAGTCGGAATGAGAATCTCCATGACCATTGCGCGGCCGCGGCCGTCGACTTTTTGAAGCAACGCCTGGCAAAGAATGCCTTCGAGAACCATCGAGAGTTGCGCGCGCACTTGAGGCTGCTGGTGAGCGGGAAAGACGTCGATGATGCGGTTAATCGTAGAGATGGCGGAATTCGTGTGCAGCGTCGCGAACGTCAAGTGACCGGTTTCAGCGATTCGCAGCGCGGACTCGATCGTTTCGAGGTCGCGCATTTCGCCGATGAGCACGACATCGGGGTCTTCGCGCAATGCGGCGCGCAGTGAGTTCGCGAACGAATGCGTGTCCGAGTGAACTTCGCGCTGGTTCACGAGGCATTTCTTGTGGTTGTGAAGGAACTCGATTGGATCTTCGATCGTGATCATGTGCTCGTCGCGCTCGTTGTTGATTTTGTCGAGCATGGCGGCGAGAGTGGTGGATTTGCCGGAACCCGTCGGACCGGTAACAAGGACCAGGCCGCGCGGCTTGTCGCACAGACCTCGAACGACTGCAGGGAGACCGAGAGCGTCGAATGATTTGATTTCCCACGGAATCGTTCTGAAGACGGCGGCTACGGCGCCGCGCTGATGGAAGATGTTGCCTCGGAACCGGGCCAGGCTTTTCAATCCGAACGAGAAGTCGAGTTCGAGATTCTCTTCCAGGCGATGCTTCTGCACGTCCGTGAGCACGCTGTAAGCGAGAGCTTTCGTATCGGCGGCCGTCAGCGGAGGCATGTCGAGCGGGCGCAGCTTGCCGTGGACGCGAATGCGCGGTGGGCTGTTGGTCGAGAGATGCAAGTCGCTGCCGCTCATCTCGATCATCTTTTTGAGTAGTTCGCTTAGTGTAATTCCAGCCATAATTTCCTCCGCCTACAGAACGGTTTCCCGTAACACTTCTTCCATCGTCGTCTGGCCGAGCGAGGCTTTTATGAGTCCGCTCCGGCGCAACGTAATCATTCCGCTCTCAAGAGCTTTCCGCTTGAGTTCAACGGCGGAAGCGCCGACGAGAATCAACTCCCGCAATTCGTCGTTGATTTCCATAACTTCGTATAAACCAACGCGCCCTTTGTATCCGGTGTTGTTGCAAGTAGCGCAGCCGCGTCCGTGCTGCACTTCTGTCTTTATAGCTTCCTCGGCCGTGTAGCCCGCATCGATGAGGGCTTGCGGCTGAATCTGCAACGGTTCCCTGCACTGCACGCAAATGCGCCGCACCAGGCGCTGGGCGCAAATCAGGTTCACCGAGGTCGCGACGAGAAATGGTTCAATACCCATATTCATCAATCGGCTGATGGTCGAAGGAGCATCATTGGTATGCAGGGTCGAGAGCACCAAGTGGCCGGTGAGAGCCGCTTTTACCGCAATTTCCGCGGTCTCAAAGTCTCGAATTTCGCCGACCAGGATGATGTTGGGGTCCTGCCGAAGGAAAGCGCGCAGAGCGGAGGCGAAGTTCAACCCGATCTGCTCCTTCATTTGTACCTGGTTGATACCGGGCAATTGGAATTCGACCGGGTCTTCGGCAGTCATGATGTTGGTTTCGGCGGTATTCAGCCGCGCAACGGAGGAATAGAGAGTGTTCGTCTTACCGGAACCGGTCGGACCGGTGACAAGCACCATTCCGTACGGCTTCAGAATCTGGCGTTCGAACTTCGCTAGCGACTCGGCCTCAAAGCCGAGCTTGGTCATGTCCAGGCGAAGATTCTCTTTATCGAGTAAGCGGAGAACGATCTTTTCGCCGAACAGGGTCGGAACGGTAGAAACACGGAAGTCGAGCTCTTTCTTTTTGCCGTCTTTCAGGTACTTGATCATGATGCGGCCGTCTTGCGGGAGCCGCTTTTCGCTGATGTCCAGCTTCGACATGATCTTGATGCGGCTGGTGATCGCATCCTTCAACTTCATCGGCGGCGCCATCACATTCTGCAGAATGCCGTCAATGCGGAACCGCACGCGGTATTCTTTTTCGTAAGGCTCGACGTGAATGTCGCTCGCACCGCGTTTCACAGCGTCGGTGAGAATCAGGTTGACGAGTTTGATGATGGGAGCTTCCTCGGCCGCTTTCTCGAGCGTGGCGAGATCCATCTCCTGTTCGTCGGCCGCGAGCTCGAGTGCAGCATCATCGCCGGCGAGGTCCTTCATGACCTTATCGAGTTCTTCGACGCTTTCGACTGCGCCGTAGAATTTGTGGATCGCTTCGCCGATTGCCGTCTCGGAAGCGACGACCGGCTCAACGTTAAAGCCGGTCATAAACTTGATATCGTCCATCGCGAAGACGTTCGTCGGATCCGTCATCGCGATCGTGAGCGTGGAGCCAACGCGTGAAAGCGGAACAATCTGATACCGAATTGCAGTTTCCTGCGGCACGAGCTTGATTACGGATGGATCGACTTCGTAAAACTTCAAATTGATGGAAGGTACGCCGTATTGGCGTGAAAGGACTGCCGTAATGTCTTCGTCGCTGACGATTCCCATCTTCACCAGGCAGGTTCCCAGCCGGCCACCGTTCTTTTTCTGGTAGTCGAGCGCCTGCTTGAGCTGATCTGCGGAGATCAGACTGTCTTTAACGAGGATTTCGCCGAGTCGAGAAGACATGTTTGTGCGTCCGCGGTACTAGAACCCGCTGGAAGTAGCAGCGTAGCATCTTGAGACTGCAAAGTTGGGTGTCGGGTGGGCGCTTCGTGGTGAATCAGCTAACATCCGATAGGACGCTTGAAAACCTGTACGCAAGAACAGGTAAATTTTTGCTCCTGTACGAAGGTACAGGTCGCTGCTGGCCTCGGCACTGGCCGCGCAATGTACTCGATAATTTCTTGAGGGAACTACATAGACGATGTAGGCATGAACGATCCCGCGAACTCAGGTGCGACCCGGTTTACTTTCGGTGAAGGAGCGAGTTCGCTCTTCCACTCCGCGTGGAAGCTCTAGCCTCAGACTGGTAGCTTCTGTTAGGATGGATTCGGTTGAGGGCGGTTAGCTCAGCGGTTAGAGCATCCCGCTTACACCGGGAAGGTCCGCGGTTCAAATCCGTGACCGCCCACCATTCAACAATCCGAATTGCAACGCGGGGGACGTAGTTCAGTTGGTTAGAACGCTGCCCTGTCACGGCAGAGGTCGCGGGTTCGAGTCCCGTCGTCCCCGCCACTTTTCGCCGATGTTAAGAATTTCTACAACATTCGCAGAAGTGGCTAAGCATCCCGCATCCTCTTAACCCGAACTGTCCTCTCCGACGTGTTTCCGATCAAGGCTGGCGACAATCCTCCCAGAACCTCATTCTTTACGCTTCACGGAACCCCATTTTCGGAGGTGTCGTAGCTCGGCCCGCGCTCTTCTCGGAAGGAGGATGGGATGTTTTTCCTAAGACGCCAACTGCTTCGAACTCTGTTTTTTGCTTTCGGATCAAGCTTCAACTTGGGACGCAACCAACTCGGCATCGCTGCACCCGCACCCATGCAGCCAATGGTCTCCTCTCATCCTGCGGGAGCCGCCGTTCGTGATGGGATTGCTGCGGGAGCGGAAATTGAAAAAGTGACAGGAATCGGCGGATTCTTCTTTCGATCCAAAGATCCGAAACCGCTGGCGCTTTGGTACCAGCAATACTGGCGAATTCTGACGACGCCAACCGCCGAAGGGGAGACTGGCTGGCAGCAGGAGGCAGGAGCAACCGCTTTCACTCCTTTCAAGGAGACGACCGGCTACTTCGGAGATATGAGCAAAGTCTGGATGTTGAACTTTCGAGTCCGCGATCTCGACAAGATGGCCGCGCAGCTACAAGCTGCGGGAATCGAGGTCAAGATTGACCCGCAGTCTTATCCCTACGGCCGGTTCGCCCGGCTGCATGACCCTGAAGGAAATCCGATTGAATTGTAGCAGCCTAAAGTTCCAGACATCAAAGGGTAGCGGACGGCACCCGCGGATCAATACGACACCCAGAGCACAGCGGGGTTTGAATCGTGTACGAGTGACGAAAGATAGATCTCGCCTCTATCCCGACGAGTCGAAGTATTAGCGATCGGGCAGTCCCCTCGTTCTACTCAGGTTCGCGTGATATTCTTCACTTCTCGTATGCAGAAGCGAACCCGCGGCCCGATAGTCTGTGCGTGGTGCGCGGCCGAACTGAAGCGCGGCAACCTTAAATCGCCTTTATCGCACGGACTGTGCCTTGCTTGTATGGCGGCTGCGGCCGGCGATCCGATTGAGGACCTCACGCACGTCCAGCCAGAATTGCTTGATGCACTGCCGTTCGGAGTGATTCGAGTTGTCGGCGACGGGACAATCGTGGATTATAGCAAGGGCGAGTCGGCCCTATCGAAAATTTCGCCGGCGTCAGTGATCGGAAAAGATTTTTTTCGAGACGTTGCACCGTGCACTGCTGTCAAAGAATTTCGTGGGACGTTCGAGGCTCTAAGAGTGAAACGCGAGAATGGGTCTGCCAAGATTCGGTTCGTTTTCAGATACGCTTCTGGCGCTAAACTCGTGGATGTTGTGCTGGTGTACCACGCGGCCACGGACACCTCGACATTGCTTGTTCAAGCGGTGCTCACTGAACCCAAGCTCTAGTCGACTGCTACAGCCGTGCGCTCGACATCGTCAGGGAGGCGAGTGCGACACTGAAACCGCTAAGCCCAGTGCGCCATTGTGATAGGAGAGTGGCAAAGATGTCGAAAAGATTGCATATCATCGATTGGGACTTCTCGGAATGTCGAAAATAGATGTTGCAAATAAAAGACTTATTTGGCAATATTCGCCTGGCACTTTGGTACTATAGATGCGATACACTTAGCGCGGCAAATGCACGGAGGTGCGCTCTTGAAAGCTTTCAAGATTCTTTCGGTAGTTGCGGTGGTACTTTTCGCGTCGAGCATTGTGCGCGCTGACGGGGTTGATGCCCGCGTGAACGTGAATCCGGGGCCTGACCCGATTCTGCCGAGCTGCGGATCTGCACAGTTCTTTGCTGATTCAACGGGTGCCTTCAACGTGGCGTGCGACACGACTGTGAACACGCCCACGATCACGTTTGGCGCACTTGACTCAACGACGAATGGCGGGCTTTCGTGTGCATCGAATCTCACGACGCTTTTCCCGACGAAAGGCCCCTTGGCCTTCCTGCAGGAGTTCAACTGGACAGAGACAAACGGGACGCAAGCGGGCGGGATAGACACATGCACCTTCACAGCGCCTCCAATGCCGGCCGGGATGACTGCCACGGACGTAATTAACTTTCTCACAAAGCTCGGCATCATCGATGACGGCGACTGCGATGCGAACGATTTCATTTTTGGCATCCCGAAGGGCTGCTCCATCATTTTCACCACGAATAGCACGAACGGAACACCGCCGCTGCTCTTTACGCCTTTCGCTGCGGGTGACGTCTCCGTGAACGGCGCGCCGCTACTTCCGATCCCCGAGCCGTCTTCAATCGGACTGCTTGCGATTGGATTTGTGGCTCTGCTTTTCGGACGGCGTTTGAAGAATGGCGCAGCAACGCAACTGATTTCCTAGTTTTTGTAGTCGAAACAGCTTAGAGCGCACCGCAGTTGCAAGGTGCGCAACTGATCTCTAAAGATGCCGCTGCCGACTCCGTGCCAGCGGCGTCTTTTTTTTCGCTCCGTTGGATCTCTATCAGCTCTTCTCTATTATTCCAGATGAACGCATTCGCGTGAGCGCCCAGTCTGCCTCGCCCTCCAGCCTTCACGCGATCCTGCGATCCAATCGTTCTGGGACCGAAACACCGGCAGGAGATCGCTCGTGATTCGCGCCCCTCGGGCTAGCTCTACAGGCGTAAGCTGACGACGAAATTGCTGACGGGGAGAAATTCGAGTCGCGCTATTGCGATGACTTGCCGAATTCTTTAACCAGGGCTTTGAATTCCGGGGTCTCTTTCAACTTTGCAAACTCGGGATCTTGCTGCGCCTGCTTCACTGGATACCCTTTACTGAATGCATCACGAAGTGAGCGGATCGCGTCGGACGGCTTATTTGCCAGAGTCTCAACCGTAGCCTCGGCGTAAATGAGCTCGACGTCCTTCTGGTCAATCGACCGAGCTCTTTGAATGAACTCCATTCCCCGGGCAGCGTCGCCCTTCTTCGCGTAGTAGAGAGAAAGATCCTCGAGCGCCGCGGTGCTCTGCGGATTCACTTGTAGTTCTTGAAAAGCCAGCGCGATCGCCTTGTCATACGTCGCATTCGCTTTGTCCCGCTGGCCTGAAGCGCGGTAGGCGTCTGCCAGATTTCCAACTGCCAGTTCCTGATTGGGACCGAGTTCTACCGCCTTCTCTGACATCTGAACAGCTTCAGCGGAGCGGCCCAGGAGACCGTATACGTTTCCAAGATTGTTGTATGCACTCCACGTAGGAGCGATCTCGATCGATTTCTTGTACGCAGGAATACAATCCTCGTATTTTCCCAGTCGCAGATAGGCATTGCCGAGGTTATCCCATCCGGCGACGTTTCCGGGTTCCAGCTCGGTGACTCGTTTGTATTGTTCGAGTGCTTTCTCCGTTTCTCCGATGGAGAAATAGGCGTTCCCTAGCGCGATGACGTTTCCCCAGTAGTAGGGATTCACTTCGATTGCTTTTTTATAGGTTGCGATGGCCTCTTCTTTCTGGCCACCATTCATGTAGGCTTTTCCGAGGCGCAAATACCCTTCATCTGAATTGGGTGCAAGTTGCAAACCGCGCTTCAGCTCCACAATCGCCTGCGCCGTCTTTCCGGTTCGAAGGTAAACAGTCCCGAGCGCAAAATGCACTTCAGGAAGGTTGTCCTTAAGCTGCTCGGCTCTCTGCGCCGCTCCGAGGGCCTTTTGCGCCCAGAATGGATCTTTCTTCTCGTGGTACATGGTCATGCTGGCGTTGGCTAGGCCCGTATATGCGAGCGCGAAATTGGGATCCTTCTGAATACTTTGCTCGAAGAAGTTGATGGCGGACTGCGCCGCTTCGACGGGCTGCGGCCCCCTCAGAGCTTGGCGACCGCGGAGGAAAAGATCATAAGCATCGACGTTTTCCGTCGGACGTTCGGCGCTGCGCGCGAGTTCCTCATTCGTGGGTTTCAGATCGAGCGCAGTCACAAGCTGCCCGGATATTTGATCTTCGAGCGTTAGAAGATCTTTGGGAACTCCTGTAAATTGCTGGGTCCAGAGTTTTTTTCCGCCATCCGCGACGTCAACGAGATTTACGATGATCGCCATCTTATCCGCGCTGCCCTGGATCGTACCCTGCACCACAAGATTTACGCCGAGAGTCCGGGCGATTTTTTCGATTGGGTCCTTCTGAGAGATCTTGGCAACCGCGCTATCCGACGCGAGCCGAAGGTCCTTCAACTGAAAAAGTTTCGCTGCCACCGCCTCGCTCAAACCTTCACCGACATACCCCAGTGATTGGTCATCACCCAGAATCCGAAATGGAAGAATCGCGACAAACTTTCCTTGTGAAAGCGGCGGAACGCCCGAGATTCCTTTGTCAACCGTGGCCCCGCCGCCAAAAATGCGATGACGAACCGGCGGAATCGCAAGCGCCAGCAGAATAACTGCAAGAACCGCACCGACGACCCACGTCCAACGCCGTTCCGCAAATTCAGGAATTTGAATCTGGACGGTCCGTGAACCACTCGCAGATCCTCTCGACGAGCCTTGTAGGTCGGCCAGTATCTCGTAGGCGCTCTGGTAGCGGTCAGCGGGATCACGCTCCAGGCACTTCATGATGATTCGAACGAACCAGCTCGGCAGCGATGGGTTGACCAGCTTCGGGTTCTTCGGCTTCTCCTGAATCCGCTGGTACATTACCTTCAGCGTTGATTCGCCGGTGAATGGAACGTCGCCGACAGCCAGTTCGTAGAGCATCAAACCATATGAGTAGAGGTCGCTGCGCTGGTCGGCCGGCTTCCCTTCCACTTGTTCAGGCGACATGTAGCGGGGCGTCCCAAGGAAAGCGCCCGTCTTCGTCATGCCCTGCGCTCCTTCTTCGAAGGATTTCGCGAGGCCAAAGTCGGAGACAAAAATCTGATCGTCTTTGTTGACTAGAATATTCTGCGGCTTCAGATCGCGGTGGATCACGCCTTCCGCGTGTGCCGCTGCTAGAGCTTCCGCAAGCGCAGTCGCGAACTTCAAAACCCGTTCGATCGGAAGTTTCGGATTGTCCTTCAGGATTCCGTAGAGGTCCTGGCCCTCCACGTAGGCCATGGTGATGAACTTCGTGCCGCCCACCTCGCCCATGTCGTGGATGCGAAGGATATTTTTGTGCGAGATTTTACTGGCGAGGATGAGCTCTTGCTTGAACCGTTTCAGGGCGTCGGTTTCGCCCATCACGCCGTGGCGAACAACCTTCAGCGCTACAGTGCGGTCGAGATCCTTGTCGTAGGCCTTGTAAACGCGGCCCATCCCGCCCTGCCCAAGAAGCGCATCGATGCGGTAGCGCGTGCCGAAATCACTCCCGGGAGCGAGAGCGGTGGCATCGACCATCACCATCGTTTCCATGTCCCCGACGGGCATAGGGGTACCGCAGCGGGAACATGACTCGGCGGTTTCGGCGTTGACCGTGCTGCAGTGCGGGCAGTTCATCGCGGAAGCCGCCAGGACGGCTCAATCCTACCTGTCACGATGTGTGATTATCCGCAATCCGTCGAGTGCTCGCAACATTAAATGCAATCGCAGCAGCCGTCTCGAAGGCGTCTAACCCTCCTAGTACGAGGCATCTTCCGCTACACTGTTCCGACATGCTCGGAACCCCAATTCACTTGTGGGTCGTTTTTGTAATCGTGATCGTTGTTGCCCTGGTGCTCGATCTTTTCGTATTCCACCGAAAATCGCACAAGGTCTCGTTGAAAAGCGCTCTGATAGAGAGTGCGGGATGGATAGGGCTTTCTCTGATCTTCGCCGTGTATGTTCACTTTGCGCGCGGGCCGGAAGCGGGCGTCCAGTTTCTTACTGGGTACCTGGTGGAGAAATCGCTCAGCGTCGACAACATCTTCGTTTTTATTCTGATCTTTAAGGCCTTCCAGATTCCCGACCGCTCGCAGCATACGGTTCTCTTCTACGGCGTGGTCGGAGCGCTGGTGATGAGGGCACTTTTCGTTCTGGCTGGCGTCGAATTGCTGCAACGCTTCCATTTCATCCTGTTTATCTTTGGAGCTGTCCTCGTCTTCACAGCGATTCAGATGCTGCGGCCCGGCGAACGAGTGATCCGTCCGGAGCGCAATTGGCTTGTGAGGATCGCGCGCCGCTTTGTGCCAGTGTTGACCGAATATGCAGGAGAAGACTTCTGGGTGAAACGCGAACGAAAATGGCACGCGACGCCGCTGTTCATGGCGCTGGTGGCCGTCGAGGCAATGGACATCGTCTTCGCTGTCGATTCGGTTCCTGCAGTCCTCGCGATTACCCGCGACACGTTTATCGTGTATTCATCGAATGCTTTCGCGATTCTGGGTTTGCGGGCCCTCTACTTTGCTTTGGCGGATATTCTTCCGCGATTTCGGTTTCTTCATCAGGGGCTCGCAGCGATCCTTCTGTTTGTTGGCGGCAAAATGATCGCGAGCGACTGGATAAAGGTTCCCGACCTCATATCCTTGGGAATAATCGCGGCGATACTTCTGATTACAATCGTTGCATCTTTAGTGCCGACAGGCAGACAACATGTAAACCCGGGCGATTGAGAACAATCTCAACTCGATCGACAGTGGCGCCAATCGTATATTTTTTCGTGACTATGCCCGGTGGGGTGCTGTTTCCATCCGCGATTCGACGACGCTCGCCAGAGCGCTTTCCATAACGTTTAAGCCTTCGTCGAATTGCTCGTCAGTGACTACGAGCGGAACGAGCACCCTCACTACATTCCCGTAGGTCCCCGCGGAAATCAGAATCAAGCCGTGTTCGTAGCAGTACTTTAAAACTTGCTCGGTTTCTTCTTTCGCGGGTTCTCGGCCTCCCGGGCTGCGAACAAATTCCATCGCGCGCATGGCGCCGAGTCCTCTCACGTCCCCGATGAGCGGCCAACGTTTGCTCCACGCACGGGCACGAGCGTCAAAACGCTCTCCCAACTTTTCTGCTCTCGAGGACAGGTTTTCGCGCGTCAGGATTTCGATCGCAGCGAGTGCAGCCGCGCACGAAACCGGATTGCCCCCGAATGTTCCGCCGAGCCCGCCAACTCCGGGAGCGTCCATTATTTCTGCACGTCCAGTGACTGCAGAAAGCGGCAGACCGCCGGC
>Ga0210387_10002901_pt1 | contig 13156 bp, 13 predicted proteins | sample IncBWC7OmetaG_FD_160108 | JGI IMG/M metagenome (GOLD analysis project Ga0210387, IMG submission 160108) | Forest soil microbial communities from Barre Woods Harvard Forest LTER site, Petersham, Massachusetts, United States - Inc-BW-C-7-O ...
GCTTATATTGTTGTAAACGCTTATATTGCCTTACAAGGTGTAATAACAGACTTTTAGTGCTGTTAGCACTTGTATAGCCTTGTTTGGACTTTTATATCAATACATGGTTTCGTATTTTTTGCTGATGGTGGACTCCCTGGCCACCGTACACCGCTGAGATTTTAAAGAGTATATACACAGGGTGTGGGAACCAATATTTCCATTGGAAATATTGTAAAGATACATGAAAAACATGTTTAATTATATAAACATATTTTTGCCTGAAATATTAAGAAAGTATTTTAAATAACTTCAGCATCTTGTAGACTCGTAACCAGTCTCCTCAGCGGTACTATTCGCAATGCGGAGTGCTAGAGCAGCGGGGGATGGAGAAATGGGAGGAGTGTTCGTAATAGTACCTAAGGAGACTGGAGGCATATTACCGTGAGCGAGTACAGGAGAATTTCAAAGTCTGAATCTTCCTGTTATGGAAGTCGTGCGACTCGTGCCTGTGCACCCTTACTGGCACTAACACGACATTAACGCGACGCATTCTTGTTTCTGGGCTTTGGTTCCAGCCGGAACGGTTACTCATAGCATCCCTTAATATACCTCTCACAACTATCCCACTAACTGGTTGGACTCTCCCCAAAACCCACACTGTCACTCTCTTGACTCTCTTGAAGCAACTGCACCACAAACCTGAGGTTTACATTCTTTCGTTACTGACTATCATCACTCTTTACAGGACTGCGTAATCTACGCTATACTTTTCACTCGTACAGTGGTGCACACCTTGTGCCACCGGATTCACATACAACTGGAAATTAATAATAATATTGATTCTCGGCCACCTCACGCGTTTCCGAGTCCTCGCACTGGCACCAAACGTAAACGCAATGACGAAAACAGGCCGATAACTTTTATACAAATGTTTGGCCCCCCCAGAAGCAAACTTTGCGTGCTGCTCGACCATTAACTCAAAAGGTTGTTCAGGAAGCACACATAGGGTCTTCCCACTGCCGGTGCCAACATCCACAATCACATCCTCGCCACGAAGGACTGCGGCAGCTATTTCTAATTGGAACGCATATGGTTTCACCCCTAAAATGGTTTCAGCACGAGAAGGTCTGCAAGGTTGATTTCATATGGTTTATACTTGTGGACCTTTGACTGAAGGGGGGGCATTGTGGAGGAAAAGGACAAGTAATAATTGCTTCATGATATCTTTGATAACAAGTGACAAAATTGCCAATTTCCAAGATTGCAGGGAGTGGCACATTGCTAGAGGTAACCATAAAAGGAAGAGTCGGACTTTGAAATTGACCTGTGCTCGCTTACAGTACATTGCCACCAGACGTTTTAGAAAGTAATCGACGTCAATGCTTTGTAAGACGGCTGGTCACGAGACTAAGCATCTTGTCTGTTTTAGGGATCCCTTTCAAATACAGTAATGAACAAATCCCTCAAAATATCTTTTAAATATTTCCAGCAGGAACATGTTTGTATAATTAAGCATGATTTCAACATATCTTTCAAATATTTCCAACAGTAATATTAGATCTCACACCCTGTGTACATACAGACAAAGTACAGAACAGCCATTCTACATTTGAATACTGAATAAGAAATGATATTTAATCCTGTTGCAATCCTGTTGTTGAAGAACCCGAGGCCTAGGGCAATTCCCAGTTGATGGTCAACTAAAACGGCAGGCTTTTTGGAAAGTAATGCCAACGAGACATGAGCAAATCATGAAGATGCTAGCGAATTTGCAGGTGTCAGGGATTCCATAAGGGAAACGTGGTCCACAAACTGAGCCCATCGCCTTTCCCATGCAGCGATGGCACGTTGTTTCTCCGAGGTCTCGAGAGTAGAATACTGCGGCCCAGGTCAACCAAGAAGGTCAGAGCGGAAAACTTTGCAACATGCTTACTTTGAGACTATCGCGAGCCATCTCACCAAGTGATATCAGTCCGGTAACCTCGCTGGCGACAAGAACCTGCAAAGATGAGGGGTGATGTTAACATGAGTGTTCAGGAAGTAAAAGTCCCAAGTTGCAGGAACCTGGAAGAAATCGAAGGTAAGACCCATATTGCCGAAAACTGCTGGATCATCGGAGCAAAGCACAACCGGGATCCCATTGTTCAGCAGAATTGGTAGAGGATGCATAGGCATGGAGGATGTTAATCGCTGCAAGAGTTACAGTACGTGTGAGCCTTCCTTGTGCGGACGAAAATGGAAAATACCAGAATCTCATTCCTTTGGAATCAGTCAAGTAAGCCTGACGCAGAATAGACAAAATCAATGCGAGCCACATACGAAATGGGGCACACTTCGATTGCGATACCCTTCTCTCGACAAGCTTCCATTAATTTTGGATGTTTTATCAAGGAGAACCTGTCCCAACGTCGCATTCAGTCCGAAGTTCTGAAAATTATTCAATCCTAACCCATGACCGATACGCTTAGTGCCCAACAAAATGGCATCATAGAGATTCATATCTGCTGGGGTGCCATCGCCAAGAGTCTCGCCGGCATGGAAAATGAAAGGGATGTCAAGCCCCAATTCCTTTTGGCGTTCACGAAATTGGAGGAGCGGTTCAATATAGTCGATTAGCGGTTTTAGTACATTTTCGTCCCCAACCAGGTCGAACCCTTTGAAAAATAGTTTAGGACTAATTAGAGTAGGCTTGTGCAGAAGGAAAGAACCTGCAATTAAGTGAGGAAACTCTTGCTTGAGGGCAATGCAGTCCTCGAGATACCACTCCAGCTCGTCTGGTGTTATTACACGAATTGTACTATAAATGATCTGGGCCGTCGAGCGTAAGCCAGCGAGAGCGAACAAGTTACAATACAACTCACTCGAGCACCAAAAAACTCATCTTCCCGTCCTTGACCTTTCATTTCAACCATGACCTCATTGAGGACGCGGTCAAAGATGAGCAGCCATTCTCGGTGAGGAACATTCTCCTGTCCATCTGCGCCAATCATATTTCTGCATGTGTGGGATGAATGGTGGCCCCGAATTAAACAGTAGAGTGCAGGGAAAGAAATACTTGAAAAGAAAGTTGAGTCGTGCTTCAATGTACAATATACCATCGTCGATGGAGGTCCGGAAAAATTCTCGGATGTATTCCGCAAAGATTGGGGTAAAGCGGATCAATCCCTGAAATCCATTATAAGAACCGCCCGTTTGAACATGAAACTCGGCTTGCCATAGAAACTCTAAACGTGCTAGTAAATTTCTGCCAGATCTGTTCAATTCAATAAGTTGGCTGAGTCGCATTCGGTAAGGAAAGGTTAGAACCTTGGTAACGGTATTATGAGTCCCATAAGCTTCAACTGGGTTGATCATCATAGCACCGATCACCCATCTATCAAATCCCTCCGGACCACCAAGACTTAAATCAAACGTCTCCCTTGCCTTCCACAGAGGAACCCAGCTGTCAGGGTAGTAAGTAGCGTCAGTCAACCCGGAAATGTCATCCGAAAACTGGTCTGGAGGTAGAGCACAGAATTCAGGTAAGGTAGACGCGAAGGTAGACCCATTGATTGCATTAGGCGTCCGGACGTGGATGACAGGGTGTTCTAGCGCAAGCTTGAGGAGGAAAGCGGCATTGACAGTTGCGTCCAAGTGGGCATGAAGAAGTGCGCCTTTGGGCATCTAATTCATAGTGATCGTGCAATTCAATCGGCCTGTCATGATATCCTTACCTTGGTCAAAATCTCGAACAGCTTGGTTTGCACGATGACACTCCTTCCTAGAATGCGCCGAACCCAATGAAAAGACATATAGTGCAAGATAAATCAGACTATCTACCCGTCAAAAATTCCATTCCCGGGAACGGATGAGGGATGGACGCGTATTCTGTACTCCATATCGACGAGGCCTCTTCTGCACGAATCTCGCGCACAACTTTGTCGGCCTTCGCCTCGGACGTAGAAAAGGAACTGCGAACATGATCCCCTCGTAGGGACCTATCGCGATTTATCAGATCAGCTCTTTCGGCTTCATATTTCGCGAGGTCTGGGTACTGGGTCATGATGAAGGTCAAGAATGCACACGTGGTTTCTCCTACTGCTTTGAAATTGTAAACAAAATTGTAAACACATATTATTTACAACTGCTTGGTTTGAATGGTCTTTCGAAATACATGCAAAACTAACTCGGAAATTGCCAGTGAAGGGGGCGAACTTGAATATGTTAATGTACTAGATACATCATGACTTCTACAGCCTTACTCGCTCTGTTTGTCCGAATCCTCATTGCTCTTTGCACTCGCACATTCTTCCAACCCGACGAGTACTTCCAGTCCCTTGAACCCGCACATAATTTCATTTTTGGCTATGGTCATCTCACATGGGAATGGCAGACGGCTTATCCGATCCGTAGCATATTGTACCCTTCGCTGAATATACCTTTATATTGGTTGCTGAAGGTATCTGGTTTGGATGGTAAAGAGCAGCTCGGAGATTGGCTTTTGGTAGGTAAGTATTTTCTTAAAGTCATAGGCTTTTGAAGATTAAACCTCTCCATGGGAAGATTGCAGGTCCACGGATCCTACACGGCGCATTTGCAGCTGTGACGGATGTGTGGGTTTCTGAGTTGACGCGGAGAGTGCTAGGCGAACGTTATGTTTCTACTGTCGTGAGCAGCTTTTTTTATTTCATTCCTTGAATTGGAATCTCATATGCCCACCAGCTCTTTTTGTCACTGACATCATTCTTTCATGCTCTCTCGCTCTCGCGGTCTTTATCCAATTCTTTAGAGACTTCGCTGACAACCATCGCGTTCTCTTACTATCCTTGGGACGCCAGTTCGAGGATCAGTCCACAGCTGATATTCAATAAGTATAACCATTTTTTACCTTCATAATTTTTCACGATTTTACATGACATGTACAGGTCAAGGATGAGGAAGATGTTGATATGTGCCAGCTTCGCCTGCGCAGTACGACCGACCAGTGCAGTGATCTGGGTATATATGTTCACGAATCTCTTCTGGCGTCTCAGATTCCATAAACAGTTGCTGATAAGGATTCTCTCAAATGCTTCCATCGCGATGTGCGTCTCTTGCGTGCCTCACAATAAACATTTCTGCTAATTCTTCCGCCGTCGCACCAGTTTACTCACGATGTTCTCAATATTCATTCTCGATTCCCTTTACTACAAGAAACCAACTTTCACACCTCTCAACTTTCTCCTTGCCAATCTTTCTGCCGTGTCGCTATTCTATGGGGCGAATTCCTGGCATTACTACCTCACTCAGGCCTTCCCAATATTGTGCACGACCACCCTACCATTTGTGGTTCACGGCATATTATCTACAGTTTTCGACCACGATTCCGGGTCGTTGAGGACAATGTTTGGAGCTGTTGCTTGGACAACTGGTGTATATTCCATGGCTAGGCACAAAGAATGGCGGTTCTTGCACCCTCTTCTCCCCCTGCTTCACGTCTTTGCTACCAAATCTCTCGTCGATCTTTCCCACACGATGACACAAACAAAGACAAAAAGGAAAACAAATAAGCCGAAGTCGAAACCTCGCAAATCTCTTCTGCGCCGTTGCCTTCCACCCATTCGCACCGCTTATCTCGGCGTCCTTCTCCTCAATATCCCTGCATCGATATTTGTCACAATGTTCTACTGCAACGCCCCCATTAGCGTAATGTCATATCTTCGAAGTATTCCGCAGGATGAATTGAGGAACGGAAGTCTGGGATTCTTAATGCCATGCCATTCGACGCCAGGACAGGCTTATTTACATCGAAGAGAGTTGGCTCAGGGAAGAATGTGGGCTTTGGGTTGTGAACCGCCGTTGGGGTGAGTCGTTCCCTCAAGCGACTGTATTCAACATCGTTCAAGACTGATATGTGATGGTGATGGTACGGCAGAGGGCAGAATTTGACGAGCTACAGAGATCAAACCGACGTATTCTACGAATCACCGTATCATTACTTCCATCACTATTTCCCCTCTGATGTGGATCCATCGTTCCCGCCTTCCTCCTGGCCTACCTCGATACCGGGAGAGGCGGTGTCCTCATCACACGGTCCCTTGCCTGCGTTCCCATGGGCACATGAGTGGCCACAGTATTTAGTGTTATTTGGGGCGCTGTTGAAGGAGAATGGGGTGCGGAAGACTTTGGAAGAGAAGGGATACAAGGAGGTGTGGAGGAAAGGGAGAGAATGGGAGGGTGAGGGAAATAGGAAAGGCGGAGTGAGGGTCTGGAAATGGTCTAGAAGATAATATGTGGTCATCTGATCAACATCTGGTCCATTGTGCTGAAGAACTCAGGAAGACTGTTTAACGACGTTAATGGAATCGTCATGCACGGGTCCAATCCGTTGCTTCGATACACTTGTCAGGTGAAGGTTTACGAACATAATGAAATCATCACCCAAAAGGTCTGGTCTTGTGTGACATTTTAAGTAGGTCTCCTTGTCATTGTGTTACGCTAGGATTGTTCAACAGAGAAAGATTTTTTTCGATGTAGCCAGAATTGAAGCTCACCATCAGACTTGGCAAAAAATAAGTGCAGGCAATGTCATAATGTACAATCCAAGCCACCCCAAATGGAGCAGCAGTAACCAGTACCTACAATCAGTGGAGACAAACTACAGTGGGCTGGTGCACAGGCCTGAGGGAGAGAAACAAAATAGATAGGGGGCGGGATGTATGTGTCAATCTCCTGAGTCACATGGGATCACGTGACACGACTGGGAGAGTGCCATACTCAACACATGTCCTAACATCATAATGAACTAGGGGTCACCACTTGCAGCAAGTCAGACCTTTCTTGCCTTCTGTGTGCTCATCATGTGTGAAGGCACCCAGTTAATTTTATATACATACCAAGGCTACAATTACAATGTACCTAAGTGCTGTACTGCTGTGATGCTGAGGATACTATTGGAGCCAACAACCATTCTCTAACCCTGAGGCAAAGGGTGGACCATGGAGGTGGCTAAACTCATGGAGTTCACAATGGGAATGAAGGCAATGGTGCTGATCAACATCACAACAGAGGCTGACCTGGCAAATGGGGCAAGAGGTGAGATCATTGACATTGTGTCAGATCCCAGAGAGCCCCCACAAGTGGTGAACAAATCAGGGGTAACCAAACTTTGCTATGATTCCAAGGTGAAGTTCAACATCACCTGTCAAGGCAAGTCAGTCAAGAGAATCCTAGTGCTTACAGCTGGGTATGCTTTCATGGACCACAAGTTGCAAGGCCAGACAATTGACTTGGAGTGTGTGATAGTGGACCTGGGCAAGCCTGCACACAGAGAATTGTCAGCTTCAACATGTACATGGTGTCAAGAAGCTGTGGGAGAAATACTGAGCAGCTGAGGGATGAGGACAATCACCTCAACAACCTCTCCACTACTACAGATCTCAACTTCAGGAATGGAAAATACATATATGACTGACATTTCATGTAACAACTTTAAGTAAAATCTACCTATTCATGTGATGTGCACACCTTGAGAACACCATGACTGAACCTGTCAACACAAAGCATTATAGTGGCCTGCACTGGATGGCAGCATCAGTAGCAGCGCAAGCACCAATTCCTGACTCCCTTTGTATGAATCAATTTTGGTGGTGATGGATGCAGGACAGGGGATAGAACACAATACAATTGACATTGTTCATGAGTAGTGGTATACAGGACTCAGGAGAGTAAATTGGAATTGATGTCATAATGGTACTAGTTATAAAGTAATGCATAGCTGTCAGAAATGACAGCTGTAGAGCATCCCAATGTGTGGAACAAGTGTGACTGAACAAGCACACAAGAGAGAATATGGATGGCCCTGGTGGCTGAATGTGTGGTACTATTTGTTTTTGGCAGATGAACAAATTATAAGGTATTGCACCTAGTGGTGAGTGGCTGAGGATTTGATACTATTTGTTTTTGGCAGACAAAACACATTATGAGGTTTGGCACCTAGTGGTGGGTGGCTGGATTTGGTGATGTTTGTTATTGGCAGGCCATGTGATGAACTAGGGGCTTGTGGTGACTCAGACCTTTTGCATTTTTAATGTGCTCATCATGTGTGAAGGCACCCAGTTAATTTTACATTCCAAGGCTACAATTACAATGTACCTAAAATTTGTCTCAGATGCACATCCTGTGCATGCAGATGATGTTAGGCCATTGCATCAGTCATAGCTACACAAAATATGTTATTCAAATGCCCTACCTGACTCCTCCATCCACACCCTCCACACATCCTCTCAGCTGCAAGACCTCCACCCTTCCTCATGCTCTCTGACACCTCAACCATCCCCTAAGTCCTGCCCCCCATCCTTTCAGCCTACCCTGCCCACAACTTCCATGAAATAACTCTCATTCACTAACCTACATCAAGCAGCAGAGAGCAAGGGGTGAAAGGTTGTGTAGAGGGCTGAGGAGGGTGATGATACTTAGTCGACAACATGATGAGAGGAGGAACTCAGAGTAGATGGAAGTGGGAAAAGCTCACCCTCCATAATGTGTGATGATGCAAATTTTGCCACTATGATGAATCTGTGTGAGGACTCAGATAGGGTAGGTTGATGGTCAGTTCAAAATTCAGCACTTTAATGCATGATGATCTCATCCCCACCTTGGTCTGAGGCCACCAATTTTGGCAGCAGAATGCTTGATTATCCTAGATACTAACATTACAAACCTCTTTAACTCATTACGCCGGACACCAGAAACCATTGAACCTGAGTTGATAAGTGTGCAACAGGTGGCTGAATGTGTGGTAGTATTTGTTTTTGGCAGATGAAATCAAATTATGAAGTTTTCCACCTACTAGTGGGTGGCTGAGGATTTGGTACTATTTGTTTTTGGCAGACAAAATGCATTATGAGGTTTTACACCTAGTGGTGGGTGGCTGGATTTGGCGATATTTGTTATTGGCAGGTCATGTGATGAATTATGGGGGTGAAGTGACCTTTACAAGAAAGGTGATAACAAACTGCCTCATTATATGGGCCACTGCTAGTGATGTGCCTGGCCCAGCTCAAAGCTAGAAGCCAGGCCAAGCCAAGCCCCAGGTGCTGGCCCAGCCCAGGATAGGCTGGATAGCTCAAAGCTGGAGCTGGTGGCTCAGGCCAGGGCTTTAGTACTATATTAGAACAATAATATCCAACAATATATATTGATGTATACTTAATAAAATGAAACTTATCACACAAATGACTTTGGTCACATGGTCTTGTTCAAAAGAAGACTTGTGTCACTTACTCCAATGATACATCTGTGTTGTGTGCAAGTACAAAGTGTGATCAATGAAGACTGGAGTGGGAATACAAAACAAAGACTTAGTAATATGTGTGCAAGTATGTAGAGAATGTCTCAGACACAGCCTAAGTGTTCTGATGTTCCTGGACAAAGTGTGATTACCTTGCTTGCAAGAGTCCCTTCACCCCCCCATAACTCATGTGACCTGCCAAAAATACATAGTGCCAAATATTCAGCCACCCTCATGTTGGCCATATATGCCTTAACTATTTGACCTGCCAAAAACAAATAGTGCCAAATATTCAGCCACTCTAGTGTTGGCTGTATATGCCTTAACTCCTTCGACCTGCCAAAAACAAATAGTGCCAAATGTTCAGCCACCTCAATTTTTGCCAATCTCTCCCAGATCTCTCTTTTCATTGGTCACCCCCCCAGCAAGAGAAAGATGAAGAGCTCTACTGCGCATCTCTTCTAGCCCTGTTTAAACCATGGAGGGTGTTGGGAGACTTGCATGTGCCGGGCATCTCATTCAGTGCCTCTCTTGTGTCCTTTTTAAATTTGGCCTTGGCTGACAACAAGGTGGGCGACTTGGTGGGTAACATTAAATACTCCCACCATATGGGTTGTTAGTATCCTTGAAATGCGACTGTCCTTTCTTTAAACACAATGATGATGTATAGTTGAGCATAGAATAAGTAACTGTGGCTGTGATTCTGAATTTCCAAAACCAAGCAAGGTCCGAGTCGGCACTAGCGACGACCATTTATGAAGATGTAAAGTGCAGAACATGGCAAGGTGTGGAAAATGTGGTCTAAAATATGTGGAAACACAGGGAGAGTAACACAGAAGTGCCAAATGATGAGGGACATTTATAAATAATGCAGTGGATGCAACACAGACAAAGTGAATGCAGTGAGAACAAGGCCAAAGTATGGAAAAACATGGAATTTTTATCACAGATGAGCACAATGTATTGCAGCTGATGAGGATAATGGTTAGGGTGTAGAGCTAAAGTCAAAACACATGCTGGGAAGTGGGGTGAACTTCTTCATTGAATCAATGATTTTCAGGAGATTTTATACTAAGAAACTTAAACTAAAAAGGGGAGAACAAGGAAAACAATAAGAACAGATGGACACAGAATAAAGGAGAACATCTGATCCACTGGGAGCGAGGTTTGCTGAACCGGTACACATACCAGTATGTGGACCTCTAGGTGTACCACTGCTGTGTCAGCTAACAACAATGATCCACATAATATTGTTGGTGGTTTGTTTCCATTGTTTGTTCTCTATTGTCCGACACTTATTGTACTTATGGGCTATTGTCCGACACGGGCCCGGGACTCAGAAAGGTCAGTCCAAATTGTGGACCAGGTCCATGTACTGGTATACCAAAAAGGCATGTGATATGTGCTATTGTGATGCCACTGCACGGCGGGCACTGGCACACTCTTTTGTTTTTCCCAGGCCCGCCTCCAGACTGTGTTCCATTCACTACTGGAACATCTCCTTGTCTCCACTACTGTTCGTTATTGGTGAGACATTCTTGGGCCTCTGTTTGCTACTGAGACATCTCCTTGGATAGCCTGAGGCTATTGATTGTTATTGTCATTATGCGGGCAGTTTTCTCTTGGGCCCCTGATTTGCCACCATCCAACTCACCATTTGAACAATTCTGCCTTTGAGTGCACATTTGCCAGGGTCTGTACTTGTCCCTTGATAAACATGAATGGCTCCCATTCATTTGTTACACTTGACACAGTTGTGGATGCGAATGACATCAGGATCAGGTAAAGAATCATCCATATTGAACGGAGGGAGAAACAATCTCGTCACAGCACCTGACTACTTATATGGCACCAGCTCATCTAATGATGCCACAAGGTGCCACTGCACTTGGAGAGCCCATGGACCCATGGACGTAGAGGCCTTTTCCAAAGCTGGAGGTAGCCACCAACTGCAGTGGCAACCACCAATTGGGACGCACTGATCATGTGCTGGATATTATTAGGATAATCACCCACACCACAGGTTTGCAGTACGTGGTTCACACATTTAGCAGAGCAGGTTTGCGGTTCGCACCTGAGGTTTGGCAAACCTGCCTCCCCACAGATTGGACTTTCTGGAATAAAGAACAATAATAATGATGAGGGGACAAAGAACTGTGACAGAAATAAAACATAGGAGATCATAAAAGTAAGTTAGGGGGAGGAGAGGAGCATGACCTGTGAGTGATCCAATGTGATCAGCTGATTAACAGATGACCTGGGACCAAGCCACATGTGTGGCATAACAAGATGATGGCAGAAAGACAATAAAAATGACATGTGATAATGTCCATGGAGTTCCTCAGTGATGTGATGTAGGCATGATGCAGAGCAAAGTGTGTATGGTGTGTTCTGAAGTAGGAAATGTGAAGCATAGTGCAGAAATGCATCAGAAATATGATGGAAAACCTCACAGACTATTATGTGGTATGTGCAATAATGCATTGTAATGGTGTGGTCTGGAACACAATCAGAAAACATCAGATTTGACAGATTACATGTCAGGGGTGTTAGGTGCATATCACTGAGTCACTGGTCCACAATTCATCACTCCTCCACTGCTCAACTATTCTAACATCCATTGCAATCACGTGCCTCATTCCCACACCATCACACAATGACACCTGTCAGGCTGTCACTCCCAACAATACATTCTGATCCCATGAAATCACATGACTCTCCCCAATCACATGTCTGAGTGTTTACACACCCAACTTGTTCCCCTGATCCTGATGAGCTATGCACATTCTTGTGGCATACTCCAACTCCATGTGTCCCTGCCTTTATGCATAGCCCCCTTTCTGGAATTATATTCACTCCTTTAGATACCTTGTACTATTTCCACTCCAATCCTATGCTCACCTTTCCCATTGCACCCTGTTTGTTCCTGATACTTTTACAAGACCTGATCTGATACATCTCCATATATAAATCACAAGTATCTACCCATGTACTCCTTAGTTTGATCTCTGCTTCTATCTGAATCATCCTCTCTGAGTCCCTTGAGACTTGGTATCTAGGTGCTCTGAAATTTGAAAACACTTGCAAGAGGTGCAACCTTCATAGGTTGAAGCCAAAGTTCTCTACTTGCCACTAAGTCTTCCTTGTCTTGTCCATACATCAGAACCCTGATCATGTGATTGGGCCTGGTGCATGCTTATGGTCTTCCCTCCCCCACTTTCGAGTGTAACAGTTAACATGACTCTTTCATCTACAATGGAGTTGTTTCAATCCCAGACAATTGTAAGCATGTTGCTTACTACAGTCCTCCTAATGTACATGTATACAGCCTGCTGGCTGAACAACTATGTTGTTCAGTTATGTCCCTTTTGGTGTAACAGTTATGGTGCTAGGCTGTCCAGACTACTTACAACAATGATACTAAACCATCCACCAACAACCATGGTCTGCTTTACTATCCACAATCTATGACCATCCATGCACCTGCCTCAACCCAGAGTTGATGGTACCCCACTACACAATTGTGTATGATTAATCCACCTCAGGCTCAACCTCATTTCAAGGGTGACCTGGTTGAGCTCACTACCACTCCACATCCATCTGCAATTGAGTGATCTCAATCCTGAGACAAAGTTGCCCACACCAGACAATTTATAACTAGATCTATGGAGATAAGATCAAGGCACATATGGGGATGATGATTGAGGGTGAACAGTGAGGCACCCCATCCCAATAGCAACACACACTATCCTTCTTGGCTCAGCCCAGCACAGCACAAGATCGCGGAATACGCTGTTGGCGTATTTGTAAGAAAACCTGAGAAACAACAACAATATGAACACAATACCTATCAGATTTCCATCATAGGTATTTTTTCAGTATTTCCTCATTACGACAGCAATACCCATAGATTACACAACACAA
>Ga0210387_10002902_pt1 | contig 13155 bp, 12 predicted proteins | sample IncBWC7OmetaG_FD_160108 | JGI IMG/M metagenome (GOLD analysis project Ga0210387, IMG submission 160108) | Forest soil microbial communities from Barre Woods Harvard Forest LTER site, Petersham, Massachusetts, United States - Inc-BW-C-7-O ...
AACTGCCCATTGCGACCTGAAGACGTCTGACCCGGGCGCGACATCGACGGATGCGCCTGCGAAGCAGGGATTCGCCGCGCAACTAGGGTTCCGTCTGCCTAACCTGGTGATCTCCCCTTTCACGCGTAAACACTACGTCTCGCACGTGCCCATGGATCACACCGCTGTGATTAAGTTCGTCGAGAGCCGCTTCATCGGACCGCTCGCACACCTGACGAATCGCGATGCCGCGCAGCCGGACCTGCTGGATTTCTTCGACTTCAACACCATACCGTGGGCCACGCCACCAGCGGCATCCGGTATTCCTGTTCCGCCGGCGGTCGGATCGACGTGCACGCCGGCAACGATGTAGGGCTGTTTATTTGACGGTCAGAACAACCTGATCCAGAGGTAGACGAGGATCTGAACGGCGATTCCCGCGCAGCTATCGAGTATGACGTCTTTCGGTGTGCCGGTGCGTGACGGGAGAAAGCTTTGGTGCCACTCGTCGAGACTGGCTACAAGAGCGGTGCCGAGCACAGCGAGACCAGACCACCGAAGAATCCATTTTGTTTCCCTCGACCCGGTCAGCGTCTCGCGCCACGCGCGGAACAGCAGGAAACTCAGCAAGCCGTAACCAAAAACGTGACCGCCTTTGCGGATGAAGAAGTGCCAGTGTTCGAAGTGCGCGTGGTCTACCCCGAATAAAAAATGCAGTAGAGGATAGAGGATGCGGCTGGTGTTGTTGGAAGAGGCCAGGTTGCTCGATTCCACGGTGATCACGATCAGCCACAGGACGGCGGCGATCCAGGCCTTCAGGACATGGTGACGGTCAGTGCTCAAGCGAGTCTGGAAACGCGGTCCTCTCCCTGACGAGAGAAGGATGGGGCGATGGTCACGCCGAGGGCGAGACGCCCTCGGGACAGCCAGCGGGATTTCGGCGCTACTGCTAAGAAGGCCGGTTTACTCGATGGCATAGTTCGGGGCCTCGCGCGTGATCATGACGTCGTGCACATGGCTTTCGCGCAACCCGGCGCCGCTGATGCGGACGAAGCGCGTCTTCTGCAGGAGCTCGGGAATTGTGGCGCAGCCACAGTAGCCCATGCCGGACTTCAATCCTCCAACCATCTGGTAGACGATCATCGCGACCGAGCCGCGGTAGGGAACGCGTCCCTCAATGCCTTCTGGGACCAGTTTGGCCAGGCGGTTGGAATCGCCTTCAGAAACCGCAGCTGAGGACTCGCCTTCTGTGCTCTGGAAGTAGCGCTCGCTCGATCCTTGCGCCATCGCGCCGATCGAGCCCATGCCGCGGTACGACTTGAACGAACGGCCCTGGTACAGAATCAATTCGCCCGGACTTTCATCGGTACCGGCAAACAGCGAACCGATCATAACCGCGCTTGCTCCCGCAGCCAGCGCCTTGGTTACGTCGCCCGAGTACTTGATGCCCCCGTCGGCAATGATCGGAACGCCTGAATCCTTGGTAGCGCGATAGGCCTCGGCGATGGCGGTGATCTGCGGCACGCCTGCGCCGGTCACGACTCGCGTGGTGCAAATGGAGCCGGGCCCAATACCGACTTTAATGCCGTCAGCGCCCGCGCGTGCCAATTCGCAGGCTCCGTCAAAGGTGGCCACGTTCCCGGCCAGCAGTTCGATGTGGGGCAATTTCGATTTAACCAGCTTCACCGCTTCGAGCACTTTTGTGGAATGCCCGTGCGCACTGTCGATCGCGATCACGTCGACCTTGGCTTCAGCCAGCTCCTGCGCACGTTCGAGGAAATCTCCCGTGGCGCCGATGGCCGCGCCCACGCGCAAACGCCCCTGGGGATCCTTGGCGGCATTGGGATATTTCAGTTTCTTCTGGATGTCTTTGACCGTGATCAGGCCCTTCAGGTTGTACTTGTCATCGACCACGAGAAGTTTCTCGACGCGGTGCTCGTGCAGAATCTGTTCCGCCTCTTCAAGCGTGGTTCCCACAGGGACGGTGATGAGATTTTTCTTGGTCATTACTTTATCGATGGGAATGTCGAAGCGGGTTTCGAAGCGCAGGTCGCGGTTGGTGAGAATGCCGACCAGTTTTCCGTGTTCGGTGATGGGCACGCCGGAAATTTTGTACTTGCGCATGACTTCGAGCGCGTCGCTGACCCTGTCGGTCGACGACATCGTCACCGGATCGACGATCATGCCGCTCTCGGAGCGCTTCACCTTATCGACTTCGTTGGCTTGTTGCTCGATGCTAAGGTTGCGATGAATGATTCCCAGACCGCCTTGCTGCGCCAACGCGATGGCCATGTGTGATTCGGTCACAGTGTCCATGGCGGAGCTGACGATTGGAATGTTCAGGCTGATGTTGCGGGTGAGTTGCGTCTGCGTAACGGCCTGCGTTGGAATTACATCGGAGCGCGCAGGCAGCAGGAGTACGTCATCGAAAGTAAGAGCCTCAGGAACGGGAAAATGAATCATAAGATTTCTCGGGAATCGCCCAGCTTGTGGGTAATCTTTTATTCTAGAGAGGGCTGGGGATTGAGGCAAATGGGAAAAGGGATACTAAATGCGATTCTTATGCGAGCACGCGGCTAAGGACGCAGGAATGTAAAATCCCATAACGCTCGACTCCAGCGCTCGCCAGCTGAGCAACGCGCATCCGGTGTAACTTTGTTAAATCGTCGATGAACGGTTCGGTGTTTTGCTTGACTTTTGTCCCATTAGGATTAGAGTTAAAAAATAGAAGACCTCTACCTACTACCCAGCAGCAGGCAAGCCCTATCTTAAGTCCCGATATTCGGAGTTCGTTATGACCACGGCACTTCCCCCATGCCTGAATCGTAATTGGAGAACTTTCTATCGAGCCGCCATTCTGGAAACTGACAGAAGCGTTCAACCGCAGCGAGTCTCGCAAGCTGAAGAAGCCGTGAAAGCGCGTGGCAGAGAAATTTTCTTTTACGCTGATGGCACCGCCGAGGAACAGGAAGCGCTGGAAGACGCACTGTATGCCTTGCGTGCGTTCAGAAGCGCTTGGCAGCACCCTGAAGCTGCCTGATCCGGGCGTGCGATAGGCGAGGCGGGCAGTGATTGATCTCCGGTCAGGGAAGAACGCACATCTCTCCACCTTGACGCCGACCCCTTGTGCCATAGCACCCAGTGGAGGCTAGTATGACGTCGGTATACATTCCACACTGCTGGATATGCGGCAGAACTGTCTCACCAGGAAACAGCCAAATCGACGACAATGACTTGGCAGTGCATGAATCGTGCTATGTCACGAAGGTGGCGCTGGCGCGGGGAACAATGCCAACCGAGCGCAGCAGGCGCGAAGCTGGCGTCGAAAAAGGGGCAATCCCAATCCCCAACAACCTAAACCGTTTGCGGGCTTAGTTGGCAGAATGTCGAGGTTACGCTCGAGCTTACGCTCATCGACTGAGGGATTCTTGCCCGAGGAGGCGGTGGCTGTTTTGCCTTTTAGCACCTACGGGCGTATATTAAGTAACTGAGAACTGCTGTGTACCGGCAATTGGCGAAGCACACCAGTGGGCGCAAGCCCACTTTTTAGTTTGGGCCCATCGGGTGGTGCAGCCGTCGCCTGTAAGTTACTGGATTCATGGCGCTTGACGTTGAACGTGTGCGGGAAATCGCGGACCGGGTAGCCGCCTCCAGCGGGCTCGAAGTGGTGGAAGTCGAGATCCTCGGCGGGGGCAAGGCGCGCATGTTGCGGGTGTTTTTGGATAAGCCCGCCGCGGGAGCGGAACCGCTGTCCGGGGTGACGCACGGAGACTGTGCCAACTTCAGCCGCGAGTTCGGCACAATTCTCGATGTCGAAGACGTCATGCCGGGGTCGTACACGCTGGAAGTTTCGTCGCCCGGGCTGGATCGCAGGTTGATCAAGCCTGCGGACTTCAGTCGCTTCACCGGCAGCCGCTTGAAATTGACGACTCGGCAGCCGGTGGATAATAACCGCCATTTCGAAGGACGGCTGGAGAGTTTCACGAACGGCCGTTTGACGCTGGATTTGAGCGTGGCCAGCCACAAGTCGCGCAAAAAGATGGGCCCGGCAGCGGGCGAGAAAATTGAAATTGATTTCGCCAATGTGGAGAAGGTGAATCTGGTGCCCGAGCTGTAAGGGTTCAATGGTTCAAAGTTGCAAGGTTTCAGGGACCTTGAAACGTTAGAACCTTGAAACTTTAGAACCTTGAAACTTTGGAACCTTGAAACTTTGAATTTATGGCAAGCGAGCTCTACAACACGATCGACGCACTCAGCCGGGAAAAAGGCATTGATCCCCAGATTGTGGTCAGCGCGGTGGAAGACGCCATCGTTATGGCTACGCGCAAGTACTACAAGTCGCAGGAAAATCTGAGGGCCAAGCTCGACAAGGAAACAGGCAAGATCAACGCCTTCGCGGTGAAGACTGTCGTAGAGACTCCGGAGCAGGTGGAAGATCCCAACCTGCAGATCGCCTTGGAAGATGCGCGCAAGGTCGATCCGGCGCTCGAAATCGGCGGCGAGCTGCAGATTCCGAAAGTTACGGAAGGCATTCTGGGACGCATCGCGGCACAACTTGCCAAGCAGGTAATTTTCCAGAAGGTGCGCGAAGCGGAACGCGACACGGTTTATAACGAGTACATCGGGCGCGTTGGAGAAATTGTCAACGCGACGGTAAAGCGCGTCGAAGGCCCGGACGTGATTTTTGACATCGGCAAGGCGGAAGCGCGCATGCCCCGCAAGGAACAGTCACGCCTGGAATCGTTCGCCATCGCCGAGCGCGTGCGCGTCGTGATTGCTCGCGTGGAGCGAGCTTCGAAAGGTCCCGGCGTTGTGGTATCGCGCGCCGCACCGGAACTGGTGCAGCATTTGTTCCAGACGGAAGTTCCGGAGATTTACGACGGAACGGTTGTGATCCGCGCGATTGCCCGCGAAGCCGGCGAACGCACGAAGATCGCTGTCATGTCGAAGGACAAGGATGTTGACGCGGTGGGCGCTTGCGTCGGCATGAAGGGAATGCGCGTGCAGTCGATCATCCGCGAACTGCGCGGGGAAAAGATTGACATCATCGAATATCACGAAGATGCCGTGACCTTTGCCGAAAAGGCGCTGCAGCCCGCGAAGGTAAGCCGGGTGACCGTCGTCGACAGTTCCGACAAGCACTTGGAAGTCGTTGTCGATGACAGCCAGCTTTCTCTGGCCATCGGGAAGAAGGGGCAGAACGTCCGCTTGGCGGCGAAGCTGCTGGGCTGGAAGATCGACATCAAGAGCGAGGAAGAAAAGCGCCAGGAAGTCGAACTCCAGATGGCCGCGATGGCCCCACAAGCGTCGACCCCGCTCGAGAACGTAACTGGGTTGGGCGAAGGCTTGGTGGAGAAGTTGAGCGCTGCGGGCGTGACCACGGTCGAAGCCCTCGCTGATATGACGCCGGAGCAACTTGAGGCCATCGAGGGCATCGGCCCCAAAACGGTGGAAAAAATCAGCCTCGCGGTGAATAATTACTTTGCCAGCCTGGAAGCGAGCGCCGCCGCAGGGGAAGTCTCGGCGGAGGGTGCGATCGCAGAGGGTGAAGTTGCAGCGGAAGAGGCTGCGCCGGAAGCTTTCGCTGAAGTGGCGGAAGGCGAAGTGGCTGCGGAAGAACAGGCAGTGGCTCCTGAGGCGACGGCGGAAGCCGAAGCCGCCCCAGATGAAGACGAAGGGCACGAGCCGAAAGATGGCTCTGCTCCCGAAAAAACTGAATAGTCATGGTACGCGCGAACATCTGCGATGGCGTGCGAATGCAGGACGCTGACTCCGTGAGGCTACGATGAAGACCTAAGGGCAACGCGGAGTACAAGAAAGGCCGGATGAGCAAGGTTCGAATCAACGATCTCGCCAGGGAGCTGGAAGTTAAAAGCAAAGCCATTCTCGATGCTCTACCGATCGTCGGAGTGACGGAGAAGAAGACCCATTCCAGTTCGCTCGAGGAGCATGAAGCAGAAAAAGTGCGAGCCCACATCCGCGGTTCGTCCGAAACGCAGTCGTCGTCTGCCCGGTCCGCGCGCCCGCTGCGCGGCGAAGAAGAAATCAAGACCAAGATTGATCTGTCGCACATCTCCCGGCCTGGAGACGTGCTGAAAGCGATCACGCAAAAGAAGGAAGCCGCAGCTGCTCCGGCTCGGCCCGCGGCCCCTGCAGTGGCAGCGAAGCCAGTTGCGGTGCCGCCTCCTGCCGCAAGACCAACGCCGCCTCCGGTGGCGCCTTCCGCTCCGGTAGCGACTGCTGCGGCGGTGACTGCTCCGGCGCCACCGGTGGCGCGTCCAGAGGTGGTTGCGCCAGTTGTTGAGAAGCCCGCTGCGCCCGCGACTCCGGCTGCGGCTCAGGCTCCGACTGTTGCTGCACCTCCGCCGCGGCCGGCAATGCCAGCTCCGCCTGCGATGATTCGGCCTTCTGCTCCGGCCGCACCCTCAATAACAGCGTCGTCTACCACGGCTCAACCACCGGTGGTCGCGCCGCGTCCACCTGCGCCGCCCGCGGTTACGGGACCACCGCCGCCTCCCGCGCCGCGCATGATTGTTCCCCAGACCGGACCGCGTCCGGTGTACAAAGCCCCGCCGCCGAGGCCGGTCGCCCCGATTTCACAGACGAGCGCTCCCGCAGGAACCATGCGTCCCGCGCCCGGACGTCCCGTGCCTGGTCAGCCCATTTTTCAGCGCCCGCGTCCGCAGGTGCCCGGCGGAGGTCCGCCGCGTCCCTTGCGCCCCGGTGAACGCCGTCCGATGCATCCCACGCGCCAGGCGCCAGCAGGTGCGCGTCCGCTGGGTGTGGGTCCGGGGCTCCCGCCTCCGGGACCGGCTCGTCCGGGTGCTCGGCCTGGTGCTCCGGCGCGCCGGCCCGGCCAGCGCTATGTTCCGCGTGGCATAAAAGAAGGCCCAATGAAGGGCTACACGCCACCACCGCGCATGGTGGTGTCGAACGAGCCGATGCCGATCACGCGCAATATCACAATCACGGAAGGCATCAGCGTTAAGGATCTGGCGGAAAAACTCGACATTCGCGCCAAGGATTTGATTTCGCGCTTGCTCGGTCGCGGCGTTTTCGCCACCATCAACCAGACTCTCGACGCCGAGCTGGCGAGCGAGATGGCGCGCTTCTTCGGAGCCGAGACGAACGTGATCACGTTCGAAGAGCAAGCTTCGAAAGACATCGACGCTGCCGCAGGTAGCGGGGAAGAGTCCGCCGTCGAAGTCACGCCGCGTCCTCCGGTGGTCACCATCATGGGTCACGTCGACCACGGCAAGACCACGCTGCTTGATTCGATTCGCCTCACCAGTGTCGCGGAAGGCGAAGCCGGAGGCATCACTCAGCACATCGGTGCCTACAAAGTTCGCATTACTGACAAAGAATCTCCGGCATACGGACGCGAGATCGTATTCCTCGATACGCCCGGTCACGAAGCGTTTACTCGCATGCGGTCGCGCGGAGCGAAGGCTACCGATATTGTGGTGCTGGTGGTGGCTGCCGATGACGGAGTGATGCCGCAGACGATTGAGGCGATCGATCACGCGCACGCGGCGGAAGTGCCGATCATCGTCGCAGTGAACAAGATCGATAAGCCGGACGCCATGCCTGACCGCGTGAAGAAGCAACTTGCCGATCGCGGGCTGGTGCCGGAAGAGTGGGGCGGCAAGACCGTGTTCGTCGACGTTTCCGCGAAAAAGAAGACGAATTTGAACTTGCTGATGGAAATGATCTGCCTGGTTGCAGATCTGGCAGAACTCAAGGCCACTCCGGAGCGCGCCGCGACGGGCGTGGTTCTCGAAGCCAAACTCGATCGCGGCCGCGGACCGGTGGCCACGGTGCTCGTCCAAAATGGCACGCTCATCGCCGGCGACAACTTTGTGGTGGGCAATGTTTACGGCAAGATTCGCGCCATGTTCGACGATCGCGGAGCGCCGCTGGCGTCTGCGCCACCGTCCACGCCGGTTGAAATTTTGGGCATGGAAGGGTTGCCGCAAGCCGGCGATCAGTTCGTCGTGGTTGCCGATCGCGACAAGGCCCGAGGCATTTCCGAATACCGCGAGCAGAAAGCCCGCGAAGCCGCGCTGGCCAAGAGTTCTCGTGTGTCGCTGGAAGGACTTGCTGAACAAATCAAGACCGCCGGCACCAAGGAACTGAACATCATCCTGAAGGGCGATGTGCAGGGCTCGGTGGAAGTGCTCAGCGATCTGCTGTCGCGACTTTCGAACGAAAAAGTTCGGCTGCGCCTGCTTCGTTCGGGTGTAGGCGCCATAACCGAAACCGATGTACTGTTGGCGTCGGCGTCGAATGCCATCATCATCGGCTTCAACGTGCGGCCGGAGCGCAAGGCGCAGGAACTCGCCGAGCAGGAAGAAGTCGACATCCGCCTGCACTCGATCATTTACGAACTGCAGGACGAGATCAAGCGCGCCATGACCGGCTTGCTGGAACCGACGATCAAGGAAACCTATCAGGGCCGCGCGGAAGTGCTCGAAGTCTTCCGCATTCCGAAGGTCGGTACGGTTGCTGGTTGCCGCGTGACCGATGGCTTGATCAAACGCGATTCCGAAGTCCGCCTACTGCGCGACAACGTAGTCGTGTTCAAGGGCAAGGTCGGATCGCTGCGGCGCTTCAAGGACGACGCCAAGGAAGTCACCAATGGCATGGAGTGCGGCATCTCGATCTCGAACTATGGCGATATCAAAGCCCGCGACGTGATCGAGGCATTCGCCACGGAGCGGATCGCCGCGGAAGCAATGGTTTAGAAGTTTCGAGTTTCCAGTTTCAGGTTTCGAGTAATCTGGGCGGCAGGCAGTTTTTGTGACTGCGCAAAACTGGAAGCTGAAACTCGAAACTGAATGCCTATCGCATTGCTCACTCTCGAACTCCACATCGAAGCCGCGCAGTCGATCAAAGACAGGCGCCAGGTTGTGCGCAGCTTGAAAGACCGGCTGCGGACCAGCTTCAACGTTTCAGTCGCCGAGCTCGATGCCGCCGAGCTCTGGAATCGCGCCACCATCGGCGTGGTCAGCATCTCCAGCTCGCGCGATTACCTCGACGGCCTGATGAAGAACGTGGAGCGCGCTGCCACCCGCATCGCCAATAACCACGGCGCCGACCTCGCCGATTCGTTCGTGGAGTATTTCTAGAAGTCCTCAGGTGGAGATGGCTGCCTCGGAGGTCCCGCCAGAGCGAAACTCGGCGGCGCGAGCGCCCTAACATATTGTTACCTCCGTACTTATCACTCTCGGCCAGAGCGGCGACAATAACGCTGCCGGAGCACACACTTGCGCCCGTTTTTCTGATATTCTCATGCGTTTTACCTGAGGTGGTGAAAACCGTGGAGAAGCGTGGGCTGAAATACCATCGCGGGCGGGTTGGCGAGGCTCTGCGCGAGGAGATCGAAACCCTGGTCGAAGGCGAGCTGGCTGATCCGCGCATTGGCCTGGTGAGCGTGACCGCCGTCCACATCGCGGACGATGGTAGGTCCGCGCAGGTTTGGGTGAATGTTGAAGGCGATGACGAGGATGCGGACGAAAGCCTGGAGGGTCTGGAGGCAGCGCGCGCCTACATCCGGCATGAACTGGTTGAGCGACTGCATCTGAGACGCGCTCCCGAACTGTATTTTAGGCTGGACCGTGCAGAACAAGAAAAAGCGAGAGTCGAGGAGTTGCTGGCACGGGCGAAAAAACGTAACAAGGCCCGCAAGGATCCTGGTGGAAAAAAGGCATAGCGACGTGCTCGAGGACGTGCTCCGGCAGATCGAACAGCACCAGAGGTTCGTGCTGACCTCGCACGCCCGGCCAGACGGCGATGCAGTCGGATCGGCACTGGCTTGCTGCCAGATTCTGCGCGCGATGGGCAAGCAGGCCGATGTCGTTCTGCACGATGGCGTTCCCCGCGTCTACCGTTCGCTTCCGTTCGCGGATCAAGTCGTCCAGTCAAGCCAGGTCATGGGCAATTACTCGGCGGCAATTATTCTGGAATGCGACAGCATTCACCGAACGCGGCTCGAAGGTTTGGAAAACCGGTTCCTTATCAGCATCGACCATCATGTCAGTGGGCGCCCGTTCGCCCACGTCAACTGGATCGATCCCGACGCCGTGGCCACTGCGGAAATGGTGTTCCGGCTGGCGCGGGAAGCGAACGTCAAGTTCTCCGGCGAGGTCGCGACCTGTCTTTATACCGCACTGATGACGGACACTGGTTCGTTCATGTTTCAAGGCACGAATGAACACACGTTCGCTCTGGCGCGCGAGCTCGTGCTGGCCGGAGCCGATCCGGCGCACTGCGCTCGCGGCATTTATTTCGCGCACTCCGTGGCCAAGATTCGATTGCTGGGCGAAGCGCTGCGCAGTCTAAGCCTTGAGGGCAACATCGGTTACGCCTGGGTGACCCAGAAACAGGTAGAACGCTGCGGCGCCATCGAGGAGGACTGTGAAGGATTGGTGAACTACGTTCTATCCATCGGCGGCATAGAAGTTGCGGCGTTCTTTCGAGAGTTGCCGGATGGGCGATACCGGGTTAGCCTGCGCAGCAAAGGCAAATTGGATGTCGCGCATGTGGCCGAGAGTTTCGGCGGCGGAGGCCATGAATGCGCCAGCGGTTGCTCGGTTAATGGGCCACTCGCCGAAGCCGTGCGCAATATCCTCTCCCAGCTTCGCGGCGGGCCTTCCGTACAATAAGCAAAGAATTGCAGATTGTAGATTTTTGATTGCAGGTCGAAAACTGTTGTCTTCCGCACGGTTGGCTCGCAAGCGAGCTGCAACCTTGAAAAAACCGAAATCTGCAATCATCAATCTGAAATCGTCTTTCATGACCAACCGCACGCGAACCGACACTTTGCTGATCGCAGGCTTCTGTGCTTTTCTATTTTTCTACGGCACAGGGCAGTTCGGGCTGATTGGCGCTGACGAGCCACGCTACGCTCAAGTGGCGCGTGAAATGCTCGAACGGCATGACCGGATCACGCCGGTTCTTGGTGGGCATGCATGGCTCGAGAAGCCTCCGCTGTATTACTGGCAAGCGATGCTGGCCTACGATGTTTTTGGGGTAAGCGACGTGGCGGCGCGGGTGCCCGCCGGATTTGACGCTACGCTGCTCGTGATCTCTGTTTATCTCTTCTTTCGCCGCTTTCGTCGCGGGGTGGAACTGGACGCTGCGCTGATCACGGCTTCTTGCGCGGGAATCATCGGCTACGCGCGAGCCGCTTCGATGGACATGGCGCTGGCCGCTTCTTTCTCGATTGGAATGCTCGCGTGGTGGGCGTGGCGTGAGAGCGGCAAGCAAACTTATCTTGTGCTGTTTTATGTCTGTATGGCGCTAGGCATGCTGGCCAAAGGTCCGGTCGCGCCCTTTCTGGCCGCGGCGGTCATCGTAGTGTTTGCGCTGGGAGCGCGCGAATCTCGGCTCGTCTGGAGAACGGCGTGGCTGCCAGCCATTCTCTTGTTCTGTGCGATCGCACTGCCATGGTACATCGCGGTCGAGGTGCGCAATCCGCAATTCTTTCGTGAGTTTATTCTGGAGCACAATCTGGCCCGTTTTTCCAGCGACCTGTATCACCACCGCCAACCTTTCTGGTATTACCTTCCCATCACGGCTCTCGCTTTTGTGCCCTGGACCGTTTTCGTGGTCGCGGCTTGCGTAGCATCAGTCCGAATCTGGTGGGCCGAGCGCAGGTCCGTCGTTGCTGAACCTGATCTGGAATGGCAGTTCAGTGTGTTCGCTGGCTGCTGGCTGCTGGTTCCGGTGGCGTTTTTTTCTATCTCACAATCGAAGCTTCCCGGCTACATTCTTCCCGCTATTCCCGCAGGCGCGGTGTTGCTCGCGGATTACTTGCGCCGCAAACTCGCGGACGACGTTAACGTTTCAAAAGGATTGGCAGTGCTGCACGCCCTCGTCGCGGCTATGCCGATCGTTCCGTCTGTGCTCATTGCTTATCTCATCACCGAGCACCGGCTTCCTGCTGGCCGGCCCATGCTGATCGCGCTGGGGATTGCGTTCGCTCTAGGTGCGGCCATTGCACTTACTCTGGTCAGCCGCCTCCGCCTGCGCATGCTGCGTTTTGTGACTCTGATCCCGGTTGTGTTGTCGGTCGCAGCAGTGCTCAAGCTCGGCACAGCGTCTATCGATCAGACCCTGTCGGCGCGCCCACTGGCGATAGAAATAGCGAGTGTGGAAACCCATCAGCTTCCTCTAGCTGTCTACGGTGTTCCGCGCGAGGTTGAATTCGGACTTACTTTCTATCGGAACCAACCTGCGGAGCGCTACGAAGCGGGAAGCATCCCCGCCGAGGAACATCTGCTGGTAGCTCCGTCGACCTGGAGGGGAAATGTCGCGAAGCAAACAACAGGGCGGCGGGTGTTGTTGCTTGGCCACTATGCGCCGCAGAATGTGGACTATTATTGGGTCGCCGCCGCGGGCGCAACGCCCCAGCCGGGTAGGCCGTAGTGACTAAGATTCCGATCCTATTCGCTCGAGTATGTCAGTTCCTGGAGTCCAGCCCTCGGGGGAGCCGGGGCTCGTTCCGCATTGGCGTACTCGAATCCTCTCTCGAACGCCTTCAGATTGAGTTCCCTGAAACTTGCTGGTACTGAGTCGGCGACAGCTTTGCGAACTGCATCCGCGGTCAGAAGCTTTGTAACCGAGGTGAAGAATCCCACCATCACGGAGTTCAGCACCATGCGCTTGCCAAGTTCCTCGGCAATGCGTGTAGCGGGAATGCGATAGACTTTGGAATTAGGCTCGAGATCAGAGACGCGGACCAGATCTTCTTCCACGATCAGCACGCCCTGCGGTTTCAGTTCCGGCGCGAAGCGGTGGTAAGCCTCCTGCGACATGACGACCATGATGTCGGGCCGTGTGACATAGGGATACAACACGGGCGAGTCGGATAGAATGAGCTGAGCGCTACAGGCTCCGCCGCGCGCTTCCGGGCCGAAGTTCTGTGTCATGGTGGCGAAGCCGTTGTCATAAAGGGATGCTGCTTTACCCAGCACGATGGCCGAGAGGATGACACCCTGGCCTCCGAAGCCGGCAACACGAATCTCGGTTAGCCGCATACGCACTCCGTTTCTGGTTCTTCGATGTAGCGTTCGCCCAGCGTAGATTGGTAATGCGCGCGCATCATGGTTTGATAGTCGGGCCGGTTGCGGTCCACAAACTTCCCGACTGCGATCTCTCCATTCAGCGTGAGCC
>Ga0210387_10002903_pt1 | contig 13152 bp, 15 predicted proteins | sample IncBWC7OmetaG_FD_160108 | JGI IMG/M metagenome (GOLD analysis project Ga0210387, IMG submission 160108) | Forest soil microbial communities from Barre Woods Harvard Forest LTER site, Petersham, Massachusetts, United States - Inc-BW-C-7-O ...
TCCGTCGACGGTGTGAAGTGGTCAAAGGACATGCGCGAGCAGCTCAAAACCATGCAGCGCGACGTGGCGTCGCTGACCGATCACGCCTCCTACCTTTCCAACAAGATCACCTTCATCCTCGATGCGATGCTCGGCGTCGTTAATCTGGAACAGAACAACATCATCAAGCTGTTTTCGGTAATGGCGGTGGTATTGATGCCGCCGACCCTGATCGCCTCGATCTACGGCATGAATTTCAAGGTGATGCCGGAACTGGAATGGCAGCATGGCTATCCCCTGGCGGTGCTGATGATGGTGGCCGCGGCGGTGGCGCCCTACATGTATTTCAGGTGGAAGAAGTGGCTGTAAATTGGCCGGTTCCACCTGGCGATCGAGGTTAAAAAAGTACCGGAAACTGCTCGACTCCTCCTTTCAAGCGCTCCGCTAAAATTTGAGCGGAGGACTGAACGTTTGCGCGACGGCTTTCTGTCATAACGTCGGCAGAACGACCCGCGAGAACGCCAATGGTTGAGAAAGTCATAAGGCCAATGCAGAACGTCATCGACTTCGCGAGCTACCAGCAGGGCCGCAACATTGTCGCCAGGGCGCCGGCGATGTCGGTGCGTAGTTGCCGGCATTGCGGTGCGGTGCTTGCCGAAGGGGAGCGGGAAGACGAGTGCTCCAGCATTGCTAATGCCGAAGAGGCCCTGCGCTGGCAGGCCGCGCAAATCCTGCGCGGGCTGATCTAGGACGAGCCACCATCCTCGAGAGCAGCTCGAGGCGACGGGGTTTGCTGCGCTCGTTTTGAGCGGCGTCCCTAAACGTGCTGGCCGCCATTGATGTGGATTTCGGCGCCGTTCACGTAAGAACTCATCTCCGTACACAGCACATAGATGATCTTGGCGACTTCGTCCGGCGTGCCGAGCCGGTGCATCGGAATTTGCTGTTCGACGATCTTTTCGGTGCCGGGCGACAGGATCGAGGTGTCGATCTCGCCGGGCGCGATCGAATTGACGCGTACGCCGACGCGGCCGAAATCCGATGCCATCTCGCGGGTCAGCGAGGCGAGCGCCGCCTTCGAGGTCGCGTAGGCTGCGCCCGCGAACGGGTGTACCCGCGAGCCCGCGATCGAGGTGACGTTAACGACTGAGCCCTTCGCAGCCTTCAATTCATCGATCAGGCCGCGCGCCATCATGATCGGCGCAAAGAAATTGACGCGGAACACATGGCTCCAGGTCTCGATGTCGGTATCGATCGAGCCGAGCCGGCCGCCGCCTTCCGCCTTCGGCGATATTGCGGCATTGTTGACCAGTGCATGCAGCATGCCGCCTTCGAGACGCTGGCGGATTTCCGCAATCGCCCGCGAGGTATCGTCGTGGTCGGCAAGGTCGACCTGGATGTGATCTTCCGGGCCTGCGTCCCACGGACAATCTTCCGGAAACGGATGGCGCGAACAGGTGATGACGCGCCATCCGGCCGAGGAAAAGCGGATCACCGTGGCATGGCCGATGCCGCGGCTGGCTCCGGTAAGAAGCAGCGTTCGCCGTGGTCCGTTGTGGGGTGCAGTGGCCATTGGGTCCTTCGAGCTGTCGATCAGGGGTAAAGCCGCGTCTTTGACCAGGCCTGATCGGAACTGTCGCGGCCGAATTCAATGCGGTCGTGCAGGCGGAACGGGCGGTCATGCCAGAACTCGAACCGGAGTGGGGTGATGCGCCAACCGCTCCAGCCTGGCGGGCGCGGCACCTCGCCGATGAGGTATTGCGCGGCAACCTTCGCGATCGCTTGTTCGAAGGCGAAACGGCTTTCCAGCGGTTGCGACTGTTTCGAAGCCCAGGCGCCGATCTGGGCCTGTTTCGGGCGGGTGGCGAAATAGGCGTCGGCCTCGGCGTCATCGACTTGGGACACCAAGCCGCGGATCCGCACCTGCCGGCGCAGCGACTTCCAGTGAAAAAGTAAAGCCGCTTTAGGGCTTGCGGCCAATTCGCGGCCCTTTTGGCTGGCGATGTGGCTGTAGAAGACGAAGCCGTTCACGTCATAGCCCTTCATCAGCACCATCCGCACGTCCGGCAGGCCGCTCTCATCGACGGTCGAAAGCGCCATGGCGTTGGGATCATTGGGCTCGGCTTTTACGGCCTCCGCAAACCATTCGCCAAACAGCGCCAACGGCTCAGCGGCCGCGGTGAAATCACCGGATGTTAAGGGTGTCGGGTGTTTGATGGAGGTCGTATCCGTCATTTGGAGTCCAAAATTGCCCCCGCCCGCGGCCAGATCCGCGTTTCAGTCCTGTATGAGGCTAGCCTTATATAGGGCATGGGGAAGCTTTGGCCTATCGCCGGCCCGGCCGGGCGCGGCGATAATGATTCTAGTTCTGATCGGGATCGGAGCCGGCGGTTGCAGCTTCTCCCGAGGTGACGGCGGACTGGCCAAGTTTGGCGGCGACGAGGTCACGGGCTCGGTAGTCCCGGCCGGCCAGACGGCGCCGAGCGAAACCGATCTCGCCTTTGCCCGCAATGCCGCCTCCGACGTGCTGACCCGGGGGGACAAGGACGCAAGCCAGCCATGGGAAAATCCGGAGACCGGCGCGCGTGGCTCGGTGACGCCGCTGGCGCAAGCCTATTCCTCGGAGGGGCGGACTTGCCGGGATTTCCTTGCAAGTTATGTCAAGGGTAACTCGGAAAGCTGGTTGCAGGGCGCTGCCTGCCAGATCGGCCACGGACAGTGGGAAATTCATACGTTGAAACCGTGGAGACAGAGCTGAGCGGCTCAACCGGCCGGGCTTTAAGAATCTGCTTTTACATGCGATCACGCCCGCAACTGCTTGAAACGGCGCTAAATCTCGAACTGGCGGTTGCGCGTGGGGTCTGCGCATCAGTTGCAAAAATGCCACGAAGTCCCCAGATGAAAATACGAGCGGACTTTCGGTCCGTAAACTAGTCTGATGACTTCCCTTGAAGGAGAACTGACGGATGCGCGACCCCTATGAGGTCTTGGGGGTGCCGCGAAGCGCCAACGCCGCGGCGATCAAGAGCGCCTTTCGCAAACTTGCCAAGAAGCACCACCCAGACGCTAACAAGAATGATCCGAAGGCCGCTGCTCGTTTCGCCGAACTGAATTCGGCCAACGAGATCATTGGGGACGCGGACAAGCGGCAGCAATTCGATCGCGGCGAGATCGATGCCGACGGCAAACCCCGCTTTCAGGGCTTTCCCGGCGGCGGTCCGGGGGCGGGCGCGCGCGCCGGTGCTGGTGGCTTCGAGACTCACACCTTCCGTAGCGGCGGTGCCGGCGCTGGCGCCGGCGGCTTTGGTGGCGGGTTTGAGGACATCCTCAACAGCATGTTCGGTGCGGCTAACGCGCGCGCTGGCCGGGCGGGGCCCGGTGCTGGTGGCGCGCGCTTCGAGTTCGATCCCGGCACCATGGCGGTTGATCTCGATCTCGCCGTTTCCATGACGGTGTCGTTGGAAGAGGCGGTGAAGGGGGGCGAGAAGCGGGTTCGCTTGCCGACCGGCAAGGAACTCAATGTCAAGATTCCGCCGGGCGTCGTGGCCGGTCAGCAGATTCGGCTGAAGGGGCAGGGCGAGACCGCGCCGGGCCATCCGCCCGGCGATCTCCTGATCACCGTCAGCATTGCGCCGCACCCTTTCTTCAAGGTGGATGGCAGCGACCTGCGCCTTGACCTGCCGATCACGCTGTACGAGGCGGTGCTCGGCGGCAAGGTGCGCGTGCCGACGCTTGGCAGCGCGGTCGAGCTGTCAATCCCGAAGAATACGTCGAGCGGCCGGACGTTTCGTCTCAAAGGCAAGGGATTGCCGAAAACGGGTGGAACCGGCGACCTTCTGGTCACTACTCGCATCATGCTGCCGGACGGGAACGACGCCGAACTGGAGGCGTTGATGCAAAAATGGCGTGACGCACATCCCTACAATCCGCGCAGCGATCTCGCCTAGCAACGCAGCGACACGGCAAATAGACAGGGCAAAATAAAGGGGTGCGGCCTCGACCTGGGGGACCAGCGCGGTACCAACCCCAGTCGAGGCCGCCTGCGTCGATCGGCGGATCGAACGCGCCACAATTTCTCGTGAATACCTGGAGCGATATTTAGACGCGTCCATGTTCCAATTCCAGATTCTTAATGTCGGAATTTGGACGAGGTCGTCTTTCGCCCTGGAGCACGCCTGGCTAGCCGCCCTTCTCGTTCTGCTCGTAAACACGACGCGCCACCTGGTCCAGCTTGTCCTTGTCGGTCGGTCCACTGAGGACATAACCGACATTCTCGTCCGACCAGTACATCGCACCGGAGTTTTCGGCGGTCGTGTAGCGCATCTGAGCTGCGCCACTATTCGAACGCGAAGCATAAAGCGTATAGCGCTCGCCGGACGCGCTTTCATACATGAAGAACGACGCCGGTCCGGTCGGACCTGGCAACAGTCGCCCGCCGACGAGTTTTAGCCCGCTGTCGTCCAGTTTCGGGGCCCGAACTTCCCAGCCGCAACGGTTGGTCAGCCAGGTCTGAAGGTGGGCACGTTCGCTGCCCGGCACCTCAACCGGATGCCGAACCTCCACGACGTAAAGCCGATGTGCCTCCAGCGCATCCGAGGCCAGGTTTTCGATGGCCGACGGTGTGGCGGTGGCCCCACGCGCGACCCAGCCGACGCCGCCGCCGCAGATGAATGCCGCCAGCGTCGCAGCGATCGCGCCGTACATCCATGTGCGTGGCCGCCTCTCAAGTCGTTCAAGCTCGAGCCGCTTCGGTACCGTCTCGTCCGCGATATGGTCATAACGGGCGTGCAGCGCTTCCGCCATGTCGAGCCATGCCTTCACCCGTTCGGCGCAATCGGGATGGGTCGCAAGCCAGGCTTCGACATCGCTGCGGCGCTCCGCCGGCAATTCGTTATCGACGTAAGCGTGCAGCTCGTCCTCGGTAACGGGAATCTTGGGGTCGCTCATGATTGTTGTCTCTTCCTGATCAAAATCATTCCCGCCACCCTCCGCTCTCCCCGACGGAAATACGGCTTCGTCTGCAATGTGGTTTCCCCAAAAAACTCAAACGCGACACGACCGCACACAAAGCTCGTCATCATTTCACCCTTCGCAATGCCGGTCGCTCGCCTTCAAGGACGGCCTTTACGTGCGCTCGCGCCCGCGCCAGCCGCGACATCACCGTGCCGATCGGCACGCCCTGGATGTCGGCGACCTCGCGATAGCTCAATCCCTCCAGCATCACGAGCAGCAGCACCGAGCGCTGATCTTCCACCAGCGTCGCCAGCGCCTTGGCAATGTCACGGCTCTCGGCTTCGGTGCCGCTGGCATCCGGATTGTTCTCCAAGAGGGGCATGAATTGCGGCCGCCGGGCCAGCGATCGCCGCCTGTTCTTGTTGAGGTTGGTCAGGATGGTGTAGAGCCAGCTCCGCACGTCACCACCAAGAAAAAGCCGCTCCGAGCGCAACGCTCGAACTAATGTATCCTGTACCAGATCGTCGGCAATGTCGGCATCGCGCGTGAGTGCGCGCGCATACCGGCGTAGCGCGGGAATCATGGCTTCGACGCTTTCGCGAAACGCAGTCATTGCGCCTGATTCCAAACCATCCCGTGCCGTGCTTCGTCGATCTCTAAAGCGTAATACAAAGAACTAAACCCCAGACCGTAATGGCTATTCCGCCTGTTACGTTGCAGGCACGGAGTTAACCTTCGCTGACAGGCCTGTACCGGCCCTCAGAGCTGGTGTACCTCCAAACGAACGGCGAAGCACCGGAATTATCACATGGTGAAAAACTTGGAACTGATGAAGGGCAAGCGCGGCGTGATTCTCGGCGTCGCCAACAACCGGTCGATTGCCTGGGGAATCGCCAAGGCCTGCCATGCAGCGGGTGCGGAGATTGCGCTGACCTGGCAGGGCGATGCCCTGAAGAAACGGGTTGAGCCGTTGGCGGCCGAACTAGGCGGTCTTCTTCTCGGGCATTGCGACGTCACGGATCCCGCGACGATCGACGCGGTTTTCGATGTACTCAAACAGCAATGGGGCAAGATCGACTTCGTCGTGCATGCGATCGCCTTCTCGGACAAAGACCAGCTTGACGGCCGCTATCTTGAAACCACGGCCGACAATTTCACCAAGACCATGCTGATCTCCTGCTATTCGCTGACCGCAATCGCGCAGCGCGCCGAGAAACTTCTTGTCGATGGCGGTTCGATCCTGACGTTGACTTATTACGGCGCCGAGAAGTGGATGCCGCATTACAACGTCATGGGCGTGGCCAAGGCGGCGCTTGAGGCGAGCGTGCGTTATCTCGCCGCCGACCTCGGCGAGAAGAATATCCGCGTCAACGCCATCTCGGCGGGGCCGATCAAGACGCTCGCGGCCTCCGGCATCGGAGATTTCCGCTACATTCTGAAGTGGAATGAATACAACGCGCCGATGCGCCGCACCGTCACGATCGAGGAAGTCGGCGACAGCGCGCTCTATCTGCTCTGCGATCTGTCGCGGGGCGTCACCGGCGAAGTGCATCACGTCGATTCCGGCTACCATATCGTCGGCATGAAACGGCCGGACGCACCGGATATTTCGCTAGCGAAGGACTAAGTGCCGACGATCTATTACATCCGTCACGGCGAAACCGAGTGGAATGCATTGGGCCGGCTTCAGGGCGTGCAGGACATTCCGCTCAACGAGCGCGGTCGCACGCAGTCAGTTCACGCCGGCCAAATCCTCGCTGACTTGTTCAGGCGCGATGGATCGATCGCGTCTTCGATCGGCTTTGTCGCGAGTCCGCTCTGCCGCGCCCGCCAGACCATGGATCTGGTGCGCGGCGTCCTGAAGCTTCCGCTTTCCGGCTACGCCATCGACGACCGTCTGCGCGAGATCGGCTACGGCGAGTGGGAGGGATCGACACTGGCCGAGATGCAGGTGCAGGACCCCGACCTGTTTGCACGGCGCCAGGCCGAAAAGTGGACGGTGGCTCCGCCGGGTGGCGAGACTTACGTTGCCGTGCAGGCGAGGGTGGCCGACTGGTACCGGGGACTCCTGGCCGACACGGTCGCGGCCGCCCACGGTGGCACCCTGCGGGCGCTGATGGTCGCACTCGGCCTTGAGACCCCTGAAAGTGCTGCTGACCTTCCAATTGAGCAGGGCGCGGTTTATGTGTTCCGCGACGGCGGGTTAGCGAAGTATAGTTAAAGTCGAATCGAAGCGCTTGGCGATTTGACCCAACAAGGTCTGCGCGTTACGACAAACCATGTCCCACAACACCTTCGGCCATCTATTCCGGGTCACGACCTTCGGCGAGAGCCATGGGGTTGCGATCGGCTGCGTCGTCGATGGCTGCCCGCCGCAGATCCCGCTGACTGCTGAAGAGATCCAGCGCGACCTCGACCGCCGACGTCCCGGACAATCGCGCTTCACCACGCAGCGTCAGGAGCCGGATACGGTAAAAATCCTCTCCGGCGTGATGGCGCATCCCGAGAGCGGGGCGCAGGTCACCACCGGCACACCGATCGGGCTTCTGATCGAGAACACCGATCAGCGCTCGAAGGACTATTCCGACATCAAGGACAAGTTTCGTCCCGGTCACGCCGACTATACCTATGAGGCCAAATACGGCCTGCGCGACTATCGCGGCGGCGGTCGTTCCTCGGCGCGCGAGACGGCGATGCGGGTTGCGGCAGGCGCGATCGCGCGCAAGATCTTGTCCGGCGTCACGGTACGTGGCGCGCTGGTGCAGATGGGACCGCACAAGATCGATCGCGACAAATGGAATTGGGACGAGGTCGCGAAAAATCCGTTCTTCTGTCCCGACAAGGACAAGGCGGCCTTCTTCGAGGATTATCTCGATGGCATCCGCAAGAGCGGCTCGTCGATCGGTGCGGTGATCGAAGTGGTGGCCGAGGGCGTCCCGGCGGGATGGGGTGCGCCGATCTATGCCAAACTGGATGCCGATCTCGCGGCAGCCATGATGAGCATCAATGCAGTGAAGGGCGTCGAGATTGGCGCGGGCTTTGCCGCAGCCGAATTATCCGGCGAAGAAAATGCCGACGAAATGCGGATGGGCAATCAGGGCGTCACGTTCCTGTCCAACCATGCTGGCGGCATTTTGGGCGGCATCTCCACGGGCCAGCCGGTGGTCGCGCGCTTTGCGGTGAAACCGACGTCGTCGATCCTGTCGCCGCGGCGCACCGTCGATCGCAACGGCGGCGAGACGGAGATCATGACCAAGGGGCGTCATGACCCTTGCGTCGGCATTCGCGCCGTTCCGGTCGGCGAAGCCATGATGGCCTGCGTGCTCGCAGACCATTTCCTGCGTCATCGCGCCCAAGTGGGCAACTAAAGTCGCCGGTTAAGATCAGCTGGCGGTTGCGCGCAAGTCATCCGCCACGCCGGCCCACAAAACGATTGGCTTCGATCAAAGCTTGGTTGACCCGCGGGTCAGAAGTTTCCAGTCCGCGCCCTGTTTTTGCCAGTTCATCAGGATGTGCAGGTTCGTGGAGCTTTTCTTGCCATCGGGGACCGACTGGCTTTCGCCGACCCAGTGAAACCGCACGATCGCAGCAGAGCCGACCACTCGGACACTCAAGTCCTGATAGGCCAGCGATATGAATTTGGATTTTCCATCCGTGGCGTTGGTGACAAAGGTCGCTTTGTCTTCGACCCTTCCGTCGGAGTGGCTATAGCTGAGCTCCGGTGCACAAAGTCCTTCCAGGGTCTTCGCGTCGGCGGCGAACTGGGCGGCGCGGAATGCCTCGACGTTTTTTGTCACCGCATCTTCATCTGCGCCGGCAAAGGCGGGGACGGCTCCCAAAAGTCCAATGGCGAGGGCCGGTAAGGCCAATTGGCGGCGATTGATGTTCATTGTTTCCTCCATTTTTCTATTATGTATGGAGATTAGTCTTGCAGCCGCCCCTTGTTTTGTCGAGCCTTGGTCGGGTGGCCTAACGGCCTAAAATCCGGGCTAACGACTGGACCACGGCGATGCGCCTTGACGTTGTTGATGCCCGGCCTGCTAATGGTGCCCCATGGACGCGCTTGCCCTGCAAAAATTGATCGAATGGCTCGTCGATGGCGCGCGCTCGGCGCCCAGCCCACCGGCGATGATGACGGAAACCTGCGAACGGTTGGTGGCTGCGGGCCTGCCGCTGTGGCGGGTCGGCGTTTTCGTCCGCACGCTGCATCCCGATATCGTCGGTCGCAATTTCGTCTGGCGGCCGGGCGCGGAGATTGTCGTCGGCAGTGCCAACTATGACGTGCTCGACTCGGAAGAATTTCGCACCAGTCCGCTCGCGCTGGTCTTTGGCGAGCACACCGAAATCAGGGCGCGCATGGATGGTCCGGATGCGAGGCGTTTCCCGCTGTTCGACGACCTGCGCGCCGAAGGTGTTACTGATTATATTGCGTTGCCGCTGTTCCAGGTCGATGGCACCGCGCACGGCTCAAGCTGGACCACAAAGCAGCCCGGCGGCTTCACGGAGGAGCAGATCAAGGCCATTCGGGGGTTGCTGCCGCCGCTTGCACGTCTGATCGAGGTCACGCGGCTGCGCTTCATGTCGTCGATCTTGCTCGATACCTATGTCGGCAATCGTGCCGGCGAACGCATTTTGGGCGGACAGATTCGGCGCGGCCATGCCGAGACCATGCAAGCCGCGATCTGGCTGTCGGATTTGCGCGGCTTTACCGCGTTGTCCGACCGGCTTCCCGCCGAAACCGTGATCGAAATTCTCAACCAGTATTTCGACTGCCAGGTGTCGGCGATCGCAACTCATGGCGGCGAAGTCCTGAAATTCATGGGCGACGGGCTGCTCGCAGTGTTCCCGTTCGACGAATACGTCGGCGATATGGGCAAGGCCTGCGCGAAAGTATTGGAGGCGGCCTGCGAGGCGCGCGCCAATGTCGAAGCGATGCAATTTCCGATCGGCGAGACCATCGAGCGATTCCGCTTCGGCGTGGCGCTCCATGTGGGGCGGATTCTTTACGGCAATATCGGTGGTGGCAACCGGCTCGATTTCACCTGCATCGGGCCTGCCGTCAATCTCGCCGCAAGGCTGGAAAAGATGACCGGTCGTCTGCATCGCACGGTGGTGGCGTCCGCTGCCTTTGCGCAAGGCTGTCCCGGCAAATGGGAGGACCTCGGCGAATTTCCGATTGCGGGATTTTCAAAGGCCGAACGGGTCTATGGGTTGGCTGATGAAATGTCCGTCGGTTGATTCTGAACGTAGGACTGCTTCAGGGCGAAAGTCAGAGTGAGAAGCGTCGCCCAAAGACGCAACATCGCAAAGCTGAAAATGAAAACGAAATAGACCAGATTCTTGGTGAATGGGCTTGTCTCGGATGTTTGCCAAAATTGCCAGATTGCGTCGCGGACAAGCCCTTGTGCAAAGCCGAGGCCGAGGTAGATGATCCCAAGCACCAGCACGGCATGTCCGAGCCAAGGCCATCGCCACGCCAGCTGTGCGACCGCCCTGAAAAAAGTGACCTTTCCGCCCGACTGTTCGGCACTGACAATCATCACCAGCACAAGCGCGGCTATTGTCGCACTCCAGAACTTCCCGACCGATGTGATTTGGTCGAATGCCATACCATCGATACCCAGCAACGTGTTTGAAGCGAGTGTTGGAAATTCGAAGAACTGCAGCAAGAGAGCGACTACGAGCAGCAACAGTACTATCCGCCACAGAGTCGATAGCGACAACTTGAGCTGTTCGCCGAAGCCGATATCCCCGAGTTGGGTCCGGCCTCCCGCCGACTCGATCGCGAATCGTGTGGTGAGAACAAATGCATGCATCGTCGCGAGGGTCGCGACAAGGGTGGCTAGCATACCGGCGGGCGTGCCGCCGGATGCGACGACACGCGAGGCCGCTGCGACCACCAGCCATGGCAAGACGTGAAGCAGGCGAAAGGGGGCGAACGATATACGGGGCAACAAATCCTCCCGCTGAACCTGAAGTCCTGCCGTTGAACGTAGCCACTAAAACTGAATCGATCATGTTGGTTTGGCTAAAATTGCCCGCGAGATAAGTATTTCGAAGGCGAGACGCCGTCGCCCGTTACTCCTCCGGCTCCGTGGTGAACAGCAGCGGATAGCCCTTGGCGCGGCCGGCGTCGGTGGCGCGGGTCGCCTTGGTTTCAGCTACGTCCTTGGTAAAGACTGCAACGACGCAGACGCCGCGCCGGTGCGCCGTGATCATGACCTTGTGCGCCTGGTCCTCGGTCATACGGAATTCGGCTTTCAGAACCGTGACGACGAATTCACGCGGCGTGTAATCGTCGTTGACGAGAATGACCTTGTGAAGCCGCGGGCGCTCGACCTTGGTTTTGACCTTGGTCTTCGGCTTGATGACGGTTTCGCTCATCACCCAACAATACAGCGTTAGGGGCCGTGGTGACAGATGGCATCATTGCAGCGGGGGAACCGTCCGCAAATAAGCGATGATGTCGGCGAGATCGCTTTCCTTCAGTCCGGCATAGAAACCATAGCCCATCGGCGGCTTGAGCATTCGCCCGTCGCGGGACACACCGTGGGTGACGGCGCGGGCAATCTCCTGGTCGGTCCAGGCTCCGATACCGGCCGTGCGGTCTGAGGTGATGTTGGCGGCCGTCACTCCGCCGAGGCCTGCTTCGGCGAAGTCCCGGCCGCCACGCCCAAGCCCGGTCTTGAAATCGGATACGCCCCGTGACCATGCCGAATGGCATTCCATGCAATGGCCGATGGTGGCGAGATAGGCGCCGCGTCTGACCGGATCGGTGAACGTGGATTTGTCAAATCCGCTCTCCGCGTCGGGATAGGGGTCGCGGTGGACAGGCACCTTGTAGACGGGGTCGGAGATCTCGTTGCGGACCGGCTTGACCGAGCGCAAATAGGCGACGATGGCGTCGAGATCCTCCGGCAGCAGAGCCTTGTAGAAATTGGCGGGCATGATGGCCGCCAGAGGCACGCCGGGAAGGCGGTGGTGCTCGGGACGAATGCCCTCGATCAGCGCGCGTTTGATTTCAGCGTCGGTCCAGCTTCCGATCCCGGTTTCCGGATCGGGCGTGATATTCGACGTGGTGACGACAAAAGCGGGAGTCGAGAACACTCGCCCGCCTGACAACACCTTGTCCTTGATGATCTCGCCATTGGCATCGCGCGGCGAGTGGCAGTTGCCGCATGCCAGGATGGTGTTGACGAGATAGTCGCCCCGCTCAATGGCCGGGTCGGCCATCGCGGCGCCGACCGATCCAGACAATAGTAGACATAGCGGTCCCCAAAACAGCCCCAAGCGCAACATCGGTCAACCCCAATACTGGTGATCAGTGCCCGCTCTATGGCACAGCCATTCCCTTCCTGCAAAACCGGCAGATGGGGCGTGACGCAAATTGCAGCAGCCTAGCTGCTAACTCGAATGTGAACGCTGCAAAATGTTCCAGCTTTCCGTCGGCCGCCATGCGTGCGAACATTATGTGACACGACGGGAGGGCCGCTGATGCGCTGGTATGTCTCGATCGGGGCGGTGTTGGTCGCAAGCGCGATCACCGCAAGCGACGTCGCGGGAGTTGCCGCGCCGGATGCGCGATTTCGTCATGAGATGCGATCGGCGGACAAGGCAGAGCCGAAAGTCGATGTCGAACTCGTGCTCGCAGTCGACGTCTCCTACTCGATGGACATGGATGAACTCGCGGTGCAGCGCGAAGGCTATGCGCAGGCGATCGTCTCGAAGGAATTCCTCCAGGCGCTAAAGGCGCTGCCGAACGGCAAGGTATCGGTGACTTATTTCGAATGGGCGGCGTCGAACGATCAGAAGATCATCATTCCCTGGCGCGTCATCGACGGCCCGGAAACCGCGGATGCGGTAGCCGACGAAATCCTGAAAACGCCGATTCGTCGCGCCTCGCGCACTTCTATTTCGGGCGCGATCTATTTTGCGATGCCGCTGTTCGAGAACAATCCGTACCCGGGTTTGCGGCGCGTCATCGATATATCCGGCGACGGCCCGAACAATAACGGCCTCCCTGTCACGCCCGCGCGCGACGAGGCGGTTTCAAAAGGAATCGTCATCAACGGCCTGCCGATCATGGTGAAGGAGCCATCTTATTCGACCATGGATATCGAAAACCTCGATTGGTACTACGAGGATTGCGTGATCGGCGGTCCCGGCTCTTTTGTGGTGGCGATCAAGGATCGCGACAAGTTCAAGGAAGCGATCCGCACC
>Ga0210387_10002905_pt1 | contig 13145 bp, 10 predicted proteins | sample IncBWC7OmetaG_FD_160108 | JGI IMG/M metagenome (GOLD analysis project Ga0210387, IMG submission 160108) | Forest soil microbial communities from Barre Woods Harvard Forest LTER site, Petersham, Massachusetts, United States - Inc-BW-C-7-O ...
CGATGTGACGCGTCGCCGGCTTATTCAAGCTCGACGGGTCGCGAAGCGGGCCTTCCACCAAATGATTCATCAGCGCGATCGCGATGTACGCCAAAAGTAGACTGCTGATGGTCTCGTTTACGCCGCGGTATGCGCGCAGCGCTCCCACGAGCGCGATCCAGACTCCGCCCGCGAAAGCTCCGGCGAGGAGCATCACCGTGAGCACCGTGTAAGGGCTCGAGCTCGACACCGCGAGCCCCGCCACCGCGGCGGCCACACCGCCGACGACGAGCGCGCCCTCGCCGCCAATCACGACTAGACCGAGTTGCGCAGGCAGCGCAGTGCACAGCGCCGTCAGCATCAGCGGCGCCGAGCGTTGCAACGTATTTTGAAACGAGAACCAAGTCCCGAACGCGCCGCGAAACATCGCCGCGTAGACATCCAGCGGGTTGAGCCCGTCACAGGCCAAAAACAGCCCAAAAATGAGCAGTGCGCCGCATAGGGCGCCGAGCGAAATGATGAGCGGCTCCGCCCGCCGTAGCAGGCGTCCGCCGCGCGCGCTCTCGCTTTCGGGGTCGACGAGCGCCTTGGGCGCCAGAGCGCTCGCCCTTGCCGGGCTCGTCGGCACGGGCGAGCTCTCCGTCATTTCAGTGTACCGCGCCTTTCACACCGTCGACCAGGTAGTTCATGCTCTCCAATGCGATGTCGCGTTGACCCTGCTGGGCGCCTGCGGCGATCACCTCTTTGCCCGTGTTGTCTTTGAGCGGGCCCACGTACACGACCATCGTACCGTCGAGGAACTTCTTCTTTGCCTCTTCCGCCTTGGCCTTCGTCGCGTCCGACACCGCCGCTCCGTAAGGCGACATCTTGACGAAGTTCTCCTTGAAGCCGCCGCGCACCAAATGTTCCCACGGCTGGCCCTTTTGGATCTCGTCGATGTACGCCTTGTATACCGTTTCCCAATTCCACTCGGCGCCAGTCAAATATCCCTTGGGGGCGAGCGCGGCTTGGCTCGCATGGTAACCCGTGCTGAAAATGCCGCGGTGCTCGGCCGTCTCGATCACGACCTTCGGTGAATCCACGTGTGCCGTCAGTACGTCCACGCCTTGATCGATCAGGCTATTGGCGGCCTCCGCCTCCTTCACGGGCAAGGACCAATCGCCCGTAAAAATGACGGTCGTCGTCGCCTTCGGGTTCACCGAACGCGCGCCGAGCGTATAGGAGTTGATGTTGCGTAGGACCTGTGGAATCGGCTTGGCCGCGACGAAGCCGAGCTTGTTGGATTTGGTGGTGAGGCCGGCGACGATGCCCGCCACGTACTCCGCCTCGTCGATGTAGCCGAAGTAGCTGCCCACGTTCTTGGGATGCTTGCCTTCTTGGTACAGGCCTCCGCAGTGTAGGAACGTAACCGTCGGGTACTTTTCAGCCATCTTCAAGATGTGCGGATCGAAGTAGCCGAAGGAGGTCGGGAACAGCACCGTGGCGCCGTCCAGATTGATCATGCTCTCCATCGTCTTCTGCACGTCGAGCGTCTCGGGGACGTTTTCTTCTTCCCGAATTTTCACGCCCGGAATGCTGGAAAGTGACTTGGCACCCTCGGCGTGTGCCTGGTTGTAGCCATAATCGGTTTTCGAGCCGACGTAGATGAAACCGACGGTAAAGGGCTTGCCGGCGGGAGCCGTGGTGGCCGCGGCCGACGCGGACGGGGCCGCCGTCGTGTCCTCACTTTTCTTGCTGCAGCTGACGAGTGACGCGGCAGTAACTAGTAATGCAAGGCTAGAAATAAAAGCGCGCCGCGACCGTGATACGCGGCCCGCGGACGAAGTCATGTGCATGCGAACATCCTTCCTCTCTGTCTGTTTCTCGTGCTTTTCGGAGGTGAGTCGTGGTCGAACCGATCGCGGATCGTTTCGCCGCGACACACAGGAAAAAAACGAGGCCCGACGCGCATTTGCACAGCGAGCCCCGTGTTGCATTCAGGTCGGCAGCCTACTTTTGCATCTGGACGCCGAGGAAGATCTGCTGGCTCTTCGGAGACCCCCCTCCGATCGTGTTCACGGCCGAGTTGTGCTCGTAGCCGAGCGCAAAGCGAGTCGAGTAGCTATCGATGACGTAGCCGACCTGCGCGTCGATCGCCGTGCCCGTTTCGGCACCGCTCGCTTTGGGCGTCGATTGCTGGATGCGCACGAGCGGCTGAAATTTGCCGACGCCCGTGTCCGGCGTCAGGTAGCTGGCCAAAGCGAAGTAAGACAGCTTCTTGTCCTGCGAAGTGCCGGTGTAGGAATAAAATGCTCCTTCCACGTCCACCACACCGGAGCCCATGAGGTCCTTCTCGAACAACAGGTCTGCATTCAGCAGCCCGTAGTCGACGTAGACGCCTGAGCCCTTGGTCGTCTCGACCTTCTGGTACTGACCACCCACGCCCAAGGACAAGACGTCTTTTCCATAATACGTGCTGCTGTGGTAGAAGCCCGGCTCCGGACTCAAGAGCGCGAGGTTCAAACGGCCGGAAATCAAGGGCTGAACGACGTCGGCGCCACCGCCGTACAGGTCGTACGCGCCGATGTAGTACTTGAATACGCCGCCGCCGGCCTGACCCCAAATCGTCGCGCCGTCATTGCGACCGGACGGGCCCTCTGAAGGACCTGCGCCGTAAGCTCCCGGGTAATTCCAAGGAGCCATGAAGTACGGCCCGCTGAAATTCGAGCGGTCGGAAGGCACCAACATGCGGCCCGCCCAGACGTTGAACGCGGGGTCCGGTTCGAATTGCGCGATCAAGTCCAGAATGCCTACGCCCGCCTTCGTGCCGTCGAGATCGCCACCGCCGTAAGTCGCGACGAGGTTCGCCGTCCACGCGAAGTACTTTCGCATCTGATTGCTGAAGTGGAACTCGAGCTCGCCGTTGGTCGACGCTCTGTCCATGTTCTCGGGGTGCCTCTGGTTTTGCAGCACGCCTTCGACGCGCAGCCAGACACCCATGTTGATGTGCTTGTACTTCTCCTCTTCGGACATCGGCGGCGGAGGTGGCGGCGGAGGCGCCGTATCGACCGTTGGTGGCGGAACCGTGGGCGGTGCGGGCGGAGTCTCTGGCGCCGGTGGCGAGACGACGGCGGGCGCTGCAGCAGGTGGCGGAGCCGCAGCGGGAGCAGCGGCCGCGGGCGGCGGAGCAGCGGCAGGCGCGGCGGGAGCAGCGGCCGGAGCCGGGGCCGGAGGCGGTACTTGCGCGTGAGCGAGCGTCGAATAAAGCGACGGCAGCGCCGCCGCGACGAGCAGGATCGACCGCTTCGCCAAGCAAGGGGTGAGAGTCGCTTTCATATTTTCTCCTATCGAGTTCGAATCAATATTGAGCGCATGTGCCGATGGCGCACACGCCGCCTCTGCCAGTTGCACATCCGAATACATTGAGCTTCGTGAACACCGTGTTTCGTGTGACAGGACTCGCACAGAAGAAACCTGTGACCGAAGTGTTTCGAGCCTTCACGCAGTGATTCCGCAACAACACACGAACACCGACAAAACACGACGAGCCGCGATCGGACATGGCCGCGCGGCGAACTAATCACCCAGACGGGTGATTATCTACGACTGTAGTGAACTAGCGAATTAGGCCAGCGCCGCGAGAATCTTCGTCGAGTCAGTGACCCAACCGAAGATTCCGCCTTGCGCTTTGATCATGCGCAGACCAACCTCGTGAAATTCCGGAAAGTACGAGCCACAGCAGTCACCCGGAACGATACAGCGATACCCGCGGTCGTTTGCTTCACGCACCGTGGTGTGCACGCACACTTCGGTCGTCACGCCGCACACGATCAGGTTCTCGATACCTTTATTCACCAGGATAGATTGCAAGTCTGTCGCGTAAAAGGCGCCCTTTCCGGGTTTGTCGATGATCGGCTCGCCCTCGATCGGGTAGAGCTCGGGGATGATGTCTTGCCCGGCTTCGCCGCGGATCAAGATCCGCCCCATCGGACCCGGCGCGCCGATGCGCAGACTGGGTGCGCCCCGCTCCACCTTGGCCTTCGGTGCGTCACTCAGATCCGGGCGGTGCCCTTCACGAGTGTGGATGACCAGCATCTTCTTTCTTCGCGCGCCGGCAAGCAACGCCTTGATCGGCTCGATCGCGCGAGTCAGCAGCGACACGTCGTTACCGAGTGACTCACCGAATCCACCCGGCTCCAAGAAGTCACGCTGCATGTCGATCACGATCACTGCCGTGCGCTCGGGGTTGACGCCAATCGCTTCCGGTTCTGCGTCGATGAGGGTGGCCATCTCGTGAAGCTCTTTCTCGCGGCGCGCGCGAACGCTCTACTCACTCGGTTCACTGCGAGCGTAGCGGTACGGCGTTTCGGTTGTTTTTCCCCGCGATGAAATGCCGTCGCCCCGAGCGGCAACCGCGTTGGGCAAAGAACTACGTTGCTGAGGCTTTACCCGCGAGAGCCGTGCCACTGCGCTCCAAACAAGCTCGCACCGCGCTCTTTAAAGCATCGGCCGAGACGGGCTTTTTCAAGAGCTGCCCTTTGAACTCGGCGAACGCAGAAGCGCCGTTCGACGCCTGGACGTCGGTAGTCAGCACCATGCGCTGTCGCCAGTTCAGCGCGGTCCCGAGCGCACGGCGATATAAATCCATTCCCGACACGTCCGGCATGAATGCGTCGCACACGGCGACATCGGGTGGGTCGTCCGACAAGATGCGCCGTAGTGCCGCGCTTCCCGACAATGCGTACTCGACCTTGAGTTGGTCGGACTGCAAATGACTTCGGTATGTCGAGAGCACCGCCATGTCGCGGTCGACGAGCAACACGGTCGGCGTGCGAGTGTGCAGCATCGTGCTGGAGCTCGCCGCGTTTTCCGACAACGAAAGCTCCCGCGCGACGGCCCGTGTCCCACTCGAACGCGCTTCCTCGTCCGGAGGGACGGACACCGCGATGGCCGCCCGCAAACGTCCGCTGCTCGGCAGACTGAGGTCCGGACCAACGCGTAGGTTGGTGCTGCTCGGCACGCCGAGCTCCGCCGCCGCGCGGAGATTGCCACTGCTCGGCGCGGTGACGTCGAGTGCCGCGCGCATCTTGCCGCTGCTCGGAGTCAGACTCATGTCGGTTGCTGCGCGCATCTGCGCACTGCTCGAGCTCGAGCTGCGCTTCAGCCAGCGGTTCACTTCGCGCACCAAAGCAAACAGATCACCGGTCTTCTGAATGAAGCCTTGCGCGCCGACAGCTTGCGCTTTTACCCGCAAGATCTCCGCAGAAAGGCTGGAATGCAGCAGGACCACGGTGTCACCCGTGGGCTGCGCTTTGCCGAGCACGCCGACGATCGTGTCGCCGCCGAGGTGCGGCATGTTCACGTCCATCAACACGAGGTCCGGCTTCTGTTGCAGGATCAAAGCGACGCACCCCGCGGCTCGGTCGTGCGTCACGACTCGATGCCCCGCGGACTCGAGCGCACCCCGAGTCACCTCGAGCACGATCTCACTGTCGTCGATTACGAGTATCTTGCGCTGCTGGTTTGCGCGAAACACGGTGCTGCCTCCCGCCACCAGAAGCCCGAGCGTGGCATCTCAAAGTCGAACGTAACAGCGTGCCCTGAGCGTGGTCAAATCTCAAAACCTTAGAAGCGTGTACCGAGCACAGTCACACACACGGGTCATCAACACGCTGGATTCGAATACGGTACGTTCGTTCGTTCGTTAAGGTTGCGTGCGGCGCGCACCGAATCACGAACGCGAGCAGAGCTGGCGAGATCCACCGCTCGCAGACTGGCGAGATCCATCACCCCGAGCGAGCGTTGCATTGATGCTTGCCAAGAAGAGTGGGCAGGGTGTTAACCTTTCACTCGTAGCATCCCGAGGGACGAGTGGCGCATTCGGCGACACGCCTCAGTTCGGGGCGCGTGGGTCAGGCGAGGACATGCGTCGATCTCTGGTTCCAGCCAAAATCGAGTCGATTTGGGTGCTCATTGACGCGCACTTCGTCTCCGAAATTCTCGGAGCGGAGCCCTGGCTGCCCATCCCCGACGCCCGCGCCGAGCTGCCCGGCGTGGTCGCGTGGCGGGGCCGTGCCATCCCACTGATCGACTTGGCTGGGCCGCTCGGCCTCCGTCCGCTCGCAGCACGCCAAGCCCGAGAACGGACACTCATCGTATCGGTGTTGCAAAGTGCCGCGGCCTTGCCGGTCGATGCCGCGCGCGAAGTGCACGTTTTTCCTTCGGAAGAGTTGCGTCCGTTGCACGTGCGTTCGTTGCCCTACGCGAGCGCGGAAATCGACACGGAGGGCACGGTAATGGCGGTCGTCGATCTCGAGCGTCTAATCAAGGATCTACGGGAGCACGGTCAGGCATCGTGACGCATGACGATTCCCGACAGGTGCAGCTGCTCGCCTTCGAAGGCGAGCTCGTGCGCTGGGCGATGCCGAGCCAGCGCGTGCTGAGCGTGATCGAAGAACGCGATTGGCATGGCGGCCTGGCGAAAGACGCCGCCCAGGTGGCGGGAATCGCCGTATCCTCCACGCTCGCGCCGGTGCGTGTTCTCCTCCTGTCGGACGGCGCACGGCAGGTGCCGGTCACGGTGCGCGGACCGCTCTCGCTACTAGAGCTCAAAAGTAGCGACCTGCTGCAGCTTCCGCCGGAATTTGGCCGTACTTCCGTGGTTACGAAAGTGGCGGTGCAAGACGGCAAGCCCACATTGGTCGTTTTGGACGTGACGCGTTTGGCAGAAGCCGTGACTGATTCCGTTGTTGGCCCTGCGCCCAGCGCGCAGGACGAAGGCTCGAGGTAACCGATGTTGAAGACACTCACGCTGCGCTGTGCCGCCGCTTACTTGCTGCTCGATCTGGTGTTCAACCCGCTGGTCATCGTGGCCTTCACGCAACTACTCGGTATCGCCCAAGAGCAAGACACACTGCTGGTTTTCGGTTCGCTACTAGTGTTGAAGGCCATCGCTTGGGCTGTATTTCTCGGTTACCAACTTCGCCCATGGGAACGCTTCGCGCGAGCCTCGAGGGCAGCCAGGAACACTGCGTTGCTCGTGCAAGCCGACCGCTGCTTGCAGGCGTTCCCGACTCGCTTCGGTGGCTTTTACACGCTGACCTGGGTTGGAACTTACGCGCTGGGCTTCTTGATCGTGAAAGGGTTCGGTCCCGAGCGAGCACCCGTCGCCGCGCAGGCCGCCAACGCAGTCGCGTTGCTGTGCATTGCATTGGTGTTCGGGGCGTTCGCTTTCGCCTTCCCGCTCGGCACGATGCTCACGGCGGATTCAGCGGCACAATGCTCGACCTTGGCCGGCGAACGCGGCATCGAGCTGGATCGCGCGACCGGTTCGCTGCAAGTCCGAATCGGAGTCGTAGCGCTCGCGCTCGGGCTCGGGCCACTGCTTTGGATGGTCGCGCTCGGCTACATGAAGCAAATCGAGAGCAGTCACGAGCTGCGCGTGATGCGCACCGAGCTCGTCGCCTCCGAGCTCGCGCGCGACCTACGCGACCTCGGGGACGCGCCGCAAAATCACGCCGCCGGACAGACCAAGATCTTGGCGGATGCGGAACGAGCCGGCGCGTACGCGCTAGTGCTCGACGGCGCGAGCTTCTCGGGGAGCGACAACGCAAAGCACATCTTCGACGATGTTGCGCTCAAAACCTGGCTGAGCGAGGCGAGCGCGCTCAAGGTCGCGGACTCGAAAGCACGCATCGACCTGGACCAAGTCGTCGCGTTTCGGCGCGTCACGCCCACCGAGACGGCGGTGGCAGTGATTCGCGCCCCGGCCACCGCATCCTCGAGCTTCGTGCTCAGCTCGGGCGTGTTCGCGATCGTGGTCGGCATCTGGGCACCCGTGTGCGCCTTCATCCTCGGCCGCGCCGTGGCTGGCCCGATTGAGCGGCTCACCCAGACCGCGCGTCAGGTCGTAGAAGAGGGCAATTTAGCGCAAATCGGCGCGATGCCGGTCGCGCGCAACGACGAAATCGGCGTCTTGACCGAGAAGTTCAACGCGGTGCTCGAGCTGATGCGTAGTCTGAGCGCCGCGGCGAACGCCATCGCCAAAGGGGATCTTCGAGTCAGCGTAGTCGGCAAGGGAGAGCTACCCGACGCGTTCCGAGGCATGCTCAAGAATTTGCGCACGATGGTGCACCAGATCCGTGAAACATCGGTCGATTTGGCGAGCGCCGCGACCGAGATCTTCGCCGCTTCGCAGGAACAAGAAGCGGCCGCGGCGTCGCAATCGAGCGCGATGGTGGAGATCAGCCGCACCATGGACTCGTTGTCCGAATCTGCCGCGCATGTTTCGGACGCCGTGCAAGGCGTACTCGGCAATGCCGAGCGCACGCTGCAAAATACCGACGGCATGGTGCGTCGCATCGGCGAGCTGACGAGCCACGCAGGGCGCATCGGCGAAATTCTGGAAGTGATCCGTGACATCGCCGACCGCAGTGACTTATTGGCTCTCAACGGTTCGCTAGAGGCAAGTCACGCGGGCGAAGGCGGACGCGGTTTCGCGCTCGTAGCAGCCGAGATGCGGCGGCTCGCGGAGCGCGTGACCGCCTCGGTTCAAGACGTGAAAAAGCTGGTCTTCGACATTCGTGAGTCCGGCTCGTCCACGGTCATGGCCACGGAGGAGAGCCGCAAATTGGCGGAGGGCACCACCGACGCAGCGCGCCAGATCACCTTCGTCACTCAGCAACAGCGCAGCGGCACGGAACAAGTGTCGCAAAGCGTGAAGGGCATCGCTGATGTCGTATCGCAAGCAGTCAGCGCTACGTCACAGACGCGAACGTCGGCTCAGGGTTTGAAGACCCAAGCGGACCGGCTGTCGGAGCTCGTGCAACGCTTCGAGCTGGCGCTGGAGACCAGTTGACCCGAGAGCGCGAAGCACTCCTCGATCGGTTTCGCGCCGGGCTGAAGCGCCGCGTGCACACCGCGCGCGATCTGCTGACCGACCCGACGGACGACGCGGCGCTGCCGGGGCGCATGCAGCAGGCGCTCGGGGAAATTCATACGCTCAAGGGCGAATCGAGCATGCTGGGCCTGACAGGGCTCGCCAAGCTGGCGCACGCCGTCGAAGGCGTGCTTGGCGCGAGCGGTGCCGCAGAGCTGCCCGCGGCCGCGCGGGCGCTCGCGGCCATGCTCGACGCGCTCGACCTGCCGGGCGCGAGCGAAAGTGACGCGTTGCTCGAGTCGGCTCTCGGCGAGCTCACCCCCGGTACCGCAAACGCACGCGGCAGCCCAAAACCCGAGCTGAAGACAAGCCCCGAAAGCTCCCCCGAAACGACGTTCGCAGCCAGCGTCGGCGCGACCGACGCACGTCCAGCGCGCCCAGCACAGCGTTGGACACAGGTCGACGCGACGTTGATCGACGGGCTGTGCGAGTGCGTCGCGGAACTGTCGTCCACGTTCGGACAGCTCGAGGCGAGCGTCCATGAAAACGCCGCACGCGGTGGCGTCGACTCGGGGCGCGTGCTCGACGGTTTCGAGAAGTGCCGCGCACTGCTCGATTCCGCGACGTCGACGGCCTGGGTTCTGCGCTTGGTACCGATCGAGCCCATGCTGCGCGAGCTCGCGCAGCATGCCCGAACGATCGGCGCACGGCAGGGCAAGGAGCTCGATGTCCGGATTTTCGCCGATGGCGTCCAGCTCGAGCGCGACGTGGTCGACCAACTTTGGGACTCCCTACTGCATTTGGTGCAAAACGCCGTCGATCACGGCATCGAGAGCGCCAGCGAGCGCGGCGCAAAGCCGACTCTCGCGCGTTTGCTGCTGTCCGCGGAATCCGTCGGGCCGAGCGTGATCTTGCGAGTCGAAGACGACGGGCGCGGCATCGATCCGGAACGCGTGCGAAAGTCGGCGATCGAGCGCGGCGTGGCGGACGCCGAAACGCTGCGCGGCGCGAGCGACAAAGACATCTACGATCTGCTGTTCGAGCACGGCTTTTCCACGAAAGACGAGACCAGCGTCACTTCGGGTCGAGGCGTCGGGCTCGACGTGGTCAAGCGCCGCGTCGAATCCTTGGGCGGCAATGTCGAGCTCTCGACCGAGCTCGGACGCGGGACCCGCTTTTCTTTGTCGGTCCCATTCGCAATAACCAAAGAAAAACTACTGATCGTCGAGCTCGAGTCGGTACCGTACGGCCTACCGTCGCGCATCGTGCGCGCGGTGCTAGGCGCCGAATCTCTGCCTGCGCGGAACGCGGGAGATGTGGCGCGTCACAACGACGAAGCACTGCCGTTCCGCTCGCTGTCGTTGGCGCTCGGCTTGGGCACCGCGGAAAACGAGAGTTTTGGGCTGGTCCTCGAGCTGTCGGGGAAGCGCTGGGCGGTGGGTGTGGCGCGCGTGGTCGGCGAGCGCGAGCTGATTCGCCGACCTGCCGAGCCGCTGTTGGCGCGAACCGGCATCGGCGCGAGCGCGGTGCTCGAAGACGGCCGCGTGGTGCTGCTACCCGAGCTCAACTTCTTACAGCGCGCGCTCAGGGCTGCCAGCCCGGGTGCGCAGACCCCTGAATCGACGCAGCGCGACACGCGCAGCGACCGCGTGCTGGTCGTCGACGACTCGCCGGTCGTCCGCGATCTCGTGAGCGAGATTTTGTCCGACGCGGGGCTGACCGTCGAGACCGCCGAGGACGGCGCTGCGGCCTGGGAAATCATTCAGCGGCAAGAGCCCGACCTCTTGGTCAGTGACGTCGAGATGCCACGCATGACTGGCCTCGAGCTCTTGAGCCACGTGCGAACCCGCAGCCAACGCCTGCCCGTAGTGCTGCTGACCACGCGCGGCTCGCTCGAGGATCGCCGAAAGGCCACGACGCTCGGCGCCAACGCCTACCTCGTAAAGACGGATTTCCAAAGCGACAAATTGTTGGACGTAGTGCGGCGCTTCGTGCGCCTGCGCGTGTAGTCGATGACAGTTCGCGCTCTAGTCCTAGACGATTCGGCGATCTGCCGCATTCGACTGCGTGAGATCTTGGAAGCTGATCCAGACATCCGAGTGGTCGGCGAGGCGCCCAACGGCGATGATATTTTGCAGCGCATCGCTAGCTCCAAGCCCGATATTTTGCTCGTCGATCTGCAAATGCCCGGCACAGGCGGTCAAGAAACGATCGAACGGGTGATGGCGCACGCGCCCTTGCCCATTCTGATCGTGACGGGACAGCCGGAAGGCGTGCGCCGCTTGGCGGTGTTCGAGTCAGTGCGTCGCGGCGCGCTCGACCTAGCAGAGAAGCCGGCGCATGGCGACGAGCGGGCGCAGCAACGACTGCGTTTGCTGGTGCGCGAACTGTCGCGCGTGCGCGTGGTTCGACACGTGGCGGGTCGACTCGCTCGCCGCGACGGCGCGCCCGGCCTGCCGACACCCGTGCCGCCGCGGCCGGATGACGGTTCCGACAGTCCGCTCGTGATCGGCGTAGCAGCATCCGCAGGCGGACCGCGCCCACTCGTGAGCGTGCTTTCGGCATTCCCCGCTGGCTTCGACGCGGCGATCGCCGTCGTGCAGCACCTGCCGATCGGTTTCGTGCAAGCGTTCGCGGAATTCCTGCAAAGCCGCATCGCGCTCGAGGTCAAAATTGTCGACCGCCTGCAAGCGCTAGAAAAAGGCCGCGTTTATCTGGCTGGGAATGACCTGCACTTGATCGCGCTGAACGACAAACACTTCGCGCCCAGCGGCTCGCCGAGCGTCGACGGACACCGCCCCGCCGCGACCGTACTGTTCGAATCATTGGCGGCCCGTCTCGGCCCCCGCTCGTGCGGCGTCATCCTCAGCGGCATGGGCCGCGACGGCGTCACGGGCCTGTCCAAAATGCGTGCGCGCGGCGCGCTCACCTTGGCACAAGAGGAAGCCGGCTGCGCCGTCTTTGGTATGCCGAAGGCCGCCCTCGAGTCTGGCGCCGCGAGCGTCGCGCTCGACCCAGTGGGCATCGCCCGTGAGGTCACGACGTGGGTTTCCCTACAGCCCGAGCCGCGCAGGCGATGACCCCGACACCCCGCGCCCGACTCGACGCTCTGCTCGAGCTGTACACCGGCATCGAGGTCGCGCGCGGCGGTATCAGCGCCAATATCGATCAGTATCTGACTCGCCGCTTGCCCGAGCTCGGCATGACCGAGGTCGAGGACTATCTGAGCCGCCTCGGTCCCACCAGCGCAGAGCTCGAGCGGTTGCTCAACGCCATCACGGTCACGCACACCTGGTTCATGCGTGATCCCGGCCAGCTCGCAATCATCGAAGAGTTGCTGAAGGAGTCGCCATCTGCCGGCAAAATGCGGCGTATTTGGGTGCCCGGCTGCGCCACGGGTGAAGACGTCTATTCGATCGCCATGCTCGCCGAGCGCGCCGGCAAATCGGTAGACGTACTGGGCACCGATCTCAATTCTCTCGCGCTCCGCTACGCGGAACGAGGCTGCTACGGAGCTTGGTCGGTGCGCGACGTCCATCCGCGCGAGAACTATTTCACGAACGAGACGAGCCAGCAGTTCAGCGTGCATTCCCGGCTGCGGAAGAGCACGCGTTTCAGTCGCCACAATCTAGTCGATGCGCCGGAGCCTGGCCCCTGGGACGTGATCTTGTGTCGCAACGTGCTGATCTACCTGGCGCGTGACAAAGCCCGCACGGTATTCGAGCGACTGGCGGACGTTCTCGCACCGGAAGGGCATCTGATCCTCGGCGCGAGCGAGGTGGTGTTCGACGTGCCACCCGAGCTCGAGGCGCGCTACATCGCGGGTCGCTTGGCGTTCAAGCGCCTCGCCGCGCAGCGCCCAGGCGCGCCCCCTGTCGAGCGCAGGCGTGCTCCGTCGCTCATCCCGCGCGCGCCACGCGAGGCCTGGCACAGTCCCATGGCCGCCGTGCCCAGCTCTGCGGCGAGCATCGTTCCGAGCGCGCGTCCGGCGAACCCCAATAAGGGGCCGGAATATGCGCTGCTCGAGCGCGGGCACGCGCAGCTCGACGCTGGCGCTCTGGACGCCGCACTGCTCGACTACCGAGCGGCCATCGAGCTCGAGCCCGCTCATGCCGAGCCCCACTTGTACGCCGGGGTCGCGCTGTACTTGGCCGGAGAGCTCGATCAGGCCTTGCACGAGCTGCGCGCCGCGGCCTTCCTCGACTCGCAGCTTTGGCCCGCGTCGCTCTACCTCGCGCTGTGCCACGAGACACTGGGACACCTCGAGGAGGCGGTGCGCGAATATCGCCACGTGGTGCGCCTCGCCGCC
>Ga0210387_10002906_pt1 | contig 13141 bp, 12 predicted proteins | sample IncBWC7OmetaG_FD_160108 | JGI IMG/M metagenome (GOLD analysis project Ga0210387, IMG submission 160108) | Forest soil microbial communities from Barre Woods Harvard Forest LTER site, Petersham, Massachusetts, United States - Inc-BW-C-7-O ...
GTATTTCAGGCGGCTTCAAGTGGGGCGAGTCATTGACGAAAAACTCGATTCGGACGGTCGCGGAGCACAGCTGGTGCTGTTTATCGACGCGCCCAATGATCGCTTCGTCTCGCAGTCGACGCGTTTTTGGAATGTCAGCGGCATCGACGTCAATCTAGGCGCAAATGGCATCAACCTCAAAACGCAGTCCCTCGCGTCGGTGGTAGTGGGTGGTGTGGCATTTGGCAACGCGCCCGAAATACGCGTAGATCCGTCCACACCGGCGGCAGCGCAATTCACACTTTATCGGGACGAAACGGCGGCCATGGCGCCACCCGATGGCGAACCACACTTTGTTCGAATGCGCTTTACGCAATCACTGCGCGGACTGGCCGTAGGCGCGCCGGTCGAATTTGTCGGCGTGAACATCGGCAGCGTGTTCTCGATCGATCTCGACTATGACGCGAGAGATCAGCGCTTCCCGGTAATCGTAACCGCCTTGATCTATCCGCGCCGCATGGGACGGGCCTACGACGCACTTGCGCAGCAGGGAGCTGCTGAAAGCGATGACAAAATGGCGCAACTCGTGGGGCACCTGATTGCCCGCGGACTGCGCGCCCAGCCGCGGCCAGGCAACCTGCTGACGGGGCAACTCTACCTTGCGCTGGATTTCATTCGCGGCGCGAGCCAGGTCAGATTCAACGTTGCTGCGAGGCCGCTGGAAATCCCGACAATCCCCGGAAGTATCGAAGAACTTCAATTGCAACTCGCGAATATCGTGCGAAAGATCGATGGGCTGCCGCTCGGCGATATCGCTCATCATCTGGATGGAGATTTGAGCAGCCTGCATGAAACGCTCGATCGCGTCAACCACGATGTACTCCCTGGAGCAACAACCGCTTTGGGAGCATTGCACGACACGCTCGAGCATGTCGATCTACTCTTGTCAGATGACGCTCCGTGGCGCGACAGCGTGGAACAAACGCTGGGTGAAGCAAGACGCGCAATGCGTTCCGTTCGATCGCTGACGGATTATTTGAATCGACACCCCGAAGCGTTGATTCGCGGCCGTCGGGCCGGTTCCGGGGCGGTCGCGGAATCAACCACGGGCGACGCCCCGCCATGAATGCGCGCTGGCTCAAGGTTTCCGCACTGGGTAATTTGCTCGCAGCCTGCACCTCGGTATCACCACACTTCCACACGCTGCTTCCCGCCCTCGCAGAAGGCGAAGCACGTCCGCCCGCGGAAGCCCGCATGGTCGGTGTGGAGCCAGTGCGAATTCCAGCCCAATCGGATCGCTTTGAGTTGGTCATGCGTCGTAGCGATGGAGGAATCACGCTGTCGGAAAATGAACTATGGATCGCGCCGCTTGCGGATGAGTTGAAAAGCTCGCTGTCAGTCGAAATCGAGCGCCAGCTGACATCGTCGCATGCCAAAAACGCGTCTTTCGATTCAGCGCCGTTATCGGTGCGCATCGAGGTCGAGCGCTTCGAATCGGCTCCATCGCACTACGCATTCATTGAAGCCTTGTGGCAATTGCGCGCAAGCAATACGCGCAGCCAAGTGATTTTGACGTGCAGAACGGACGCACTCGAACATGTCGGCAAAGGTTTCGCCGCATTGGTGCGCGGCCATCAGCGCGCCGTGATCCTGATAGCCGATCAGATCGCGGCCGCCGCACGGCGACTGGATTCAGGCGAGGCCGCAATCTGCCCATCGCCATGAATGCAATGCGTTGGCAAGCCGTGTGTCATCCGCGAGTGCCATGAGCCTACAACATTGACCCCAGCAGCAAGCGCAATGTATAGGAGTATCGACAGTGAGTAGTCGATTATTGATTGGCCTTTCAGTCGCCCTGGCGACGCTGATTGCAGTTTTGCCCCGTCCAAGTACAGCGGCAAACGAAACCCAAGCAGAGGCCGTACAGTGGCCGACTTACAACAATGGCTATAACGGACAGAGATTCTCGTCCGCTGCGAAAATTACTGCTGCAAATGTAAATACTCTGAAGCGTGTGTGCGAGGCGAACCTCGGTGACGCCGGCAGTTTCCATTCTGGACCCATCGTCATCCAGGACATGCTGTATGTCACGACGGCGCATAGCACCGTCGCCCTCGATCCCAAAAACTGTGCCATCAAGTGGCGGCATGTCTACAAACCCGAGCAAGAGGAGGTCTACGCGGTCAATCGCGGTGTCGCTTATCTCGATGGCCGATTGTTCCGCGGCACCGGTGATGGGCGAATATTTGCGATGGATGCCAAGACCGGCAAAGAGCTTTGGCGCGTGAAAAAGGGCGATCCCACCAAGGGGGAGTTTTTCAGTTCCGCGCCCATTGCCTGGCATGGCCTGGTGTTCATCGGGGCCGCCGGAAGTGACTGGGGCATACGCGGCTACCTCCTGGCGCTCGACGCGAAAACAGGTAAAGAGAAGTGGCGCTTTTATACAGTTCCAATGGGTGCGGAAGCCGGCGCCGATTCGTGGAAAGATCCTGCGACCGCTGCTCACGGCGGCGGCGCCCTGTGGACTACCTACACGCTCGATGTGATAAGCGGCGAGCTGTTCGTACCCACCGGCAATCCCGCACCCGATTACGCACCGGATTGGCGCCCCGGAGCGAATCTGTATACGGACTCCCTCGTGGTTCTCGATGCCTTGACCGGCCGGCTCAAGTGGTACCACCAGTTCGAATCGAACGACGGGCTGGATTACGATTTCGGCGCGGCCCCTGCTTTGTACACGGACTCGCAGGGAGCCAAGATGGTCGCTGCCGGCAGCAAAGATGGCAACCTGTACGGAATAGATCGGTCCACTCACGAGGTGTTGTTCAAGACGCCCGTCACGACCATCAACAACGCAGGCACGCGACCGCAACCCGGCGGATTGGCATGCCCGGGTCCCTTGGGGGGAGTCGAATGGAACGGCCCAGCAGTGAACCCAATCTCGCGGGTGATTTTTGTCGGTGCCGTTGATTTCTGTCAGACGATCGTCGGCGGCACACCGGATTATAAAAAGGGTCAGTTCTACTTTGGCACGAGCCAAACACCCATCGCGAGCGAGGGAGCGGGGCGCGGATGGATCAATGCCATCGATGGCGACACCGGTAAAACGATCTGGAAGTATCATGCCGACGCGCCCGTCGTTGCAGGCGTCACCCCCACGGCCGGCGACGTCGTATTCAGTGGCGACTTGAACGGCAATCTGTTGGCACTCGACGCTCACAACGGTAACGTTCTGTACAAATTCAACACGGGAGGAGCCATCGCGGGAGGTATCGTCACTTACGAGATAGGCGGCAAGCAATATCTCGCAACGACCTCGGGCAATATTTCGCGCGGAACCTTTTCCGCGACCACCGGGTCGCCCAAGATCGTGATTCTAACCACCGGTCTCGATAAGGATGACCCGAGCATCGTCTCGGTTCCGGAGGATGCGGCTGCGTCAGGTGGTGCTCCCGGTGACCATGGCAAGGCAATCTTTGCGCAGTACTGCAGTGCCTGCCACGGCGCTTCCGGCGAAGGAAGCGTCGGACCACCGCTAAAAGGTGAATCGGCGAGGAAAAACTTGGCTGAAGCTGTGGCTTTCATCAAGGACCCAAAGACACCTATGCCGAAGCTATTTCCCGCACCGCTCAGCGAGCAAGACGTTGCCGCGGTGGCGGCGTTTGTTGAAAGCCTACAGTGATTCGTTGGAATCAAAGCGGCATATGGCGAACCGGGCTGCCATTTGCTCAGAGAAACGCGTCTCAATCGGGAGTAACTATGTCATTCGACCACAATGATTCTCGGCGAGGATTTCTGATCGGCACCGCAGGCTTGGCTGCCGCCTCGGTCCTGCCTGCGATGTCGCTACCAGCCACCTCGTCGCAAGAAAGCACCACCGCTTCGCATCTCACCAAAGGAGTTTCCCCCATGAGCAAAATCACGACCCCAGACGGCACACGGATCTACTACAAGGATTGGGGCGCGGGACATCCAGTGGTATTCAGTCATGGCTGGCCGCTGTCCGCGGATGCATTCGAAGATCAGATGTTCTACTTGGCGTCTCGCGGCTACCGCTGCATCGCCCATGACCGCCGCGGGCACGGACGCTCCAGTCAACCGTGGAATGGTAACGACATGGACACCTACGCCGATGACCTTGCGGTGCTCGTGAAGGCGCTCGACCTGAAGCACGCGATCCATGTCGGCCACTCGACCGGGGGTGGGGAAGTCGCCCGCTATATCGGCCGCCATGGGACCAAGCGCGTCGCGAAGGCCGTGCTGATCGGCGCGGTACCTCCGCTGATGCTCAAAACGGAAGCCAATCCTGGCGGCTTACCGGTCGACGTCTTTAACGGCATCCGCTCCGGAGTTATGGCCGACCGCTCGCAATTCTTCAAGGATTTGACCTTGCCGTTCTACGGCTATAACCGACCGGGAGCCAAGGTTTCCGAGGGCGTACGACAGTCATTCTGGCTTCAGGGGATGATGGCAGGTCTCCCGGCTAGCTATTTTTGTGTCAAGGCGTTTTCGGAGACGGACCAGACGGAGGATCTGAAAAAAATCGATGTCCCGACGTTGATATTGCACGGTGACGACGATCAGATCGTGCCCATCGCGGACTCTGCGCTGCTTTCAGCAAAGCTCATCAAGAATTCGACCCTCAAGGTCATCAAGGGTGCGCCGCACGGTATGTGCACGACGCTGAAGGATCAAGTCAACGAGGAGTTGCTCACCTTCATCAAGGCATAGGAATGCGGTACCGATCCTCTTGCGCGAGCGCCTCCAAATCGTGCGAACCGCAATCCGCGCTGTCATCGCGCGGATAGAGCATGGCTTCGCGGAATTTGCAAAGGTGCCATACCAGGATGCTTCAATGGGGGAAGAAATATCGCGACTGCTGGAGGAGTTTGACGAAGAAGGGCCGGCCCAACGATGGAATCGCATCAACCAGGCCAGTGACGTGAACTGTGAGTTATCTGCGAGGAACGGCGTACTAGTCTTGCGCTGCAGAGGCGTTGACCTTCTGTATGAGCCGTCACACACAAGGAGATTTAAAATGAAATGGGAAATCCCGCGCGCGATTGAATTTAGATTCGGCATGGAAATCAACCTGTACATTGCCAATCGTTGATGAATTAATCAGGCGCTTTCCCGCAAGAGCGGCGCGCCCTTCTTCATATGAAGATTAGAATTCTGGGATCGGCCGCCGGCGGCGGTTTCCCACAATGGAATTGCAACTGTCCCAATTGTGCGGGCTTTCGCTCCGGGACGCTGCGCGCTCGGGCGCGAACTCAATCGTCGATTGCCGTGAACGGCGTTAATTCAAAGTCTTGGGTGTTGGTGAACGCGTCCCCGGATATCACAGCCCAGTTGCGCGCGAACCCCGACATGCAGCCCAATCGCGCCCTGCGCGACAGTGCGATCACGGGAATCATTTTGGTAGACGGGCAAGTCGATCACATCACGGGTCTCTACATGCTGCGCGAATCGGCTTCCCCATGGCCTCTTTGGTGCACCGACAGCATTTATGCGGATTTGACACGGGACAATCCGGTGCTCGGGGTTCTTACCCACTATTGTGGCATCGATCGACGCCGCATTGAGCTTGACCGCCCGTTCAGGGTGGACGCGGTTCCGGACGTTCAGTGGCGCGCGTTGCCGGTTGACAGTAAGGCCGCGCCTTATTCACCGAATCGCGAATCGCCCATCGTCGGCGATAATGTGGCGCTCGTGATCGAGAACGAGCGCAACGGACAAACGGTGGTCTATGCGCCGGGTTTGAGCGCCATTGATCATCGTTTGTGGCTGACGATGAAGTCCGCTGCCTGCGTACTGGTGGACGGCACGTTCTGGACCGATGACGAAATGATTCGTTTGGGCGTATCGCGCAAACGTGCGCGGGACATTGGACACCTTCCGCAGTGCGGGGCGCATGGAATGCTCGCGTGGCTGGAGCGTCTTCCGGCAGCGACGCGCAAAATATTGATTCACATCAACAACACGAATCCCATCGTCGATGAGGCCTCTGCACAAGCCGCTGAACTCGCCTGCCGAGGCGTTGAAGTTGCGGAGGATGGTATGGAGATTTGCTTGTGAGCGCCGCACCCTGGACTCGACAGGAATTCGAAGCGCAGCTGCGCAAACAAGGCGCCGCGTATCACATCCATCATCCGTTCAATGTACTCCTAAACTCAGGAGCCGCGACCAGCGAGCAGATCCGCGGTTGGGTTGCCAATCGTTACTACTATCAGATTAGTATTCCGCTCAAGGATGCCGCCATTCTCGCCAATTGTCCAGACCGTGCCGTGCGGCGCAACTGGGTGCAACGTATTTTGGATCACGACGGATATGCCGATGATCCTGGCGGGATAGAGTCGTGGCTGCGTTTGGCGGAAGCTGTCGGGCTATCGCGCAAGGCAGTGGACAGCCTGATCGACGTGCTGCCGGGCGTGCGATCCTCAGTGGACGCCTATGTCGACTTTGTGCGCCGGGCGCCGTGGCCGGAGGCAGTGTGTTCCTCGCTGACCGAACTATTCGCAGCGGAGATTCATAAGCAACGCCTAGCCACTTGGCCGGTGCACTATCCTTGGATCGATCGGGAGGGAATGGAATATTTCAAAAGTCGCGTGAGTCTTGCGCGACGTGATGTGGAATTCGGGCTTGCCCTTACCTTGGATCACTTTGACACTCGGGCCCTGCAAGAGCGGGCGCTCGATATTCTGAAATTCAAGTTGGACGTTCTCTGGCAGATGAACGATGCCATGGCGCTGCACTTCTCGGGGCCGACATGAACGACCGCTCCATCGACGCGGCGTCTCGGCCGGCCATCGAGCGTCACTTTCGCCTGCAATGGGAGAGCGTACAAAACGCGCACGTATTGCTCTATCCGGAAGGGATGATAAAGCTCAACGGCAGCGCCGGGGAGATTCTGAAGCGCTGCAACGGGAGGGCGACAATCGCGCAAATTATCGCGGATCTCGAAGACGCTTATACGACGACAGGGATTGCCAGCTCGGTGATGGCGTTCCTGATCCTTGCGGTGGAGAAGCGATGGCTGGTGATGAATCCGTGAACTCGGAACTCGTCGAGGCGCACTTCAAGCCAGGGCCGCCCCTGTGGTTGCTGCTGGAACTGACCTATCGTTGCCCTCTGCATTGCGCGTTTTGCTATAATCCCACGGATTTCGCACGAAGCGGACCGGAGTTGACCACTGAGGACTGGCTGCGCGTGCTGCGCGAAGCGCGCGCGCTTGGATCCGTGCAATTGGGCTTGTCGGGCGGCGAACCTCTCGCACGGGAGGACCTGGAAGTGATCGTCGCGGAAGCGCACCGGCTCGGGTTCTATATCAATCTCATCACCTCTGGCGTCGGACTTAATGAATCCCGGATACGCGCTCTGAAGGCTGCTGGGCTCGATCACATTCAGTTGTCGTTTCAAGACAGTTCGCGGCGAATGAACGACTTCCTGAGCAGCACGCGCACCTTCGATTTGAAGTTCAAAGCCGCTGCGCTCATCAAGCAATATGATTTTCCCATGGTACTGAACGTCGTCCTGCACCGACTCAACATCGATCACGTAGAGGAAATCCTGGGCATGGCAGATCGGCTCGGCGCGGAGTATGTGGAACTTGCCAATACGCAGTATTACGGCTGGGCTTGGCGCAACCGCCGGCAGTTGATGCCGAGTCGTCAGCAGGTCGAACGCGCGGAAGACGTGATGCGGCGTTTTCGCGAACGCGCCGGCCGACCGATGCGAATTTATTTTGTGGTGCCGGATTACTTCGAGCGTCGCCCGAAGGCATGCATGAACGGTCTGGGTTCCATTTTTATCGTCATCACGCCGGATGGCACTGCGCTGCCGTGTCACGCGGCGCGCATGCTTCCGGGAGTCGAGTTCCCCAATGTCCGCAGCGCCAGAATGGCGCAGATCTGGTTCGAATCCGCGGGGTTCAATCATTTCCGCGGCGACGATTGGATGAAAGAGCCTTGCCGAAGCTGCCCTGAGAAGGCTCGCGACTTCGGCGGCTGTCGCTGCCAGGCGTACCTTCTCACGGGAGATGCAGCCAATGCTGACCCAGTATGCGATCTATCTCCGCACCATCACCTGGTGAAGTCGGCCGCGGCCGGCGCCGAGGAGTCTCATGCTGAAGAGAAGCCTCTGATATTCCGTTCTATCTCTGCGTCATTAACTCCGTAAGACGCTACAAGTAGCAATTGGGATGATGAGTCCGCGCGGGACTGGACAACGGGCATGAGCGCATCCTGCGTGAGCGAAGCGTGAGCCGGACTCTGGCATGGTGCATTCCACGCAAAGGGAACAACCATGATGCGCATCGCACGCCCCGCAACCGTCCGTTCCAAAAACGCTCGGCTGAATACGAATGAATAGATCTACTAAATTATCGTCGGCAGAGTGAGTTTTCTTGCGACCAGAAACACCGCGTAGTCCGGTCTCATTAAGCGCATTCAGAAAACAGCGCCAACAGCTCCGAAATGTAAACCGGGAAGCATTCAGAGACCTAAGCAAGCTCGACAAACTGGCTTGCTGGATAACCGATCGAGTCGGCACGATGGGCTTCTTTCTGATCGTTCTGATCTGGACTGTAATGTGGTTGTCGTGGAATCTGCTCGTACCTCGTAGTTTGCAGTTTGATCCGCCAATGGCGTTTGCATTTTGGCTGTTCATTTCGAATCTGATTCAGCTTCTCTTAATGCCGCTAATAATGGTCGGCCAAAACGTTCAGGGACGCCATTCTGAACTTCGCGCTGACAATGATCTTGAAATCAACATCAAAGCCGAGCAGGAAATCGAAGTTATCCTGCAGCATCTCGAATATCAGAACGCACTTCTCATCGCCATGGTCGAAAAACTTGGGATTGGCGTCGAAGACGCAATACATTCCGTAACGCGATAATCCGCCACGCTCGACTATGCGACAGTCGCGTCACGCCGGACACAATGCGTTGGGATTTGTACAATTCTCTGACTCACGAAGCGGATTTGACCCTCAAAGGCAGGGAAATCCGACAATCACCGTATGCGTAAGTCATCGGTGAGCGCGGACCCTTTAGCCTTTCATCACCAAAGGTCGCGGCGGAAGGAACGGATGTGTCATGAACGCATTTAGATGTGCAGTGATCGCCAGCATGGCAGTTCTGTTCTGCCCCCACGCGCAGGCAGAGGGCGAAGCGGCCGCGGGCAAGACCGTATTCGAGAATCAATGCTCGAACTGCCATACGACGGTCGTCGGCAAAAACGGCTTCGGGCCGTCACTGGCGGGCGTACTCGAGCGTCGATCCGGCGCTCTGTCCAGCTACAAGTACTCGTCCGCGATGGCCAACGCCGGACTCACTTGGGACGCGGCTACGCTCGATGCCTTTCTAGCGTCATCGACTGCTAAGGTGCCGGGCACCCTGATGGCCGTGTCGATCACTGATGCGACAGCACGTACGAATGTGATCGCGTATCTGTCTACACTCGGAGTAGCGCCTGCCGCGACGGTGTCCGCCGGCGCGCAGAGGCCGAAGACGCCTCTGGCAACAGGTCCGACCGGCGAAGAATTGCTCAATGCGGCTTCCGACCGGGAAAGCTGGCTCTACGCGAGCAAGGACTACCAGGGCCAGCGTTACGTCGAATCGAAGCAGATCACTGTTGCAAACGCCGGGCGCTTGCATCCCGTATGTATCTATCGCTCCACCAGCATTGGCGCGACCCAGTCCAACCCGCTGGTCTATCAAGGCACGATGTACTTCACCATCGATGAGGCAACAGTTGCCATGGATGCGGCGAGCTGCCGCCAGCGGTGGACTCATACGTGGGCGTTGAAGGACGGCGCGCTGTCGAAGGTGAGCCGCGGCGTCGCACTGAAGGACGGTCGACTGATTCGCGGCACGCCGGACGGTTATTTGATCGCCCTCAACATGAGCGACGGCTCATTGCTATGGAGCAGAAAGATTGCCGATTCAAAATCCGGACAGTACCTCAGCATGCCGCCGCTTATCTTCGAAGACAGAATTCTTTACGGTCCCGCCGGAGCGGACTGGGGCGCAAAGAACTGGATCGGGGCATTCAATCTCGATACCGGCGAGCCGCTGTGGCGCTTCAATTTGATTCCGGACGCGAACGAACCCGCCGCCGAATCCTGGAACAACCCACAAGCGCTCGAACACGGCGGAGGGAGCCTTTGGACACCGTTGTCCCTCGACGCCAAGAAGGGCGTGCTCTACGTGCCCGTCGGAAATCCCTCGCCGGACTTCTTCGAAGCGGCACGGCCTGGCGACGACCTGTACACCAATTCCGCGGTGGCGCTCGACGTTCGGAGCGGAAAGCTCCTCTGGTTTCATCAGTTCGGGCCGGCCGATGAGCATGACCGCGACCTCAGTCAAGTGAGCCCGCTATTCAGTGCAGCCGTCAACGGCGCGCCGCACGAGCTGATCGCGGTCAGCGGCAAAGATGGCCTGTTGCGTGTGCTCGATCGTGACAGCCACAAACAACTCTATGAGCTCCCGATCACCAGTCGCACCGACTGGGATGCTGCGCCGACCATCGAAGGTGCGCACTCCTGCCCGGGACTTCTGGGCGGCATGGAATGGAACGGCCCTGCCTATGGCCGTTCCACCCATTCGTTGTACGTTGCCACGGTTGACTGGTGCGGCACATTCACAAGGAACGAGAAGCCGCCCGAGTTTACCGTCAATGCGCATTATTACGGTGGTGCGGTATCGCCCGATCCGCGCGATCAGGCGCGCGGCTGGTTGCGGGCGATCGATGCAGCAACGGGCAAAGAGCACTGGAAGCGGCGGTGGCCGACCCCACTCGTGGCCGGCGTCACCGCGACCGCGGGCGGCGTGCTCTTTACCGGTGATTTCGACGATAACTTTCTCGCCATCGACGCGAGCAACGGAAAAACGCTGTACGAGTTCAATACCGGCGGTTCTGTCGGAGGCGGCGTGATCAGTTACGAACTCGACGGCACGCAGTACGTCGCCACCCTGTCCGGACAAGTCTCAGGGTTCTTCGGCGGCAGCGGTCCCGCGGCAGTGATTATTTTCGCGCTGCGCTAACGGTAATCGTAGCGCCACTCAATCGTTCAACTTGGAGAAGTGAGGTGAAATTCCTTCAACTTGGCTTGGCGATTGCAATCGTGTGCGCTGTGATCGACGTGGTTGCGGCGGAAGAGACTGAGCAAACCGAAGCGATTATCGACGCTCGGCCAGATCCGAGTTTCCAGGCTGGACCAGTCAAGATCACGCCAGGAGGATTTCTGGAGCTCACCGGCATCTATCGTACGCGCAATGAAGCAGCCGATATCGGATCGAGTCTTAGTGGAGTTCCATTCCCTGACAACAACAACTATAAAACCGCGGAATTTCGTGAAACCTCGCGCAACAGTCGATTTTCGGTGTTGGCGCAAGGACCGTCCGACGACCGCAATAAGGTAGAGGGCTATCTTGAGACAGATTTCGTCAGTGCCGGCGCGACCTCCAACTCCAACGAGAGCAACAGCTACACGCTGCGAGTGCGCGAACTCTTCTTACATTGGTCGCGCCCGGATCTTGGTTGGGCAGTGACCGCCGGACAGGCTTGGAGCCTGGCAACAATGTACAAGAACGGTCTGGCGCCGCGCCAGGAAGACATCCCGTTGGTCGACGAGGGCCAGTATCACACGGGCTTCACCTGGACCCGCCAACCGCAACTGCGCTTCGTCAAGACCTTCGCCCCATCTGTGGCACTGGGTGTGTCCCTGGAAAGCCCACAGAACGTCGTGAAAGGTATCGCGCCATCCGGCGCGACAGCGGTCACGGCGGGCGGCTCCGGCTTCAACAGCGCTACCAACTACAGTACCGACATTGCACCGGACGCGATCGTGAAGCTGGCTTTCGACCCCGGCTTCGGTCATTTCGAGGTGTACAGCCTGACGCGCTTCCTGCATGATCGCGCACCCAGCATATCCGACGCGCTGTCAAGCGAGCGTAACCACACCACTGTAGCTCAAAGCGTGGGTGGGGGCCTTATCCTGCCACTGTGGAAGCATTGGTTGGATCTGCATGCAACGACGCTGATCGGCCATGGCAACGGCCGCTATGGTTCAGCTCAACTTGGTGACTCAACGTACAATCCCAACGACGGTTCTATGTCAGCACTGCGCCAGGATCAAGCGCTGGTTGGCTTAATTGGGCACGTCACAAAAACTTTCGATCTCTTTGCCTACGGCGGTTATGAGGAGCAAAAGGCCGCATTCGGACTCATTCCATCCGACAACACGGCGTGCAATACCCCATTTGCCGACTTGGGCTCGTTGCCAAAAACCGCGGGCTGTGGCGGTGTCGGCACGGTGCGTCACGTCGCAGGAGGTTTCCTTTGGAAGTTCTACCAAGGGCGCCTGGGCTACATTCACGGTGGACCGGAAATCGAATACCTGAAGGACACCACCTACACCGCCCGGAACGGAACTTTGGGCCGCACCAACGACACCATGGTTTATCTCACGGTTCGGTACTTTCCGTTTCAGTAGCGTTCGAAGTCTCTACTCACCCCGGTTAGCGCGCATGCCGTGGCATGGGACCACCGAACTACCTGGGCCCGCTCTATTGAACTTCTCCAACGAGCCTAGCCCTAACGCAACCTCCGCGGGAGCCTATAGAACGGGTTCTCTCGATGTCGGCGCCCATGGTCACTCGATGCGGCTCGAGGGACTCGATCCGACCAATAGCAACGCCCTCTCCCGGGCAATCGTGGTGCGTAGTGCCTGGTACGTGAATGAGAAAGTGATCGGTCCGGCAATGCCCGGTCGAAGCCAGGGCTGCTTCGCCGTCGCCGATTCCAGCCTGCCTGAAATCATGACGCGGCTTGGGCCTGGTCACCTGATCTACGCGGACAAAGCCTACTAGCCGAGATAATTCATGAAGAACGGTACATGTCGCGAGGAGACGGGTTTGGAAGGGCATTTTCCGTCCAATCCGACCTTCTGCCGAAAACGTATGCATCGCGATCGACAACTTCGGCTGAAAAATGCGTAAACTCGTTCGAACATGAACGCCGTCGCAGATTTTACCGACGCAGCGCGACATCCCGTGGAAAGACAGCCGGAATCGCGATTGCGCGAAATTCCGTACAACTACACCTCGCTGGCCGATCGTGAGATCGTCATTCGCCTGCTGGGCGAATCGGCTTGGGACGT
>Ga0210387_10002909_pt1 | contig 13134 bp, 12 predicted proteins | sample IncBWC7OmetaG_FD_160108 | JGI IMG/M metagenome (GOLD analysis project Ga0210387, IMG submission 160108) | Forest soil microbial communities from Barre Woods Harvard Forest LTER site, Petersham, Massachusetts, United States - Inc-BW-C-7-O ...
CGAGCATCCAGTCGTGCACATGATCGATGGCGGCGGCCGCGGCGGAGGCCGCGGATGAGGTGCCGCGCGCTTTGATGATGGCGGCGCCGCGCTGCTGCACGGTGGGAATAAAACTGTCCTTGAACCAGTCCGGATCCACCAGCGAGAGTGCCGGCTTGCCGCTCACCGTGGCGTGATGCAGGTCGGGATACTGGGTCGCGGAATGATTGCCCCAGATGATGACCCGCTTGACCTGGGTCAACGGCGCACCGCTTTTCTCAGTGAGCTGCGCGAGTCCGCGGTTGTGATCGAGACGCGTCATGGCGGTGAATCGGTTGCGGGGCAGCGAGGGCGCGTTGCGTTGCGCGATGAGGGAATTGGTGTTGGCCGGGTTGCCCACCACCAGCACACGGACGTCGCGGCTGGCGTGCGCATCCAGCGCCTTGCCCTGTGCGGAGAAAATCTTGGCGTTCTCCAACAGCAGATCCTTGCGTTCCATGCCCGGGCCGCGCGGCCTGGCGCCGACCAGCATGGCAAAATTGCAGTCCTTGAAACCCACGTTGGCATCGGACGTCGCCGTCACCTTGTTGAGCGTCGCAAAGGCGCAGTCGTTCAACTCCATCACCACGCCCTGAACGGCTGCGCTGGCGGCGGGAATCTCCAGGAGATTCAGGTTGACGGGCTGATCCGCGCCGAGCATTTGGCCGGACGCGACGCGAAATGCCAGCGCGTAGCCGATATTGCCGGCGGCGCCCGTGATGGTGATGGTGACCGGCTTCTTCATGACGAGCTCCCGCGCAAAACCAGGAATGTTATCCGAATTTGCCCCGGATCGTCATGGATGACGATCGTCATGGACGGGCAGCGGCGCTTGGGTTGCCGAGCTTAGGTGCACGCCGAGCAACTGCGCCACGGTGGGCGCGATTTGCCGCATATCGATCAATCCCAAGTCGCGCCCATGGGCAATACCTGTACCGGCGATGAAAAAGGCCGCGCGCATCTCGGGATACGCCGGCGAGAACCCGTGGCTGCCCGGCGTGCCCGGAACGGCGCTGACCATCGGGCTCGTTGCGTCGGCCAGCGCGTAGTAGCCAAGTTTCATGACGATGAGAAACGACGCGTCGGGAAATGCGCCGTGCTGCTTGATGGCGTCGCGCTCCAGCACCTCCGCGATGCCGTTGTTGGGATCGGCCTTCATGGCCTGCAGCAAATCGCGCACCTGAGCTTGAGTTTGCAAATCGGCGGGATCGTGCAGCATGACGGCCGCCATGCCGCTGCCGGACCAGGGCTGCGCCTGCCACGACCCCCCGCTCTGGAGCAACCCTGCACGCATAAACGGTTGCATGAGATTCACTTTGTGGGTGATTTGCACGAAGCCGTGATCCGACACCACCAATGCGATGGCCTTGGGATCGTTGGCGCGGGAAGCGGCAAACAGTTGGGCAAGTTGACCGTCTATCACCTCGAGGTCCGCATTGACCTCCGGGCTGAACGGACCAAACCGGTGTTGCTGTTCATCGAGTGAACTCAAGTGAATGGTCATGAACTTCGGTTTATGAGTCCGCAGAATGTCCAACGCATAGCGGGTTTTGATTTCATCGCCGGGCGGACTCGGATCATTGCCCCGCATGTAGGGGCCAACCCGCGCCTGCATCTTTTGCAGCAGGTCCTCGGGACGCGAGACCGCCGCCAGCAGCAAGGCGTCGGACGGATCGACATCCGTCAAGCGCGCCACGCGCCACAGCTCCGGGATCAGAAAATCCACAGCCGTTGCGCCGACACTCACGGGCCAGCCGATGCTTGCGGTGGACAACCCGGCGTCATGCGCAGCCTGCCACAGCGTCGGCACGCGAATTTGTTGCGCATACCAATACCAGGCATTCGCGAAAGTGTTTTTGGGATCGAATTCGAGGTTGTTGTAGATGCCATGCTCGGCGGGCGCGGCGCCGGTCAACAGTGTCGTGTGGCTGGGGTAGGTAACCGTCGGCCACACGCCGGTCACGCCGCGGGCATGCGCGCCGTCGCGCATCAAGCTGCGCAGAAGTGGAATCCTCAGACCATGCGCATCCGCGTCCAAGACATATTCGGGCTTCAGTCCGTCGACGGAAATCATCAGCACCGAGGCGGCGCCGGCGCGATTGCCGGCGGCAATCGCCATTAACAAAGGTAGCGCCAGCAAGGCGCGCGACAGAAGGCGTCGGTGTGTCACGGGAGGTCGATCACTCATCCTCAAGATCTATGGTGAAGCGCAGCATACGTGGCGCCCTCTTCGGCGGCAAAGCCAACCCTTTTGCGCAAATTACTTTCGCCGGTTTTCGAAGTAATTCACTATCTTCTTTAAAAACAATTAGTTACACACAAAAATATTTTTCACTAAGTGCTTGCATGTAGTGGTGTTGTATATTACTATATCACCAAGTCACCGGAACACCTCGATGACAAGACCGAAGACCGAAACACTTTAGACAGGAGACGATCATGACCACTTCACTCTCAACAAAACTGGCGGCTTTGGCGCTCGCGTTGGTGTTCAACAGCGCGATCATGGGCGGCATGGCTTACTTGTTCAACGCGCAGCTGCGGCAGCCGACGGCAGTGACCTCACTCGCCAGCACGGCGGCGACCTCTGCGAGCGACGCGGCCTAAGGCCGATACAGGCTCGGCGCTCTGGTAGATTACCGTTCTATAGCTCCCGCACACGTAAGCACATCGAGCGAGAAATGGACCCGAACTGGAACGACAACCAACCTATCTATCGCCAACTGCGCGATCGAATGGTAGCCCTGATTCTAGAGGGCGCGCTGAAGGAGGGCGATCCCTTGCCCTCCGTGAGGGCGGTGGCTGCCGACTACCGGCTCAATCCACTCACGGTGCTGAAGGGCTATCAGCAGTTGGTCGACGAAAACCTGGTCGAAAAACGCCGCGGTCGCGGCATGTATGTCAGTGAAGGCGCCCGGCGGCTGCTATTGTCGGGCGAACGCGAGCGTTTCTTGAAAGAGGAATGGCCGCAGATTCTCGCCGTCATCAACCGGCTGGGATTTTCTTCTGAAGAATTATTTGCGCAAACACCGGCTCTTACGCACCCGGCACCGCCGCCCCGCGGCAGCTTACCCACGGAAGAATGAGAGTTACTATGGCTGCGCTCATCGAAGCTCGAGATCTGACGAAAAAATACGGCGCTCACATTGCGCTGGATCGCGCCAACCTCAATGTCGAGGCGGGCCGTATCGTCGGACTCATCGGTCCCAACGGCGCCGGCAAAACCAGCGCCCTGCGCGCCATTTTGGGGCTCACCAACTATGAAGGCCATCTGACCGTATTGGGCCGCGAACCGATGCGCGACCGGACCGAGTTGATGAACGAATGCTGCTTCATCGCCGACGTGGCGGTGCTGCCCTCGTGGCTGCGCGTCGACCAAGCCATCGACTTTGTGGCCGGCGTTCATCCCCGATTCCGCCGCGATCGCGCTGTGGCCTTCCTGGCCAAAACCCAGGTCACCGGCAAGCGGCGCATGCGCGAACTGTCGAAGGGTATGAAGACCCAGGTGCACCTGGCGCTGACCATGGCCATCGATGCGAAGCTATTGGTGCTCGACGAACCGACGTTGGGGTTGGACATCCTCGCGCGCCGCGCTTTTTATGACGCGCTCGTCAATGACTACATGGACGAGACGCGCACCATCCTGATCACGACTCATCAGGTTGAAGAAGTCGAAAACCTGCTCACGGACATCATCTTCATCGACAAGGGGCGCATCGTCATGGACACCTCGCTCGAGGACGTCGCGACGCGCTTTGCGGCGGTGGCGGTGACGGCCGACCGCCTGGACGCGGCGCGCGCGGAGAAGCCGTTTTACGAACGCCACATCCTTGGCAAAGTGGTGCTGTATTTCGAAAACGCGGACCCCGGCAAGCTCGGGGGTTTTGGCGAAATCCACACCCCCAGCGTTTCCGATCTTTTTGTCGCGAAGCTTTCGGGAGGTGCGGCATGAACAACAACAGCACGTGGCTCATTCGCCGGGAATTCTGGGAAAACCGGGCCATCTGGATGATTCCCGCCGTGTTCGGCGGCCTGCTGCTGCTGGCCGCCTTGTTCGGCCAGGTGAGCATTCCGCACCTGAGCTCGCCGCAGGAATCGGAGGAAGCGGCGACCGCCTTCCTGGGGGCCGTCGGCATCATGTTCTACGTCGTCATGGGGGTGTATTCGAGTTGGTATCTGCTCGACTGCCTGTACACGGACCGCCGCGACCGCAGCATCTTGTTCTGGAAGTCCCTGCCGATATCGGACGCCAATTCCGTGCTCTGCAAACTCTTGGTGGGCATGATCATCATTCCGCTGGTGTATTTCGCGGCCGCCGATGCAACCGCGCTGATCGCCGCTTTCATTCTGTCGATCCGGGCGCGGGCATCGATCGGCAGTTCGCTATGGAATGGCGATGTCTGGTGGCAGATGCAGGTGCTGTGGATGTACGCCATCGTCACGACGGCCGTGTGGTATCTGCCGGTTGCCGGTTGGTTGATGCTGGTATCGGCCTACGCCAAGCGCGCGGTGATGCTGTGGGCCGTCCTGCCGCCGCTGCTCCTGTACATCCTCGAGCGGGTATTCTTCGGGACGAACACGGTGGGTCATACCATCGCCAGGCGATTGACCGCGCTGCCGTCGGTGTCGTTCAACGGCTCGAACCATGTGTGGACGCACGAGGGCGGCTTTGTGGATAATGGCGCCTCTCCCTTGCCCAGCGTATGGCAGGTGATCAACCCCAGTGGATTTTTTACCAGTGCGGAAGTATGGATAGGAGCGGCGGTAGGAATCGTGTTGATCGTCGCCGCCATCCAGCTGCGGATGCGCCGCTCCGAGATTTGACCTGATGCGGGGCGCGGCGCCCCGCGAACGGCCGCGCGCCGCTCCAGCCTTTCTCATCATCGCCGCCGCGGCGGCGCTGCTGGCCTCGAGTCGCGCGCGTGCGGATGAATTCTTTCAGGTACGCGACGAAAACCCCCTCATTCGCGGCTTCTACCTGCCGCTGCCGAGCGATGGCCGCTTGACCGACGGCGCGGACTTTGCGGCGACCTTGTCCATCAGCAATACGCTCAACGTGGAAAACCGAGGCCGGGAGAGCTTATTGGTGGACGGTGAAAGCCATGTGCTGCGCCTGACTTACGAGGACGCGCTGTACCAGTCCTGGCGATTCCGATTTACCGTGCCCATCGTCAACGACAGCGGCGGTTTCCTCGATTCGACCATCTCGCATTGGCACCACTGGTTTGGCTTCAACCCGGGAAGCCGGCCGTTTTACCCCCAGAATCAACTCGTCTACTTCTATTCCGGCAAGGGCAGTATCGATCTGACCCAGCAGCAGACCAGCGTCGGCGACATCTCGGGCGAGCTCGGCTGGTATCCGATCGATGATGACCATCGAACGCTCTCTTTTTGGGGAGGCTTGGAGGCGCCGACGGGTTCGGTGTCGAAACTCAGCGGCGACGGCGCGTGGGATGGCGCCGCCTGGGCACACGGCGCGTTGCGCTGGCCGCAGTGGCAGCTCGCCGCGGAACTTGGACTGGCTCAGCCTTTCGGCGATGAAATATTTGCCGGCGCCGCGCATCGTACTTCCCTTTTCGCCCGCTTTGCCGCCACCCGGACCTTGGGAAAGGCGTGGGCGCTGCGCGCGCAGCTCGACGCACAGACGGGGCGGGTCGAGGACAGCAATCTGCGATTTCTAGGACCAAGCCTGCAGTTGACGGTCGGCGCGGTGCGCCGCTTAGGTGCGCGCTGGCGCATCGAATTTGGCTTTGCCGAAGATGCGGCCGTCAACACCGCTCCCGACATTACTTTCTTTTTTGGGATTCGCCGCCAAAGCAGTGCAAAATAGCGCAAGGCATTTTGTTATCTCGAAGGGGCGCCCATGTACAAAACGAAGATCGATCTGTCGGAAAAAGTCCGACGCAACGTTGCCGTGATTCTGAACGATCGCCTGGCTGACGCCATCGATCTGCAGAGCCAGATCAAGCAGGCGCATTGGAACGTGAAGGGTCCCAACTTCATCGCCTTGCACGAGCTGTTCGACAAGCTCTCCGACGTTGTGCTGGAACAGATCGACGAGATCGCCGAACGGGTGACGAGCCTGGGCGGAACCGCGGAAGGCACGGTTGCCGTGGCGGCCAAGCGCAGCAAATTGAAGAACTACCCCTTGAGCATCACCGCCGGCAAGGATCACTTGTTCTATTTGTCGACGCAGATGTCGGTGTACGGAAAGGCGGTTCGCACGGCGATTGCCGAGAGCGACGAGCTCGGCGACGTGGATACGGCGGATTTATTCACCGGAATTTCCCGCGACGTCGACAAGTACCTGTGGTTCCTCGAGGCGCACTTGCAGGACAAGGCCTGATCCATGAGCGGCTCCCCCGGCGGCACCGACGATTTGGGGTTGAGCGCGGCGCTGGCCACGCTGCAGGGATTGTTGACCAGCGGCGAAACGCTCGAAGCCTGGGCTGCCCAGCGCCGCTTGTATGCGCTCAAGAATCGCCGCGTGCTGATCGCGGCCACCAGCGGGCGGTTCATTTCACTCAAGCGGCGCCTTTTCGGCGGCTACGATTCGGCCGACATCCGCTGGCAGGATCTCAAAGAAACGCGCATCAGCGCCGGGATCATTGCCGCCGACCTGATCCTGATCGCGCAAAGCAGTTCCGACCTCAACATCGGCGCCGAAGTGAACCGGGTGTGGAGCTTTGAGGGCCTGCACAAGGATCAAGCGCAGGCCATGTATCGGATCTGCCAGCAGCATGATCAAGTGTGGCGTGAAAAGCGCCGCGTGCGCGAACTCGAGGAATTGCGCGCGAAATCCGGCGGCGTGCAGATCAGCGGTCAGCCCGCCTATCGCGCCGATGGCCCCGATGCCGCCGGTGCCGCGGGCGCGGAATCGGAACCCGCGCGCCGCTTGCGCCAGGCGCGCGAGATGCTCGAGGCCAAGCTCATCAGCGATGCGGAATTCGAAACGATCAAGGCCAAAATCGTTTCCGGTCTCTAGAGCCCCCGGGAGCCTGCTGAACGCTCGACCAGGCTCCTAACCCAAAAGGTACGCAAAGTAGCTGTTGCGCAATCGATTCAAGGGATCGGTGCGCTGCCGCAGCGCGCGGAACAGCTTGGCGCGCTCGCCGAACGCTTTCGCCACGTGCTCCGACTGCAACGCCCGCGTTTGATTGAACGTGGGCACGCCGCCGTTCGAAGCGGCGAAATCATTGAAATCGATGAGGAAGTCGTCCCAGCCTTGTTCGCCGCTGGAGGAGGGTTCCAGGGTAAACATGGGTCCTGTGTAGCTGGCGCTGAACAACGAGCCGCGGTCCTGATGCAGGCGGCTCGCGCCGCTGACGACATTGCCGCGGTAGCGATGCTGCTTGTAGTACGCCTTGCAGAACGCGAAATAATCGCTGAGCAACCTCGGATAATCGGCTTGCGGGAACGCCCACAGGCTGTAGGTGTGCCGCGCCTTCCAAGATTCTTTCGGCATGTCGCGCATCCACTCGTGCGAATACATCATGACGCCCCGGCTGCCGCCGCCCAAGGCGCGGTGCATGCCTGACAAGACCGCATTGCGCAGGCCGGGCGCCGCGAGAACACTGCCGACCGTCGAGCCGAATGCGGGCAGCACATTGCGCATCACGGAGTGCTTGATTTGCCAAATTCCGGAGCGGTTGATGGCAGCGGAATCATCGAGCGTCCGGCGCTCGAGCGTGATCCGATCATGAAAGGGTGAAACATGCAGGCGCAGCGCGCCTTCCGACTCAACCAGCCCCGCATACCGCGAGCTGAATTCCTTCAGCGTCATGACCTGGTAGTCGATCCTGACCGGCGTCAGGGGCCGCACGCGAGCGACCACTTCGTGCACGATGCCGAGCAGTCCGAAACTCGAACGCAGCACCCGCATCAGGTCGCGCTCGCGATCGGTGACGTTCATTTGCTTGCCCTGCGGCGTGATCATCTTCACTTCGGAAACGCAGGACGACAATTGCGCCATGCCGTCGCCGTAAGAGGCCTGCGGCAACGTGGTCACGGCCATCGCTCCCAGGGAGATCTGGCCCATTTCGGGCGTCAGCGGCAATTCCTGGCCCCGCTCCGCCAGTGCCTTGACCAAGGTGCTGACCCGAACGCCGGCCTGCGCCCGCACGGTGTGTTCGCCGAATTCCAGGATTCGATCGAGCCCGCTCGTGTCGACCGTGGTGCCGCCGTCACCGCCCACGCAGCGGGTCTGCGAATAATCGGCGCCCACCATGCGCACCGGCGTGGGATAGCTCTTGGTCTTTTCAAGAAGACTCGGAATATCTTCGAAACGCTTCAGGCGCAGCACCAGCCGCGGCCGTCGATAGATGCCCGATGAATCCGCGCCTCGCGGGTCAATGACCTTATTTACCATGTGCTTCCCCCCGGAAGTGGACCTAAGAAACGCTGTGGGGGGCACAAAACCTGGCGGTTCGGCGTGCGCGCGTGCGCTTTGAGATTCACTGGCGACCCCGCTATCGTCAGGCTTCCTCAAGGAAGCCCCTTAGACCGGTGGTTTTGCGTCCCCACCTTTCGGCGGGTTTGCCCTTAAACAGCTACCCCTACTATGCGATGGGCGGTGGGGCTTGTAAAGGGGTATTTAGGGACGCTTTGTGGGGCGGTTTAACCCATTAAAAGCAGCGTTTCCGCGTGTTCCACGGCCTCCGGCGTACCGTAAACGACCACCACGTCGCCCTCCTTGAACACCGTGTCGGGCCCTGGGTCGCGTCCTACGATACCGTCGCGCCGCACGGCGTTTACCGTTGCCTGCGAGCCGCGTTCCTGAAGGTCCGTGATGCGGCGGCCGACTGCCCAGGCATGCGGCGGCAGGATGACGCTATGCAACTCCTCGCGAAAAGCGTGGGTCGCATCCAGATGCTCGGCGCCGGCATCCCGGAAGTACTGGCGCAGCATGCTGTAACGGTGGCTGCGAATGTCATTCACGGTGCGAATCACGGCACCGACGGGTAGCTTCACCAGCAGCAGCAGGTGAGACAGCAGCATGAGGCTGGCTTCGAAGGTCTCGGGCACCACTTCGGTGGCCCCGGCGGCCTGCAGCTCCGTCAGCTTGGTGTCGTCCTGCGTGCGCACGAGGATGGGCACATCGGTGCGGAGCTCGCGAACGGCCCTCAAGATTCGCAGCGCCACGTCCGGATTGGCAAAGGTGATGACCACGACACTGGCCCGGGCGAGGCCGACGTTTTCCAAAACCTTCACCTGACCCGCATCACCGTAGACCACGGGGTCGCCGGCCTGGCGCCCCGTTCGAATCCGGTAGGGATCCACATCGAGCGCGATGTACTCGAATCCCGCCTGCTCGAGCACGCGGGCGATATTCTGTCCCACGCGTCCGAATCCGCAGATCACCACGTGATCCCGCTCCGCGGCCGCCAAAGTCACTTGCTCATGACGCATCGCTTCGGTCAGCGGGTTGCCGGATTCGCGCAAGATGATGCGGGTAATGCGCCGATTGTGGCGGATGATCAGCGGCGACAGCACCATGCTCAAGACCGTGGCCGCGAGCAGCGGCTGCACTATCGCTGGGTCGAGCAACGATTTCCGGAGCAACAGAATCAGCAGGGCGAATCCGAACTCACCGCCTTGCGCGACGACCACTCCGGTGCGCAGGGATTTGAACCAGCTCTTGGTGGCGGGCTTGGCCACGACCGCAACGATCGCCGCCTTGAGCAGCAGCATGCCAAGAAGGATGGCCGTCACCAGCGGCAGGTCCCGCAGCAGCAACCCGACATCGAGCAGCATTCCGACCGTGATGAAGAAAAGGCCCAGGAGAACTTCGCGGTACGAGCGGATCGTGGCTTCGATCTGATGGCGGAATTCGGTCTCCGCCAGCATCATGCCGGCGAGAAACGCCCCCAGCGCGAGGGACAACCCCACGGCACGGGTCGCCCAAGCCGATGCCAGCACCGCGAGCAATACGGTAATCGAAAACAGCTCGGGCGATCGCACCGAAGCGATCATGAGAAACAACGGGCGCAGCAGCCATCTGCCGGCGGCCAGGACCAGCATCAGGGCGAGCGCGGCCAGGCCGATGGCGCTCAAGATATGCGCCGCGTTCACGGCGCCGCCCTCGCCGCTCAACGCCGATACCAGGGCCAGGAGCAGCGGAAAACTCAAGTCTTGGAACAGGCAAATCGCCACCGCGAGCCGGCCGTGCGTTCGATTGTTCTCGGACTGTTCGGTCAGCTGCGCAATGATGATGGCGGTGGAGGACATGGCCAGGGCGCCGCCGATCACGACCGCGACGGCCGGCGCCACGTCTAAAAACACGACGGCCCCGCAAGCCACGATCGCGACCGTGATCAGCACTTGTGCGCCGCCGACGCCGAGCACTTCCCAGCGCATCGCCACCAAGCGCGGCAGCGAGAATTCCAACCCCAGGGTGAACACCAGGAACACCACGCCGAAGTCCGCGAGCAGTTGCGTGGTTTCATTGTCGGCGGCGAGCGCCAGGGCATGCGGACCCAGCAGCATGCCCACGGCGAGATAACCCAGGATCGCAGGCAGCGCCAATTTGCGTACCGCCGCGACGACGCACACCGACGCGGTGAGCAGAATCAGGATCTGTAACAGCGGATCGTTATGCCCCATTGCCTGCTAGCATATCGCTATGAGTGCGACCATGACGGGCCCGTTGGCGCTCGAGCCGCAAAGCGACGGCTGGCGGCTCAAGCTGCGGGGAGATTGGTCCCTGGCGGCCATGCCGCGCATCGATGCGCAGCTTGCGAGTTTGCCGAAGGCGCTGCATGGGAATGTGGTCTGCGATTGGACCGATGCGCAGGCGCCCGGCATCAGTCCCGCATGGGCACTGCTGCGCCGATTGGCGGAGGCTGAGCCTCTGGCGGTTCGGCATGCGGGCAACCCACCGCATTTCTTGGAGCTCCTGGAAAAACTCCATGTCGAACGGCATGCGGCCTACGGCGCGCAATCGACGGAGCCGGCGCTGGAACTGGAACGTATCGTCGGCAGACTCGGCCGCTGGTCCGTCTTGCAGGGCGTGCATGCGCGCGGCGTCATCGTCTTCCTGGGGCGCATCGCCACCGTCGTCGGCCAGGCATTCTCCCGCTCCAGTGCGTGGCGAATCTCTTCGCTGACGCGGCATATCTACGAAACCGGCATCACCGCCATTCCGATCGTCGCGCTCATCGCATTTCTCATCAGCGTGATCGTCGCTTATCTGGGCGCACAGCAGTTGTCGCGTTTCGGCGCCGATATTTTCGTGGTCGATCTCGTCACCATCGCGACATTGCGCGAAATGGGCGTGCTGTTGACGTCCATCATCGTCGCGGGCCGATCCGGCAGCGCCTTCGCGGCCGAGATCGGCGTCATGGAGCTCAATGAGGAGACCGATGCGTTGCGCGCCATGGGCATGAATCCGGTCGAGCTGCTGGTCGTGCCGCGCGTGCTGGCGCTCGTCATCGCCCTGCCGCTGCTCACGGTGATCGCGGATGCCATGGGCCTCGCGGGCGGCGGTCTTTTGTCGCTGATCAACCTGCACATTCCCCTGCCGCAATTCACGGCCCGCATGCGCGAATCGCTCTCATCCACGACCTTTTGGTCGGGGCTGGTCAAGGCGCCGGTGTTCGCCATCCTCATCGCCATGGTCGGCACCTACCGCGGCATGCAAGTGCGCGACTCGGCCCGGGAGCTTGGACGACTGACCACCGTGGCGGTCGTGCAGTCCATCTTCATGGTAATTCTGGCCGACGCGCTGTTCGCAGTGCTGTTCGTGCAGATCAACTTCTGATGCTGGACCCGAATTTCAATCCGGTGATCCGGGTGCGGAACCTGCACAATCGCTTCGGCGCGCAGATAGTCCACGACGGGCTCGACATGGAGGTGCAGCAAGGCGAAATATTCGGCGTGGTCGGCGGGTCGGGAACCGGCAAGTCGGTGCTGCTGCGCTCGATTTTGGGACTGCGCCGCCCGGACAGCGGCAGCGTGGAACTGTACGGACAAGACGTCGAAAGCCTGGCGGCAGCCGATCGCAGCAGCCTGGTGCAAAGCTATGGCGTGACCTTCCAAAATGGCGCACTGATCAGCTCTCTGACCGTCGCCCAGAACGTGCAACTGCCGTTGCGGGAACACTATGACTTGTCCGAAAAGACCCTCGACGAACTGGCGGAGATGAACTTAGGATTGGTGGGATTGCCGCCGGACGCCGGCGCCAAGTTTCCTTCGCAACTGTCGGGCGGGATGATCAAGCGCGCGGCGCTCGCCCGGGCCCTGGCGCTCGAGCCCAAGCTCTTGTTCCTCGATGAACCGACCGCCGGACTGGATCCGATTTCCGCCACGGCCTTCGATGAGCTACTGTTGTACCTTCACTCGCAACTGCGGCTAACGGTTGTCATGATCACGCATGATTTGGACACCCTGTTTCAGACCTGCACCCGGGTCGGGGTGATCATCGATGGCCGGATGATCACGGACACGCTCCCGGGACTGCTCAAGAACCCGACCCCGTGGATACAGGAATACTTCCACGGGCCGAGGGCCAGGGCCGCGGAAATGGAAGCGGCGGGCAGGGAAGGCCATGGATAGAGACGCGAACTACGTCGCCGTCGGAGCTTTCGTGCTGCTAGTCATTGCCATGGCTGTGTCATTCGTGTTTTGGTACACCGATCAGCAGGATAAGCGCACCTATCAGCGCTACGAGATCTATTTCCCCGGTTCGGTCAGCGGTCTGACCGCCGGCAGCCCGGTGCGATACCTCGGAGTGGACGTGGGCAAGGTCGCGCGCATCATGCTGGATCCGCAGCAGCGCAAGACCGTGCAGGTGATCGCCGATATCGATTCGACGGCGCCCATCGATGACCGCACTCGCGCCTCTCTGAGCCTGCAGGGCGTGACGGGCCTCTTGTTCATCGACCTGGAGCAGGATCCGAAGGCCGAATCGGCCGGCGTCATGGCACAGGGGCAACGCTACCCGATCATTCGTTCGCGGCGATCCGATTTCGACGTGCTGTTGAGCAATCTGCCGGCCTTGACCACGCACCTGGTGGAATTGGCGGCGCACTTCAACGAAGTCTTCAGCGATGAGAATGTGCGTTCGCTCAAGGCAACCCTGGACCACGTTCGCCTGGCCAGCGAGCACCTGCCCGAGAC
>Ga0210387_10002911_pt1 | contig 13132 bp, 10 predicted proteins | sample IncBWC7OmetaG_FD_160108 | JGI IMG/M metagenome (GOLD analysis project Ga0210387, IMG submission 160108) | Forest soil microbial communities from Barre Woods Harvard Forest LTER site, Petersham, Massachusetts, United States - Inc-BW-C-7-O ...
TGCGCCATTGGCAGGCGGCCCTGTATAGGCACTCACGAAGCGCCGATACCGCCCAACCGTCACCTCGAACTCGTCGAGCGCGAAGGTCGCGACGGTCGCGGCGGATGACGAGCGCGGTTGCTCGACCTCACCGTCCAACGTCACCGTGTTCGGTGGAACCGGAGGGCGCTCGGGCACACTCACTCGTTGTCCAAGGATGAAGCTCCCGCCCGTGACGACGGGGCTCGCGCAGCAACTCACTCCGTTGCAAACATCCCCAAGCCCTGCGCACGACGGAGGCATGTCCGATCCGCTTGCCGCCCGCCGCCGCGGTTGAATGGCTGGTGGCTCGGCGGTGGTGTGCTTGCGAATCGTCGACGAGCCACAGCTCAGCAACAAGGCGCTGAGCGCGACGCTGACTAGAGCAGTCGCGGTAGTTGTTGTTGAGATGGCGAGGCCCATTGTGTTTGGCGTAACGCCTTGCTGGATATTAGGTTGGTGCGAATCGGGGAGCACTTTGTACGGGTTCTCCGAAGCCTGGATGAAAGCGAATAGCTCCTGAATCCTATCTTATTTGAGTGAAGGTCGCGCCGCAGCGCTCGGCACTGGCGGCCGCAACGATCCACTCAGCTTGATGCTCGAAGCAGACGTTGAGCCTCTGTCCGAATGTTCGTCGGTGAAGCCCGTCGCTAGTACGACGACACCGAAGAACGCAGTCAAGAGCCCGCCAACGAGCAGAGGCTGGCCGACCTTCGGACGGGCGAGGTCGGGACGTTCGGTGCCGCCTCTACTTTTCCCTTGGAACAGAGGTCGACAGCATCTCAACGACCGGCGGCGCGACGACAACCATCGCCAGCGGGTTGGGGAATGCGGGGCTACTTGTGGTTGCCGGCAGCAACGTGATCTGGGTTGACCCATACTCACAAGCGCTATCGGGTACGGCGTCAGCCGTCCTCATGACGCATGCGAGACGTCTGAGTAGAGCGGTCGCGCTCCTCGTTGATGTGGCTAGTCCAGTCGGCGCGGACTCACGTCGCATTGCCGGCCTCTCGCGGTACGTCTTAGAACGGTTCCGCGTGTGCTTTCTTCAGAACAGCGACGGTGGTTGGCGATGGCACGAAGCTTTCGCCCCGAGCCAAGAAGATCAAGTTCGTGTGGGTAAGCGCCGGGAATTTGAAGGCAGGGCAGCGGCAGCCCGGCTTGAGCCGGATGTCGGGATAGCTATCCAAAAACGGGGCGCAGGCGCAGGTTGCCGAATAGTCCCACCTCTGGGTGAGGCCGGTGAGCACGCGATCATCCACCTCTGCGTAGGCCAACGCGGCGCGCACATCGAGCAGACCGTCGTGATCGACATCCACCAGCTCGAACGTGCTCAGCGAGCCGAGAAAGAACGACGGCAAATCCGGTTGGTGCGTGCAAACTTCTTGAGTCGCCTGGTTCGTGTATCCGAACGTGGCAAGGACCGTCGCTGCGGGCGGATCCGTCGCGAAGTCGTGAACGGTGATGTCCGTGTTGCCGCCCGTGCCACTCGTCCCGCCGCTCATACACACGAGCAGGTCACGCTGCGAAGCCATGCGCGTTGCCTTGCACGCGTAGCCGAAGCTGGACCTACCCATCGATTCGACGTAGCGCACCGGTGTCCAACGACCCGTCACCTTCCGCATCAGATAGAAGCGCTCCCACTCTGCGGGTCGAAACAGCGTGGCGATTGCCTCGTCGGATCCAACCTGTGTGAAGCTGCCAAACACCACTCTGTCCAAGTACAGATCGAGCTTGGCCACGCTATGAGGTGTTAGCGCCGGTGATGACCCTTGGGCGGCCGGGACTGGAGTAGTCTTTGTGGCGTCGTCCGCGCCGCAAGGAGCGACTTCTGTGCACGGCAGACACCCGATGCGGGGAACAGCCGGCTTCCAGGATGTGGCTTCGTAAGCGGGCTGCTCGCAAAAGCCCCGTGCGACCTCCAAACGCTGACGATCGCTCGCCGACCAGCGCGCGGGGTCACGCGCAGCCTGCGGCTGCCGCACCGGTCTCTGCGGCATGACGACGACCTGCCATGGTTCTGCACAGCGACCTGCGTCAGCCATACTCGAGTGAGGCGCAGCGAGCAGCACAATCAGCATCGCAGCGGAGCGCAGGATGGCTGAGTGCCGTTGAAGCGTCATCGCTGGCTTATACCGGAATGCGTCCATCAGTCGACGAAATCCCACCCGGCACGACAACCGTGTGGCGAACTTCGGATTACCTGGAGATCTTTCTTGATCGGACTACCTCGGGGGAAAACTGGCTCTAGTCGGCAGAGAATGCACATCGGAAGCCGAGGCTTGCGTTTCCGCCATGAGGAACAATGGCACTGTTCCTCAGCGTGGCAGCCAGTGCTGTCGCATTGTCGTCGTAACCACCACCTCGATAAACCCTGTTGGACCCGCTGGACACCATTGCGAAATCCTTCGTCTGACTCATGCGCGAGTGGCGTCGCTATACTATGGTTACAAGCTCAACTTCTAAGGCAGCCCGGATGGATTACGAACAGACTTTTCTCATGGAGGAGGGTTTCAAGCGGGGCGCCGTTCGCTTAAAGCCGTTGGACGAGCTTGCTGTCGACCAAGACATCGGAGTGGCGCGAGGAGAATTCAGACCGAGAGTACCGCTGCGCTTCATCCAATACGAAGGAACTAGGTGGCTCGACTTTGTGGGAACACAACGTGCCCCGCTTCGGCTCGTTTCCGAGCGCGTGCTGGAGGCGTTTGTCGCCGGCGGTGTAACAGGCTGGGAGCCGGCGCCGGTGGAGATTTCGGACAGCGGCGGAGCGCCGATTGCCGGTTACGGGCTACTCGTTGTCGTCGGTCGTTGCGGCGCTATCGACAACTCGCGAAGCATGTTGGTTGATCGGATCGTGCCTGGAAACCCAAAAGAATCCAAGGTCTGGAAAGGGCTCTACGTCGAAGAGAAAACTTGGGATGGCCGTGATCTGTTCAACCCTGAGAGGTCCTCGCTTCTCTTGGCGACAGAGAAAGTGAAGCGCATCCTGGAACGAGAAAAAGCGACTAATATCCGTTTGGAATCGCTGCTTGATGTTGAACGCCTAAGTCTTGTTTGATTCACACGAATTGTCCGGTTTTAGGAGTGAAGCTGGTCACCTTGTCATGACGCATGCCTACTAGATCCCAGGTGCATTGGGGCGCCGCTTGGTTACCGCCATCGCGACGGATCCACCCGTCGATCATGCCGAGCGAGGAATCACTGACTCACTGTTCGGGCGAAGCGTAGCCGCGTGTTGCCGAACTGACGGGCAGGGCGGGGACGCGGCTAACCGCCGTCCCCGCTTTTCGTCGGCGTCGAACAAACACCGTTCCCCGATCGTCCGCCAAACGCTCTGCTCGAAGATGTCAGAAAATGCCAGCCACGCCGAGCCCGCCGCCGCTGACATAGATCTGAGGCGTGAACACCAGCGAGAGTGCGGCCTTCGGCTCCTGCGTGTGGCCAAAGCCGTAGTGGAGCCAGGACGGAAGCACGTAGCCCGAAAAGGCGCCCACACCCCAACCCAGCACGACGTCGCTCGCGTAGTGCTTGTCCGCGACGATACGCCCGACGCCGTCCAGCAATGACGCAGTGATCATGATGCCGCAAGGCACTGCGTCGGCAAAGCCGCCGCCGTAGAGCGCGAGGTGCTGGTGGTGAACGCAAGTCAAGCCGGCGACGGTAGTCGCCGCCGCCGTATGCCCGCTGTAGAAGCTCTGGTTGTCTTCTTTGCCGCCGCAGGCATTAAATAGCAGGTGACCCGAGCTATCACGCACTTTGCCGTCAGGGCCGCAGTCGCGCGTGTAAGGTCGTCCGCGCCCGACTGCGTGCTCGAGCCCGACGCTCAAGGCACCAGAAAAACTGAGCGACTCGAGATCGATTAGAAATAGTTGTGCGGCTACGGTCGAGCTGCCACGCACCCCCCAGGCGACCCCGACGTCCACGAACGGGACGATCAGCGAACCCTTGAATATGTAGTCGGTCAGGTGCGCGAAGTCCTCTTGGGTCGCTCGGCTCCGGCCGCGTAACTGGTCGCGCACGAAATCATCGAACAGAATTCCATTTCGAAACGTTGCTTGCTCGTGCACCGGCGCAAAGTTCAAGGCCACGGTACCTCCCGCCAACACCGCTGTAGCAATCGCTTCTGAAACGCGGAATTTCGGCCAGTTTTCCGACCACTCGAGCTCTTCTGCCCCGGCGTGGCGTGAGGCAAACAAGAGCAGCGCGGCGACCGCACATCGCACTGGGAAACACTGAAGCTGCATCGCGCTAACCCTCGCCGGATCCATGAGCACACACGGACGATCCGCAACGCCGCGTGTTGCCTCTCGCTGACGATTTTCGGCTGTCGACCATCGCGACGGCCGGTTACCGTGCGAGCCCGGACCTCGCCCGCGTCAGCCGATCGCCGTCCGATACGTCGATGGCTGAGCCGTGACCGGAGCTCAGTATGGCAGGTCCCGACACTGCCGCGTGACGCTCGGCGAGCGCGGTCAGCATTGGGTCTGCCTCCTGACGAAGCAATTCGAGCGCCTCCGAGGCACCCAGCACGCGAGCGGGGTCGACGCGACTCGAGGCGCGAGCGAGTCGCTCACGGTCGGATATGTCGTCGGCGACCAGGCGCAGCAGATCACGCAATGTCAGTTGGTCGCGCCTCGACAGCATGGTTTCCAGTAGCTCACGCGCGTTCGCCCGCGCGTGCGGGCTGCCGGAGAGAAGCACTCGATACACGCGGTGCAGATCTTCGTCCGCGTGCGCGATCTTCAGCAGGCGAAAGCAACGCTCGAGCGACTGAGCTAGCTTATCGGAGAGCAAGCCCAAGATCAGCTCGCGCGTGACTGCGTTCGCGTCGGAAGCGGGCGCAGCCTCGAACGCGACGCGTAGCGCGAGCAGTCTAAAGTATTCGATCAGGTTTCGAAGGCTCAATGCCTCGATGCGAGCACGCGATATTCGGAAGCTCGCCTGGGCGGCCAAGCGCCCGAGGGCTCGAACGGCGCGGTAGCGGAGCAGCCCGTCGCGGGTATTTTCGACGGCGTCGAGCAACCGATCCGCGGCTGCGCGAGTCGGAAAAGCGCTGAGCGCCGCGGGCGCCTGGAGGCGGACCGCGCGACTGTAGCGCTCGTCGTCGAGCACGGTCGCGACGCGTTCGAAGGCGGGCGAGCCGAGCTGCACGAATGCTCTTCGAATCGGTTCACGTCCGTCGCGGTCGACCATGCGCTCGATCAGGAGATCGATCAAACTGTGCGCCGATTGCGCCGAAATGGCATTGGCCGCAGCTTCGGTCCACTCCGCCGAAGCGCCCAGGTCGCCGCACAATTCCTCGAGTAAGTTGAGCGCGTCCGAACGCGGCGGCACATCGCCGAAGGCGCTCAGCGCACCGAGGCGCAACTCGCTCGCTTCTTCGGCGCTGTTCATCAGCAGCTCGACGACCTGTGGCGCGAGCGACGGCGGCCGCTCGCGGTCGAACAGCGCGACCAACATCGTCGCGTAACCGCGGACGCGCGCGCTGGGATCGGCGCTGAGCTCACTGGGCTCGAGCTGGCCGCTCTTCGCCAACGCGTGCGCGGCCGCCGTACGGACGCGGTAACGGTCGTCTCGAAGTAGCTTGCGAGTCAGCGTGACCCAGTCGTCGCGGCCCGGCTCGGCAACGACAGACAGCGCATTGACGAGCACGTCCGCGTCCGAATGGTAAAGAATCAAAGCCGGAATGAGGTGCTGCCGTTCGCGTCGAGCGAGCGCACTGATCGCACCTTTGACGAGCTCGGGGTTGTCGGCGGACAAAAGTTGGATCAAGACCGCAGCTCGCTCGAGATCGAGAGGATCCGCGCCGCTCGACGGCTCGAGCTCACCCGTCGTGAGCCCGCGCCGCAGCTGCTCCAAATACGATCGCCGCGCCCGCAGCGCCGCGACCAGCCACGCCGACATGAGCACGACCAAGGCGAGCCGAAACGCGCGCGCAGAGAGCCAACCCTCGCTCGCGGCAACCAACAGCAGGATGCCCATCATGGCTTGGGCCACTCGCACCAGCACGCCATCGACGAACGGCTTCACGCTGCGTCGCACGTTGAGCGGCACCGGCAAATAGGCGAGCTCGAAGCCGACCCGCGTCAGCGAACTGCGCAAAACGGAGTCAAACCCTCTAATCACGAGCAGCGGCCAGAGTTGACTAGGGAATGCGAACGCACCGACTGTACCGCCGAGCAACAGCACGGGTGCCGCGGCCAGCGTGGCAATGACACCAATCCTCGAAATCAACGAACTACTGACGAAGACCTGAGCGCCAAAGCCGAGCGCGTTCAAAATTGCGTAGTAGCGCGCAACGAACGCGACCACGTGCTCGGCTGGGACCTGCCGGCTGATCGTCCACTTGAAGAAGTAGTCGACGATCATGCCGGCGACACTCGACAGCACGATCACGATCGCCAGCCGCCTGAGCAGCGGTTCTCGGCGCAACGTGCGAACGCCGAGGACATCCAGCGTCGCAGGTTCGGCATCGAGCGTTTGACGCTCGTCAGTCGACCGGCCAGAGAATACGAGCGCTGCAAGAACGAAGGTCGCTGAGGAGATCACGAGGACACCGCGAATCGGCAGGGCGCGCAGTAGCTCCAGCGCGGCATACGAACCCAAGGCGGCGCCCAGGGCGCCGCCTGAAGCGATCAGCCCGTACAATCGCCGGCCCTGCGTCAGCGTGAACAACACGCCGAGCTCGCTCCAAAATGCCGGAATCACGACCGCGCTGACGAACGACGTGACGACGTAGATCCCGAACACGCAGATGCTGGACCTGCCGGTGAAGTTGACTCCCAGCAACGCCACGGCGACCAAGAGCAAGCTCACCCAAAGTGTGATGCGTTGCCCATAGCGGTTCATCACGCCGCCGGCTGCGGCTGTGCCGAGCAGTGCCGTGGCGGCAGCGATTAGGTAAACGAAGCCCCACGAGTTCGCGGGCAGCCTCGTGACCAAGAGCGAATCGCGCACGGTTTCGGTACCGCTGTGCGCGGCAGTGATCAAAAAAACGCCAAGAAACGCGCGTAAAGCCTGCGGGTATTCACCGGTTCTCACGTCGATCAAGCGCACCGGCCAAATCCGCATCGTGCGCTCCTTCGACTCAAAAGGTCCCAGACCATGCAAGGGCGAACGGCGTACTGGTGGTGAGCCTTCCGAAACTTGCGGTCTGCGCCGTGTTGTCCGGACCGCGCGTATAGTGGAATATCGTGGGTACCCCGTACCCGACACCGAAGCCGATCACGCCGCCGACGAGCACGTCGCTCAGGTAGTGGCGATCCCCGATGATGCGCAGTGCGCCGGTCGCGCTCGCGAGCAGTAAGCTGAAACCGCAACCCAGGTCGTCCGCGGTTTCGCTACCCCAGAGCGCCAAATGAGTATGGTGAGCGCAAGAGAGCCCGGCCGCCGTGAATACCACGTTGGTATGGCCGCTCGGAAAGGAAGACAGTGGCGCGGAGTTGCAGAGCGCATCGAAATCGGGATTCTGCTGACAGTCAGCATAGGACGGGCGCGCCCGGCCAACCTCCTTGAACAGCACGGTCGTCGCGAGCGTGCTGATCGCGAATGCTTCGCCGTTCATCATCTCGAGCTGCCAGGCGGTGTCGGCGTGACCCCGAGCGAGCGGAATCACGAGCGAATCGATACCGACCGTGAACGCGACCGACGTTACGGCCAGCATGTCGCTCGCCGTGCGTACGTGTTTCAGGGTCGTCGGCGAGCGCGCACGCAATGCGTCGCGCACGGAGTCGTCCAGCAAGATTCCGCCGGTCCAGCGCGGCTGGCTCGGGCCTTTGAGGAAGAAGTAGGCGCCGAGTGACGCGGCTCCGAGCACGCCGGTTGCGACGTAGTCCACCGTGCCGAATTTTTGCCAGCTCGGGTTCCACGCGAGCGCATCGTCGGCGTGTGCAGTCGACGTCACGCACGGGAGGGCCAGCAATAAACCTGCACACAGCGCCCGCAAACGATAAGTGCTCACGACGCCTCTGGCCGCTCGAGGCCCGCGATGGCGTAGCCGCGCTCATTTCCTAGATCGTACAGCTGGACCAAAAGCGGTCCGGCGATGCCGTTGCTGATTGAAACCGTGAAGCGTGGCGGTCGAACCGCGGTCGCGCTGTTGCTCGGAAGCGTGACGCAGACCTGTCCGTCTGGACCTGCGGTCAACGCGAGCCGTTCGTGGTCGGACGAGCTCACGCTGTACGAGACCGGCGCGCTAGAAGTGACGCTTCGCCAACGCGCTAGGTCGACCGCGCAAAGCTGGCGATCGCTGACCCGCACGTCGCTGAGCGGCGAAAGTCGGGTCAGGTAGCGGCTGAGGACACGCTCGAGTCGCCCTTCGAGCACCCCGGCGAGATAGTGCGTGGTTTTGGGATCTGCGAAGCGGCCGAGCTCGGCCAACGTCGCGACCGACTCGGGCGTGAACCGCGCGAGGATGCGCGCCATCCAGGCGCCATCCCGCTCGGTCATGTTGCTGAACGCCGGATTTGGGTACTCGTTCTTCCACTCCTCGGCGACGAAGTGTTCGGCGTCGAAGTAGCCGAACATTTCGAACCCAGGTACACGCTCGAGCTTCTCCCACGAGCGCACCTGGATCCCGAGCGTGATGAAGTCGTGCCCGATGTCACCCCAATCGAGCAGGTACGATCGCCCCAGCCGACGCGAGATTCCGTCCCATGCCCAATCCGATCCCAGGCAGTCGCTCGTGTCCAGGTAGTAGTGGCGCACGTAGCCGGGCGAGGAATCAGGGACCTTCTTGTCATTGGCGATCCAAGAATCCATCGTGTTCTGTTCGCGCGCATCGAAGTGATCGAGCCAGGCCGCGAGCAGACGGCCGCCGCGAAGCTCGCGCCGGTCCTGGTGCGGGATTACGTCGTTCGGATCGTCGTCGCGCGTGCCTTCGTAGCGAAATGGGCCTAGCAAAGCGCCCGGCAACCAGGCCGACGCTTGCATCCGGATGTAGTCGCCGCGCTTCGTCGCTGAGGCGAGCACACGCTCGAGCGCGCGCTGATCGAATCGTCGTTCGATGCCGGAGTTGTCTTCGTAGGTGAGCCCCGGAGCGAGCTTGAGCACGGAGGGCTTGAAAAACACGACCTGTTCACAAGACGTGAAAAAACCTGCAGCGTGGTAGGCTGCGGCACCGATGACGCTGGCGGCGCTCGGGCGCTCGGGTTGCGTCGGGATATCTGCCTTGAACAGGTATTTGCCCTTGCCCTTGATGTTCACGCGAAAGCCGAGGGATGCCCCGTTGCCCTTGCCTTTGTCGATCAGCCACTCACCGTCGGCCGCGCTCGTTCCGTCGAGGTATTGTTCGGAGCGACATGCACCGAGGCGGAGCTCGTCCTCCGAAAACGGCTTTACGCCGATGCGGTTGGTGAACCACGCCGAATCAGCGACTTCATCCAAGCTGTTCGCGTTGACCGCTTCCTTACTCTTCTTGACCGCGAAAACTTCGGAAAACGGCCTGAAGATCGAGTTATCCATGCCGTCCCAAGCCAGAGGCGAGACGTACTCCGCTGGCGCACAGGAGACGTGCGCCGGGTCCTTTTTCGACGGAGCTTCGTGACAGGCAACTCGCACCGAGTTCAAGTCGGTGTCGCGCGCGAACGGAGCCTGAGCTGGAAATGGTCGGATCGCGTTGCCGCCGCAGGAGACGAGCAGCAACGCGACGCAACCGAGGATGTTGCACCTAGAAGCCATGATTACTCCCAACCAAGAACCGAAACGAATCAATCTGCGCGCCATGGTCGAAGGTCTCCGAGCCGATGCCGAAGAGCAGCTCGAACGAGCTGTCGCGCGAACCGACGCTCTCGATGCCGATGGCACTCGAGAGCCGAAAGCGGTCGACGCTGAAATTCTCGAGGTGCCGATCGAACACGTTGCCCGTCGCGACCTGGAGCGAGCCGTCGAGCCAGACCCAAATCGGCCAGCGATATTTCACTGTTGCAACCGCGGCGCTTCGATCTACGAGTCGGCCCGGGTAAAAACCGCGCATCGGGCCGGGTCCACCAAGAGTGACGAGCTCGGTGAACGGCACGGGCGTGCCACCGAGCGGATCCGAAAAGAGCGTAGTTAGAGCCAGACTGAGCACACGGTTTCTGCCGTTCAGATCCAGGAAGCCAACGGCAGTGCCGCCGTAGTGTAGGTAGCGCGCTCCACTTGCTTGACGGATGTCTGTCCCGAGCTCGGAGTCGGCTTCCACTCGCACACCCGAGCCCGGCGCAGGGCGCGGCGCGCGCGTATCGACAGATGCCGACAGCTTGCTCGTGGCCGCGGTGTAACCGGCGAACCCGGGCGGGATCGGGAATGCGCCGCTGGCCGAGCGCGCTTCGAGGCTCGGATCGCTGCCGAAGTGACCGGGGTAGAAGCTCTCGCTGTGCACACCGACCGCGCTGCCGATCCGAACGGTTCGCGACCATGCCAAATCGAACGCAGCACTCGCGCCGTAAAGCGTGGCGCCGTAGCGGCTAATTTCCTGCTGGCGGCTGTCCGAGCCGAGACCAAAGAAGGCGTGATCCGGGCGATGGATGCTGGAGAGCTCGAGCGTCAGTGAATCCGTGTTGTTGAAGCGAATTCGATCCGTGAGCGTGCCGGCTAGCCAATCCGACCCCGAGGTGGAGCCGTGGACGCGCAGATCCTGACCGCGTGCGAACGCGTCGTCCCAAAACGCGTACACGCCGACACTCGGACGGAATCCGAAGTCGACGAACGCGATCGGGATGAACCCCGCGCGATGGTCGGGCCCGAACAAGAAAAAGTCGTACAGCGTTTGCGGAACCCCGGCTCGCTCCGCGGCCGGGATGGCCAGACCGAGGGGCTCGCGCAGCCCAAACTCCGCGACGAGATAGAACGGCGACAACAAGACCCGGGGGATCCACAAGGCAATGTCGCCGAAGCTCGTGGGCTCGGGTTTCCTCCCGTCGTAGTTCGGCAGCGAACGCTTTGGAGACGATTCGCTCGGCTCGGCAGGCGGACTCGCGGGCGCAGGCGCGTTCGTGGCCGTGGAGGCGGCGCGCGCGTCTCGCGCGGCGCCAAAAACGAACCCCAGCGACGCGCAGAACGCCAGCACTGCTGCCACGTCGCGCTTCATGGATGCGCCGCCTCGAGTCCGCGCCAAGAGGCGTCAAGCCCTTCACGCTGGCGGTGCGCACGGCCCATCGAGAAGACCACGGCGAGCCAAACTGCGACGAGAACGAGATTGATCGCGCCGAACGCCGCGATCGGCAATGCCAACCGCGACCCAATCCACACGACCAGAGCAGACATCACATCACCTAAACGGACGAAGAAGCTGTCGACCGCGGTCTTGCCGACATACTTCTCGGCGCGGGAAGTGACGAGATAGAGTGCCTGACGAGCGGTATTTTCGAGCGAGTAGTCGAGGCTGTTTTCGGTGATCTTTACCGCGCGGATGAGGCCGAGCGCCGGCGCGATGAAGATCCCAGCGTAGCCGCAGAACGCGAAGAGTGGAGGCAAGAACAAGACAGCGCGTACGCCGAGCCGCGTCAGCAACCGCGAGACCAAGAACATCTGCAGAACGACGCTGAACACGTTGGTCCAGTAGAAGTACGAGGCCTTCATTTCGCCCACGATGCGATGCGCTGAGGCCCCGCTCGCAGCAACGGAGTGCACGTACTCGAGAACCGAGCGGTCGAAGATGTACTCACCATTCGTGTTCACCCAGTTGATGATCAGCGTGAGCGCCGCGAGCAGGAGCAGATATTTGTCGCTTAGCAAGAGGGAGAATGCGGACCCGCGGGAAAGAACAGGTTGGGTTTCGTCGACTGGCTCTACGGTCTCGCGTTTCCGATGCCGCAACTCGATGAACGCTAGCGAAGCGGTGCATGCGAGCAGCAGTACCGCGGCGCCGAGCATCAGTGCGCCCGGTCCGAGCGGAACCAAGAGCTTCGAGCTCCAGGAGCCGAAGACGGCACCGAGCGAGCTACCGAGACCCAAGACAGCAAACAGGCGCGTGCCCTGCTCGCGCGTGAAAATATCCGCTGCCAGAGCCCAGAACTGCGCGATCGACGTGTAGTTGTAGATCCCGACCCAGAGATAAAACGGCACCGCGATCAATTCCGCGTGACTGGAGAGCGCCGCGAACACGAGCAGATCGACGACGAAAAACAGATAGACACTGACGAGCAGCTTCAACCGCCCGACCCGTTGTGCCAGGGCTCCATAAACGGCGACGAATCCGAGCAAGAGCACGGCTTGGCCGGCGGCCGCATACGATTTCACCTCGGCGCCGCCATGAAGCAGGATCAGCGGTTCACGTGCGACCTTGAGCAGGTAGTACGCCGTCAGCAACACGAACACGGTGAGCGTCAGAAGCGCCGTCTCGACCAATTCGCTGGGCTCGATTCGCGTGAGCGGCCTGAGCACGCGCGTCAGCGCGCTTTTCAAACGTTCGGATTGCATACGATCAAGCCTTTCGCGTGGTGAATTACCATTAGGGCGAAGCGTGTTTGACCTCTGTCGAACGTGCGCCAGATCGCGGTCAAATATGCGTGGGCTCAGAGCGCGAACCCGGCGTAGCCAGGACGCGACCACGCATCGTGTGGAAATGTCTGCGTTGCTCGCAGGACCGCCCTGTTTGACGCTTCGTTGACGGAGATTTGCCGGCGTTTCTACAGCACAGCGCGTAGGCTGAGGCCAAATCATCCTGCATGAGGAACGAACAATGGATTGTCGTCGGTACTGACTTCAGCGACGGCGCTCGCTGCGCGCTGATGCGTGCCTTGAGCGTCGCGGAGAGCTCGGGCGCCTGTGTGGCGCTCGTGCATGCCTACGAGGAACAAGTCGGGACCAAAGATCTCGAAGATCCGACACCCACGCTACTTGCACAGCTCGCCGAAGAAATTGCCGCCTCCGGCGCCTCGCGGCGCGGGATCCGCGTGGAACCTTTGGTTCGTCGCGGCGCGCCGTGGGACAAGATCTTGAACGTGGCGACCGAGTACGGCGCCGAGTTCGTCGCCGTCGGCGCGACGGGACAGCGCGGAGTCGGATTTCCGCTGGGCAGCGTGGCGAGCCGTGTTCTCGCCCTCTCGGCGCGGCCGGTAATCGTGACACCCTTAGCGACGCATGAGCTCGGCGCTCGTTCTTAGTTCGAGTAGTCAGTGTTTTTAGGTCAATT